>WNGR01009692.1_pt1 | contig 10102 bp, 10 predicted proteins | sample 5407581 | NCBI WGS metagenome assembly WNGR01 (sample SAMN13153383, study PRJNA577476) | soil metagenome | isolation source: 80 cm soil or saprolite under Garry oak tree replicate 2 | place: USA:California | collected 2016-06-15
CTCAGTCTGGGAGCTTGCTGAGACGCTAGCTATGAGCAAACCAGAACTTCACGCACTGGGAAAGGTCCGTTCTAAAGCCCTCGACTATACCGCGGAGGTCTCTCCGGCTGCGCTCACTGCGTTGGATGTCAACGGATTCGTCTAGGGACTACTGGCGACCATTTAGTACGCATACAAACCGGACTCCCGTGTATCCTCACCTCGATGAGGCGCATTACCGTCTCCAAGTCCTCACGAAGCTCTGCGGCGTACTGCTGCTGTGTTGCGAGGGACTCCGTGCAGCCACGTAAACGGGGTATCTGGAAGTCGCGCAAATCACTCTGGCGTCGCTGGGTCGAAGCGATGGAGGCACTGGTAGCATCGTCGAACGTGGGGGGCAATGGTGGCATAACGGTGGGCAGTGAGTGACAGCTGCAGGCAACCACGCCACTCCGCGCTTCTAACGCTGACTAATACGTGTCATGTCCTGATACTGTATGGGTAGGCTATCGATTGGCGAGAACTCGGTTTTCGTTTCCCTCTCCGAGTCGATTCCTACATCGCCACAATGGCACATTATGACATCTTTCGTCACCACCTTGCAATGGAGTATCCTGCCTATGGACATGCCCTTTGGGAGCCGAGTACAGGGTATTCATATCCCGCGGTGGAGGTCGGCGACGTCGGTTTCATTCGCGAAGGCAGATTTCACCGTCTCTTCAATATTTTACTGCCCGCAGAAGATCCGTCACATGAAAACTATGGTGTCCCGGGGTACCACGAGCAACTTACGCTCCGCATGAGAGAACATATCATCCCCAGCACGCTTAGTCCCAACAACTTGTGTTCAGCCAGGGTCACTTCGGAGTCTGCATCGATGGTATTGGCCACTGGGTGATTGAGACTCACAGTCTAGTAAATTGTCACTCATATTTCCTCAGGCCTGACAGCCCTGCGGAAGTCGTGTTTTCGTGCAGAAGGAAGCAAGGCGCAGTATTATCCCTTCCAATACAAGCTAGGTGCGAGAACACTGTAGCGCTCGGAGATTTTGGCAAGTGGATGATCAAGCATATTGACGGCTGGTTCGCCTGGGTCCGACAGCTTGGAGTGGGGATTGACCGGATGGAGGATATAATCCTGGTTACTGGGACTCATCGTGCAAGATCTTGGACTAACGTCGCTTTCCCCGGAGGCCAGGTAGACGCACAAGTGTCATTCGGGGCTAATGTGTCTACCCGCGGTGATATCGTTGTCATCAACTGGAAATTCTCACACGAGTGTAATCGAGGGGCAGTGTTGAATTGTGGCCCTGATGGTGAAGTATGATACTACCCAGTTTGCGTTGGCCAATGAACCCTGAGATACCTCTTGTATGATTTCGTTCACTCCAGGACCTACCCGAAGACCAATGTATATTTATACGAGGGTTTCGCGTCACTCGTAAGCTCATGATCTTGCCACGGGGGCTTAAAGCAGCGGCCGGACCCAATCCGAACCCAAAGGGCGACGACTGTGAGCCAGACGTAGAACTCATATCGATACTGGCTGTACCAGAGGTAAATCGCGTTTTCTGGATTTCTAGTTTTCGTCTTAGCCTTCGAAGTACCGGGATCCCCTTCACATACTACTGGAATATATTGCGGAAGTGAGTACTATGGACAGAGGTCCTACTTTGGTACTGATAGATACTTCATAGGAGGCACCTAACTGTGATATGGCCCTCGTTCATGACGATGACCTGACCCGAATTGATGGACTCGATGATGACACTCAGGCTGTGAGTGGAGACTTATACTGTATACCGATTGTATCAATATTTTCATGCCTGCAGTCACTAGAGGCCCTCCAACCAGATACGGTATTATGTCACCTCCGATCCCTCAAGCCGAAAGTTCATGATGTTCTGCTTGGCCCGGGTGAGCTCTTATCAGTTCACAACTTCTCTATCTCTCACAGCGGAGGCGTCCACACGAAAGATCCGTCCTCCGGCAGCAGCAGTGCAAATGCAGATGCAGAAGCCTCTAGAGTAGCTATGCTTTCGACCATATTCAAAGAGCGGTGTGGGTCTTACATTCTACGGAGGTTGCTCCTTGACTGCATTGCCTCTGATAGCTCCATCGCCGACCTTCTTTGCATCTCATCAAAGTCTTGACGGCGTCAGCGGGTCACCACACATAGGGGGGCGTAATCTGCCGCAATCGTATGGAAGTAAGCACTGCGTCGCGGAGAAGTAATCTTATCCCTGATTTATCTCTTAGCTTCTCCAGAAGTTCCCAGCTCGTCAAGCCAGCCTATCGTGTACTCCCCAACGCACTCCCCCACTTCCTCGGTTTATTCTCAGCGTAGCTTTGGAAGCGACGGGTTACCGCCTCTTCCTCAGATAAGGGACAGGCGTTTATTGACGCAGATTTTCACGCATCGCAGTTTGGCCAGGAGGCCTAAGCGTTCCTTTGAGGATATCCCTGACGATCCGAGCCCGGATAACGAACAGTAGGTCTATTATTATTCCCTCCGTAAATGACGACGCTCGCCTGATTCTGAGGAAGGTTAGTGCACATCGGCGACCCAGTGATTAGCCTTGTGGTGACCGACTTGATTCGAGACCTCTTCCCATCTCTAAGCGTTCGCCCCTCCTCGGTTCGTTTGATTTGTCGCTTCTTTCCTTGGTTGTAGTCCCTGATTATTACCCTTTAGCGAGTAAGAGATCGCCTAAAGCACACCGCTACGCTCGCGAGAATGTATAACGCTCCCTTTGCCACACCAGTATTGTTCACTGACGCTTTCCCCCCAGAGCGGTATTGTATCGTCTCCATGAGCGCATTCTGGCTCAGGTGGCCCAGGCCAATGAAGTCAAAGCGTCGCAAAATGCACAGGGTGCGTACCATTCACAACGCAAAACCCACATGTCGATTTCTGACATACTGCCCTGTCAAAAGCCGAGGTCTTCAAGGTATTGTATCGCCGTCGTTCATCGATACAGAAATTAAGGAAAATTCTTATGCGCAGGCTTACGTCGGGGGACTCTACCGAGAACAGGGTATGGGTCCCGTCAATGAATGGCTTCGCTCGCTTTTCCAGTTGTACGTTCAAGACGTGTACGAGAACATACGTAGAGAATATCTTCTGCCACCCATGCGGCCCCCACCTCCGCCGACACTTCGGTCCATAAGGTAACGCGGCCCGAGCCCTGAAACAGGCAACTCAGCAGAAGGGCATGTGTAAGCTCTGAGCTTCCGTACCTATCTTGCCCATGTACCCACCTTCTGAACCCACATGTTAGATATATGACCCCAGAAAGTCCTCATGTAGGAAACCGGCAGGTCCGGGGGAGTTCAGGCAACTTGCGCGGGGCGAACTGGTAGGCAATGGCACTAGATAGTAAAAGCACTCAGGAAATGCGCGCGCGTACGGCGAAAGCTGTATCCCATCATTCATTTTCTTTAGAACATCAAAGGGTATACTTGTACTATACCATCACAATATCTTGCCGCCTCTCCCGAGTCCAACGCAGGGCGTCATACTTCTATCGTAATGTGGACCAAAACCCGAGCTCGCCGTGAACGAGTGTAAGCCACAATCATGGCCTGGCAGGTACAACACACAACTATGTGCTTGTAGTTCCGAAATGAGACGTGTGTTTAACAACCCAATCCCTCGTCCCCTAGAACGGATCCCCAAGAAGGTGGTGACCAGTGCGAAAGCATTACTAGTATGATATGACGTGTCATTGTCGACGCTGTCTATATCAGCCTGTAGTGTTGACGTCACGTGTCCACGATCTTATTCCGCTTCATCACGCCGGATGGGACTTGAACAAACCAGCAATCATTATTTATTTCACAAATTTGATAGGGAATATAGGGCGGGGGCGGTCAGAGGCAGGGAATGTGTGGAGGCATCACGGCACGCGAATACGAGAAAGAGAAAGGAGCAAGAAGAGGGAAAGATCGATATAGACGCCAATACGATAGTGACGCATCGGGTTCTGTACCCGCAGAAGGATCATTATCGTACAAGATGTTTTCAAGGTCCAAGATAAAAAGGAATATAGGAAACGAATCACGTCTGTCTGATCAATATTTAGCACAGGGGAAGGCGCTGTGTGATATCACGAGAACGTGGCGAAAGGACAACCTACATCGAAATTACTTCTCCTGGTCGAAAAGACCACGAGTAGTAACGATCAGGTGACAGGGCGGGACGCGTCATGTATTTGGGACGACTACGCTGCTGACATTATAGCGGCATGGTAATGTCAGGAGGTGCGTTGAGCAGAGACTCCGTTGACACATACCTCAATCGTTTCCCCGGACGCTTAACGTTCACTAGATGTCACCGCAGCCACAGTCACGGTTTCCTGCGCCAAATGCGGCTCCTTTCCACGCTTGTCGCACCAAACAATAGCGCACGCGGATGACAGGTTTTGAAACTGAGGATTAATCACTTTCCCGGTCCTCGTGCACCTTCGCGGCGTGGCGTTTAAGGTCACCGTTGCGCGTATAAGAACCCCTGCAGCCGCTTTCAGGACACATGAATTTTTTCCTATTCGGGTTGTGCGTTTCTATGTGTGACTTCAGGTTAAACTTCTTTGGAGATGTTAGAACTTGAAAGAAAACATTGAGTATCAAGAAGAAGAAAAAAAGAAGAAAGTTCCACTTACGGTGACCGCAGTCAGGACATATGTATTTCGTCCTGATGGGACCTGTGCGGGTTTGTGTGGTTGACGTATCGCAGATGGGGGGGGTCCGTTGGAACTGCGGGGGGAGGACTCTGAAAGACGGTGGAGAGGCTGTGCGGAGAAATGCCGACGGGTGGTCGATAGGGCCCATCGTCAGATTGCGCCTCGACCACCTGAACGTGTTGGAAGAAGGCCGGGGAGAGCTGGGGTTCGAAAGAGTTGAGGAACGCGGACGAATCAGATATGTTGTGCTTGGGATCGACACCGTTGTACTCAACACCGCGAAGGGCCATGTCGAAGGGCGCCGAATAGTTGGAAGTGGAATAAGTCATGGAAGAGTACTCCGAGGTGACGGGGTCCTCGCTGGACTTCGTCGTGTATGTGGATTCGGATGGCAAGGCAAGGCCCGGGGACAGAGTGAAATCAGGAAAAATGTGTGGTGGTGTCGAAAATGGGCCATCCCAATCGAAGTTGTCAAATTCTTTCTCGAACGACTCGGGATCAGCTTGAGGAGGGGGTGCAGAGCAAGGCAGATCCGCCTTGACACTTTCGGGGAGAAGAGACAACCAGAGATCATCGAACATGGTATACTGTTGAGGCTGGGAGATAAGAAGTAGGTGGTAGATGAAGGGGAGATGAGGAGATGAGAGGAGAAGACAGCGGCGACTGGGAGGATTAAATCAGTGTGAGCTAGCTTCGGAATTATCTCCGTGTCCCGATGACAGCTCATTTGGATTTCGTAATAATAGGATCGCATGCGCATCAGTACAGACTCTGTACATGTCATTGATTGCCGAAGATTTCAAATTTTACGTACCATGGTACTGTAATAAATTTTGTTGATTGCCAATCTGGGACCCAATTACATCACTCACGGCAATTATAATTTCTTATAATTGCTGACAATTCCCCTGGTTTTTTGCTGATGTCTCTGCGGGGTTGACAAGCAGGCAACTACCTACTCTCAAGGTACAACCCGTCTCTCTTCCTCGGACACCTACGGCCACCTCGTTCCGTTTCTCTCCGAAACAGCAATCGACCAGCAACCTCTGTATCATCCGTCTCCTTCACCGGAGATGTGAGTCATTAGTATATGCGAAAAATCCTTTGGCAATGCCCCCGTTCCCTCTGGTCTCAGCAAGACCTTCCCTAGCTAGGTTCCCCTGCGTGGTCGAGTCGCCAGCACCCGCGAGTCAGTCTTGGGACAGCGGCAGAGCTATCGCCAGAACAGTTCTCTCTTCCCCTCAAGACGTTGAGATGGCGTCGCGAACCGCGGAGCGTAAAGATTAAATGCAAGGATAAGAGCACGGCACCCGCGGCCGATGATGTTGATGACAGGAGGCACGAGCGTCCGGATTTACGAGGACGAGTGCGCTCGTGACGAAGAAGCAGCTGCAAGACCCGCGGTCACGAGTAGATGCCGAGCCAGAGGCCAAGCTAAGGGTAAGAGGACGCGGCGCCGTTGCGTCTCTGCAAAGTATACGCAACCGCGAATGGACGTCGAGCTCACATGCCGCTCGAAGGAGGTACTTGTTGTAGGGAAGTCGTACGTGCTTATGCCTATCTCTAATCTCCGCTGCCTTCCTCCGCGTTGATGTGTCGAAAATCTCCAGAGCGAAGCGCTCGGAGCACTGGTGGGCAGTAAAGGTGGTACGACTGGGGCGTCCCGACCAGGGACAAGGCGCTGCCCTCGGACTTGCGCCGTCCACTAGTCCCCATGGGGGAAGGTTCGTTTGCCAATCGGACACTACTAGCTACATCGTCACCCAACTTGAGAGGTGAAAGGACCAAGGTAAGAAATTTATTATCTGGGGCGTCGAGAAGAGCGTTTCAAGTGCAATTTGTAGCAACTTGCCACTTCCCGTGCCAGCAGAGACCAGAGTGTCCCTCTGGTGTTGATCAGCAAGTATGACCCGGAGTTGCACTTCGCGGGTATCTGTGTACTAGCACCGGTCAATGATAGCACAGGAGGTCGGTAGGTAACAGACCGGTAACAGATAATCCTCAGGGCCGCCCTGTCCCCTTCCGCAAATCCGTCCAGAAAAGCCACGGTCAATCGTTCATCAAAACTAAATGTAGACACCAATCCTCTCAGTTAATCGTCAGAGCAACTTCGTAGGCATTGGAGACGTGCCGAGAGCCCAGGAATATTGGAAGCCATATCTGTAGCATCAAGGAGATTCAGACCAGTACCGCAATGACGAATGGCGTCAATACTCATACCGCAGATTGATCTACCTCACGTGCCAATTCTGAAAAAGGTACTCCCAATGGCAAGCTATCGTACATGGTATGATAGTTCTATCGAACGTTTCCTGATAGCAACTCAAGATGTGGTTATGGTCCCGCGCGAGTTTATTTAGATGAATAAAACGAATGCAATTTGAGCGCACGCGACAATTTCAGCACAGAGTATGTGTGTGAAGGGAAAGGGCAAAACCTATTGATTTAGGGGCTCGCTTTCAAGCTCCTTTTTTATCTACTCGTACAAGTACGCTACGAGATTTGGACACTTTGTAAATACATAGAAGCCAGTGACGCATTGTACTTGCGTCATTTTGCTACACTGAGTATTCCGAGACTACCGCGCTTGAATCGGTAGGTAATGCATACACACACACAACAGAACGCAGCGCGAACACACACGCATATGAAGGTAAAACCAAAACCAAAACAACAACATATGAAAGACCATACCGAGAACCAATGGCCATTTGGAGACCGAGGCAGAAACCGCCCGAAGGCTTGCCCGCATTCGCCTCCAGCAGACCAAAATCCCCCCCCTTTTCAAACCCAGCTGCACCTGTCGTAGAATAAAGTTATTCCACGTTGCTTACCTGCGACATCCTCATTTATACGGCTGGTTACAAATCTAGCCGGGGAAACAGAGTCCCGTTCCATTCAAGGAACTCTAAGGCCATCTTCGCGGCTGCACATTTCGCGAGGTCATTTGAGATGCCCGTCCCTCTGCCCACGGAAATATCGTGGACTATCAATGAGGTTCAGCCCACGAGCCGACGCACTTGATAAAGTGATATCACGATGACACTCACGTATCGCCGTGGCAGTATGGACAGCCTGGTTATCTGGGCCCTCCTGGGTCATCGCCCACTTGAGCGAATGGGCCACGTTTCCGTGGGGGGACCGCCGTAGGGCGTTGATAAGAGCGACGACTTGATCTACTTGTTTTCAGGATGTGAATCTAGGATAAGATGCAGATGTATTCACCGCCTTCCACCGTGTGGTCTTCAATCGCGTGGTCTTCAATCGCGTGGTCTTCAATCGTGTTGTATCCACCGCCTTCCATCATGTTGCTATTGAACCAAGACACACATGAACCCCCGGATTAGCCGCGCCCTACGGGACAGCTGAAGCAGCAGGCCTACCTCAAGTGGACTGGGCGACCTGCGACTCGACGAGCGTGGATAAACGAGTCAAACAGAGTGTCCGCCCTCTTCCCATAGAACACGATTGCCTGCAGACCGGGTAGCAACCCCGGGTCTAACCCTACATCGTTCACCTGCAATGCACGAGAAAGCTCCTCCAGGAGGGCGGCACAAATACGAAGCTCGTTCACCCCGATGAACGACCTCAGAAGTTCGTGCCACGTTGTGCCGTCGATCCCACCGTTCCACCATGTGATCGGCATCACCGATCCGTCAAAGTCGAGCCTGAGCTCCTGTACGCCGGATAGTGGGAGCATAAGCGCGCAGCAGATCTGCGCTGCGCAGTCGATTTGCCAGTCCAACTCCTTGCACATCACACGGAGGGTGAAAGCTCCTTCGTACCGTTGCGTAATATGGTGGTCCGTGAATATGGAGACTTCATTGCCAAAGAAAACAGTCGCAGTGGGGAGCTTGAATGCTTCTGTTGTGTTGATGAGGTGGGACAGGTGTGGTAATACAAAGGCGATCTGATTAAATAAAGTGATGTCGAGTCGCTCCAGAAGAGGGGTCCTAATTTGAGCGACAAGGCATTCCAGATAAGCGCTAACGCCTTGGAAGCTGAGGTGTTTCAGGTTGTGAAGCGTCACGGGTGTCATCCGATTACCTAACAGTTCCCTCTGCACTGGGACGGGGTATGGGGATGGAAAAACCGATGGACAATTCCTCGAGCTGGGGAAGGGACCAAAGATGCGCCACTAATGGCCTCGGGGGAAAGTAACCAGAAGCTCGGATGTTCGTGAGCACGAGTGTGACGAGAGAGACAGTGGAGGAGAGCAACCGTAACCTTTGTGGAAGGTCGATGCCGACCAGCGTGAGGTGGCGTAGATTTGGGGCTAGAAATGTCTTCGGAAGGACCAAGCTTGTGTCTTCTTTAGTTGCGGACGATAGAGAGAGATGTTCCAGCATTGAGTAGGGTTCGCCTATGAGCATAAGAAACTTATCCAAAATCGAGGGTGGGAGGTGGAGGTCAATGCGGCGTACGCGATCCCACAGCAGGAGCGCGTAGCGTATTGCCAACTCATCTTGCCGACTTATGGCCGCAGCTGTATCCAGATAATCGATGAAGAGCGGAAGGGACGGTAAATGGTCTAGCGTGTCCAGTGTAGGGGTGCCATTGGTGCATAGAATGTGCATACCCAGCTGGAATGGCAAGGAGTGTACGAGGTGACGCCATCTTCGACAAACATGAGAAATCTTGCACCACCCAAGTCGGACATTCCAATCATTCTCGTCATCCAGTCGATAGTAATTAAATATGCTGAAGAGTATATCATCGTCAAGGGCATGGATAGTCGTGTATAGCACGTGGTATCCTGGTCGCTCGGATGTCGGAGGCAGTGGGAATAGGTCCTATGCAGAAGATCGTGTGGTGCCAGAGTAATAAATGTACAAACATACCGAGACTGCTTGCAAATCCAGGGGATCCTCGTACATCAGGAAAACCCTCCCGCCAGCGTGGGAGGTAACTTACGTAGCGCCAGTCCAAATTATTGTGCCCCTCAGTTCCCCGGCCCGTGCTCTCCACGTGCGTCCACCCAAAATTGTACGCTGACTACAGCCAAATCCATATTGATACTTACAGCACGATCCACTCCGATAGGCCCTTTGAAACCCGGTTATACTAATAGCCTGAGATTGAATGCATATTCCGGCAGAACATGCCGAATTTTTTCTCACACAAATTATTTGTAGTAATTAATAAAGTAATTAATATAATCAGCACACGAATTTCAACGCTAAGTCAAACTTGCAGGTGCGAAGGTGCACTACGGCTACCTTTCCGTGAGCCTTTCCGCGAGATGACCACACACTGGTCAAGCTCAACAAATCTCGATGTATTGTGGAGAGAATAGTGTTGCGATGGCTCAAGCCAATGTTTTTGCTATCTTGGGAAATAAAATAGTTAAAAATCTGAAAATATTTGTGGAGGTAGATTACCTCAGAAGCCGGGGGGTCCTCTGCCAACCCTAAGTGATCCGATCAGTGGTTCCTGAGTTAT
>WNGR01009698.1_pt1 | contig 10099 bp, 12 predicted proteins | sample 5407581 | NCBI WGS metagenome assembly WNGR01 (sample SAMN13153383, study PRJNA577476) | soil metagenome | isolation source: 80 cm soil or saprolite under Garry oak tree replicate 2 | place: USA:California | collected 2016-06-15
ATCAACTCCCGCATCCTCGCCACAGCATCCTTAGACCGTCTCCGCGGCCTGTCCCCTTCGGCAATCAGCCGCCGCAGAATCGCATTCAACACAACCGCCGGCAGGCAAAGATTCAATACACCCTGCACCTCCGGCATCCGCACTTCAAAGCTTACGCATAACGTCTTCTCGCCTAGGGTCAGCATCCGCGCGGCCTGCGCCTCGGTCTCTCGCTTCTCGAAGGCGAACTCCAGCCCGACCGGCTGCCATGCGAGATTCAGCTCCTGCACCGCCACCTGAACCACCGCTGTCAGGATCGCCTCCTCGATGTCCGTCAGCTCCCGCACCTGCTCCGCTCGTCCAGTTCCTCCAAGCAGAACATCCACAATCGGTGATGCCAGCGCCAGGTCGAGCTCCAGCAATCCCACCGCCCCCAGCGGCTCCAGTCGTACCGAACAGATATACGTCAAGGGAGAGAGCCGTTCCAGAAACTCGCTGAACGGAAGCTGCTCGCCCGAGACCAGCTTCACCCGGAGAGGCGTCCGCAGCCACGCCCCAAGCGTGTGCATCAGGTTGCGCGCAAACAGATCGTTCACCGTGCTGATCGCCCGCATCTGATCGTTGCTGATCCCGCCCGCCCGGCTGAAGCTGTACCTCTCCGGCGGATTGATTCCGCCCAGCCCCTTTGCCTTTTGTGCAGCGCTCGCCCCAGCCGCTGCGAAGAGAGCATCAATATCTTCCTGTTGAAGATTCTTTTCCATTCATATCCTTCTTCGTCTATCGATCTCTCGCCGTTGTCTTACAATCTCTCGCCGCTATCAACCCGCATCCGGCTTCAGCGAGCAGCCGTCTTTTTCTTCGCACCCGCTGCCTTAGTCGCTCCGACTGGATCTCCGCTGCGCAAATTGGCCAGCGCCGCCCTCAGCCGCACCACTGCGGAGGAATGAATCTGCGAAACCCGCGACTCCACCACTCCCAGCGTCAGCCCGATCTCCTTCATCGTCAGCTCCTCGTAGTAGTAGAGCGTCAGCACCATCCGCTCCTTCTCCGGCAGCTCATCGATCGCATCCGCCAGCCGCTGCTTCATCTCGCCCTTCAGGCAGCGAAACAGCGGATCCTCCTCCGGCGACCCCGGAATATAGGCCAACTCCTCATCCCCCGAGTCCTCCGACCGCTCCATGTGAAGGCTGCCGATCTCAAGCCCCTTCAGGTCTCCCAGGAGTTGCTGATACTCCGTAAGGCCCAGCTCCATCTCGGTCGCGATCTCCTGCTCCGAGGGCGCCCGCCCAACGCGCTGCGTCACTGACCGAATCGCCTCCTCCACCGCTCTGCCCTTCCGCCGCAACTCCCTCGGGCTCCAGTCCAGCGTCCGCAAAGAGTCGAGGATCGCTCCGCGAATCCTGAACTGCGCATAGCTCTTGAACTGCACCCTCTTGCTGTGGTCGAACTTCGAGAAGGCATCGATCAACCCCACCACGCCGGCCGAGATCAAATCGTCCAGGTCAACATGCTGCGGCAGTCGCTCATGAATCCTGCGTGCGAGATAACGCACCGTCGGCAGATGCTCCATCAGCAGCAGATCCCGCTCCGACGCAGTCGCGCTCTCAAGCGTCCCGCCACCATCGCCCGTGAACGGCGCAAACGTAGCTGCCGCACCTCCGATCGGCAAGTCAAGCCCATCAAACCCTGTCTGTTCCGCACCGAAGAGCGTGCTCTTCGACAATCCATGCAATACCTGTACCGGAATCGAACTCCCTGCGCCCATGACTTCCTCCCTGTCTTTCTCTGCAACTAATCTGCGTTCAACCAACCGTCCCTACACTTCGTACTCGAATCTCCGGAGGAATCTCCGCCGGTGCCAGCACCGTCACCTTCGGCAGAAACGGCTCCAGCCAGCGCCTCACGTGATACCGGGCTGGACTTGGGCATAGAAGCACGGGCAGGGCCGATGTAGGGGCCCCTCCGGTTAGGCGTTTCACAGATTCCACAAGCCGCCTGAGAAAATCCGCAGGCATGCCCGCCGCCCGCCCGCCATCACCCAACAAAAGCCCCGCCCCCTGCGGATCGAACGTATGCAGCAGCTCCGTCTCAAGCGCCTGTTCCAGCATCAGCACCCGCAGTCCGCCGTCGCCATCCAGCAGTGGGTGGATCAGCCCGCGCCCCAGCGACTGCCGCACATTCTCCACCAGGTGCACCACATTCTTCGACTGCTGCGCCGCCTCCACCAACACCTCGAGAATCGCCCCCAGGTCGCGGATCGAAACCTGCTCCCGCAGCAACTGCTGCAGCACCCGCTGCACCTCGCCCAGCGTCATCAGCTTCGGCACCAGCTCCTCCACCAGCTTCGGATGCGTCTCATTCATGCTGTCCAGCAGCCGCTTCACCTCCTGCCGTCCCAGCAGCTCATGCGCATGTCTGCGAATCAACTCGCCAAGATGCGTCCCGATCACCGTCGTCTGGTCGACAACCGAGTAGCCACTCGCCAGCGCCTGCTCCTCCAGCCCCGGCTGTATCCACCGAGCCAGCACGCCAAACGCCGGCTCCCTCGTCTCCACTCCAGGCAGAGCCCGCGCCTTCGGATCGGAGCTCACCGCCAGAAGACAGTTCTGCTCCGTCTGCCAGCGCGCAATCTCCACCCCGCGCAGGCTCACAACGTACTCCCTCGGCTTCAGCCGCAGATTGTCCGTGATGTGTACCGCCGGAACGATAAACCCTAGCTCGGTCGCCAGATGCCGTCGCAGCGCACGCACGCGATTCAACATCTGGCCACCCTGCTTCTCATCCACCATCGGAATCAGCTGAAACCCAATCTCCAGCGTCAGCTCATCCATCTTCAGCAGCGAGGCCAGGTTCTCGCCCTTCGCCACCTCGGCCACCTTCGCCTTATCACCCGGCGCGGCCTCATCCGCCAGCGCCGACGCCCCATCCTTCCCCGCCGGCAGCCTTCGCGCAATCAGCGCAACCCCGGCCGCCATCAGCACAAACGACAGCTTTGGCAAGCCCGGAATCAACGCTAGCCCCAGCAGAACACCACAAGCAATCCAAAGCGTGTTCCGCCCCCGCAGCAACTGCGTCCCCAACTCCTCGTCCAGCGATCCTGCCGATGAGGCCCGCGTCAGCACCATGCCGCCCGCAATCGACACCAGCAGACTGGGGATCATCGTCACCAGCCCATCGCCCACGGTCAGAATCGTGTAAGTCTTCACCGCCGTCGCCAGGTCCGCGCCCTGCTGCAGCACACCGATCAGCAACCCTGCGACGATGTTGATCACCGTGATCAGAATCGTCGCCAGCGAGTCCCTCTGGTTGAACTTCGCAGCGCCATCCATCGCGCCATAGAACTCCGCCTCCCGCGCAATCGCCTGCCGCCGCTTCCTGGCGCCCTACTCATCGATCAATCCGGCGTTCATATCCGCGTCGATCGCCATCTGCTTACCCGGCAGCGCATCCAGCGTGAACCGCGCCGTAACCTCAGCCGTCCGCACCGCGCCATGACTCACCACAAGAAACTGAATCGCGATCAGCGCCAGAAACAGCACAAATCCGACAACGTAGTTCCCTCCAATCACAAACTGCCCGAATGCCTCAATCACCGCGCCGGCGGCATGAGTTCCCTCATGCCCATGCAGCAGAATCCTCCGGCTCGAAGCCAGATTCAGCGACAGCCGAAACAACGTCAGCAACAACAGCAACGTCGGAAACACGGAGAAGTCCACCGCCCGCCGCACCTGCACTGCCGTCAAAAACACAATCACCGACGCAGTAATCGAAGCAGCCAGCAATAGATCGAGCACAAAGCTGGGCACCGGTATCAGCATCACGAACACCATGCTGATCGCCGTCACCGGCAACAACAGCCCCTGCAGCTTGGCCATCGAGAACCCGCCGCCCTTCGTCATCGCAGCCTCACTCACATCCCACCTCCGAATCCACGCATCCCACCAAATCCTGCAGTCGCACGATGCCCAACATCCTGCTGCACCTGACTCTCCCGCCGCATTCGCTCCTCCACCTTCTGCCGATACAGGTAAGCCAGGATCCCAGCCACCGCCGCATACAGCTCAAACGGAATCGACTGCCCCGGCTCCACCATCCTGTACAAGCTCCGCGCCAGCGGAGGATTCTCGATCATCGGAATCCCCGCCCACTGCGCCTCCTCGCGAATCTCCGCCGCATGAAGATCACGCCCCTTCGCCAGCACCTTCGGAGCCTCCATCGTCTCGAAGCTGAACTCCAGCGCCACCGCATAGTGCGTCGGGTTCGTAATCACCACGCTCGCCCGCGACATGTCCGCCTTCACCTTGCGCTTGCGCATCGCCATCTGGATCTGCCGAACCTTCATCTTGATCTGCGGATTCCCCATGGCCTCCTTTATCTCGTCGCGAATCTCCTGCTTGCTCATCTTCAGTCGCTCATTCCAGCTCCTCCACTCCATCGCGTAGTCCAGTCCCGACCACGCCAGCGTCACCCACGCCGCATCCAGCGCCAGCCTGTAAGCCGTCGAAAAAGTAGCTGGCAGCCGCATCAAGCTCATCACCGGCATAGGCAGCATCAAAGCCTTCAAAGCGCCCCACCCCACCACCACCATCACCGCCGCCGGCACCAGCGACTTCACCACCCTCGTCACCGACCGCAGGCCGAACAGGTTCCCCAGATTGCTCACCGGATTCAACTTCGAAAACTTCAACTCCACCGCATTCGGATGAATCTGCACCCCGCCGCCCTGCGCCACGCCTGCTACCAGCGCCCCGCCAAAGCTCGCCGCCATCACCAATCCAACCGGCAACAGCGCAGGCGCAAGCATGCGACGCACGGCCTCATTCCACCGCGCATCCCCATTAATCTCCCCCACCGCCGCCGACCGCAAACTCTCGACATACACCCTGCCCCAGCTCGAAACAAACCCATGCGCCGTAGCCCCCAGCATCATCACCCCACCCAGCATTGCCACCGCCGAAAGCAGCTCACGGCTTCGAACACCATCGCCCTTCCCCTTCGCCTTCTTCTTTCGTTCCGGAGTAGCCTGCTCGGTCCCCTTCTCACTCATGCGGTCGCCATCAGCCTTCCCGCAGCATCGAGCAACGCCGTAAAGTGCCGCTCAATCCACCCCGGCCACACCGCCAGGCTCCCCAGCAACACCACGTACGACACCATCGTCTTCAGCGGCACACTCACCACCATCGCCGGCAGCTGCGGAGACAGCCGAGCCACCAGCGCCACCGTCACCTCCACCGCCAGCGCCGCCGCAATCACCGGAGCCGCCAACTGCAACCCCGCGAGAAATATCCCACCTGCCATCACAGCCAACGCAGCGCCAGTCTTAGCCTGCATCATTGCCTGTCCTACCGGCACCGTGCAGAAGCTCCGCACCACCGCCGCCAGCAAACTCCGATCGAGCCCCGCGCCGATAATAACCAGCACCCCCAGCCAACCCAGCATCTGACCCAGCACCGGCGTCTCCACCATCGAGTTCGGGTCCATCAGATTCACCAGTGAAAAGCTGAACTCCATCCCCAGCAACGTCCCCGCAAACGACAGCGCCTCATTCAACAGCGTCAACGAAAACCCGAACACCAGCCCCACGCCCAACTCACCCAGCACCGCCTTCATGTCCAGCGTCACTCTCGCATTCGGAATCGACGCCACAGCAGGAGCCAGCAGAGCCGTCATCGCAATAACGAACCCTGCCTTGATCCTCGGAGCAATCGCCGCCGAGGAGAACAGCGGCGCAAACACCATCAGCCCGCTCAGCCGCACCAGCACCAGCATCGCTGCCGTCAGGTACTGCGGCCAATCCTCCATCAACGCACTGATCTCTCGACTCATCCCGCCCTATCCCAGGTACTTGTGAAATCCGGTGAACATATGCAGCGTGAAGCTAACCAGCCGATGTACCGTCCACGGCAGCGTCGCCAGCGCAACGACAAACACCACCACCAGCCGCGGTACTGCCGTCAGCGTCTGCTCCTGCACACTCGTCAGCGTCTGCACCAGGCTCACCAGCAGGCTGACCAGGCACGCCGCCACCAGCAACGGCGCGCTCAGAATCATCGCCTCCATCAGCACCTTCCGCATCATCTCCACCGTCTGGTCCGGCCCCATAGCATCGCCTCTCAAAAAGTTAGAAACTCTTAATCAACTGGTCCGCCAGCAGGTTCCAGCCATCCACCATCACGAACAGCAAAATCTTCAAAGGCGTCGAGATCACCACCGGCGGCAGCTGCATCATGCCGATCGAAGTCGTCACACTAGCCACCACCAGATCCACCAGCAGAAACGGAAGAAACAACACCGCACCAATCTGAAACCCCGCCTTCAACTCGCTCAGGATGTAAGCCGGAACCACCACCTGAATCGGCAGCTCTTCCTTCGACTTGGGCCGCACTGCCATGCCAGCAGCAGCAAACACAGTCAGATCCTTCTCCCGCGCATACCGCAGCATGTACCGCTTCACCGGCTCCACGCCCCGATCCATCGCCTCAACCCCTGAGATCGCCCCCGCGCGATATGGCGTCACCGCCTTCTGCTCCACCTCTTGCATCACCGGCTGCATCAGGAACCACGTCATCATCAGCGCCAGCCCCATCAGCACCTGGTTCGACGGAGCCGTCTGCGTTCCCAGCGCCTGCCGCAAAAAATGAAACACCACCAGCAGCCGCACCAGCGGAGTCATCGACAGCAACAACGCCGGCAACAAGGTCAGCAGCGTCAACCCCAGCACAATCGACCACGGCACGCTCCTGCTTCCCTCAAGCGCGTCTGCAATCGATTCCTTCCCACCCACAGCCGCCGTACTCGATCTCTTATTCGCAGCCGCCTCCGTCGACCGCGCCGCCGCGCTTGGCTTACTCGCACCACGCGCTGCCGGCGCGCTCACCGCCGGCCGCTTCACCCAGAACGACTGTGAAGCACCTACCGCCGCAACCGTCCGGGTCTTTGCCATCTGCTGGCCATACAGCGCTGGCAACGGAATCGCCAACATCACCAGAGCCAGCCCAGCCAGCCTCCCGCGCGCTACAGACATATCTCATCCCGGTTCTGAGCCGTCTCGCCCGAAGGCGCCTCGGCCTTCACTCGCACAATCGTCTCGACGCTCTCCAGCCCACCCCCCACCAGAAACTGCTCTCCGCCGCACGACACGAGCATCAACTGCCTCTTCCCACCCAGCGACAGCGTCTCTACTAGATGCATCTGCTTACGCTGCGTCACCCGCTCCCCGCGCCAGACACGCAGCCTGCCAAGCACCCAACCTGCAAGACCCTGCGCTTCGAATGTCTTCTTCCCGCCGTTCACCCGGCCCATACTTTGCAAAGCCTGCATTCGCCAACTCCGTTCCAGATCTCTTAAGCCAAACGCGTCAACCGCACCGCCAACTGCTGCTCCACCACCTCAAACTCGCTCCAGCCCAATTGCACCTGGCCGACCTTCACCGGCACATCCTCGCTATCCGGCCACACGCTCTCGACAATCTGTCCAACCTGCAGCCGCAGCAGATCCCGCACCCTGAATCGACTCAGAGGTATCCCTGCCGCCATCGTCACCGTAAGGCGCGACAGCACCGGCCACGCCGAATGCTCCTCAATCCGTGCCATCCCGGGCAGCTGCGGCACAACTCGACCCATCTCCGGCCCCGGAGCCGGCATAGCCACCTCACCGCCGGTCGTCATCAACTCCGTATCCGCCATAGCCACTCCCGACTACCGTTGCACCAGAAACTCGGTGAAGAACATATCCGTCACCTTCAAATCCGCATTGTGTTCGGCCATAGCCGCCTTCAACTCAGCCTTCAGCCGCTCTTTGCCATCGACCGACAGCAGTCCCTCAGACGTCTGCCGGCCCAGCACCATCAACGCCGTATCGCGCACCGCAGCGGTAGCCTCGACATCCTTGGCCCCCTTGCCGTCGCTGCTCTTTTCATCCTTTGATTTAGCGCCGCCCTTATCGGCGACATCGGCCATCCTCAGCGTCAACCCCACCCGCAGATACGCGTTCCCGCCACTATCGGCCAGGTTCACCAGCAGCGGCTCCAGAACCATCGCATGAGTTGCCACTAACCCAACCGGCTCAACTCTAGCCGCAGCGCCGCCCTGCATCAGCAGCCTGCCCGAACGCGCAAGGTAGTACACAATTCCGCCAACACCCAGAGTCGCCACCACGACGCCCAGCACTACGGCGATCAGCAGCGAGACAATCGGCAGCTTTACCGGCTCTGAGGCAGAACTGCTTTGAACAAGAGGAGGAGAAGTAGCCATGATGCCAGACACACTGCAAGCAGGTAGCCACTTCGCAGCAACAGTACATTAGTGAATCTTCAGGATCGATCGCGCGGGCTCAGTCTTGCCCACCCAACCCGCGTCAACCGCTGCGCTCAAGACGGCCAGCCGGTGCAGGCCACTCTTCGGCCCGCACCCGCTCGTCCCTCTTCAGCTATCGCCCTCACAACTACCGGATCATCCCAATCGTGTCCTGCGTCACCGAATCGAACGTAGTGATGGTCTTCGAGTTCGCCTGGAACGCACGCTGCGCGATGATCAGATCGGCAAACTCCGTCGAGATGTCGACATTCGACTGCTCCAGCGCCGAGTCCTCAATCGTGCCGCGCCCACCAGCACCCGCCACCCCGATACTCGCCGCTCCCGACGCCGACGTGGTCATGTAGTTGTTATTCCCCACCTTCGTCAACCCCTCCGCATTGGTCACACTAGCCACCGCTACCTGCCCGATGTTCGCCGTATGCCCATTGCTGAACGAAGCAGAGATCACTCCACTTGAGTCCACAGTGAAGCTCTGATAGGTTCCGCTTGCAAACCCATCCTGACTGCTCGCCGTCGCACTCGACGCCGCGATCGACTGCGCAATCGTCGCAACTCCCGTGCTCTTATACAAATTCCAGTTGAAGCTGAGATCGCTCGCCCCATCCGCCAGCCCGGGAAACTGTATGCCGCTCACATTCGCCGCAGGAGTCACCAGCTTCCCAGCCGAATCGAACGTCAACGTGCCGGTATTATTCACCGGTGTCCCCGTCGCATCGCCGGAAGGCAGCGTCACGGCATAGTCCCACGTATTCGAGCCCGTCTTGGTATAGGTCACCGTCAACGCATGGCTATCCCCGAGAGAGTCATATATCGTAACCGGCGTCGTAACAGCCGTCCCCGTCGTGGCGGCTGCATTTAGATTCGCCGTCACCGAGAAATTCTGCGTAGCCTGTGCTGCCTCATTCACGCCGACCGGAACTGACAATGGCACCAGCGCGGCATTCGTATCGATCACTCCTCCTGCCGACGGATATCCCATCACCTGCTGGCCGCTAGCCGTCGTCAGGTTGCCCACCGAATCCAGCTGAAAGTTCCCCGCCCGCGTCAGGGACTGCACGCCACCCTGCTGCACCACGAAGAACCCATTGCCCTGCAGCGCCATGTCCGTTGAGTTCGCTGTAGTCGACATGCTCCCCTGTAGAAAGTTAGTGGCCGTGCCGGAGACCTTCGTCCCCACTCCAACCTGCAGTGGATTGTTCGACCCTGACGTCCCTATCTGCTGATAGAACAGATCCTCAAATGTTGTGCTCTGCTTCTTGAATGCCGTCGTGTTAAGGTTCGCCAGATTGTTGCCGATCGTGTTCAACGAAACCGTATCAGCCTGCAATCCAGTCAGTGCTATTGAAAAAGATGCCATCGCCGTTCTCCCTGGTGATTCGTGGTTGAATTTATATTGCCGTCGTCCGCACCCTCGTAAGGCCGACGAGTTACATTCAGCACTTCGCTAGCTTGAGGTCGTACTTGTGGTCTCCAGCGAAGACACTCCCTTATTGATCTCAATCAACTGCTGCAGGCTGTTCACGCCCACCAGTTGCTGCACGTAAGCACCCGGATCAGTCGGCTGCGTCGGATCCTGGTTCTTCAACTCGCTCACCAGCAGCGTCAGAAAGTCGTTTCCGGTAATCGTCGCCCCGCTACTCGTACTGCTCGTCGTGTGGCTGGTTGTTGAAGCCTTAGCCGTTGCGCCCGTCGTCTGCGATGCAGCGCTCCGGGGAGCAAGCGCGGAGGCCACCCTCTGTGCCGCCGCTGACCCCGCTCCAGTTACCGAACTCATCTGTAATCCATCCATCGTCTTCTCTCCCGTC
>WNGR01010763.1_pt1 | contig 10099 bp, 10 predicted proteins | sample 5407581 | NCBI WGS metagenome assembly WNGR01 (sample SAMN13153383, study PRJNA577476) | soil metagenome | isolation source: 80 cm soil or saprolite under Garry oak tree replicate 2 | place: USA:California | collected 2016-06-15
AGACAATATATTCAAGTTGCTGACAAAAAAGACTACTTTCTGAGTTGTAACTTTAAGTGGGAAAGCCAGGCACGTCAAAGCTTACGTTTACGAACCTTCCTTTTTGGGAGCATTACAGCCTGCGAAAAGTCAACAACTCCGACCCATGCCATGTCGGGGTTTGATTTATTGGCTAACTGCAAACGGAAGGAAATACGGTTGACAGTTCCAAAACGGGACTGTGACAATGTGTGACTGTCCGACTGAGGGGTCTAGCACAGTACAGGACAGGACACCATGTAAATTGTTTGGAAGGAAGAACGAGAAGCGAAAGGAGGTGACGAGAACACCAAAAGAGAAGTAGTACAGAGGAGGGAGCCGGCTTGGATGGCGTTGTTCTTGGCGTTGTTGGATTTGCAGCTCGGGCTGTTGCGAGATAGACGCCCTCGCACGTATCAGATTATCAGCATTGGACTCTCGTGAGGCCCGAGGTTCGGGGCTGAACATGTTCCCCTGCATCACCGGATCACCATCCGCGTTCGGCTGGACCTAAAATCCAAGCAATATTGATTCGATTTTGGTAGGATTATTCTCCACGTTTTGGAACAAGCGAGGCAAACAATACAACAGCTCTCCACTAGACTAGTCTACAGAGAAATGCACGGTAAAATGTATTATACTTGACCGGTCAGGTATTTAAGCAATGATTGCATCGTTCTTTTCTCCCGACACAAGCCGAAATAAGGCCATGGCATCGTCACGCTCGGCATGATGGACATCCACGTTATCCTCAAGAAGAATCTGCACGATCCTGTGCCGTTCATGGTATCATGCCAAAGTAATTGGGCGGTGTGGTCGTTGTTTCGTGCATTCCTATATTCTGTGCTCTAGTAAAAAGTATGTAACACCGAAACTCTGCTCGTGGGAGGAATACCCACCTGCTGAGCCGCAGGTGTAATGGGACCAGATCTCAGTTGTCCTCTTCCTGGGCTTTTGCACCATAGTCGAGCAGCACCCTTGCAATATCGAGCCGTCCACGATAGCATGCTAAATATAACGGAGTTGCATAGTCTGTATCTTGTGCGTTCATATCCGCGCCGTGCTCCAATAATAGCTTTGCAACGCCGAGAACATCGCCTTGGAACCAATAGCTACCTTGTGACACGAGGTGCAAAGGGGTCTGTGCTTTGTAGCTCTCTGAACCGGCTTTTGCGCCATATTTGAGAAACACCCGTGCGATCTCGGGCCTCCCAAGGTAGGAGGCAGAATGTAATGCGGTGTTTTGATCCTCGCCGCGCTCCGGCAATAGCCGTGCAATGCTGACACATCGTTCTTGAGATCTATATTCACCTCGTGACACCAGGTGCAACGGTGTCTCACCCTGCTCGTTCTCCACGTTCGGGTTTGCACCATGGTCGAGAAGTACCTGTGCGATCCCGAGTCTCCCCCATAAAGCTACTGCATGTAATGGGGCGGCTTTGTCCTCTCTCCGTGCGTTCACGTCCACACCGTGCTCCACCAATAACCGTGAAATGCCGACACCGTGTTCTTGGGATCTATATTCGCCTCGTGACACCAGGTGCAACGGTGTCTCGCCCTGCTCGTTCTCCGCGTCCGGGATTGCACCATGGTCGAGAAGTACCTGTGCGATCTCGAGCCTCCCCAAGAAAGCTGCCACATGTAATGGGGCGGCCTTGTCCTCCCTCCGTGAGTTCACGTCCACACCACGGTCCAGCAATAGCTGTGTAATACCGACGCCGTGTTCTTGAGTTCTATATTCGCCTTGTGATACCAGGTGCAACGGTGTCTCACCCTGCTCGTTCTCCACGTCCGGGTTTGCACCATGGTCGAGAAGTACTTGTGCGATCTCGAGCTTCCCCCAGAAAGCTGCTACATGTAATGGGGTGGCCTTGTCCTTCTTCCGTGCGTTCACGTCCACACCACGGTCCAACAATAGCCGTGCAATGCCGACACCGTCTTCTTGGGATCCACACCCGCCTTGTGACACCAGGTGCAACGGTGTCTCACCCTGCTCGTACTCCCCGTTCGGGTTTGCGCCATGGTCGAGAAGTACTTGTGCGATCTCAATCCTCCCCCAGAAAGCTGCTACATGTAACGGAGCAGCCTTGTCCTCCCTCCTTGCGTTCACGTCCACACCGTGCTCCAGCAATAGCCGTGCAATGCCGACACAGTGTTCTTGGGATCCACATCCGCCTTGTGACACCAGGTGCAACGGTGTCTCACCCTGCTCGTTCTCCACTTTCGGGTTTGCGCCATGGTCGAGAAGTATATGTGCGGTCTCGAGCCTCCCCCAGAAAATTGCTACGTGTAACGAGGTGGCCTTGTCCTCCCTCCTTGCGTTCACGTCCACACCGTGCTCCAGCAATAGCCGTGCAATGCCAACACCGTGTTCTTGGGATCTATATTCGCCTCGTGACACCAGGTGCAACGGTGTCTCACCCTGCTCGTTCTTCGCGTTCGGGTTTGCGCCATGGTCGAGAAGTACTTGTGCGATCTCGAGCCTCCCCCAGAAAGCTGCTACATGTAACGGGGCGGCCTTGTCCTCCCTCCGTGAGTTCACGTCCACACCGTGCTCCAATAATAGCCGTGAAATGCCGACGCCGTGTTCTTGGGATCTATATTCGCCTCGTGATACTAGGTGCAACGGCGTCTCACCCTGCTCGTTCTCCACGTTCGGGTTTGCATCATGTTCGAGAAGTACTTGTGCGATCTCGAGCCTCCCCCAGAAAGCTGCCACATGTAACGGGGTGGCCTTGTCCTTCCTCCGTGCGTTCACGTCCACACCGTGCTCCAGCAATAGTCGTACAATGCCGACGCCGTGTTCTTGAGTTCTATATTCGCCTCGTGACACTAGGTGCAACGGTGTCTCACCCTGCTCGTTCTCCGCGTTCGGGATTGCACCATGGTCGATAAGTACCTGTGCGGTCTCGAGCCTCCCCCGGAAAGCTGCTGAATGTAACGGGGTGGCCCTGTTCTTCTTCCATGCGTTGACACCCACGCCGTGCTCCAGCAATAGCTGTCCAACGTCGACGCCATGTTCTTGGGAGTCAAGGATTTGTTTGAAGTGCGAGGATGAGGTAGGGGGATGGAGAGGGGAAGACATGGTACCAGTGGTGGGAAGTTCGCTAGTAAGGAGAGGGGACTGAGGAGAGCGCATGGTGATCATACGACTACTTTCTGAATCGGAAATTCTCAAAACTGTCGCAGAGCTATCAGAAGCGACGCAGGCATAACAACGAACATAAAACTTACACCGCCTTTCAAAGGTGGCCGAGAGCGAAGCTACCCTAACAATTTCTGTGTTAGCATTTGCACCGTTGTTGCTGGACGATAGATCTTTCGGGTGGACGCTGTGAAAAATATAAAGGTCGTGACACGAGTAAGAACTCACCCGAGCTCAATACAACCTCATGAATCACTAGTTTGGAGCTTCGCAGGCAACTTAACATTACATCTGGTTGGAGAGCTTCGAGTAACTGCAGGCGTGAAAATATCAATACAGTCGGTGTAGTGACAGTATGCCATAAGCTTCTACTCACAGCATCGTCACCAAGTATGTCAAGCAGTGCTAGGTCATCATCATGAACAATGACCATATCGCAATTAGGTCTCTCCTAGTATACAGTATATATTAGTACCAAACGTGTAGAGGAAAAGTAAGTCTTGTGCCCGCGGCCCTCACCTCAGCGATGTATTCTAGTATGACATGAAGAGGGTCGCGGTACTGTGAAAGCTTAGGACGATAACTAGAAAACGCCAAAAGAGCGCTGTACCTTTGGTACAGCTGGTATCGATATGAGTTCTGTGTCCGGCTCACAGTCGTCGTCCTTTGGGTCTGGATTGGGTCCCGCCGCCGCTTCAAGCTTTGGCCGCAACATCATGCGCTTCCGGACGCGAAACCCTCGAATAAATATACACTGCTCCTCGGGTAGGTTCTAGCGTGAACGAGATCACGCCAAAGGTATCTTAGCATTTATTGGTGAAAAAACACTGCGTGCCATCATACCTCCCCACTAGGTCCCCAATTCCACGCCGCCCCTGTTTTGCGCTCGGGCGAGAATTGCCAGTTGATTCTAGAATGGTCCACTTCAACGCCAAAAGATACCCGTGCATCTGCTTGGCCTCCAAGGAAAGCGACATTAGCCCAAGATTTTGTGCGATCAGTCCCAGTGACGAGGACAATATCTTCCATCCGGTCGATCTCCAATCCTTTGTGCCGGCTCCAGGCGAACCAGAGGTCGATATGCTTGATCATCCACTTGCCAAAATCTTGACGCACTAAGGTATTCTTCCTCTCGGCTTGTATTGGAAGGGATAATACTGCGCCTTGCTTCCCTCTGCACGAAAACGAGACTTCCCCGGGGTCTCTTGGCCTGAGAGTATATGAGTGACATGACACCTGAATTATGCATCTCGGCAACCTTGTGGCAAATTGCCCCAATTCATCGGACTCTAAGGTGACTCCGGCCGAACAAAAGTTGTCGGGACGAAGAATACCAGATCTGATATGTTCCAACACTTTGGGATTGAAGGGTTCGTGATTATCTGGAACACCAAAGTTATCATGGGATGGATCATCTGCGGACAGCAAAATGTTGAAGAGACGGTGGAATCTGCCTTCGCTAATGTAACCGACGTCACCAACCCCCACGACTTGATAAAGATCCCCTGGAGAGGGGTCCCAAAGGGCATGTCCGAGGGCAGGAAACCTAATTGCAAGCTGATCGCGAAAAATATCGTAGTGGGCCATTGTAGCGATGTAGCGAGCACTGATAAGAGGGAGATGTTGGAACGGACCGTACTTGAGTACTTGAGTCTTAACTTAAACGACTCGGAGCAGGACATCCAAAACCACTACTGTACGCCCGGCCCGCCACCACCGCCACGTTCCCACGGCAGATGCCGGGTGATTTTAAGGAAGACAAGAGATACTGCAACGGCAACAAACCGCGACTCCACACCTCAATAAATCAGAACTATACACCTGTAGACTCGACCCCGGAGCGCTACCAGGAAAATGTCACAAATACACGGTCACCCCTACTGGGAACGCTGCCTACCTACTTAACTGAACATCCATACATGTTGCCCGCACCAACAACGCACCAAGCAAATACCTAGTTGGAACGCCTATGAGCACGGACTAAGATACTCGCCTACAACCACGACCACAACAAAACGAGCACCAACAACGCAAGAATTCACCACCGCGCTGAGGCGAAGATGCCACGAGCTTCTCGCGCTCAAAGAGACTGCTCATGCTTGCGAAAAGCCGAATATCTGGGCCGCAACACGGTGGGAGCATAAATTGGCACTTTCAGGTTACAGGTCTATCATCTGGCCCCGAGCCCCTCTATCGTGCGCTCCGGTTCGCTTCTCCGAGGCTGAAACGTCCGCCCTTATCACGCCCTTATTAAGGCCTTATTCCCTGTCCATACCGTCGACGCCTTCATCGCCCAGATGACACTATTCCACCAGAGGTAATAGCCACGAGCGCATCCCACAATACAGTCGGACAGGCTGCCCTCCAAACGCTTCCAAGGTCCATCGACTCCGCTCTGCGCCTCGCCCCGGCGCCGCCTATCCGCGACGTGCGGCCCCGGATCTGGTCGTCCATCCAGCATGTCCTCCACACACTGGGCTGTACAATGTAAGCGCTCCACCTCTCCCACACAGACGGCCCCTTACTAAACAAAAGACCGAACACCGAACAGGGTAGGAAGATGGGGAAGAGCAGGCGCACCGCAGCTGACGCTGCACGCCACTCTCCGTGACCGCATCCGCGCCGCCTGCGACGTCCGGCAAATCACTACTGTGACAATAACAAAGGCGCGGTGAAGGGCGGCAAGGAAATGTGCAGCGTGCGATTCGAACTCGCGGCCAGCGCGGTTCCGCGCATCACTCATTCCTCATCCCTCCTCCACATCCGCATCCACATCCAGATTTATCACCTCCACCTCTGTCGAGGCCACCCTACACGTACACAGGCGCACTCTCCACCCCGTTCCAGACGCTCCATTCATCTCCATCTCCATTTTGCGCCCACCGCACTCCCAAAAAAAGTTCTCCAGATCGAGCGCGTCGCTCTGCGCACGGGTAGCACTACCTTCCGCGGTGTACGCGAGATGTTGCTCTGGCTCCTCGACGGCACCTCCGTCGGCGGTGCAGGGGTCTTAGCGGAAGCACGACATGCCAAGTCCTGTGCGCTTGCGGATCTCTCGTGCGCGTGCGCAGGGCAACGAGTCGTGCGTACGCTGCAGTCCTAACCCGCCGGTCCCGTCCCCGCCTTCAGCGCCAGCGGCGCCACCCAAAACGAGAAAGGAGAAGGAGAAGGAGACGGCGTGAGTGAAGTGAAAGAGTGGGTGCGGAGGGTATAAAGGTGCGTCTGGGATCGCAAGCGGCGGGTGGAGGTGGGAGGTGGTAGTGGTGCAGTGGCGAGAGGAACAGGAACAGGAGACTCGGACTTGGACTCGGTTTCAAGGCGGAGAGAGGGGGAGAGTGACGGCGTGTCCCCGTCGTCCAGTAGCCCCAGGTCCGACCCCAGCGAACCATGGGCGCAACGGAGAAACGACGTCGACGGAGAGACGGTCGAGCTCGACACAGCCTCGCGCGGCGGAATCAACAGGCGCCCACACAAGATGTCGTGAGCTGTGATAGGCGCTGCAGTGGACTTGGCACTTTTTCATTCCGTCATGATAACCGCCATTGGGCTTCTCATCGATGACTTTCTCCAACACCACCACCTGTACGCGACGACCACGACCACGGGCGCAAAGACGACGGAGGTAAGAGGGAAGTCAAGCTCGAGGACTGACTGCACTGAGTGGACGTGCGATGCTGATCCCGCGCTTTCTGTACCGTGACTACAACTTACAAGCAGCCAGTGGCCCTCGGGCAATTAGTTTAGAGATCCTTATCAAAGGGCTAGACCCCCTCCTGGACCTATGTCCGATCAAGAAAAATGAGAAGGAAAAAAAGGATCGTCGTGGGCGTGTGTAAATGTGTAAAGGGAAAGCAGATTGGCGATTACAGTAAAAAAAAAATAGTACCAAATATCTGAATACTGTACCTGGAGGTCCTGCGCAATTCCGTCGCGCCGCCTAACTTAGCAGGCCGATACAGATGCAGACGCTCCGGGCCCGCTCGGTTCGGGGCTGCTCCCGCCTCATCCCTTCCCCTTCCCGATCCTCGTACGTACACATGCGCTTGTCTCTATATTCGTTCTCCTTGGCTTGGGTGCGCACCTCGCGCCAGTCTCGAAATACATGACGCATAAACGCATAAACGGATGCGCCATTCCCTTCCGCACACTCCGCCATTTTATCCTCCACTCACTGCTCAGGCAAACCGATCGATCGCGAGGTGGGCTAAATCCGATGGACTCTAAGCCGCCAAATGACCAAGGCACTGTATAACTTGAACTTGATGTGATTAATGCTGGTCGGAAGGTTCGCAACCTGTCTTCGTGCGCCGTGGGTACGTACCCTGCTGACCTGTACCCTGCTGACCTCACTAATTTTGTATTTTTCCTTTTGGCGATTCTGTGGCCGTTTAACGTACAGCGACACGACTGTATGCCAACGGCGTGTGTCAAAAATGTTCGCCACTGGTCGAAATGTCCCTCCGCAACGTCTGACCCCAGATCCAAGCGTCCCTCCTGTACGCCCTGTACGCCCTGGGTTCTCCACCCTCGCACACCAACGCAAGCACTCCCCACGAACAAAAAGCCCAAACACGAGGCAGGCGCGGATCACGGAGAGAAGGACCCACCGCACCTCATGCCGCACGCGCTCTCCGCGAGCGCGCCCGTTCGACACAAGGTCTATATCGCACTGCACGCGTGCTTCGTGTCTCGTGCATGCTACGACAGGCGCACCCATCGCACACTACGATCACCCGGCGCTCACGCGCGCGTTCCTCCTCCCGACGCGCGCCTGCGCCACAGGTGTACTGCAGTGGACCGAGCTGTTCCTCGCGGGTGACACGCCCACGCCAACATTACCTGCCGTGTCCCGCAATAACAACAATAACAATGGCGCCGGCGCTGGAGCGGGAGCAGGAAGAGGCGTGGCGAAGGGAAAGAAGGGCAGCGCGCGGTTCGAGCGGTCGCTCGGTTCCCGAGGCCGGCGCGGTCCTGCGCATCACTCCTCACCCCTCCACATCCACATCCACGTCTGCACCCTCTTCTTCGTCCCTCCCCCTCTACGGGCGCTCTCTCTCCCTCTACCCCGCACCAAGCGCACCCCTCCCTCCTCCCTTCCCTCTCCGCCTCCGCCCCCACCACGGCCATTGGCGCCCACCCCGCTCCCAAACTCATCCAAGTCGAGCGCGACGGGCAGCACGTGGGACGTCGTCTTCACTAGGTGTCATGGTCCCCGCACCACCCCGACCGAGAGGAGCGAATAAGGAAAAGGTCGTATGTGTGTGCGAAGGGGAAATCAAGCACTGCATTGCCTCGGCTGTCATGTGGAGGGATATGCCACGATCGTCCTCATGGTCTGTCCACCCGTATCGTCACCGATTTGTCGTCCAGATCAATACCGGATTTGGCATCCGGTGTAGCGAGTAATAGACTTCGACCCTAGGGGAAGCGTAGATAGTATTAAGAGAGATGAGAACAGGAAACACGATAGAGACGGAGACGGAGACGTGACGCAGACACGGACGGAAATCGTTAACGCAGAAGTAAAAGCATGATGTTTATTTTCATAGACGTGAGGTATATAAAGCGAGCTTAGTAATCAAAGAGTAACTCGTTTCGAGCCCAGCGAGGACGTAGTCCTTACACCGGCACTGACTCCCTGGCGTTGTCCGGCTCGATATCCCGCACCTCGAACCGCTCCACAGACTACTCTTCCAGCGCCGGCTGCGTGCGCACATTAGCAACGTGGTCATGGGGCTGTTTCGGTCGCGCGGCCGTCCGTGCGGGTGATGACCTGTCTCATAATACCGAGCCCACCTGCGCAACGCTTAGAGCGCCAGAGCCAGGGTCGTCGAGGTAATTCACAACTATCGTGGGGGATTTCCGTGGTGAGGCACGCCGAATAGCCAGTAAGTTCTTTCCACAGACAAGACACGTCCGACCTACCCGCACAAAGATGAGCCATGTCTATCTACGGGGGCAAGAGACGACAATGCGTCAATGTGTGGATCCAAAGACGACCCTTGGACGACCCAAACACATTTTACAGTTGGTCTCACTCGTAATGTTGAATCTTCTCATTTGCATCCCGTCTGCAGTCAACGATAATACAGGGCACCATGCAAAACGTTTAAAAAGGAGGACGAGAAGCGGAAGGAGTAGACGAGGGAGGCCCCAAATAGAAGCATTTGTGTTGCCCACACGTCAGACGAATGTTCCGAGATAGACGCCCTCACAGAGTACAGCTTTAAATTTGAACTCATGTAGGGCTCGAGGTCGGGCGCTGAAAGGTGAACATGAGAGGTTTCCTTGGAGGCTTCCGCCTTCGGATTTCGTTTCATCACCGTTCTCCTGCGTCACCTGCAACGGTTACCCGAGTTTTTTTTTTTGGTAGGAGTATCATCTACATTTTGGACAAGGCAAATCATATAACAGCTCTCCACTGATCTACCGATAAATACACGATAAATATTATACTTGACTGGTTAGATATTTAAGCAGCAGCCGTCTCATTCACGTTTTCCTCCCGACACAAACCAAGGCCTCGGACTCATCCGAGTCAGTCTCTTCACAAGTTGATTTTGAAGAAAAAGAGTCAGTCTCCTCATAGACATACGACGTCGTGCTGAGGAATCTGCCCATGCTGTGCTCTAATAAACAGTGTGTAATACTGAAACATTGCTCGTGGGAGGAATACTCGCCTTCGAACCCCGGGTGCCATGGGACCAGATCTGAATCGCTCTCTATGTGGACTTTCGCACGATAGCTGAGCAGCACCGCTACGATATCGCGCTTTCCATGATGGCACGCCAAGTAGAACGGAGTTGCATAGGCCTTGTCTTGTGCGTTTGTATCCGCACCACGCACCAATAATAGTTTTGCAAAAGCGACATCGCTTGCTTGGCGGTCATAACCGCCTTGTGCCACTAGTAGGTGCAACGGCGTCTCCCCCTGCTC
>WNGR01009702.1_pt1 | contig 10098 bp, 10 predicted proteins | sample 5407581 | NCBI WGS metagenome assembly WNGR01 (sample SAMN13153383, study PRJNA577476) | soil metagenome | isolation source: 80 cm soil or saprolite under Garry oak tree replicate 2 | place: USA:California | collected 2016-06-15
TGCCCTGTGGTGCTCGGACTTTCCTCGGCGACCCCTGCCCTGCAGATCGACGCGTTCGCCCGAGCGGCTCCGGCGGGAGAGAGATAACACCGGGGGCGGAGGGGGACAACAGCGGCGGCAGCCCCCGTCCCCAAGCCTCGACCTCGGAACCTGCCCCTCTCCCCGACCCTCTCCCCGCTGGCGCGGGGCGAGGGGGATGGGCCCCTGGCGCGGGTCGAAGGGGGGGTAACTCTACAATCGCTCGTCGATGGCGCGGTTCGACATCTCGTCGGCCTGCGCGTTCTGCTCGCGCGGGATGTGCGCCACGTGGACGTCGGGGAAGGCCTTGAGGAGCGCCTGCGCCTCGTCGTGGAGGGGCTTCAGGTGGTCGGCCTTCACGGCGTAGTCGCCGGCGAGCTGTCGGACGAGCAGCTCGGAATCCGAGAAGACGTCGAGCTCCTTGATCCCCATCGCCTTGGCGCGCTTGAGGCCCAGGATGAGGCCGGTGTACTCGGCGACGTTGTTCGTGCTCTCGCCGAGGAACTTGCCGAGCTTCGCCATGATGTGGCCGGCCGGGCTGATGATGACCGCGCCCGCGCCGGCGGGGCCGGGGTTCCCGCGGGCGGCGCCGTCGGTGTAGAGGCACACCCGGGGCGGCCGCTCGACGACCTTCTCCACCACCTCCGCCCGCTCGCGCTCCGCCGCCGCGGCGCGCTGCCGCTTCTTCTGCTCCCGCTCGACCTTCGACTCGTTCATCGCCGCGTCGAGCTCCTCGGCGCTGGTGCGGGCGGCGCGCTCGACCTCGCTCTGCTTGCGCACCTTGAGCCCGCCCGACTTGCCGCGCGCCCCGGGGGCGGGCTCACCCGCCTTCTCGGCCTCTTCCAGGCGATCGGCGGCGGCCGCGATGAGCTTGCCGAGCGTGTCGCGGTCGTGTCCGGCGTAGCGCTTCAGCGTGCGCGGCAGCTCCTCGTTCGCCGCGATGAAGCGAAGGAGGTCGGCGAGGACCGACACGGCTAGCCGGTCGCGGCCGGCGGGTTGACCGCCTCGGCCGAGTAGATGATGCGGTTGCAGTTCGGGCAGGTCTCGACCGAGTCGGCCCGCTGCAAGACGATGCTGAGCTGGGGCGGGATGTTGCGGTTGCATCCGCGGCAGGTGTGGCCCACCACCTGGCAGACCGCGATCCCGGCCCGCCGCTTCTTGATGTTCTCGTACTTCGAGAGGAGCGAGGGGTCGACCTTCTTGGCCGCCTCCCCCCTGCGGCCGTCGAGCTCACGCAGTCGGGCCACGAAGTCCTTGCTCTTCTTCGCCAGCACGGCGAGCTCGTCCTGGGCCGCCATCTCGCGCTCGGAGAGCGCGTCGGCCTGGACGTCGACCGCCTTCTGCAGCTCGGCGGCCGAGGTGGCGAGCGCCTTCAGCGCCTCGCCCTGGCTCTCGTTCGTCTTCCGGGCGATGTCGATCTCGCGCGAGAGGGCCGCGTACTCGCGCGGGGTCTTGATGTCCCCCAGCCGCCCCTCCCACTTCTTGACCTTGTCGCGCTCCATCTGCAGCAGCGCCTCGATCTGACGGCGCTCGCGCTCGTTGTCCTCGAGCCGGGTCTTCTCCGCTTCGTAGGCCTTCTTGGCCGCCGCCACCGCGGCCTCGATCTCGGCCCGGCGGACCGGGATGCCTTCGGTCTCGCCGCGCACCCCCCCCGCGTCGAGGTCGATCTGCTGCAGCTCTTCCAACGCCTTCAGCTTCTCACGCAACGACAAGGTGCATCCTCCGTGGGCGCGATCCTGGCGCCCGTCTCTCGCGTCCACCCGACGGGATGGGCCCACCAGGATTCGAACCTGGATCCGATCGGTTATGAGCCGACAGCTTTACCGTTAAGCGATGGGCCCGGAAAGCGTCTCGAGCGTCCCGCGTCCACTTTGCTCAGTTCTCCACGAAGCTCTTGAGCCGCTTCGACCGGCTCGGGTGGCGCAACTTTCGCAGCGCCTTGGCCTCGATCTGCCGGATGCGCTCGCGGGTGACCTCGAAGTCCTGCCCCACCTCCTCCAGCGTGTGGTCGGACTTCTCCCCGATGCCGAAGCGCATGCGGAGCACCTTCTCCTCGCGCGGGGTGAGCGTCGCGAGCACCTTCCGCGTCTGCTCGGCGAGGTTCATGTTGATGACCGCGTCGGAGGGCGAGACGATGGCCTTGTCCTCGATGAAGTCGCCGAGGTGGCTGTCCTCCTCCTCGCCGATGGGCGTCTCGAGCGAGATGGGCTCCTTCGCGATCTTGAGGACCTTGCGGACCTTGTCGAGCGGCAGCTCCATCTTGAGCGCGATCTCCTCCGGCGTCGGCTCGCGACCCAGGTCTTGCACCAGGTAGCGGCTCGTCCGGATGAGCTTGTTGATGGTCTCGATCATGTGGACCGGGATGCGGATGGTCCGGGCCTGGTCGGCGATGGCGCGCGTGATGGCTTGCCGGATCCACCAGGTGGCGTACGTCGAGAACTTGTAGCCGCGCTTGTACTCGAACTTGTCGACCGCCTTCATGAGGCCGATGTTGCCCTCCTGGATGAGGTCCAGGAACTGCAGGCCGCGGTTGGTGTACTTCTTCGCGATCGACACCACCAGGCGCAGGTTCGCCTCCACCAGCTCGGTCTTGGCGCGCTCGGCCCGCCGCTCGCCCTCGCTGATCTGGCGGTAGGTGCGGCGCAGCTCCTCGACCGGGAGCATCGCCTCCTCCTGCACGCGCATGATCTTGCGGATGGCGGTGCGGACCACGCGATCGAGGTCCTCCAGCTCGTCGGGCGAGAGCCGGAGCTTCTTCAGGAGCTTCTTCTTCTCGCCCTCGTCGGTGCGGGCGTCGCGGAGCATGCGCTTCAGCTCCTTGACCGGCACGTCGACGCGCCGCTCGCAGTCGATGAGCTCGCGCTCCGCCTCCTCCACCCGCTTGATGAGGCCCTTCAGCTTCGAGACGATGCGGTCGATCTGCTTCTTGTTGAGCTGGATGGCCTCCAGATTCTCGACCATCTCCATCTCGACGGTCTTGATGTCGGCCTTGAGCTCCTTGCGCTTCACCTCGGACATCTTCTTCGAGGCGAGCGTCTCCTTGATCTTGACCACGTCCTGCTCGAGCTTGCGGATGCGATCGATGTGCTTGAGGACGTGCTCGACCTTCTTCTCCTCGTCGCGCGCGAGCTTGGGCGGCGACGCCTCGGCCCCCTCGACGAGCGCCACCACCACCACGGGCCCCTCGGCGCCCTCGACCGGAGCCGGCCCGGCCGCCTCCACCTCGGGTTCCTCGACCTCGTCGACCTCCTCCGTCGAGGCCTCGTCGCCGGCGTCCTTGATGATCTCGCGGACGCGGATCTTGCCCTTCTTCAGCCGCTCTCCGAGATCCAGGATCTCCTTGATGGCGATGGACGAGGCGAGCACCGAGGCGAGGACCTCCTTCTCGCCCTCCTCGATGCGCTTCGCGATCTCGACCTCGCCCTCGCGGGTGAGCAGGGAGACCGACCCCATCTTGCGCAGGTACATGCGCACCGGGTCGTTGGACTTGCCGTAGCCGGGGTCCTCCTCCTCCTTCTCCTCCGCCTCCTCCTCGTTCTTCGTCTCGGGCGCCTCTGGCGGCTTGTCCGGCAGCTTCATCTTCTTGGCGTCGTCGACCACCTCGATGTCGTGGTCGCCGAACATCGACATGACGTCGTCGATCTGCTCCGAGGAGACGATGTCGGCCGGCAGGGCGTCGTTCACCTCGTCGTAGGTGAGGAAGCCCTTGTCGCGGCCGCGCTCCATGAGCGCCTTGACCTCGGTGCGCTCGGCGAGCTCGGGATCGGTCTCGTCGTCGTCGTCCGCCGCGACCTCCTTCTCGTCCTTCTCCTCCGCCTCACCGTGCTCGGCCTCGTCCTTGTCCTTCTCGTCCGAGCGGCCGCCCTTCTTCAGGCGCTTGGCCTCGGGAGCCGCCTCGCGCTCGGCGCGACGCGCGCCCTCGGGCTTGCCCTCCGCCGCCTTCTTCTTCCCCTCCAGCTCGGCGGTCTTGCCCTTCTTCTCCGGCTTCTCGGGGGCCTTCTCCGGACGGGAGGGCCGGGCGGACTTCGGATGCTTCTTGTCTTGCGCCTTCGCCTCGCGCGCCGAGCGCGCCGCCTTGGGAGCCTTGGCCGCCTTCGCCGAGCGCTCCTTGTCGGGCCGGTCGGCCTTGGCCCTGGCCGCCGGCCGGACCGTCTTTTGCGGCTTCTTGGCAGCGGCGTGGGACTTCGACGTCGTCATGGACAGGCGCTCCTTGCGCTGCTCGGGAGTGGGGGCGTTCTTAACTCGCGCGGGTGGGGACAGCCCGCTGAACCTCTTGAGAATCTTCCGCAGGGCGCTTTTCATCCTCGCTCCACCTCGTCGAGTCGCTTCTTCACGGCGGCGAGGCGCCGCCAGGTGGCGATCTGCGCCTCTGCGAGCTCCTGCGGCACTGGCGTACCGGCGCGGGTGACCGCCTCCGTGCGCCGATCGTGCTCCTGCTCGAGGAGCACCAGCCTGGCGCGTAATACCGACCTGCGCAGCGCTCGCTCGGCCGTCTCCGTGGGCGGGCGAGCGGGTCCGAGCATGTCCTTCACGTGGGCCACGCCCTTCGCGTCGAGGTGCGGCTCCAGCCGCGCCGGGAGGTCCGCCGCCGCGAGCGAACCCGCCAGCAGCTCGCGGACCAGCGTCGCGAGCGGGGTGCCCTCGAACACCGAGAGGAGGTGCTCCTCCCCCGCGACGTCCGCCAGCTGGGGGAAGGAGGCGAGCAGGCCGAGCGCGTCGATCGCCGGGCCCCACAGGGTGCGCGTCCGTGGCGCGGCCGAGCGAACCGGCGCCGGCGCGGGCTCGGGCGGGATGAGCCGGCTGACCCGCGGCGGGGGCGCGGCGGCGGCCCGCTCCATCTCGGCCGAGAGCACCTCGGGAGCGACATCGAGCCGCTTCGCCACGCGCTCCTCGAACATGGTGCGCGCGAGGCCGGCGGGGACGAGCGCCAGGAACGGCTTCAGCTCGGCGAAGGCCGCCACCTTCTGCTCCATCGAAGCCTGGGCCGGCGCGCCGGCGCAGTGCGCCCGCACGGCGGCCTCGATCAGGAACTCGGTGAGCGGCACGGCGGCGGCGAGGAGCGCCTCCACCGCCGCGCGCCCCCGCGCCCGCGCGAACTCGTCGGGATCGACCTTGCCGCCCTGGGTCGGGAGGAGGGCCACCTTCCCGGTCAAGCCGGAGGGGAGGAGCGCGTGCGCGGCGCGGGCGGGAGCGGCCTGGCCGGCCGAGTCGCCGTCGAAGAGAAAGACCACCTCGCGGCAGTCACAGCGGCGCAGGAGGTCGAGGTGCTCGGGGGTGAGCGCGGTCCCGCACACCGCCACGGCGTTCTTCACGCCCGCCTGGTGCAGCCCGATGACGTCGAAGTACCCCTCGACCAGCACCGCCTGGCGCGTGCGGCGGATGTGCTCGCGGGCGAGGTCGATCCCGTAGAGCACCTTGCTCTTCTTGTAGAGGATCGACTCGGGCGAGTTGATGTACTTGGCGAGCTTGTCGGGCGCACCGGGGAGGACGCGCCCGCCGAAGCCGATCGGCTCGCCGTCGAGCGCGGCGATGGGGATCATGAGCCGCCCGCGAAACCGGTCGTAGCGGCCGCCGCCGTCCTTGCGCGCGACGAGCCCCGCCTTCTCCAGCGCGGCCTGCGAGACGCCCTTCTCGCGCAGGCGCCCGGTGAGGTCGTCCCACTCGCTCGAGGCGGCGCCGAGCCGGAAGAGCTTCACGGTGTCCTCGGCGAAGCCGCGCGAGGCCAGGTACGCGAGGGCGGGCTCGGCGAACCGGCTCTGCAGGCGGGCGGAGAAGTACCGCGCGGCGGCGTCGCAGGCGGCGAGCACCTCGGCCCGCTCCTGGCGCCGCTGGCGCTGCTCGGCCGAGTCCTCCTCGCGCTCGGGGACCTCGACCCCCACCTCCAGAGCAAGCGCGCGCACGACCTCGGGGAACTCCTTTCCCTGCAGCTTCTGCAGGAACTTGAAAACGTCGCCGTACTCGCCACAGCCGTAGCACTTGAAGTGCTTGTCCTCGGGGTAGACGTGAAAGCTCGGCGTCCGCTCACCGTGAAACACACAACAGCCCTTCCACGTGCGCCCGGAGCGTTTCAGCTCCATGTGGCGGCCGATCACCGCCACGATGTCGACGCGGCCTCGAACCTCGTCGATGGTTGCGTCCGGGATCATGCGGCGCCCCCCGGCGGCGGAGGACGCGCCCCCGCCCTACGGCTTCGCAAGCCTCTGCTTCACGAGCTCGCTCACCACCTTGCCCTCGGCCTTGCCCTGCACCTCGGGCTGCAGCTCCTTCATCACCTTGCCCATGTCCTTCGGGCCCTGCGCGCCGACGCGGGCGATGACCGCCTCGACGAGCTTGCCGAGCTCCTCCGGCCCGAGCTGCGCCGGGAGGTAGGCCTGGAGGATGGCGATCTCCGCCTCCTCCTTGCCGGCCAGGTCCTCGCGCCCGCCGTTCCGGTACTGCTCGACCGAGTCGCGCCGCCGCTTCACCTCGGAGGCGATGACGACCTGCACCCCGACGTCGTCGAGGGGCTTCATCAGCTCGATCTCGCGGTACTTGACGGCGCTCTTCAGCATGCGGACGGTGGACAGCTTGAGCTGATCCTTGTCCTTCATGGCGGACTTGAGGTCCGCGTCGAGCTGGTCCTTCAGCGCCATGGCGACCTCGGGCTCAGAAGCCCTTGCGCAGCTTCTTGATGGCGCGCTTCTTGGCGGCGAGGGCCTTCTTCTTGCGCTTCACGCTCGGCTTCTCGTAGTGCTCGCGCTTGCGGATCTCCGAGAGGATGCCGGCCTTCTCGCACTGCTTCTTGAAGCGCTTCATGGCGTTCTCGAAAGACTCGCCATCCTTGACTCGCACACCCGTCATGCGTGTTTCCTCGATACCGAAGGGGTCCAAAAGGCGACAAGCCGGGCGGCGACCCGCCCGGCCTGTCCGGTGGTTGAACCGGGCTCTTTAGACAAAAAACGTTTCCACGTCAAGGGGTTTTGGCCTCGCCGGAGGCGTCGCCGCCCGCGGCGGTGGCGGCCGGCGCGTGCCGCCGCGCCAGCACCGCGTAGACCGCCTGCGGCGAGACGTCGGCCGACGCGAGCAGCACGAACAGGTGGTAGAGCAGGTCGGCCGCCTCGTGCGCCAGGTGGTCCTTCGAGTCCTGCCCGTCGAGGAGCGCCTGGTGCGCCTCGTTCACCTCGTAGGCCTCCTCGGCCACCTTCTTGCGCAGCTTGCTCGGGTTCGAGAGGAGCTTGCGCGTGTAGCTCTCGGTGGCCGTCTCGTCGGCCTTGCGCGACTCGATGACGGCCCACAGCTGGGCCAGGAAGCGTTCGTCGGCCATGGCATCACCCTTCGTTGCTGGCTGGTGGACTCGTCTCGAAGCAGCCGCTGCGGCGGGGGATCACCCACCGGCTTCGCCGGCGGGTACCCGCCCGCCCTACTCGGTGTAGGGCGGGGGCTTGTCCCCCGCCGCCGTCCGGCGTCACGGCCGCACCTCGATGCCGCGCGCGCGCAGGAAGGCCTTCGCCTCCTGCACCGTGTGCTGCCCGTCGTGGAAGATGCTGGCGGCGAGCGCCGCGTCGGCGAAGCGCAGCCCCTCGGCGAGGTGCTCGAGCGTGCCCACCCCGCCCGAGGCGATGACCGGGATCGAGACCGCCCCGCAGACCTTCTCGAGGAGCTCCAGGTCGTAGCCGGCGCGCGTGCCGTCCCGGTCCATGCTGGTGAGCAAGAGCTCGCCCGCGCCGCGCTCGGCCACCTCGCGCGCCCAGGCGACGCCCTCCACCCCGGTCGGCTGCGTGCCGCCAGCGACGTAGACCTCCCAGCCGCCCTGCGGGCGCCGCTTCACGTCGATGGCGACCACCAGCGCCTGCGCGCCGGCCACCGCCGAGAGGCGGTCGACGACGCCCGGCTCCTTCACGGCCGCCGAGTTCACGCTCACCTTGTCGGCGCCGGCGCGCAGGAGCGCGACCATCTCCCGCTCGCTGCGGACGCCGCCGCCGACCGTGAGCGGCGCGAAGACACAAGCCGCGGTGCGCTCGACGAGCGCGAGCAGGGTGCCGCGGTTCTCCTGGGTGGCCGCGATGTCGAGGTAGGTCACCTCGTCCGCGCCCTGGGCGTCGTAGCGGCTCGCCGCCTCCACCGGATCGCCCGCGTCGCGCAGGTTCACGAAGTGGATGCCCTTCACCACGCGGCCGTTCTTCACGTCCAGGCAGGGGATGATGCGCTTGGCGGGCACTAGCTCTCCTCCCCGTCACCCCGGCGCTCACCCCCAGCGGGAGGCAAGCCTCCCTTACCCCCGGCGGGGGAGAGGGAGGTGGATCTCGAGATCCGGATAGCCTCGCCGAGGTCGATCCGCCCCTCGTAGAGCGCCTTGCCCACGATGACGCCGGCCAGGCCGGCGGCGCGGCAGGCGCGGATGTCCTCGAGCGTGGCGACGCCGCCCGAGGCGACCACCTCGACCCCCGCCTCGCGGGCGAGCCGCGCCGCGCCCTCGGCGTCGACTCCGGTGAACATCCCGTCGCGCGCCACGTCGGTGTACTCGACGAGCGTCACCCCGGCCTCCTTCACGCGCCGCGCGACCTCGGCCACCGGGAGCCCGGTCCCCTCCTCCCAGCCGGCGATCGCCACCTCGCCGTCCTTCGCGTCGATGCCGCACACGATCTGGCCCGGGAAGCGCGCGCAGGCCGAGCGCACGAGCTCGAGCCGCTGCACCGCCGCCGTGCCGAGGACCGCGAAGGCCGCGCCGAGCGCCAGCACCGCCTCCACGTCCTCGATCCGCCGCAGGCCGCCGCCCACCTCGATGGGCACGCCGGCCGCGGCGATGGCCCGCACCGCCGCGCCATTCACCGGCCGTCCGGCCCGGGCGCCGTCGAGGTCCACCACGTGGATGCGCTTCGCGCCGGCCGCGCCGAAGCGGCGGGCCACCTCGGCCGGGTCGGCCGAGTAGACGGTCTGGGTGGCGAAGTCCCCCTTCTTCAGGCGGACGACCTGGCCGCCCATGAGGTCGATGGCTGGGATCACGAGCATCGGGGACCCATCCTCACAGTCGGACGAACCGCTCCAGCATGGCCAGGCCCACCTGCTGGCTCTTCTCGGGGTGGAACTGGACCGCGAAGAGGTTCCCGTCCGCCAGCGCGGCGCAGTAGTCCTTCCCGTGGTGCGCCACGAGCGCCGCGCCGCGCGCGTCGGCGGGCGCCGCGAACGAGTGCGCGAAGTAGACGTACTGACCGTCGAGGGGCCGGAAGAGGGGGTGGCAGGCGGCGGTGGCCCGTACCGGGCTCCAGCCGATGTGCGGCAGCTTCACCGTGTCGGGCAGCCGCGCGATGGTCCCGGGCACGAGGCCGAGGCCCCGCGCGCCGCCGTGCTCCTCGCCCTCTTCAAAGAGCATCTGCAGGCCGACGCAGATGCCGAGCGTGGGGGTGCCGCGCCGGACGACCTCCAGGAGTGCCTCGGCGCAGCCCGAGGCGCGCATGGCGTCGGTGCACGCCTTCATCGAGCCCTGGCCGGGGACGACCACGCGCTCGGCCCGCCGCAGGGCGGCCGGGTCGTGCGTCACCTCCACGGCGGCGCCGACGGCCCGCAGCGCGTTCTCGACCGAGCGCAGGTTTCCGGCGCCGTAGTCTAGCAACGCGATCATGCTCGCAGTCCGTTCGTGCTGAGCCCTTCGACTACGGCCGCGCCATTGCGCGGCCTACGCTCAGGGCAGGCTACGCGCGCGCGACGTCGCATCACAGCACGCCCTTCGTCGACGGCAGCCCGCCGCCCTCCACCGCGGTGGCGGCGCGCAGCGCGCGGGCGGTGGCCTTGAAGATGGCCTCCACGATGTGGTGCAGGTTCCGCCCGTAGCGGACGTTCACGTGGATGCAGGCGTGCGCGTGGTTCACGAGCGCCTGGAAGAAGTCGCGCGTGAGGTCCACGTCGTACTGGCCGATGAACTTCTTGCCGGAGGGCAGGTCGGCGTTGAAGGTGAGGTGCGGCCGGCCGGAGAGGTCCACCACCGCCTCGACCAGCGCCTCGTCGAGCGGCACCACCGCGTGGCCGTAGCGCGCGAGGCCGGTCTTGTCGGCGAGCGCCTGCCGCGGCGCCTCGCCGATCCAGATGCCGACGTCCTCGACGGTG
>WNGR01009705.1_pt1 | contig 10095 bp, 12 predicted proteins | sample 5407581 | NCBI WGS metagenome assembly WNGR01 (sample SAMN13153383, study PRJNA577476) | soil metagenome | isolation source: 80 cm soil or saprolite under Garry oak tree replicate 2 | place: USA:California | collected 2016-06-15
TTAGAAAATGCATTGGGCTAATTTACATTCCCGCTGCAACCTATTGATCTATAGAGGCTCGCTTCGAGTGCATTTTACACGTAAGGCTCTGAATTTGCTGATGAAAGAGTAGACTCTTAATCAGCGGGTCCCAGGTTCGGGCCCTGGTGCGCCCACCACGCGAAAAATCTTCTTCTTCAATACATTACGAGCAAGTCAGCAAGAACAAATCGGGTCTCGTGCGACGTTTTTTATGGTCGTACGTCGCACCTGAGGCTCGGTCGGCTTGGATTGCGTGGTCCACGAGGCGCTCAAGACGAACGCCACCGCTCAGAACCTAAGGCGGCTCGCATCGCTTGTTGCGCGACACCACCCGCTAGGCTCTGTGTAATGCGTGGCGTAAAAGTTGCGTGAGAGCGCTGGGTCGCGGGACCAAACCCTGTCGCCCGATTGAAATGGCCGAACGACATCCATCGGGTAACAGCCGACTTTTGCACTAAAAGCGGCCAGAAGCGGTCATTGCGGAGCGTTGGTTGGCCTGGGCCATTGGTTGAGGTGGCAGGTCAAATCGAGTTGGGGTCGTCCTCCGGCGTCTTTTTGGCGCGCGCAGGCTCGTCGTATCCCTTGCAACGGCTGTGATACATCAGAGCCTTCAGGCCGCAACCGGCAACCAGCGCCAAAGCCGTAGCCACGCCCACAATAATGTTACCGTAGAGCGGCATTGACGGCGTGGCTTGCCAGATTGCGACACCGTACCAGGCCACCATGATGAGAAGCGCTGCCAAGACAGTGATCAGGAGCCATTGACCTTTGTTGCGCACGGTATGCTCGAGAACTCGAGCAAAGGCGTCCGCAGGCTGTCCACGGACGATTGCATTTGCTGGCCGGCTACCATCGCCAGCCGCAACGGCGGCGACCGCGGTGCCACCAGCAAACCCAGCGACGCCGGCGCCGGCGCGGCGGACCCCAACCTGGACGATGTGGCGGTCCCCACTGGGCTTCTGTCGCGAGCTCGGATGGCTTTCTGGCACCTCTTGGATCGGACGCAACCGGCATCGCCTCCGCGACGTCAATGAAGCGAACGGTGATTCTGCCAACCGCCACGGCTACAACCGCCTTCTGGGCAAGGCCAAGGAAATCACGACGGGTGGGAGCGTTCATTGTTGTACCCCTCTTCGTGTTACGCGGCTCTCCGCACGGATTGGAGCGCGTAGACCAGCCACGCGAGCCCGTGCGAAATCAGATCAACTCCAAGCAGGAATCCAAGCGCCCAGGCGCTGATGGTTGGGAAGCCGAACAGGATCAGGACGCCGGCGAGCAGTCCGAAGACGCCCGAAATCAGCATCATCCAGCCGCCCTGTTGCCAATGGGCAAAGCTCAGCACGCACCGAACGATGCCGGATGCGAACAGAACCGCGCCGAGGAGGGAGGTCAGGATGAGGGCGCCGGACGCCGGCTGCGTGAGCAGCAGTAGCCCAAAGGCAAGATAGAGCGCACCGAGCAGGATCTGCCACAGGAAGCCGCCCCATCCGTTGGTCCAGAACGCGTGAATGATTTCGAAAGCACCGGCGGCGATTGCGGTAAGCCCGATCAGTTTGACGCTGATGATCGTTGCGAACACGATGTCACTCAGCGCCAGGATGCCGGCCGCGATCATCGCGACGCTAAGGTGCGCCCATGTCCACCGGGAAGGAGGGACTAAGGTCTCTACATGGGAGCTGCTGTCATAGGTGGCCACGCCTTCCTCCCGGGTACAAGCGACCAATTCACGACCAATTCAGTTGGTGCGCCGGCGATGCTAGTCGCGGCCGCGCAACGCCGACATCCGATGAAACCCTGAACGCGTCGGCGGGAATGTTCGCCGTTTACTCGCGCATGGCCGATCGTGAGGTGCGATCTAACGCCGCCCTCGCGGGCCGAGCGTCAGATTGGTTATCCCCGCCGCAAGGTTCAGTCCGATCGATCGCTCGATCGATACGGGCTGCAGCATGATTGACCGCCGAGAGCCGCCCACGAGCACGTTTGCTCCGAGACCGGGGCCTACCGCGATATTGCCGCTGGCGCCAACGTAGGTCCCACGCAAGGTGCCGGGCCCGATGCGTGAGTTCCTCGCGAAGACCGCCCAGGAAAGGCTGCCTGCGCTGGTTACGCCGATGTCGAGGCCAACGCGCCTGATCCGGCCCTCATAAACGTATTGCCGGGGTGGCCTCGTCCCAACGAAAACGCAACGGAGTTCCTGCGCCGAGCCAAGTACGAGCCCTACGCGTGGGGAACTGGTGCAGATGAGTCTGCCGACCCTGAACGGCTCGGCGCCAGCGGGCAGGCCGACGGCACACAGCATCGCGGATCCGCAGATGCTCGGGATAAGCAAATTACTCTGCATTCAAACCTCCGTTTGGCTTCTGGTGTTGGCGGGGGAGCCGTTTGGGGCGCGGGCTTGGTCACGGTCCTGGCGAAGCCAGAACGTCATGCCGAGGCCGATCAACAGTACAGCGCCCAGCAGGAAAAAGATCACGGATTGCTGCAACCAGGATATCGCCGAAACCGCAACGCACATCGCCACGCCGAGGAAGGCAATTTGTGTCGACAGAAGACTGATCCCGGCGAGGAACGTGCCGAGCGCAAGCAATGTGAGGAGAACAAGACTGGTCGCCGGCGTCGGCAACAGTTGCTGGACGCCGGATACCAGAATGATGTTCATCGTGACCAGGACGGCGAGCCAGTGCAGCGCTTGAGTCCAGATCAGCCGCCAGCGCTCCTCCTTGCCGACGACCTCAGGCCATTTGTTGATGACACAGACCACTCCGATGGCGAGTGCAAGAAATTCCCAGTAGCCAATGAGGGGCTGGTGCGACGCATTGGTGTAGGCGACGCCCGCGACGGCGAGCAGCAATGCGACGCAGTAGGGAAGCTGTTGCCACAGAAAGCGGGTCATCCCCGAATGTGTCGACGAGGGGGGCTTCGCTCCGCTGTTCTGTTCGGCTTCAATCTCGCTCATGCGGCACCTTCGAATAGGTCTTGTCGACCGTTCGCTGGATGGCGTCGCCGAGGTAATCCTCGACGTAGAACCTGATGATCGCGACCCGGCCGACCGCCACCAGCGGCATGGCCAGCGCGATGCCCATGACGCCGAACATCGCGCCCAGCAGCACGATCGCGACCAATGTCCAGGCGGGAGGGATTTCGACAGCCTGGCGCTGGATCAGCGGGCCGATCACGTAGCCCTCGATCGACTGGATGACGGTATAGACGACGACGGCCCAGATCAGCGGCGATCCGCCGAGCGGCATCGCGACGAGCGCGATCGGGATCGCGGCGAGGATCGGTCCAAGATACGGGACGAAGTTCGACAATCCCGCCTGAAGACCAAGTATGAAGGGACCAGGCAGCCCGATCCAATAGAGCGCGACCCAGACGCACAGCGTCATCAGGACGATACGGATCAGTTGTCCTACGAACCACAGGCGCAGAACGCCGCCCATCTGGTCCATCACGCCGCGCGTCCGCGCGCGATACGATGGCTTCACCAGCATGACGAGGCTCTCACGGTGGCTGGTGGGATCGAAGGCAAAGAGAATGCCGAGGAACACGATCACCAGCACGCCGGTCAGAAAGCTCGACGCCCCGCCAAGGACGACTTGGGCGTGTCTGAAGAACCTGCCTTGGTCGGAGACCAGCCATTGCGCGAAATCACGGCCCCATTCCGGACCGAGCAGATCGACGCCGTACGTCAGAAGATGCTGCTGCAAGAGGTCGAACTGTGTATCCATGACCTTCAGAAGGAGACGCGTTTGCTCCGGAAGCTTGTCGGCTCCCCAGACCAGGCCAAGTCCGATCGCCGCCGTGAGCAGCAGAAGAACGAACGTCAGCCGCCAGATGCGATTGAGCCGTACGACAGGCGCCATCGCCCTCGCGGCTGCATCCAGGAGAGCCGCAAACAGCACACCCGCGAAGATGATGAGAAGGCTCGATACTGTCTTCCAAGCCAAAAAGAGGGCCACGCATATGCCGAGCAGGGCCAGACCGGTTGCGAGAAGGCTGCGCTGCCCGTCGGCCATGACTGCAGTTTCGCGGGGCACGTCCTCGCGAAGTTGATCCGGTCCAATCCTCAGGTCGCTCATCGGATAACTCGGGCATCGCAAAGGGGGCGTCGTGCCAGGTCTAGGTACGGATACGGCGGCTGCCATAGTGGGGATGCGAGCCGCCGCGATGACGCCAGTGGCGATGCTTTGTCGGGTTGGTATTGGTGTTTGGTGTGGCGGTGCCGGTCCCAGGGGTTGCAGCGGCAGGCTTTGGCGCGGATGTGGCGGGGTCGGTCAATTGCGCCTGGGAGAGGGTCGGCTGCGCGGTGGCGACCGACGCGGCCAGAGCCAAAGCGCCGTAGACGGTTCGGACATTCATGTTCGCCTCCTGTTGACCAAGACTTCAGATCGAAATGGCCCCGACGGCCAGTGCATAGACGCCGGTACAAGCCGCGAGCGCGATCGCGGCAAAGATGACGGCCTCGAACGGCTTGAAGACCGTCTCCTTGCGTTCGCGCTTGGCCAGGAAAAACAGAAACGTCCCCGGCGCGTACAGTATCGACGACAGCAGGAGAAACGTCGGGCCGCCTGCGTAGATCATGCCAATTGCGTAGAGCGTCGCGATCGCCGAGCGGATCCCGTCGACCGCACGGGCGCGCTCGCCTGCATGGTAGGAGTCGCCGAGATAAGCCAGCTTGAGGCCGTATGCCGCGACCAGGAAATACGGGATCAGCGTCATCGCGCTAGTCATCTTCAGGGCGAGAGTGAATGCATATTCGGCGAACCAGGTGACCAGAACGAAGGCCTGGATGACGCAATTGGTGAGCCAGAGGGCGCCGACCGGAACCTCGTGTTTGTTCACGCTCGCGAGAAAGAGGGGCATGGTGCGGTTGATGGCCGCGGAATGCAGCACCTCCGCCGCGAGCAGCGACCAGGAAAGGTAGTTGCCAAGGATCGAGATCAGCAGCGCCACGCTGATGAAGATCGCACCCCAGCGTCCGACCATCGCTTCCATCACGCCGGCCATCGAAGGTGTCGACAGGTCCGCGAGCTCTTGTCGCTCAAGGACGCCGTAGGACAATAGCGTCACGAGAACGAGAAGGCAGAGAACCGACAGGAAGCCGGCGACAGTCGCAAACCCGATGTCGGAGCGATCCCTGGCGTAGCGCGAGTACACGCTCGCGCCCTCAATTCCGACGAAGACGAATACGGTGAGCAGCATCGTGCTTCGGACCTGGGCGGACACGGCGGCTACGCTCGGCTGCTCCGTTCCCCAGAAATTCTGAGAGACCAGATCCGGATCGAGGACGATGATGGCGACGCCGATGAATAGCAGGATCGGGATAATCTTGGCGTAGGTCGCAACCGTATTGAGGGTGGCGGCTCCCTTGATGCCTCGCAGCACCAGGAAATGGACGCCCCAAAGCAGGACGGATGCCGATGCGATGGCCGCCGGCGTCGTGCCGTCACCGAAGATCGGAAAAAACTGTCCGATTGTCGCTTTGATCAGAATGAGACAGGCCACGTCGGCGAGGCAACATCCGATCCAATAGCCCGCCGCGGAAGCAAAGCCGATGTAGTCTCCGAACCCCGCCTTGGCGTAGGCGTAGATGCCCGCATCCAGGTCGGGCCTGCGGCGGGACAGCGTTTGGAAAACGAAGGCGAGCATGAGCATGCCGGTACCGGCGATGACCCAGGCGATCAACGTTCCGAGCGCGCCTGTGACGCGTCCGAACGATGCCGGCAATGCGAAGATGCCGGAACCGACCATCGATCCGACCACGAGCGCGACGAGCGCGCTGCGCGAAAGCTTCTGGTCGACCTCGTTCGACGAAGGAGCCATGACGAGAATGGCTTTCAACCGGAGATGAGGTGGGCGCGACGGTCGAGTTTGAGCGGGATAAGCCGGCCACCTTGGTTGCGACCTTAGAGACGGCTTTCCCCTCGGGACATCAGGGTTTCTCTGTAGAGGGTAAGGCAGGAAATCGGTCGACCAGCGTCTCTGGCGCCCGCCTGACGTCAATGGGACGGAGGCCGCGCGTCCTAATGGCGACTAGCCGATCCGGGCGTAGCGGCGCAGGCGACCAACACGAAGCTTGCGCGGAAGAACTCGCCAGCCTTCGCGAGTTCCGTCGCGATATGTTTGGCGTGCAGGGCGGCAGCGTCTTGGTCTGCGTACTCATGTCCTGTGCCGTCCGGACAGAGGCCGTATTTGTCGACGATATGAAAGAAGTAGCGCATGCAGACGGAGTAGGCCGGTGCGCTCCCGGCTTCCAGTGACAAACCTGTAAGGGTTTAGGCAAAAGGGATTAGAAACGAGGTCGATCCCCGCATTACGTTTGGGCAAGGCGCCGGGGATGCGCGTCGCGCGAGATAGGGTGATGTATCCCCCGGCACTCGGGTGATCATCCGATGTTCCCGCCAGAGCCGGATCAATAGTCTGCCTTCTTCCTGCGAACAAACGCGAGGAGGCAAGCAATGTCGAACTATGATCCGAATCTGACCGTCTCAGCCTCCGGCGGCAGCCCGCTCGCTATCGACGCCGGACTGCGCGCCTACATGCTGCGCGTCTACAACTATATGGCCGCGGGCGTCGGCCTGACTGCGATTGTGGCGGGGCTGACCTATCAACTCATGGGTCCTGCATTGCTTCAGAGCCCACTGATGTGGGTTTTCATCCTGGCACCGCTCGGGCTGGTGTTCTTCATAGGCGCGCGCATCAATACGCTGTCGGTGGGAACGGCGCGGCTCCTGTTCTTCGTCTATGCCGCGTTGGTCGGCGTCTCGCTCTCGACCCTGCTGCATATCTACACCAGCGCCTCGATCACGCGGGTCTTCTTCATCGCGGCCGCAATGTTCGGGGCACTCAGCGTCTTCGGCTACTCCACCCGGCGCGATCTATCCGGGGTCGGCAGCTTCCTGTTCATGGGCCTGATCGGCGTCATCATCGCAAGCCTGGTCAACCTCTTCCTGAGGTCGACAGGGCTCGATTGGTTGATCTCGATCGTCGGCGTTGGTGTCTTTGCGGGACTCACGGCCTACGACACCCAGCGGATCAAGGGTATGTATGACGGCAGGGACGACGAGACTACGGCAGGCCGCAAGTCCGTAATCGCGGCGCTGTCGCTCTACCTCAATTTCCTCAATCTGTTCATGATGCTGCTGCGCCTGTTGGGCGGACGGCGGTAGGCGGCTCAAGCCGCCGGTCGCTCCGCCGCGCTGGCGAGCGCGTCGCGCAGGATCTTTTCCTTGGTTTCGTCCAGGGACGTCTTCAGCACGACGCCACCGGCGTCCTTGATCTCGTTGAGGACCTTGTCGGCCGTCATGTTCTTGATCAGGACGAAGAGCGCTGCGTTACCGGGGTGGAGCGATGCGGACAACTCCTTCACGAAGGAGTCGTTGATGCCGAAATCAGACAAGGCACCTCCGATCGCGCCGGAAGCAGCGCCGACCGCGACACCGATGATCGGATTGAGGAAGAGCACTCCGACCAGAAGTCCCCAGAAGCTGCCGGTGATCGCGCCCGTCGCCGTGGTGTTGACGAGCTGGTTGAGCTTGATGCCGCCGGTCTCGGTCTTCACGGCGATGACGGCGTCGCTGATGGTGATCAGATACTCTCTTTGCAATTTGAGCAGCCGTTGACGGACGTCTTCGGCCTTCGCCTCGCTTGGGTACACGATCGCGACCAGATCAGACATGGAGACCTCCCGACATTTTCGGCTGGGGCACTCACCCGCGGTAAGACTGATGCCCACTATGTGGTGCGGGGCGAGACTAAGCGGCGAACCGTCAACGTGGCATCCGAGAAAACCCTCAGTCCCGAGATGAATGTTCCGGATGATTCGATCAGGGAGTTCCTTGGCCCGGGCTCGCTCGACCCAAACGCACTGATTCTCAATTCGCGGCGAACATCAGCGTGGCGAGCAGGAGCGCCACCAGGAGCAGGGAGATGCCCGCCGCGGACCATTGGCGAAGAACGTCGTCGCCTCTTTCGACAAGACTGCCGAATCCAAGACAGCTGCGCCGGAGGGGACCGATCACGCTCATCAGCGTCTTCCAGGTCGCCGAAGAGGCCAGCGGATGTGGCCCGGGACTGAGCAGGATCGCGAGCGTCGCACCTCCCAGCACAGGCAGGAGCAATTTGACGAGTCCGTCGATGCCGAACAGTTTCGAGGCCGCAGCATATGGGATCGGCAGATACGGCTCCCATGGCAGCAGGCCAAGCATTAGCGAACAGAGCGCCAGCGCAAGCGCCGCCACGTCGCGGTTGCGCGGCGTCGGACCGGTGAGGGCGATAGGCCGATCCGAAGGCCCGAGCGCATGAGCCAGGACCAGCACGACATAGGCGCTCGTGAACATTCCGCCGGTCTGGAGCACGACGGCCCACCACCACTGTCCCGTCCTCGTCGTCTCCTGGAGCAACAACTCCTTCGCGAGGGACGCACCACTCGGTTGAACACCCATCAGTGCGACGCCGCCCAATGCAAAGGCCAGGACGCTCAAGGGAAGAGCCCGGGCGACGCCGCCCAGTCCGGTGATGCGATCATGGCCCAGCCCGGCGTAGATCGACCCGACTGCGAGGAACATCGCCGCCTTGGCGGTGGCATGGGAGACTGCCTGAAGCAAGCCTCCCGCGAGGGCCAGCCCACTCTCGAGTTGACCCCTGGCATCGAAGGCGAGCGGAAACATCAGGAAGAGATACCCGATCTGGGCCAATGTCGAATATGCGATGAGTAGCTTGAGGCGATCCTGCCGCAGGGCGACAACGCTTCCGACCAAGATCGCGCCGGCCCCCAGCGCTGCCAGAAATTGTGTAGCGGCAAAGCCGGGCAGGCCGGGCAGTACGTTGAACCAAAGTCGCAGGAGAATGAAGAACGATCCCTTCACGACCAGGCCGGACAGGATCGCGCTCGCAGCCGCCGGTGCGCCGGCGTGAGCGGGCGGCAGCCAGAGGTGCAACGGAAAGAGCGCTGTTTTGGCGAGGAGGCCGGCGGTCATCAATGCCGCCGCAATGAGCGCGCCGGGCTCGGCGGAGACGCGACGCGACATGAGTGCGATGTCGAGCGTTCCGTAGAGGCCATAGAGGAGTGCCGTGCCCAGCAAATAGAGGACCGAACCGAGCAATGCGAAAAGAAGATAGCGCAACGCGGCCTGAAGTGTCTCCGCGCGGCCCTCGAGGGAGACCAGCGGCACCGCGGCGAATGTCAGCAGTTCCAAGGCAACATATAGGGTGAAGAGGTCGCCGCCGACGAAGATCGTGTTCAACGCCGCCCAAATCGCCAGCAACAGAACCCAGAATGCGAAGGGTGCGCGCGCGTCCGTTGCTGCGGACCGAAAATCGGTCGCGGCAAAAACGGCGACTGCGCAAATCACGATCGCCGTGGTCGCGAGCATCACCGCCGACAATCCGTCCGCGCGAAGGGCCACCCCCAGCGGCGGCGGCCAGGCACCGAGCAGATAGACGAGGAAGCCATCGCTCCGCGGCAAGGCCAGGAGAACGGCGGCGGCAATTGCCAACCCGATCGGCATGATCGTGAAGGCGACCTGCCGGACGTAGCGGTCGCCAAGAGCAAACGCCAGCAGCACGCCCGCGACCGGTACGACGATCGCCAGCACCAGCAGGAAGCCGGCCGTGGTCGTCGCCAGCGCGGGGGCAGAGGGCAGCATCAGTCACCGGATAGATCGGAGTGCGGGCTCGTCGGTGCGGGACTGCCGAGCGTCGTGGAGCCGGCGGTGTGGAACAACCGGAGCAACAAGGCGATCGCCAGGGCCGTTGCCGAAAAGGCGACCACGACCCCTGTGATCACCAGGGCCTGCGGCACCGGATCGTTGCCAAAGCCCGCCGCAGCGCCCCTCCGTCCGACGATGCCGAACAGAAGAAATACGCCGCTGCCGAGCAGATTGAATGCGACGATCTTGCGAAGCGGCTGCGGGTTCGTAATGAGGCCGTAGAGCCCAAGTCCGACCGCGGCAGCGGCGCACAATCCGAACACCGTTACGCCGCTCATCGCTCTGCATTCCTTTCCGGCGCGCCAGCGAGCAGGAGGGCGAGCGTCACTGCGATCGTCAGGGTCATTGCGACCTCGATGCCAAG
>WNGR01017225.1_pt1 | contig 10095 bp, 9 predicted proteins | sample 5407581 | NCBI WGS metagenome assembly WNGR01 (sample SAMN13153383, study PRJNA577476) | soil metagenome | isolation source: 80 cm soil or saprolite under Garry oak tree replicate 2 | place: USA:California | collected 2016-06-15
TATCGAGCTGATGCGTGGCCATCGGGTGCTCACCGACGCCGGCGCGCTGCACGAGTTCGCCGAGTCGCTGTCCGAGGGGTTGGCTCGGCACGTGGCCGATGTGGCGGCGCGGACCGGTGCCGACGTCATCGTCCAACTGGACGAGCCGACGTTGCCGACGGTGCTGGCCGGCGCGCTGCGGACCCCGTCGGGCTACGGCACGGTCGCCGCGGTACCCGAATCGGACGCCCGCGACCTGCTGGCCACGGTGATCGACGCGGCCCGATCGGCGTCCGGCCGTCCGGTCGCCGTGCACTGCTGCGCCGACCGGCCGCCGATCGGCCTGCTGCGCGACGCGGGCGCCGACCTGATCTCGCTGGACGCCACACTGCTGCCGGCCGACGCGTGGGACGAGTTCGGCGAGGCGTGGGAGGCCGGGATCACGATGATGTTGGGCCTGGTCCCGTCGACGGATCCGCGGGCTCCGGTCACCCCGCTAGACGTGGCGAAACCCGCGCTGCGCCTGGTACATCGGCTCGGCTTCGACCGGTCCATCCTGGCCGAGCGTGCGATCCCGACACCGACGTGCGGCCTGGCCGGCGCGAGCACGACGTGGGCCGTGCGGGCGATGGCGCTGTCCGCGGAACTGGCCAAGGCTTTCGTCGAGCCACCCGAATCGTGGGCCAGGCCGTGAACAGCGGCGCACAATGGCCCGCATGACGTGGTTTCGCCGGCACAAGCCGAAGGCGACCCAACCGCCCGACCCGGCCACCGCGGCCAGCACGTTCTGGGCCCGCTGGGACGAGTTGTTGCCCAGTATCAGTTCGGCACTGGGCGACCGCGAACCGAGTCGGGTGGAGCACGACCTGTGCGAGGCGGTCGCCGCGGTGCACCCTGAGCTGCACTTCTCGCTGGATCGTGGCCAGCAGGCGGTGTACGCGCTGGTGGTCAGCGGTCAGGAGGACCCAGCGCTACGGCCGTACACGGACGCGTGGAAGGCGGCGGCACCACCGAACGACGTGCTGTGGGAGTTCCACGACTCGGTGCCGGCCGTGCCCGACCCCGACGGCGTGACCGTCAACCTGTCCGGCCACCGGATCAGCCTGGCCGATTTCCGCCTGGCCGCCCTGGTCGATGAGGCAGCCGGCGTGGTGGACGTGGCGGTCTACCACCCCGCACTGTCCGAACTGGACGAACCAGGCCGATCCGCGATGACGTTCCTGCCCCTGGATGCCACTCTGGGCGAACGTCTTGCCGGGGAACGTTTGCGACGCGTGGAAGCCGCGGTCCACGAACCGGAGAACGCCATCACACTGCGGCAGCTGCGCGAGCTGGTCCTGGCACTGGCCGACCGGACAACGGGCCTGGAATCAGCCTGACACGAGCGCGGCGAAACGGCAGCGGGAGCTGAACCTCACAAGTGACTGGTCACTTGACACTGTTCACTAGTCACCTTACTGTGCTACAGGTCACACGGAGGACCCTTCATGGTGGAGAGCACGGACGACCGGCAGACGTACCGGACGATCGACCGGGTGCGCGCGGTCGACCAGATCCTGGCCGACCTACGGGAACGGATCCTGCGCGGCGAGCTCGCACACGGCGAACGCCTGCCGGCGGAGCGGGACCTCGCGCAGCGGTACGGGGTCAGCGCCGCCACCGTGGGCGAGGCGGTCCGTACCCTCGCCGCGATGGGGCTGGTACGGGTCCGGCACGGCAGCGGGTCGGTCGTCAGCGTGCGGTCCGAGACCCTGATCGCGATGTCGATGGCCGCCGCCATCCAGTTGGAGGGCTCGTCGGCCACCGACGTCATGGACATCCTCGGCATCCTCAACTCGCACTCCGCCGGGCTCGTCGCGCACCAGGCGACCGACGATGAGATCGCCTCCTTACGGGACGCTGCCGAGCGCTTGGCCGAACCTGACGATCTGGACACGGCCATGCGGGACCTGCGGCACTTCCTGCGCCAGCTCGCCGGGCTCTGCCGCAACCCCCTGCTCGCCGCGATGTGCTCGTTCCTCGGCGAGATCCAGGTGGAGCTGGCGACCGCGCTCGCCGAGCGCCGACTGCTGCCGCTGCGGAAGATCGTCGGCGCCCTCTACTCCGACCGGATCGCGGTCGTCGCGGCGCTGGAAGCCAGGGACGCCAAGCGGGCCGTCCGGGCCACCCGCGCCTACCACGACCACGCCCTGGAGTTGATCATGTCCTCGCCCGCGGCCCGGCGCACCCGTGCCGCGGACCCCAGCTACGCGCGACTCATCTCGTCGTTGATGAGCACCAAGCTGGCCACCCTCACCCACCAACAAGCCGAACGACGGGGGACACAGCTCAACGAGGAGACCCCATGAGTACCAACGGAAGACCAGATCTCGACTCGATCATCAACGACAGCCGGACATCCCGTTTCCAGGTCGTCGTCATCGCCCTGTGTACGGCGGTCATGGTCCTGGACGGGTTCGACACCCAGTCGATCTCCTTCGCCGCCCCCGCCATCACCGCCACCTGGCACGTGCCGCCATCCGGTTTCGGCTTCGTATTCGGCATCGGCCTGTTCGGCGGACTGGTGGGCGCGGTGTGCACCGGGGTGATCGCCGACCGGATCGGTCGCAAGCCCACGTTGGTGATCACCGTCCTGCTGTTCGGCGTGGCCTGCCTCGTGACCCCGTTGGCCGGTTCGATGACCGCGTTGAGCGTCATTCGGTTCATCACCGGCCTCGGCGTGGGCGGCGCGCTGCCGGGTGCCATCGCGATCGCCGCCGAGTACGCCCCGGTGCGGGCGCGGGCCATGGTCGCCACGATGACCTTCTGCGGCATTCCGCTGGGCTCCGTGATCGGCAGCGTGCTGGCGTCGCGGTTGATCCCCGCCTACGGCTGGGGCAGCGTGTTCGTGGTCGGCGGCGCGCTGCCCATGCTGCTGCTTCCGTTCCTCGTCGCCTGGGTACCGGAGTCCATCCGTTTCCTGTCGCCGGCCCGCGACCAGGCCGCCATCGCCAAGGTGCTGGCCCGGATGGGCATCACCGAGGACCAGGTGGCGCGGGCGCCGGTCGAACCGGACGCCGTGACCGGGCGCGCCCCCGTGCGGAGCCTGTTCACCGACGGCCGGGCCCTGGGCACCGGCCTGCTGTCACTGGCCCTGTTCCTGACGCTGCTGATGGCCTTCTTCCTGGTCAACTGGATCCCCACGCTGGCCATCCGGGCGGGCATCGGCACCTCTGCGGCGATCCTCGCGGTGGCGACGCTGAACATCGGCGGTATCCTCGGCAGCTTCGTGATCAACAGATTCTCCAGCCCGCGGGTGCCCGGCCTGGTGATCAGCGTCGGCTACGCGCTGGGCGCCGTCGCCATCGCGTCCGTCGGGCACGCCGGCACGTCCGGCGCCTGGCTGCTGGCTACCACGTTCATCGCCGGCTTCCTCGCCATCGGCGCCCAGATGTGCACGGTCTCGCTGCTGGCCAGCTACTACGACACGCGGCTGCGCGCCACGGGTGTCGGCTGGGCGATGGGCTGCGGCCGTGTCGGCGGGATCATCGGCCCGGTCATCGGCGGCTGGCTGATCGCGGCCTCGTTCAGCATGAGCGCCATCTTCGTCATCGCCGGACTCGTCTGTGCGGCGTGCGCCGTCACCGTCATCACGCTGGACCGGCTCGTGCTGCGAGCGCCCGCGAGCGTCATCCCGACGGCGGACGCCGCAGCCACCCACTGACACCGCGGGAGGACTCGTGAAGATCGTTCCGTTCGACGACACCGCCTGGGTCAAGGACCACCCGACCGGCGCCATCTCGTTCCAGCACCTGCTCAAGGGCGATCCGGACACACCCGACAACTTCATGTACATCCTCGGGCGACAGGACACCGACTTCTCGATGCCCCGGCACCGGCACAACTTCGAGCAGATCCGGCTGCCGGTCCGCGGCGACATGAACATCGGCCGCGGCACGGTCCTGCGGGAGGGCCAGGTCGGCTACTTCCCGGAAGGCATGGCGTACGGGCCGCAGGAGGACCCGCTCGGCGCCGCGGCCCCCGGCGAGCGCGTGCAGCTCGTGCTGCAGTTCGGCGGCGCGTCGGGCATCGGGTTCATGAGCATCGAGCAGCGTCGCCAGGCGCGGCGGGAGCTCGCCGAAACCGGCAGGTTCGACGGGAACCTTTACCACCGGCCGGATGGCACGGTGCAGTGGGGCCTCAACGCCATCTGGGAACACGTCTACGGGGAACGGCTGAAGTACCCGAGGCCGCGCTACCAGAACGTGATCATCGCCGACCCGAAGCGCTTCCGCTGGCTGCCGGACGCCGACCAGGTGGAGCACAGGTACCTGGGCGCCTTCTCCGAACGCGTGGTGTGGATCGAGATGATCAGGCTCCGGCCCGGCGCCCACTGGTCGTCGACCGAATACCGCGGCCGGCGGCTGATCGTCGTGCTGTCCGGACGCGGCACCTGCGGGCCGACGCCGGTCGAGCGGCTGACCGCCCTGCAGGTCGAGCAGGGGGAGTCGCTGCCGCTGGCCGCGGTGACCGAGGTCGAGCTCTTCGTCATCGGCCTGCCACCGGTCGTCGTGCCGCCGCAGGACACCCAGGAGTTCGACTACGTGGAGATTACCGACGCCGAACGGCAACCGGGCCGGGTCAGCCACTGATCCGGCGGAAGACAGCGCGCACCAGGTCGAAATATGTCGGGGTGAGTCGATAGTCTGGGCTTGTGACCAGCCAAGACGAGGCTCTTTCCGCGGGCGCCGAAGGTGTCGCGGACGTGCCCGGCGCGGTGCGTGAGCGGCACGCGGTGCTTGCCGATGAGTTGCGCGGGCATCAGTTCCGCTACTACATCCTGGATTCGCCAACCGTCTCCGATGGCGAGTTCGACACCCTGCTGCGCGAACTCGAGGCCATCGAGGACGCCCATCCGTCGCTGGTCACGCCCGACTCGCCGACCCAGCGGGTCGGCGGCGCGTTCTCCACCGAGTTCTCCGCGCACGATCATCTGGAGCGGATGCTCAGCCTGGACAACGTGTTCGGCATCGACGAACTGCACGGCTGGTGGGACCGGGTCGAGAAGTCGCTCGGCGGGCCGGTGCACTACCTGTGCGAGCTGAAGATCGACGGCCTCGCCATCAACCTGCTCTACCAGGACGGCCGCCTGGTCCGCGCGCTGACCAGGGGCGATGGCCGCACGGGCGAGGACGTCACGCTCAACGTGCGCACCATGCGCAGCGTGCCGGAGGTGCTGACCGGCACGCAGGAGTATCCGGTGCCGCCGCTGGTCGAGGTGCGCGGCGAGGTGTTCTTCGTGGTCACCGAGTTCACCGAGCTGAACGCCCGGCTGGTCGAGTCGGGCAAGCCGCCGTTCGCCAATCCGCGCAACGCCGCCGCTGGATCGTTGCGCCAGAAGGATCCCCGGGTGAGCGCGAGCCGGCCGCTGCGGATGATCTGCCACGGCCTGGGCAAACGCGAGGGCTTCAGCCCCGACCGCCAGTCCCATGCCTACGAAGCCCTGCGCGCGTGGGGGCTGCCGGTGTCCCCGCACACCACCATTCTGGACACGTTCGAGCAGGTCAAGGAGCACATCGCCTACTGGGGCGAGCACCGGCACGACGCCGAGCACGAGATCGACGGCATCGTGATCAAGATCGACGAGGTGTCCGAACAACGTCGGCTCGGTAACACGTCCCGCGCGCCCCGCTGGGCGATCGCCTACAAGTACCCGCCGGAAGAGGTCATCACGACCCTGCTGGACATCCGGGTGAACGTGGGCCGCACCGGTCGGGTGACGCCGTTCGCGGTGATGGCACCGGTGAAGGTCGCCAACACGACCGTCGCGCTGGCCACGCTGCACAACGCGGACGAGGTCAAACGCAAGGGCGTGCTGATCGGCGACCAGGTGGTGATCCGCAAGGCCGGTGACGTGATCCCCGAGGTACTCGGCCCGGTCGTGGCCGCACGGGAGGACGGCCGCACGCTCACCGAATTCGTGATGCCCGACGTCTGCCCCGAGTGCGGCACGCCGCTGCACCGGGAGAAGGAGAGCGACGTCGACATCCGCTGCCCCAACGCCCGGTCCTGCCCCGCCCAACTGCGGGAACGCCTGTTCCACCTGGCCGGTCGGGGCGCTTTCGACATCGAGGGTCTCGGCTACGAGGCGGCCACAGCCTTGCTGGCGGCTGGCGCCATCGCCGACGAGGGCGACGTGTTCGACCTGACCGAGGAACAATTGCTGGAGACGGAACTGTTCCGCACCAAGGCAGGCGACCTCTCCGCGAACGGCGCCAAACTGCTGGCCAACCTCGACCTGGCCAAGGACCGTCCACTGTGGCGCGCCCTGGTGGCGCTGTCCATCCGCCACGTCGGCCCGACCGCGGCCCAGGCACTGGCCCGCGCACTCGGCTCCCTGGACGCGATCGAAACAGCCGACGAGGCCGTACTGGCCGATGTGGACGGTGTCGGCCCGACCATCGCCGCCGCACTACGCGAGTGGTTCGACGTGGACTGGCACCGCGACGTGGTCCGCAAATGGCGCGCCGCAGGCGTACGACTGGCCGAGGAACGCGACGACAGCGTCCCACGCACCCTCGAAGGCATGACGATCGTGGTCACCGGCTCACTGGAGGCCTTCTCCCGCGACGAGGCCAAGGAAGCGATCACCGCCCGCGGCGGAAAGGCGGCCGGCTCAGTCTCCAAGAAAACGGCGTTCGTGGTAATCGGCGACGCACCGGGTACCAAAGCCGAAAAGGCCGCACAACTCAAGGTGCCGATCCTGGACGAGAACGGCTTCCGAGTCCTACTCACCAACGGCCCGGACGCGGCCAGAGCGGCAGCCATCACCGGCGACGGCCCCGAGACAGCCCCCGAAGACAAGACCGTCGACGAATAAGCCCACCCGATCACCAGGCTCGGCCAGTCGACTCCGGCCGCGACCGAGGACGGGCAGTAAACAGCGAACAAGCCCCTTTAGCCGTCCAGAACCACGGCGACGATGCCGGCCAGATGCGCCAGCCGAGCAACCTCAGCGGCGCGAAACATCGGACCACCCGGCCGAGCGACCAACAACGCCCGATCGGGTTTCCCCAGCGGCGTCGCGGCCAGTTCGGTACCCAGTTCGCGCCACGTCTCCGGCACCCAGTCGGCCTCACCGTCCAGGACCGTGGCGCGGCCCAGCGGCAGCCACGGCATGTCCACGTCCGATGCCTCGGGCGCCGCGGTGCTGGCGGCTAACCGGCTCACGCCCTTGCCGTCCGACCGCAGCGTCAGTGCCCAACCCGCTCGGATGATCTTTGGTACGCCCTCGGTGAACACCGCGATCCCGTTGCGCGGGTCGTCAGCGACCTCCTCCACCAACTCCAGTTCACGGTGGGTGTCCAGCACCCCCGCGTACGGACGGACCGCGTCCACCTCGACGCCGGAGTTCGATCACCAGGTCGTCCACGGCCATCCCGGACCCACGCTCCACCACGTCGACGCTGAGAATGTCGGCCCCGATGGCACCCAGCGCGGTCGCGAGCGCGCCCAGGGTGCCGGGGGTGTCCGGGAGCTGTACCCGGATCAGGAAGGACAACGCGAACGCCTCCTGCGTCGGAAAGTCTGCGAACACTTGAGATCATGTCGGCGGCACCGCACTGTTGCCGGGCGTCGATTGTGGCAGACGTGATGGATCTCAGCATCGGACGTCCCGGCTGACGAGACCGCGTTGCGGTAACCCGCTCCAGGCGGAAGGCCGCAGGACAATAGACTCGGCAGGTGCCCAACATCTCCCGCGACGAGGTCGCGCACCTGGCCAGGCTGGCCCGACTGGCGGTGACGGAGGACGAACTGACCCTCTTCGCCGGCCAGTTGGACGTCATCCTGCAGTCGGTCGCCACCGTGGGCGAGGTCGCGGCGGACGACATTCCGCCCACCTCGCACGCCGTGCCGCTGGTCAACGTCTTCCGCCGGGACGTGGTTCGTCCCGGCCTGACGCAACAGCAGGCACTGGCCGCCGCGCCGGCCGCGGAGGACGGCCGGTTCCGGGTGCCGCGGATTCTGGGGGAGGAATGACCATGGGTGACCTGACCCGCCTCACCGCGGCCGAACTGGCTGCCCGGATCCAGGCCAAGGAGGTCTCCTCGGTCGAGGTGACCCAGGCGCACCTGGACCGCATCGCCAAGGTCGACGACCAGGTGCACGCCTTCCTGCACGTCTCGGCCGACCGCGCGCTGAACGCGGCCCGCGCGGTGGACGAGGACGTGGCCGCCGGCCGCCCGCCGGCATCGCCGTTGGCCGGCGTGCCGCTGGCGCTCAAGGACGTGGTGACCACCGAGGGCGTGCCGACCACGGTCGGGTCGAAGATCCTGGAGAACTGGATCCCGCCCTACGACGCCACGATCACCCGCAAGCTGCTCGAAGCGGGCATCGTGATCCTGGGCAAGACCAACATGGACGAGTTCGCGATGGGTTCGTCCACCGAGAACTCCGCATACGGCCCGTCGCACAACCCGTGGGACCTCGACCGGATTCCGGGCGGGTCCGGCGGTGGCTCGTCGGCGTCGCTGGCCGCGTTCGAGGCGCCGCTGGCGATCGGCACCGACACCGGCGGCTCGATCCGCCAACCCGGTGCGGTCACCGGCACGGTCGGCGTGAAACCCACCTACGGCGGTGTCTCCCGCTACGGCCTGGTCGCCTTCTCGTCCTCGCTGGACCAGGCAGGGCCGTGCGCGCGAACGGTACTGGACGCGGCGCTGCTGCACGAGGTGATCGCCGGCCACGACGTGCTGGACTCCACGTCGATCGACGCGCCGGTGCCGCCGGTGGTGGCCGCCGCGCAGGCCGGCGCCGGCGGCGACCTGCGCGGCGTGCGCATCGGTGTGGTCACCGATCTGTCCGGCGGTGATGGCTACCAGGCCGGTGTGATCGCGTCGTTCGAGCGGGCCGTGGCCACCCTGCGTGAACTGGGCGCCGAGGTCGTCGAGGTGAGCTGCCCGCATTTCCGCTACGCCCTGCCGGCGTACTACCTGATCGCGCCCAGCGAGTGCTCGTCCAACCTGGCCCGCTTCGACGCGATGCGCTACGGCCTGCGGGTCGGCGAGAACACCGCCACCAGCGCCGAGGAAGTGATGTCGCTGACTCGCGAGGCCGGCTTCGGGGCGGAGGTCAAGCGCCGCATCATGATCGGCACGTACGCGCTGTCCTCCGGCTACTACGACGCCTACTACGGCCAGGCGCAGAAGGTCCGCACGCTGATCAAGCGGGACTTCGAGCAGGCGTTCGGCAGCCTGGACGTGCTCGTGTCGCCGACCACGCCGACCACCGCGTTTCGCCTGGGCGAGCGGACGGGTAACCCGATGTCGATGTACCTGGCCGACCTGTGCACGATCCCGGCCAGCCTGGCCGGCATACCGGCGCTGAGTGTCCCCAGTGGACTCGCGTCGGACGACGGCCTGCCGGTCGGCCTGCAGATCATGGCCCCGGCACTGGAGGACCAGCGGATGTACCGGGTCGCCGCGGCCTACGAGGTGGCCCGCAACGCGGCCGAGGGCGGCCCACAGATCGACCGGATTCCCGAGTTGGGGGCATGACGAGGTGAGCAGTGTGAAGCGGGTACGCGAAATCATGGGTCTGGTCGGTCTTGTGTTCGGCGCGGTCGGCGCGGTGCGCGAACTCAGGGAAGCGAGCGGCAAACGGGACCGTTTGAAGCTGCTGAACGCGGCGTTCAACTTCGCCGCGGTGCTGACCGGCGGCGCGCTGGTCTTCCGGTCGCTGCGCAACAAGGACGGCGACGCATGACCGCCGTCGCGGATCTCATGGACTACGCCGACGTGCTGGCCCGGTTCGAGCCGGTGCTCGGGCTTGAGGTGCACACCGAGTTGTCCACCCACACCAAGATGTTCTGCGGCTGCTCGACCGTGTTCGGCGCGGAGCCCAACACCCAGGTGTGCCCGACGTGCCTCGGCCTGCCCGGCGCGCTGCCGGTGGTGAACGGCGTCGCGATCGAGTCCGCGATCCGGATCGGCCTGGCCCTGCACTGCGAGATCGCCGAATGGTGCCGGTTCGCCAGGAAGAACTATTTCTACCCGGACATGCCGAAGAACTTCCAGACCTCGCAGTACGACGAACCGATCGCCTACAACGGCTACCTGGACGTCGAACTGGACGACG
>WNGR01022852.1_pt1 | contig 10095 bp, 17 predicted proteins | sample 5407581 | NCBI WGS metagenome assembly WNGR01 (sample SAMN13153383, study PRJNA577476) | soil metagenome | isolation source: 80 cm soil or saprolite under Garry oak tree replicate 2 | place: USA:California | collected 2016-06-15
GCCAGCCGTCATCCTGAGAGCCTGGCCGAAAAAGAATTGAGTGATTTCAGCCCGTTGTGGTTCCTTCGTGGTTTGCGATTCTACGAGGGGGCCACAACATGTCTTGGACTGAAATCACCCGGGCTCAGTATCTGCGTGACGGCCTGCGTTATGCAAGCGACACGACGGATGCCGAATGGGGCTTGCTCGTTCCATTGCTGCCTGCGCCACGGCGAGTGGGACGTCCGCGAACGGTGGATCTGCGCGCGGTGGTGAACGCGATCCTCTACATTCTCGCGACAGGCTGCCAATGGCGCGCGCTGCCGAAAGACTTTCCGCCGCGCTCGACCGTTCAGTACTATTTCTACGGCTGGCGCGACCAGCGCATGTGGCGTTGGCTCAATCTTGCTCTCGTCAAGCAGGTTCGCCGGGTGGCAGGGCGCAACATCGTTCCTTCGGCCGGCGTGATCGATAGTCAGAGCGCGAAGACCACAGAAAGTGGCGGTCCACGCGGGTTTGATGCCGCCAAGAGGGTGAAGGGCCGCAAGCGTCACATCGTCACCGACACTGCCGGCTCGCTGCTCGCCGTGCTGGTGCACGCGGCCAACATCCAAGACAATCATGGCGCTGTGCCGCTGCTCGGATCGCTTGGACGACGGTTCCCCAAGCTGCGCCATATCTTCGCCGATCGCGTCTACCGCGGCCAAAAGCTGCTCGACGCGCTCGCCGATTCGGGCAAGTGGACGATCGAGATTGTCACGCGATCGCAGAGTGTCGGCACCTTCAAAGCCGAGCCCAAGCGATGGGTGATCGAACGCACCCTCGCCTGGCTCGGACGGTCCTGATCGCCAGCGTCCGCGTCCTCTCGCGCCGTCTCGCCAGGGCCTGAAAACATGGGTATTACTTTTGAGTCAGACTCTTAGGACAGATTCGGAACAGGCTAGTTAGTGATGGTTAACAAAACCTGATTGATCCTGGGTTCGCCCGGCGTCGGACAGGGAAAAACCGTTATTGGACTTTTCTACGGAAATTAAAGCCAATCCGCGGAATCTTTGTAGATCGGATCTTTCTTCAGGGCGTACCTTGTTGGCTTCCATCCAGGGGACTCATCCAAGATGAGTTTCCTCTCGGACGAGCAGATCACTGCATAGTCGATGGGGTGTGCATGCGATTGCCGCCTGGCAATACTACAACGCGAGTCCCCAACGTTACTCGGATATACAAGTCTTCGATGTCCTCGTTGATCAAAGGAATGCAGCCAGAGGAGACGAACTGGCCGATAGTCGAGGGCTGATTCGTACCGTGGATGCGGTAGAGCGTGTTACCAAGGTAAAGCGGTTCGGAACACTGGGTGCATGGCACCATCCCTCCCTGTCTGGACCGGCTCAGTTGATGTGCCGCGGCTAACGAGTTCGACCATTTGGCTCTCATCACGTCGATTTTTCTCAGCAACGGCGAACGCAATCTCATTCGGAATCTCGTAAGCCGGGCACCATCCGATCGGATTGAATGGAACTGTTACCGTAGTGGTCGCAGCCACGGAAGCATCAGTTCGCCATGGAACCGTTTCGTTCCGGGTTGGGTAATTCGCGACCCCACTGACTAGCTCGGCATCGAACACGTAGCGCCTCTCGCAGACGTCGACCTTGGGCTCGAGATGCGTCACCTCGAAGTGATCGTTGCCCTCCTTCAGCATCCTCCAAAAAGGCATGTTTGGATTGTGGAGGTGCTTGACCAGATTCAGCGGGGTCATGCGGAATGGATGGGCCTGTATCTGGAACGATCGCTGATTCCCGTAGAACGAATCCCGTGCGAGTGCATAGATCTCGGCGATCTGTTCGTCAGTGATGGCGTAGCAGCCGGCCGAGGAGCAGCCGCCATGCATCATTATGTTTCCGCCAGTTCTGCCGTATGCGCGGTCGTAAGCATTGGGATAGCCGATGTCGAAAGAGAGGTAGTGGTGCGAGTTGGGGTTCATCTGCCCAGGCCTCACGGTGTAGAACCCTTCGGGCGCCTGGCGGTCGCCTTCCCTGATCTTCGGGCCAAGCTCACCCGACCAGCGGCAGATCGGATAAGTCTTGAGCAAAGCGAAGTGGCCGCTGGTATCTTGTTTCCAGACCTCGATCTCCGATTCTTCCTTGAACAGGCGGATTAGAATCGGCGAGTCGATGGGCATGTGCTTCTGTTCGAGCTGCGCCAGCATCTGCGGCGACAATGGCTTGAGTGCACGAGTCAGGGGGCTATCAGTCTCGCATCCGGCGAGCACAATCGCAGCCGCGCAAGCCGCCAGTAGCAGCCAGCGCATCCGAGGCGAGCACGATGTCAACGCGATTACTCCGTCGGAATAGATCCGATTACTCTATTGAATGATCGCGAATCTTAAAAATGTGGTTATCCTAAAACGGGAAGGAGTCTCACCAGCCGTTCCCTCATGAGCATAGTGAACGAAATGGAAAAGAGATATCGAACGTCATGCACCAAAGCCGAAGTACATGCGCCAGACGACCTACGCTCGCCTGGGCTGCGCTCACGATATTGCCATCGCGCGGTGCAACAGAGGACTGTGTCGAACTTTGGCGATAAATTTCTGATCCGCAGCGCCGATGCGGTCCTCAGCTCGTAGCCGGCCGTCAGCGGACATAATAGCCGCCATTCGGCTCATAGCCCTCGTGGTAGGAGCGATCGTAAAGCTCGGGGCCAGGCGCTAACCTAGCAAATTAGGACACTGGCTTGTGTGAATTAGGAGACTTGCCTCGGAATTAGGGCAGCACCGGCGCCCGTGGGAAACGTTTCGTGAAACCAGAACGGAAAACCTCGATTGCCGGTAACGGGTTTGGGGTAACCTCATCGGACAAGGCAAGATTCCCGCCGTCTGTAGCATAGGCACGTCGGATATTGCTCAATCAAAGGTTGTCCGGGCGATGATCGGATGGTCGGTATAGACCACCACGCGGACCAATTCGCCCGCCGGCGTCAGTTCTTCGACGCATCTCCCCGGGGACGCTGCCGACTTGAGGCCGCGATAGTCGGCTTGATGGAGAGTGGCAATGACGTGCGGGCCATTCCGGCCCGACCGGCCTGCCTGGTGAATTGGCAGGACGCGACGCTTAGCCCAGCCAGCGAACCGCGAAAGCTCTTCTCGTCGGTGCGATCGAGATCAAAGCAGATCTCGAACGGCAGGGCACTTATCATGGCGCAAATGGCCTCTCCCCTGACCCGCAGCGTTCCGGGCGGGAGCGTCGCGTAACGCGGCGGCCCGCTGCCCCCGAAGCGGACCACCCCCCCAACCGAACCGTCGGCGTGGACGCGACCCTCTCCGGACGTGCCTTCAAAGCAAGTGAACGAAAACAGCTTGTCGGCGACAAATTGGCGCGCTTCCTCGGCGCGCATTTCTCCGGCGACTGCCGGCACCCCCGCCAAAAGACTAGCGACCGCGAACAGCGAAGGGACAGTCTTCGACATGTCGTGGGCTCGCTCCCATTATGCGTGGTAGTGGACTTCGGGGCGTAACTCGATGACGGTGTCGCGGAAACCAAGCCGGTAAGTGTAGGCCCAAGTGCTGCGCGACGGACGACGATAACAAGCTACGGCGAGCGTAAACCTTTTGTTAACCTTAATGTCGTGAACCAGACTGTTGCTCGGTCATGCCGCGCTGCCGCTTTGAAGATGCTCGAGCGGGTCGGGTTGATAGCGCAAGCTGAAAAACTTAACGGGATCAGAACCGGGACCGAACAACAAAACATTGCCGCTGACAACATAGCGTCGCCACTAAAATCCTATCTGCTCGGGCCTTGCCGGCGGTTGTTCGTCTGGATCGAGGGGCCTTACCTTCATGCCCTGGCGAAGAGCGAACACAATGAAAGCGGTCAAAAGAACACCGGCGCCTAATTCCTGCCAATGAATTGCCGACCAGTGAATTGCGCTCATCGCCCTGCCTCAGAGTTCCATGACGATACGCGTTTCACAGAAGAGCCCGCCCAACAACGATACAAGAAGGGCGCAGGCTCGCGCACCTGCTCGGGCGTCCGGTCGCCGTGATCGGCGCGCTGCCCGAACGTCCGCACCGGCAGCCTGCAGCTCCTGGCGTCGACTGTACTCCATAACGAACGGATAGGCCAGAAAGGAGACATCTTTACGGGAACGCTCACGGTGCCAATCGGTGGATCGGGCAGCACTATTCCGGTCATGTCCGACATCCGGGTAAAGCGCGACATCCTTCCGGTGGGGCGACTGGATAACGGCATCGGCCTCTACCGGTTTCGATATATTTCGAGCGATGAGGTCTATGTTGTGGCGTGATGGCACAGGAGGTCGCTGAGATCGTGCCTGACGCCATCATGCGCGGACCCGACGGGTATCTGCGGGTGGATTACGGCCGGCTCGGGCTGCGCCTGATGACTTGGAATGAGTGGGTCTCGTTAAGGGGCGAACAGCTCCTAGAACTACATTAAAGCGCCTGCCCAATGTCCGAGTTGGGTCCAAACTCGGAAGTGACCTTCACTCTTGAGCATGTCCGCTTTGCTACCGGATTCGGAAATCCTTGTCCTGACGCCCTCAGACCATTTCACCCACCGTCACCTCGTGCGTAGCTGGTGTGGGATCTAGGGGAGAGCATGGTGTTTTTGACGCAGACTCGATGAGCGCATCGAAAGATTAGGCATCGTTGACCAGATAAAAACCCAACATTTCATTCGCTACAGCGTATTTTTAGCTTGTAAATTTAGGTACTTGAGTCACACTAAATCATGTTACTTAACAAACAAGTGTTTGATCGAATTCAAGAACAGTGCGCTCGTTCAGTGGATGGCGATGTCGGTCCCCTAAAATGCGATCGCTGGATTGCATCAAGTCTACTGCATTTTTGGGCGGCGACGGATGCTGTTTATTCCGTATCTTGTGCAGGTGGCTGCACCGACAGAGCGACCTTTATCGGCGATACAGCGTCAGCAGAATTGATCTTGAAATCGCTTTCTCCGACGATCTTCACCCGCTTGACCGAATTCTGGAGCAAAGCTTTGGGCACTGCCAAGAAATGGGGTCGAAGCCATGGCCTTATCGACTCGGCATTGATTGACAAATCGTCCGATAATAACGCGCATTCGACCGCTCGCTGAAAGGCTTCGATCAACGTGATTTTCGGCGCTACTTTCATGGGCTTAGTATGATTGATCACGTTGATAATAGCCATGGGTCGATTTGAACTTTTTAGCGACCCAGCCCGTCTCGTAACGCGACACGACAGGCGTCGGCACGAGTTTGATTTCTCGCCGCCTTATCTGTGTCGCCCTTCGCCGTGTGTCCATCGGCGTATTGCTGGAACCACTCGGCAGCCTGTTGCAGCGCCTCCCGCATCTTTGCCCCGTCCGGTGGTGGGAGAAACGGAAGCCACCCGATCGGCTTCCCGGTGCCTTCGGTGAAATGGTCGTGGGACCAACACCAGCCCGCGAATTTCCAGGCATCATCGCCGTCATGGTCGAAATTGTTAAACCCAACCGTCCACGCTGTTGTTGCGTCGAATAGCGGGTGTCCATTGCTCTCGCCGGAATAGTCCACGAGCAGCGTCAGCATCGTGCCGTCCTTTGGCGCGGTGTCCATCGGCCGTGGTCCGCTAACTGGCGAGGAGGGGGCGGCGGCGAGGAGCGTCAGTAATTGGATCACCTTGTCGATATTGCCGCAGTCATAGTTCGAGAAACTGATCTGGATTTTGCATATCCAAGCGAGGCGATGATGGCTGTGATTTCATGTTCACGCGACTGCGCCGTGCCCGCTCCGATTTCTCCTGTCAACCACTGTTCCTCGCTCGGCCACTCCCCCGCCGCTGGGGTGGAGCGGGTGGTGAGAACGGACAATAGTTGTGCCAACAGTTCTTGTTTTTACTCACGACGGGCACAACCGACGTACTTGCTGACGGGGCTGGGAGAGGTTGCGTTCGCAGTAGAGAGCGCGAAATCGCCGAGGTCCAGATGGTCTTCCGGTTGGCCTTGAGCGCGGTGCAGCCACCTGCACAAGATAGGTGCCGGCGTCGGCATCCTTGAACGGTGTCTTCCTTTGACAACCTGACTCGGTGGGAATTTGGGCTTGCGATGGGCGCGAACTGGGGGCTCAGTGGAACGGCCAGTTCACTCTGGCCCCTGCATGTATGCACTCCCATGTCGCCGACGCGGATTCATCGCCCTGATCACGCTGTCTTCTTCACCGCTGCCGCGTGAGCTGGCGCGGTCGCCAGAAGGCCAGCGGCTTTCAGGGCCTCGGGCCAGTACTGCCAAAGCAGATGCGGCTTCCAGAACGCTCTGTGGGTGGTTTCAAGCGCCGCCTCGTATTGCGAGCGCGTCCGGCCGGTCGCCCATTGCCGCTCTATCCGGTGCCCCGCCTCCAGGTCAGCGCCTAAGCGGCGCCCCGCGGCAGGAGACGTGCGGTCGTGGCGGCGACCTTCTAATTCATGTAGCTCACGTCCACGTGTCTCTCCTGACTTGTCAGCTCTGATCGGAATTTGACTGGAGAAACTTCGCTGCCGGTCCGAGCTCGCCAACCAACTTGTCCGTCGCTTTCCAGATGAATCCACCTCCGGCATCCTCGCCCAATCTAGCCAAGCCCAATGACTGGAATGCCATCAGGAAAGCCTTCGTTATTCCCGTTCTGTCTATTGCAGCACCAGGATGATCCTCCCGGTATTTTTGCTCATAAAAGGCGAGCATCTCAGTCAGTACGGAGTCCATCTTGTACATGTCTGGGGTGCGATGCATCAGATTGCGTATCATATGTGAGCCAGTTGCGGCTCCCATGGCTCTGCGTCACGAGCCGCTGGCCTTAAGAGTGATCGCAGCTTTGATCTGCAGCTCGAGGCAAATCTCGCTGAGAAACGCGGAGACCTGCTCAGCAAGCAGCAGGGGATCGTCGGATTGCTTTCGAGCCCAAATGAGTCCCCGCCGCCAATCTTTAAATGCGATCCCATGACCTAGGTATGACTGGGCCAGATATTCGAGAGCAACGGTCTGATATTTTGTGCCGCTCTCCTCCTTTATGCAGTCAAGCGCAGTGGTCACGATCTCTTCCTGATCGGGATGCATCCAAAACACCACCCTCTTGGTCCGCGAGACATAAGACTTTCCAGCTTGTGCCATCGATCCCTCGTAAGTAGCTGCTTCAATTTTGGCCAACCAATGATCTCGTAAAATTGCCATCCCATCACAGGCCCCGAAGTTGGCCGTCCATGAACGGACGTAGGCGATTAAGTCCTCTTTTCTCTCTTCGAATTTCGCAGCGGGTAGCCGGGTTCTTTTGATGAATGCCAAGTCCTTCTTGGCTCTGCGCTCGAATTTTTCGAGGTTTTTCGGGCTGGGTTTGATGAGGACAGTTCCATCACGGAACCGCAAGTCGTGGCCAAGGAACTCAATTGGACCACCAACTGGAAAAACACTAATCTTCGGCCGTAATTGCCCGGCGGGGTGTGCCCGAAGGGCACTCCGCAAGCTCTCAGTCATCGCAACCACATCGTCCTCTTGTTGTGATAATAGCAGAGCATTGTCAGCGTAGGCCGCCACCGTCCCCCTGGCAGGGAGTTGATACAGTAGCGGTGCTAACAACATTTCTGCTAATATGGGCGACGCGGCCGATCCTTGTGGAATGCCTCGCCGGGCATCCGCAACATACCCTTCGAGAAGGCGCGCCGCCCAGTCTGGGGTATCTGCGGGGCCGAAACAGGACCCGGAGTCATCAGTGGCCAGTGGTAGGAGTCAGTGCCTCGTCCGGTGTCGGTACGCTGTCGTCTCGTAAGCTACGCGGTAGGTTACCAAGTACAATATTCAGGTGCTGGGAGATCAGGACTCTCTCAATCACCCTCTTCGGAAGCGGAATCAGGTCTGCCAACCTGTCCGCGTCGAAGCTCGGATAGCAATCGCTGATGTCAGTCTCCCTGGCCCACAGATTGCCAGTTTTCATGGCAGTGACCACATGCGCGATGGCGGCAGGCGTCCCTCCATGGATAAGGAATTGATGAGGGTGCACATCGGCGATCGCGTAAAGGACAGAGGCGACGAGATACTGAAGCGCGCGGTTCTCAATCCCGAAGTCCAGCGTGGGGCGGAACGTGTTGCGGCTTTTTCGCTTCAGGAAAAGTTTGGCCTCTTCTTGCGTCCCTTCATAAGCGTTCAAATTTAGAGCGATAGTTTCCAGCTCCTTGGGACGGTATTTTCCGTCCATCTTCCGCGCTGCCTGCCTTGTCGCCGTCAGTTTAGCGTCCAATGAGCTCAGGTATTCTTGGATCAAGTATCTAAGCTGTTTCGTATCATTGGCCATGTGCGCGGCCGAGATGCGCCTTAGCATGCCCTCCAGGTGGACTGCCGATTTTGGCGATGGGGCACATCTGAGGAATTTAAGTAATCCTTCTGGGAGGGATTCAGGGTTTTCGAGGTGATCTATCATCCTAGGCATCATCGGTGACCGGACCTTTCATCGAAGCTTCTGCCACCCGGTATCGGTGCAGCAGTGGAATTGTGCAGCCACTTGCAAGTGGACATTTAGCCTCCTCAACTTCCATACCCGTTCAGGGACGCCCATTGTTCGACTTCGGTCCTGCTGTACCAAATGGGCCGGTAGCACGGATGGTTTTTGCGCGCGGGGCCAAAACCTTTCTGGTGCCATCGCTGGAGCGTGCGGACGGTCACGCCTAATGTCACCGTGGCGGCATGTCGACCGATTCGGTCCGGATCACGCCGGGCGCGCCCCTCGGCTAGGAGGCGCATGCTTGATTCAGACCATCGTAAGGGTCCGGCCGGTTCTCGCCGAGCGATCTTCACGAGATCACGCTCCGAAACGAGACTCTTTGGTTTGCTGTTGATCATTGCTGAGCATTTTCTCCAGCCTGCAAATCGGGACCCTCAATATGCCTCCGATGCGCAGGGTAGGAATCTCCCCCCGTCTCGCGGCGGCATAACTCGCATTTCGGGACAGACCGAAATAGACCCGGCCAGCTTCCGGAACGCTCATGGTTTTTTGCGTATTGTCCATTTCACCCTAGTCCCTCGGCGTGAACTTGACAGACCGGCGTGTTGCGCTTAAATGCGGAACTGCGACAAGCTGTGACGGGTAACGACAAAATCCCAATACCACGACACAGAGTGCGATGGCAAGGCCGATTTTGGACGCTTTACGCGAATTTACATGGCCGCGCGACGTAAACGGGTACCGGCTATGGGATTCCGGCAAGCGAGTTGTTGCTTCAGGGGCTATGCAAGAAAACTATAACCCACTCGAAAGACATCCAAATCTGTTCGGCCAATTCGCAGGCATTCCGCAAACCCCAGTGGGAGTGTTGGAATTCATCACGAAATTCGGCGCTCTGACGATGGATGGTCTACAGTCACAAGGCGAAGAGGTGGCATCCGCGATAGAAGCGGCCAAATCCATGGCAGCGTTGGTGCGCGCCGTTGAGGCAAAGAAACCTAAATTGCCCCCGCAATCGAGATCGATCCATCTGACAATGCAGACCGGCGATACGGCTGTTGCGGGCTCGCTGAAGCTGGTGCCTGCGACCCTTCTGGACGCAATGTGGCTTCAGCTTGCCGAGGCTTTGTCGGGTGGTTCTACAATTCGGCGCTGTGCTCAGTGCGATGCATGGTTCCCGGCTGGAGGTAGCTTGGGCCGCCGTCAGGACGCGAAATTTTGCTCGGACGAGCATCGAATTCTGTTCAATAGCCGGAAACGAAAATCCGCCGGGCCTTGATTCTTGTTTGATCAGCGCGGCGGGGCGCAGCGACGGTACAACGATCAGGGCCGTGTTTACTCATTGAGAGGAGACTCCGTGCGTCATTTGGGCCACATACGCCAGCGATCCGCAAAATCTTGGGAAGTGCGCTACAGCCTCGGCAGCGATCCTGCGACCGGCAAACGCCGGATCGTCACCACGACGGTTCGGGGCGACCGGAAAGCCGCGGAACGTGAACTAAGACGGCTTCTCAGAACGGTCGATACAGGTGAACATGTGGACCCGACGAGACTCACCGTCCGCGACTGGCTCGCTCGTTGGCTGGATACGGTAGCTGCGGAAGTTTCACCGAAAACCCACGAGAGGTATTCCGAGGTCATCAAGAATTTCCTCGCTCCTGCCCTGGGTAACCT
>WNGR01024167.1_pt1 | contig 10095 bp, 16 predicted proteins | sample 5407581 | NCBI WGS metagenome assembly WNGR01 (sample SAMN13153383, study PRJNA577476) | soil metagenome | isolation source: 80 cm soil or saprolite under Garry oak tree replicate 2 | place: USA:California | collected 2016-06-15
GATCGCGGCGGGGCACGGGCGGGCGATGTGGGAGCGAAGGGGGCTACGCCCCCCTCGAACTCCCCCGGCCGGGTGCCCGTGCCCGGTGAGATGAGTCGGTGAACCACTTCGAGGTCTTCGGATTGGAGCGGCGGCTCGGCATCGATGCCGAGGCGTTACAGCGACGGTTCTACGAGCTGTCGCGGCGCTATCACCCTGATTTCCACGCGGGCGCGACGCCCACGGAGCAGGCGGAGGCGCTTGCGGCATCGGCACGACTCAACGCCGCGTACCGGACGCTGCGCGACCCCATCGCCCGCATCGATTACCTGGTTCGCCTGGAGGAGGGCCGCGAAACGAAGGAAGGCGCCACCGACAAGCCGAAGGCGCCGCCGGAGCTCTTGGCCGAGATGTTCGAGATCCAGGAAGCCCTGGCCGAGGCGAAGGCCGGCGGCCTGGATGAGGCCACCCGGCGCACGCTGACCGAGCAGCGCGAGCGCTTGCTCGCGCGCCATGCCGAGGAAGAAGCACGGCTGATCGGCCCGCTGTCGGCGGTGTGGGATGGGGCGGCCCCGGACAGGCGGCCGGCCCTCCTGGCCGCGTTCAAGCAAGCGCTGGCCACCCGCGCCTACCTGCGCACCGTGATCGATGACCTCGGGCAGGCGCTGGGTGAGGGAGACGAGATTGTCGCGCATCATCGGCATTGACCTCGGGACGACCAACAGCCTCGTCGCCTACGTCGACGACGCGACCGGACTGCCGCGCGTCATTCCCGACGGGGAAGGGCGGAGGCTGTTGCCCTCGGTCGTCGCGTTCACGCCCGAGGGCATCCTCGTGGGCGAGGCTGCTCGCCGGCAACTGGTCCGGCGGCCGCACTCCACCGTCTATTCGGTGAAGCGCTTCATGGGCCGCGACTACGAGGACGTCAAGGACGAGCTGCGCTATTTCCCGTTCGCCATCCGTCCGGCCGACGGCATCGTGAAGCTCGACGTCGGAGGCCGCGAGGTCACGCCGCCCGAGGTGTCGGCCGTCGTGCTGAAGTCGCTGAAGGAGCGGGCCGAGGCGCACTTCAAGGAGCCGGTCGAGAAGGCGGTCGTCACCGTCCCCGCCTACTTCAACGACAGTCAGCGGCAGGCCACCCGCGATGCCGGCCGCATCGCCGGGCTCGACGTCGTCCGCATCGTGAACGAGCCGACGGCGGCGGCGCTCGCGTACGGCCTCCACCGTTTGTCCGAGGGCGTGATCGCCGTATACGACCTGGGCGGCGGGACGTTCGACATCTCGATCTTGAGGGTCAAGGACGGGATCTTCGAGGTCCTGGCCACCAACGGCAACACGCATCTGGGCGGCGACGACTTCGACCGCGTCATCATGTTGTGGCTGCTCGAAGACATCCAGTGCCGCCACCACGCGGAGATCGTCCGGAGCGGACTCGATCTCGCTCGCGATGCCGAGGCGATGCAGGAGCTGCGGCTGGCCGCCGAGGCCGCGAAGATCCGGTTGTCCACCGAGGAACGGACGCGGCTCACGATCCCGTTCGCCGGTTTCACCTACCGCACGGAGATCACGCGGGCCGACGTCGAGCGCCTCATCGAGCCACTGGTGGCCCGAACCCTCGAGCCGTGCCGCCGCGCGCTGGCCGATGCCGGGCTCCGCCGCGAGCAGATCGACCAGGTCGTCCTCGTCGGCGGCTCGACGCGGGTGCCTCTGGTGCGCCGGCGGGTGGAGGAGCTCTTCGGGCGCACGCCGCACAGCCATCTCGATCCCGACGAGGTGGTCGCGCTCGGCGCCGCCGTCCAGGCCCGGATCCTCGCCGGCGGCATCACCGACATGCTGTTGCTGGACGTCACGCCGCTGTCGCTCGGCATCGAGACGCTGGGCGGAATCGTGAGCGTCCTGATTCCGCGCAACACCACGATCCCGACCAGCGCCCGCGAGATGTTCACCACGTCGGTCGACGGCCAGACGGTCGTCGACATGCACGTCGTGCAGGGGGAGCGCGAGCTGGCCAAGGACTGCCGGTCGCTCGCCCGCTTCGAGCTGCGCGGCATCGATCCGATGCCGGCCGGCATGCCCAAGATCGAGGTGACCTTTCTCATCGACGCCAACGGAATCCTCCAGGTGGCCGCCCGGGAGCAGCGCACCGGCAAGGCCACGTCGATCGAGGTGAAGCCGACGTACGGCCTGGCCGAGGCCGACGTGGAGCGCATGGTCGAGGAGTCGTTCCAGTACGCCGAGGCCGACGTCAGCGCGCGACTCCTCATCGAAGCGCGCAACGAGGCCGACACGGTCCTGACCCACGTGCGCCGCGCGCTCAGCCAGGGCGGTCATCTCGTCGCCGAGGACGAGCGCCGCCGCATCGCGTCCGCGCTCGAAGCGCTGGAGCGGGCGCGCGCGGGGCAGGACCGCGATCTCATCCGGGACGCGACGACGGCCCTCAACCATGCCACCGAGCATCTGGCCGAGCTGATGATGGACGCCGCGCTCAAGGGCGCGCTCTCATCCAAGCGGGCCGCCGAGATCATGGAGTCGTCGTGATGGCTGTGCACCGCGTGACGTTCCTTCCCCTGAACAAGACCGTCGAGGTCGACGACACCAAGTATCCGTTGGCCGATCACGGCAAGCCGGGCTCGCTCCGGGGGCAGCTGCGCGTGCACGACCTGCCACGTCGTCGTGCGCGAGGGTGAGGAGAATCTCTCGGAGATGCAGGCCGACGAGGAGGATCGCCTGGACATGGCGGAAGGGCTGACGATCCATTCCCGCCTGGGCTGTCAGGCGGTGGTTCACGGCGACGTCGTGGTGGAGGTTCCCAAGTGACGATGAAGTGGCGAGACGCCGAAGACATCGCCATCGCGCTCAGCGAGCGGTATCCCGACACCGATCCGCTGACCGTGCGGTTCACGGATCTCCATCGCTGGGTGACCGAGCTCGCCGGGTTCGCAGACGACCCCAAGGCCTCGAACGAGTCGACGCTCGAGAAGATCCAGATGGCGTGGCTGGATGAGTACCGGAACCGCTAGCGTGAGCCGTCTACCAGGTGACCACCTGGTCCGCCGCGAAGATCTGCTCGAGGAGCGTGTCCCACGAGAGCTCGTCGGGCACGCGGTGGACCCGGACGCCCGCGGGCAGCATCGAAAGCGCGGCGCCGTGCAGGAGCGCGACGGCGACCTGGTCGCCGGCGTCGAGCGCGCGCTCGACGGCGGCCCGGACGAGGTCGGGATCGCCACCCTTGAAGAGATGGAGGACGGCGGCCATCAGAAGACGATGAAACTCCGGGCGTGGCGCATCAGGTCGGCGATGTCTTCACGACTCACGGGGACGACGGGATGCTTGTCGGCGTTCCAGTCCGAGGCGTCCGGGATGGCGGAGGCCTCGACGTGGAAGGGCACACCGAGCTGGCGAAGGCTCGCGCGGAACTTGGCGATGTCGTCGCCGTCTACCAGCTCGTCGGTGTCGTCGTCGAGCAGGTGCACGGCCCCGTCGGTCAGCACGAACGTCACCTGGTTCTCGCCGGCGACCACCCCGACGCCGATGCGCATGGCCTCGAAGGCCCGGTGCGACGTGCGGGGGTCGCTCGCGATGAGCACGAGGACCGGCGAGCCCGACACGTCAGTTCAGCGCGATGAAGCGGTCGGTGCCGTTGATGATATCGGTCAGCACGACGAGGCCGCAGTACGTCACGTCGGCGGCGTCTTCCAGGGGGATGCGACGCTTCTGGCAGCCGTAGGCGCAGGCGAACAGCTTGACGCCGCGCGCGGGCAGCGCGCGCAGACGGCGATCGGCGAGCGCGCGCACGCCGTCGTCGATCAAATACAGGTACACGTTGGCGCCGCGGTCGAGCGCGGCTTGGGCGAGGCCGAGTGCGGTGGCGAGGTTCGGATGCTCGGGCGCCGTCGAGATCATCAGCCCGAGCTTTTTGCCGGACAGCTCCATCGCGGATCGAGCCTAACATCGTGACCAGGGGAGAGCAAGGCAATGAGCCGTAGGGTTTACCTCGATCACAACGCCTCGACGCCCGTTCATCCGGACGTCGTGGCCGAGATGATGCCGTACTTCCACGACGTGTTCGGGAATCCCTCCAGCATCCACGGCTTCGGCCGGGCCGCGCGCGATGCGGTGGACGTGGCCCGCGAGCGCGTCGGCCGTTTCCTCGCGGTGGCGCCGGAGGAGATCGTCTTCACGTCGGGTGGGACCGAGTCCGACAACTTCGGCGTGAGTACGGCATGGTGGCGGCCGACGACGTGAAGCGCGCGATCCGGCCCGACACGATCGCGATCAGCGTGATGCACGCCAACAGCGAGATCGGCACCATCCAGCCGGTCGCGGCCATCGGCGCGCTGGCCCGCGAGCACGGCGTGCCGTTCCACGTCGACGCCGTGCAGACGTTCGGCAAGGTTCCGATCGACGTGCACGGCTCCTCCATCGACCTGCTGTCGTTCTCCGGCCACAAGATCTACGGCCCCAAGGGCATCGCCGGGCTCTACATCCGCAAGGGGACGAAGATGGTGGCGATCCAGCACGGCGGTGAGCACGAGCGCCGGCGGCGGGCCGGCACCGAGAACGTGCCGGGGATCGTCGGGCTGGGCAAGGCGGTCGAGGTTCGTGGCCGTGACATGGCGGAGGAAGCGGTGCGCGTGATGGCGCTGCGCGACCTCCTGTGGAACGGCGTGCGCCAGCGGATCCCCGAGGTCCGCCTCAATGGCCATCCCGTCGAGCGCTTGGCCGGCACCGCCAACATCGCGTTCCGTCACGTCGAGTCGGAGTCGATCGTGCTCGGCCTCGATCTGAAGGGCGTGGCCGTGTCGGCGGGCTCGGCCTGCACGGCCGGTCACGTGGAGCCGTCGCACGTCCTGGTGGCCCTCGGGCTTCCGCTCGACTGGGCGATGGGCGCGGTGCGCTTCTCGCTCGGCCGCAGCACGACCGCCGACGACATCGACTACGTCGTGGATTGCCTCGAGCCACTCGTGCGCAAGCTGCGCGTGGCGCTGCCGGCTGGACGCGCGTGAGGTACAGCCCGACCGTCGTGGATCACTTCCTCAACCCGCGGAACGCCGGGCTCATGCGCGAGCCGGATGGGGTCGGTGAGGACGAGTACGAGGGCTGCGGCGATCTGGCCCGCTTCTTTCTGCGCGTCGCGGACGGCCGGGCCCGCGAGCTGCGCTTTCAGACATACGGTTGCGGGCCGACCATCGCCGCCGCCAGCGTGGCCAGCGAGCGACTGGTCGGGCGCGCGGTCGAGGATCTCGTGAACGTCAAGGCGGACGAGATCGAGCGCGCGCTGGACGGGCTGCCGGAGGAGTGCAGGCATGCGGCCGACGTGGTGGCCGGCGCGGTGCGAGCCGCGGCGCTCGATCACCTGCGCCGTCGGAACGGCCATGTTTGACCGGCTGCGCGACGACGTGCGCGTGGTCCTCGAGCGTGACCCGGCCGCGCGCTCGACGCTCGAGGTGCTCCTGTCCTATCCAGGGGTGCACGCCCAGGCCCTCCACCGGTTCGCCCACCGGCTCTGGAATGGCGGCTGGCCGACGACCGCGCGATTCGTCTCCCACGTGTCGCGCTTCCTGACCGGCATCGAGATCCATCCGGCGGCCAGGCTCGGCCGAGGGCTCTTCATCGATCACGGTATGGGCGTCGTCATCGGCGAGACGACCGAGATCGGCGAGAACGTCACGCTGCTCCAGGGCGTCACGCTCGGCGGCACCAGCCTGAAGCGCGAGAAGCGCCATCCCACGCTCGGCAACAATGTCGTGGTGGGTGCCGGGGCCAAGATCATCGGTGGCTTCACGATCGGCGACGGCAGCCGCATCGGCGCCGGCTCGGTCGTGGTGCGGGAGGTGCCACCGAACTCCGTTGTGGTCGGGGTACCGGGCCGCGTAACATACCGCGACGGCCAGCGGGTGACGGGAGAGATCGACCTGAACCAGACCGATCTGCCCGATCCGGTGGCCAAGGCGATCGAGCAGCTCATCGAGCGCCTGCGCCGACTCGAAGTGGAGGTCGAGGAGCTGCGCAAGGCGGCCAAAGAGGAGGAGGTCCAGTGACTCCGAAGGACGTGATGAGTGTGCGGGAGGCTTCGACGTACCTGGCGATCGACGAGGCAACGCTCACGCAGCTCGCCGCCCAGCGCGGCATCCCCTGCATGGAAGTCAACGGCAGCTGGATCTTCTCGAAGAAGTCCATCGACAAGTGGCGTACGCAGAAGCAGGTGACGCGCAAGTAGTGGATCGCGCCGCGGCCTGGGCGATCCTGACCGAGTTCACCCACGGCGACAGTCTGCGCAAGCACGCCAGAGCCGTGGAGGCCTCGATGCGCGCGTACGCTGGACGCTACGGCGAAGATCCCGAGACGTGGGGCATCGCCGGTATGCTCCACGACTTCGACTACGAGATGCATCCCCGTGCGCCTCACCATCCGATGAAGGGCGCCGAGATCCTCAGTGCCCGCGGCGTGGCCGAGCCGATCGTGTACGCGATCCTGGCCCACGCCGACTACTCGGGCATGCCGCGCCAGAGCCTGCTCGATCGCGCCCTCTACGCCTGCGACGAGCTGACCGGATTCGTCCACGCCTGCGCCCTCGTCCGGCCCGGCAAGGTCATCACGGGTCTGGAGGCCGCGTCGGTGAAGAAAAAGCTGAAGGACAAGGCCTTCGCGCGTACGGTCAATCGCGACGACGTCTACCGCGGAGCCGCCGAGCTCGGGGTGGATCTCGATGCGCACGTCACGTTCGTCGTCGAAGCCCTGACCGCCGTCGCCCCCGAGATCGGGCTCGCCCGAACGACGTAGCCAAGAGGCGGGCGCCGCCACGCGCACCTCGCTCGCCACGATCCTCCACGTCGACATGGATGCGTTCTACGCATCCGTCGAGCAGCGCGACCACCCCGAGCTGCGGGGCCGCCCGGTCATCGTCGGCGCCGATCCGAAGGGGCGTGGCGTCGTCGCCGCCGCCTCGTACGAGGCGCGACGCTTCGGAGTCCGCTCGGCCATGCCCATCGGGCGTGCCGCTCGTCTCTGTCCGCACGCCGCGTTCGTCCGTCCCGACATGGAAAAGTACGGACGCGTCTCGGCGGAGATCATGGCGATCCTCGACACGTTCTCGCCCCTCGTCGAGGCGGTCTCGGTGGACGAGGCCTTCGTCGATCTCACCGGGACCGGCGGCCTGCACGGCAGCCCTGTGGAGGCCGCGCGCCGCGTCAAGGCGCGCATCGTCGAGGCGACGCGACTCACCGCTTCGGCCGGGCTCGCTACGAACCGGTTCGTGGCGAAGGTCGCGTCGGAGCTCGAGAAGCCCGACGGCCTCGTGGTCGTTTCCCCCGGCCAGGAGGCGAGCTTCCTCGCTCCGTTGGCGATCGAGCGGATCTGGGGCGTCGGCAAGGTGATGGCGGCCGAGCTGCGCAGCCTCGGCCTCGCGACCATCGCGCAGCTTCAAGCGTATCCGCGCCACGCGCTCGCCCAGAGGTTCGGCCGCCACGGCGAGAGTCTCCACGAGCTGGCCTTCGGGCGCGACGCTTCTCCGGTCGAGCCCTTCGCGGCCGCCAAGTCGATGGGAGCCGAGAATACGTTCCCGGTCGATTGCCGCGACGCGAGCACGCTCGCGACGACGCTGCGCGAGCAGGCCGAGCGCGTGGCCCGCGAGCTTCGCGCCGAGCACCTGGCCGCAGCCCGGATCACGCTCAAGCTTCGCTACGCCGACTTCCACACGATCACGCGCGCCTGGACCGGCGAGCCGACCCAGGACGGCCTCGAGATCTACCGGCGAGCGGCAACGCTGCTCGAGCGGGAGCGCGTCACCGAGCCGGTCCGGCTGATCGGGCTGTCCTCGTCGTCGTTCCAGCCCGAGGCCACCGGCCAGCTCCCGCTGCTCGATCCGACGACGGTGCGGCGCGAGCGCCTGGCGCGCGCCACCGACGCGCTGGCCCGTCGCTTTGGAGACGACACCGTCGTGCCGGCCGCGCTGGCGCCATCGCGCCCCCGGCGCCGACGCTCACCGGGAGCAGCCGACACCGTATAATGAGGCGGCATGGAACGGCCCATCGCCTACGACAAGCTCGCACGTGAGGAGCGTTTCGTGCGCAAGCGCGCCCGCGACATCGCGGAGCTGCGCATGGCGCAGGGCCTCTCGCCGATGGCCGATCTGGCCAGCCGCGAATCCATCCGCGAGCGCGTCCACGGCATCCTCGTCGGTGAGCTGCAAGCGATGGAGGGGGCTGGCCGTACCGTCTGCGACTTTCCCGACGCGCCGTGGGAGTTCACCCTGGACATGGCCCGTCAGGTCTGGGACGAGTCGCGCCACGTCGAGATCTACCTGGGCCTGCTCGAGTACCTGGGCGGTTACGTGGGCGAGTTCGCGGAGTCCACGATCCTCTGGCGGTGCGCCTGTGCCGAAGACGCGGCGGCCCGCGTGGCCGGCGTCAATCGTGGCCTCGAAGGCCTGGCCTGCGACGTCTTCAACCAGCTGATCCACATCGCGCGCAAGATCGGTGATCCCGTCATCGAGCGCGCCGTCGATTTCGTGCTGGCCGACGAGATCACCCACGTGCGCATGGGCTCGCGCTGGCTGAACGAGCTCACCAAGGGCGATCCCGACCGGCGGCGGCAGGCCATCGCGTTCCAGGAGACGATCGACGAGCGCTTCAACCTCGGCGGCGTCCGCCTGGACGGCGCGCATGAGGAGGTCGGCATCTCGATCGCCAAGGAAGCGCGACGGCTGGCCGGCTTCACCGACGAGGAGATCGACAAGCTCGTCCGCAGCACGCAGCGCTCTCCTGTCTACTGACCGGCCGTCGTGAGCGATCACCCCCTGGCCGGCATCTTCTCCGTCGAGGCGTCGGCCCGTCGCATCCGCAACTATCGCTACGCCGAGGAGCGGATGATGCGCACGCTCGGCGGCTGGATCGCCCTCACCCCCGAGCTCGCGCCCAAGCTGCTGTTCGGGCGCCACGTCTGGGATTGCGCTCAGCACGCCGATCTCTGGGGTCGCCGGCTCCCCGAGTTGCGCGCGCCCGCCCAGCAGTCCGAGCCGGCGAACGCCCGCTTCGCCGCCTTCATGGACCTGCTCGACGGTCGCGAGGCCCGCCACGAGACGGTGGAGCGCATCGTGGGCGTCTATCGCGTCCTGAAGCCACACCTGATCGCGACCTACGAAGCTCACCTGGCCGCGGCGAACCCGGTGTACGAGCCGCCGACGCGCCGGATCCTCGATCGTTGCCTCACCGAGGAGCGCCGTCACGTCGCCGCCGCGACGGTGGTGCTCGAGCAGCTGCTCGACAGCGACGCCAAGCGGCGGGCCAGCGAGTGGCAGACACGACTCCTCGACGCGCTGGCCGACTCCGGTGGCGTGACCGGCGAGACGCCGACGCCGCTGCTGGCCACCGAGGTCGCCGGCATCGATGGCTCGGGCGACGTCGTGTCAGTGCCCGCGGCGTTCGATCCCAGCGTCATCGGCGCCGACCTGCGGCCGATCCTCGAGGAGCACTGCCGCGCCCTCATCGCCCGCGACGTCGCCCGCCTCGGTGAGCACATCGCCGGCGAGAGGCGGGGCGCGGTGCTTGGCGTCTATGAGAGCGTGCCGGCGGCCCGCACCTGCGAGATCGCCGCCCAGGCCAAGATCGGCGCCCACCGGCTCATCAAGATCAGGCTGGTCGGCCGGAGCGGTGTTTCCGTGCTGCAGCTTCAGTGGCAACAGCGAGCCGGGATCTGGCACGTCGTCGAGGCCGAGCTCGTGCGCGTCGAGCCCGCCGCCTAGTGTTCCGGAAAGTCCTCGTCGCGAACCGGGGAGAGATCGCGCGCCGGATCATGCGTGCCTGCCGTCACGTCGGTGCTGCGACGGTTGCCGTGCACTCCGACGCCGACGCGTCGGCGGCCCACGTGGCGGACGCGGACGAAGCCGTGCTCATCGGGCCGGCTCCGGCGCGTGAGAGTTACCTCAATATCGAGGCGATCATTCACGCGGCGCGGCGCACGCAGGCCGAGGCGATTCATCCCGGCTACGGATTCCTGTCGGAGAACTGGCGATTCGCCGAAGCGTGCGCGAGCGCTGACATCACGTTCATTGGTCCGCCTGCCGAGGCCATCCGACGCATGGGCGACAAGCCGGAAGCTCGACGTCTGATGGCGGCG
>WNGR01028737.1_pt1 | contig 10095 bp, 7 predicted proteins | sample 5407581 | NCBI WGS metagenome assembly WNGR01 (sample SAMN13153383, study PRJNA577476) | soil metagenome | isolation source: 80 cm soil or saprolite under Garry oak tree replicate 2 | place: USA:California | collected 2016-06-15
CATCTACGATGAGTTCGTGCGATGCATTGTTGCATTTGACCCGGGCACGGTGAACCTCGCCTGAATAGTCCAGCTCTTCCCTACGTCATCCTGGTCTCGTGTGTGCGGTGCCTCGCTATCTGCATGTACACCATGTTTCGCCTGAAGGAACACCACGATCGCAATGCGTGTCATCACGAGCCACGGAAGGATCGGACTGGAACCAGCAAAGGGTGCCGAGCCATGCTTTCAGACGCATTGACGCGCCGAAGGGTTGCTGCCCCCGATCGACTCCGAACTCGAACCGAATCAGGCCGAGGCCGCATTGCCGGATGCGCCGGGCACTGCGGTACATACGACTCTCGTTTGGGTGAAACCATGAATATTGCTGAGGTAGTTGCCAATGGATGCGCAGACGCTTTCCGCTAGTCGCCAGGAGGACGTTGCTGGCTCACCACCTGCAGCCCCGACAGCACCGCATCCGTTCAATTTCCGGCTGATGGTAGGGCTTATCGGCATTCTCGTCGCGTCGCTTTCCTCTGGTCTCAATGACCGTGTGACTGACGTCGCGTTGACGGACTGGCGTGGAATTGTGGGAATGGGACACGACGAGGGCACGTGGATCGCCGCCGTCTATGGAGCCGGGGAGGTCGCCGGCATGATGGTGTCCGCCTGGTTCGGCGTCACGTTGTCGTTCAGGCGATTTGCCATCGGCGTTGCACTCGTATTTGCGGCGTTGGCGGTCATTTTTCCGTTTGTGAGTAGCTATCCGGTGCTTGTCTCGCTGCGCGCGATCCAGGGACTCGTCGGCGGGTTGTTGCCACCGCTGCTTATGACGGCTGCACTACGTTTTCTCCCCCCGAAAATCAGGCTTTACGGGATGAGCGGCTACGCGTTGACGGCCACATTCGGGCCGAATCTCGCGACGCCGCTCGCCGCATTGTGGATCGACAAGGTTGGCTGGCAATTTGTCTACTGGCAGGTCATTCCGCCTTGCATCCTCGCTGCTGTGCTCATGGGATGGGGCTTGCCTCAGGACCCCGTCCGACTTGAGCGGTTCAGGCAGTTTGACTGGCGAGGTGTGATCCTGGGTTGCGGCGGCGTCGCAATGCTCGTCCTGGGGCTTGAGCAAGGCGAGCGACTAGACTGGCTTGCGTCACCGCTTATCGTTACCTTGCTTGCGTGCGGCGCGGTCTCGCTGACGTTGTTCTTCGTAAACGAGTGGAACCATCCGCTGCCACTCTTCAAGCTGCAGATGCTCGGCCGGCGGAATTTTTCGCACGGCCTGCTAACGCTCGCGGGCATCCTGATCGTGTTCATGTCGGCGTCTGCCCTACCTGCGGCGTATCTGTCAGAAGTTCGAGGCTACCGCCCGCTCGAAATCGGCCCCCTGGCGCTCACGATCGCGATTCCTCAACTGATCGCAGCGCCGCTCGTAGCGATGCTTTGCAACTTCCGTTGGCTTGACAGCAGGATCGTGCTCGCAACTGGCCTCGCATTGTTATCGGGTGCGTGTTTCGCCGGTTCTTTTCTGACCTCCGACTGGATCCGCGACAATTTCTATCTCCTGCAAGCGATGCACGCTTTGGGCCAACCAATGGCAGTACTGCCGGTTCTCATGGGTGCGACGGGTGCGGTGCAGCCACCGGAGGGGCCGTTCGCGTCCGCAATGTTCAATGCGACACGTGGTTTGGCATCAGTCCTTGGTACGGCACTCGTGGAGTCTCTGGTTACCCACCGCGAGCACTTCCATTCAAACGTGCTAGCTGATCAGGTTGGCCGACGTCTTCATCTGCTGTCACAGTTCGGCAGAGGCGGAACGTCGGCATTGCTGTCGCAATCGGGCGTGCCGCTCTCGCGTGAAAGCTTGCACATGTTTGCCGGGCAGGTGAGACATCAGGCTCTCGTGATGAGCGTGGCCGATGTCTATCTGACGCTCATGGCGCTTGCGATGTCACTGATCGTATTGCTCCTTTTGCTGCCCCACCGTGCTTACCCGCCAGGTACGGAACCTCCTTCCATCAAGTAAAAGTAGCTATGAAGAAATTGTCCCTACTTATTGCGGCAGTGGCCGTCGTGCTGCTCGCCATGTTCGTCGCACTTCGCGGTGCGGGCATGTTCGACCGCGACACCGAGGCCACGGATGATGCCTATGTCACCGCGGACTTTACGCTTGTGGCACCGAAGGTTTCGGGACTGATCTCGAAGGTCGCCGTCGAAGACAATCAGCACGTACATGCTGGCGACGTGCTTGCGGAAATCGACGACCGTGACTTCCGGGTGGCGTTGCAGAACGCACAGAGCGAGCTCCAAGCGGCGCAGGCGCGGCTCGAAAATGTGCAGGCCCGCGACGCCAGGCAACACGCATTGATTGAGCAGGCCGCGGCCGCGGTGCACGCCGATGACGCTGCGCTCGTTTTCGCCGGGCAGAATGCGAAGCGATACGAAGAGTTGTCGCGACAGGGAGCGGGAACTCAGGAGCAGCAGCAACAGACGAGCTTCACCCAACGACAGCAGGCCGCCATTCGACAGCGCGATTCCGCAGCGCTTGTAGCAGCGCAGAAGGAACTTGGCGTACTGGCAAGCGAGGATTCGGAGGCGAAGGCCGCTGTCGGTCGGGCGAGGGCGGCTGTCGAACAGGCCAGGCTGAATCTGTCCTACGCGACGATTGTTGCGCCGGTTGATGGCGTAGTGGGCCAGCGTGACGTGCGGGTCGGTGCGTACGTGAGTCCGGGGACCATGTTGCTTGCGATTGTGCCGCTCTCGCAAGCCTACGTGGTGGCAAATTTCCGTGAAGTGCAGCTGACGCACATGAAGCCCGGACAGCCCGCACGTGTGAGGGTCGATGCGATGCCCGGCGTGGTACTGGCCGGCCGGGTCGAGAGCATCGCGCCGGCGACTGGACTGACGTTCGCACCGATTGCACCGGACAACGCCACAGGCAATTTCACCAAGGTCGTCCAACGATTGCCGGTCAAGATCGTGCTGGATGCGGGTCAACCCGGCACAGCCCAGCTCAAGGTAGGCATGTCTGTCGTGCCGCGCGTCGACGTGGGCGCGCATGCTGGAGAGCGGCGATGAAGACCTTCAGGCCTCTTTTCACCACCGTGATCGCGGTAAAGGTGGCGCTGCTGCTCGGTGGCTGTATGGTCGGGCCTGACTTCGTCAAGCCGGATCCAGGAGCACCCGAGGCGTGGCGTGATCACGTGAAGAACGAGAACGAAAGTCGACCTGTCGCGCTTGCGCTGGATCCCCAATGGTGGACGATGTTCGGTGACCCGATTCTATCCGGTCTCATCAGTCGGGCTGCGGCGCAGAACCTCGACATCCAGGTCGCAGCGAGCCGACTTCAGCAGAGTCGCTGGGAACATCGTATCGTGAGTGCCGCCGGATTGCCATCGGTTGGGGCGAACGCAAGCGCACAACGCATGGGAGCCAGCGAAAACGGGTTGATGAGCTTGACAGGGGTTGGTTCGCAGCCGCCGGCTGCTGCGCTCGCCAGCGGCGTAGGCAACGGTGTTGCAGGGATCAGCGGCGCCGACATCAGTGCTCCGCTCAACCTTTATCAATACGGGTTCGACGCAATCTGGGAACTCGACATCTGGGGAAAAATACGACGCAAGGTCGAAGCAGTCGACGCGCTCAGTACCGCGTCAGATGAGATTCGCCACGGCGTTATCCTTTCCGTCATTGGTGAGACTGCGTCCAACTATGTGCAGTTACGTACGGTCCAGGCAACGTTGGATGATACGAGAGAAATTCTCGAACTTACCCGGCGGAGTCTGGAACTGACGGAGCGTCGTCGCGATGCGGGGGCCGCAACGTCGCTTGAGACTTCGGAGGCGGCTGCTCAGGTTAAGGCAGTCTCCGCGCGGATACCGGATCTGGAGTCCCGGGAAGGGAAGTTGATCAATGCATTGAGCCTGCTTCTCGCAGAGGAACCCGGCGCGCTAGAGAATGAACTGAGGACAGCAAAGCCGATCCCCCCCGTGCCATCGCAAGTGCCAGTCGGTCTTCCCTCCGATCTGGCGAAGCGCCGACCCGACATCCGGGAGGCGGAGGCGCGTTTGCACGCGGCTACCGCCGACATCGGAGCGGCCAAGGCGGATTTTTATCCATCAGTGACGCTTAGCGGTAGTTTCGGAATGCAATCGCTGAACTTCGCGACCCTAGGTACGTGGGCTTCACGTCAGTTTGCGGTTGGACCGACGCTCTCTATGCCGATCTTTGAAGGGGGGCGGCTGACGGGCATGCTGCATTTGCGCGAGGCGCAACAGACAGAGGCGGCGCTGTCCTATCAGAAGACCGTGTTGACTGCCTGGCATGAAATCGATGATGCATTGATTGACTTTGATGCCCGTCAGCGGCAGCGCGATGACCTTGCTGCGTCGCTCGATCACAGTCGCGCGGCCTACGACGCCGCGGTTGCGCGGTACAAAGCGGGGGCGAGCACGTTCCTTGATGTGCTAGTGCTCCAGCAAGCGCTCCTTGAAGTGCAGACTCGCTGGGTCACTGCAAACGGCGACGTTTCCTTGACTGCCATTCGCCTTTACAAGGCGCTCGGAGGTGGCTGGGAGAGCGTCCCGTCGTCCGGTGCGGCCACGAATGAATCTGGCACGAACGTCGAGCTCTTGAAGGCGAACCGGGGGTAGGGGCACAACGACGGGTTGCTGGACGCGCAGCGAAAGAAGCGGTGATTTCCTGCTATGGGTTCACGAACTGGAACCGCGACTTCATTCGATGAGCCACGGGAGAGTGTGCGTCTGGCAGGACGAGCTGACCGGCGAGTGCTGGTGGGAAATCAATTCCAAAGTAGCGGCAACGTCACGAGCGGTACCGCAATCCGTCTGCTTTTTGAACAGTCGCGCGTGATCTGTACTTTCGCGTCGTCGTGGGGTGAGGTGGGTGTAACCCGCATCATGACGACAGTTGGTGATACCCCTTACTCAGCTTCCGTCAGTAGCCGTTACCTTCGGCAACACGACCGCAAGATAATCGACCAGCCTCCGCACCGCAGGCAGAAGACCCGTACGATATGGAATCAGCGCCGTTATGCGCGCGTCCGCGGCCATCCATTCCCGCAGTATCGGCCGCAGTGCGCCGGCCTTCAGTTCAGCTTGACAGATATAACGTGGTAGCGCCGCAATCCCGACGTTCGCACATGCGGCTTCCTTCAGCGAAATCATGCTGTTGCTCTGAAATCTCGGTTCAATCGGCACGGTGACGGTGCGATTATCCGGACCCTGCAGCTGCCACTGCTGCGGCCCCTTGGTGGCCAAAGCGATGATGGAATGGGACGCCAGTTCTTCCGGGTGTTCCGGCGGGGACAGCTGTTCAAGATACTCCGGACCCGCGAAGAGATACCACGGTGCCCTGGCGAGCGGATGCTGCACCAGATTAGAGTCCTGGAGCTGACCCGTGTGGCCTCTTATCGCCAGATCGAAACCTTCTCCGACGATATCCACAAGCCTGTCAGTCGCCGTTTCGATGATTCTTACCTTGGACGCATGGCTTCTTCGGCGACCTCCGCGCTTCGCAGCAAGGCTATGGCGTACTCGTAGAACTCTTCGCCCACCTCGGTCACGGCGAACTGGCGCGACGTCCGGTTGATGAGTCGAACGCCCAGCGAAGTTTCCAGTTCCTTGACTCTATGGCTCAGCGTCGACTTCGGAAGACGAAGCAGCTCGCCCGCCGAAGTGAAACCCCCACGGTCGACTACCTGAACGAAATAATAGACGTCCTTCAGATCCAGCATTGCAGAGGGGGGCGTTGAGTATTGCCGACGATGGCAACGGTCGTGAGGAGGGATTTGATGCCCGATCTTACTCCATAAAGAATTCCCGCTGCCATTCGGACAAACCTTGATGACATGGAGCGCAATCGTTCGAGTTTTCCGAACCCTGTGTACACGCCAGACCAGGTTCGCAATCGATTCGGAACGCTTAAGCTGTTGAAGACGAGCAGCCGTGCGCTGTCTTCGTCTGGTAGTTCAATGCCTAATAAGTGGAGTGGACAATGTCGATAATCAAGGGATTTCATCACCTGACTGCTGGCGTGAGCGGTGCTCAGGAGGATGTGGATTTTTACGTAAAGCTGCTCGGACAGAGCCTCGTGAAGAAGACCGTTCTTCTCGACGGCCAGGATCCGATCTATCACCTCTACTACGGTAACGCGAATGGCGATCCGGGTACCCTGGTGACGTCGTTTCCATTCAGGCAGAAAGGCGTCAAGGCCCGCCCGGGATCGGGCCAGGTGCGGGTCATCAACTATTCGGTGCCCAAAGGATCGCTCGAATTCTGGCGTAGCCGGTTCGACGCAATGAATATCTCGTACGACGCCGCGATAACCGAGCGTTTCGACGAAAGGCGCCAGCGCTGTTATCATCCGTGCGGTATCGAGTTCGACCTCGTCGAGACGGATCTCGATACGCGGCCGGCCTGCGTGGGCAGCGGTATCCCGGAAGCCTTTGCGATTCGCGGCGTGCACAGCGTCACGCTATCCTTGCGCGAGGTTGCCGAATCGATTCTCTTCATGAACGAAGCACTCGGCTTCCGACAGGTGGGCCAATCCGGTCCGTATTACCGCTTTGAAACGCATACGGGTGGCCCCGGCACTGTAGTCGAGTTCCTTCATGAACCGGACCGGCACCAGGGATCGTCGATCTATGGGGAAGGCACGATTCATCATGTGGCATTCGCGGTGGACAACGTGGATCAGCAAATGATCCTCAAGGAAAAGTTCATGGCAATGGGCCACATCGATACTTCGGAATCCGTCAATCGCAACTACTTCCGGTCGATGTACATCAAGATGCCGGGTGGCGTCATGTTTGAGGCGACTACGACCGATATCGGCTTCGCAATCGACGAATCGCCCGGACATTTCGGCGAGGAATTCCAGCTTCCGCCATGGCTGGTGAATCGCAAGGAGGAACTCCTCGGACGGCTCGAGCCCATCTCCGTCTAACCGCGTTCACCTTGTCAGGACATGCCATGCAGAAACCCAAAGTACTCGTCGTTTTCTATTCACGCAACAACTCGACTGAGACGCTCGCTCGCGCTGTCGCCGAAGGTGCCATCGAGGCAGGCGCAGAGATTCGCATGCGGCGCGCGCGCGAGGTTGTCGGTCCGGAAGTCATGAAGCAGGCGCCGGGCTGGCTGGAAAGCGCCACGGCGATGAACGAAAAATACGAAGCGCCGACGGAGGGCGATGCGGAGTGGGCCGATGCGATCGTGTTCGGCACGCCGACGCGATTCGGATCGATCTCGACGGAACTGAAGGCTTACATCGACGGCCTGGGTGGCCTCTGGTTCCAGGGCAAGCTGAACGGGAAGGTCGGCTCGGTATTCGGTTCGACATCGTCGCGGCACGGCGGCAATGAAGCCACGCTGCTGTCGATCTATACGCCGATGGCGCATCTAGGGCTCATCATCGTTCCGCTTGGCTACGCCGATGCCGTGATGTTCAAGGCGGGCACACCCTACGGCGCGACCCATGTTTCGAACCTCGACGCCGTGAAGCCCGACGAGGATCACCTCGCAGTTGCACGATATCAGGGCCGCAGAGTGGCGACGGTCGCAAGGGCGTTGCATTACACGCAAGACTCCGTGGCGGCTTGAGGAAGGCTAGAGAAAAAGCAAAGGCGGAGTCTCACGGCTCCGCCTTTTTAGTTTGTGCGCCCAGCATGGGGCGTATTCTTGCGGGTGCAAGTCTTGCCACGAGTTGATCACAGGGAGCGAAGCGCAACTGCGTTAGGGTGACCGGTCGTGGGGAGGAAGCGTGGAGCGAAACCGCGAGCCCGATGAACAAGAACCGGATAGAAGGCGTTGTCGATCAGGGCGAGCGGGCAAAAAACCGCAAAGCTGTTGTGACCAAGGGGCGATGACGTAGTTCCGGCGGTTGTGCCGTGAAGGAAGCCGACGCTGCCCGGTATCCCCAAGCACGGCGACACGTACCTGCGGACGCTGATGATACACGGCGCGCGTGCGGGCGTTCGGTACCTCGCCAATAAAGATGATCCGCTCTCTGGCTGGCTTCGTCACCTTCTCACACAACGGCACAAGAACATCGCCGTAGTCGCGGTGGCGAACAGGAATGCTCGAATTGTTTGGGCACTGCTCGCTGACACGAGGCAGTACGGGACAGAGGTGTTGCTGCTGCCTCTCCAACAGTCCGGATGTATGGCCGCAATCTCGATCCAGCTGCAGAGCGATCACGAGGGCCTTGCGAAACGGGGCGTCCATGTATGTGGCAGGGGTACGGCCTCATGGCCGTCCCCTATGCCGATCATTCGACGCATTCGGTTCATTCATCCGGCACCGGCCAACGCTGGTGCCAGCAATACTTGTAAAACTCCACACTACGCCATTAGCACCGTCTTGCCGCGTGCAATGTTATCCATGTAACTCGAATATGGCAGTGACCCGAGCGTCGCCTGTATCGCTTCCTTGTACAGAGATGGGCGCTTGACGAGCGAGTCGAAATACCGCGAGACGTTGGCCAGTTCTTCCCACATCGACGCAAGCCCCAGGTACGCGAGACGGACGAGATTGACGCCCCACAGCACGTCGCCGAGCGAGAACGACGTTCCATGGAGATAGGGGAACGAGCCTGGACCCAGCGCACCGTCCAGATCTTTTAACAGACCGGCGACGTGCGCGCGTGCGTCACGCTGAAACGCGGCATCGCGACATACCGATTTGCCGCCACGTTCCTTTGCGATTTTCGCCCGATAGGCGGCAATCAACTCATAGTCCTCTGCATTGGCGGCGACCATCGCTTCGAGCGCCATGACCTTGTAGTCATAGACTGTTCCCATGACGGCTTTGAGCGCGTCGGGTCTCAAGTCGCTATCGGGATGAAAGCCGTACAGCAGCGCTCCATTTGGAATCCTGTCGACGATGCTTACCTGATGCAGCACCTCGGCGCGCGCCTTCGCATCGTCTGGCAAAAGCTGAATCGGCTCGCGCGCGACCGCATCGAGATAGCAGCAGATCCGCTGCGAATCCGCGATGACCCGACCGGCTTCGTAATCGACGAGCAACGGCACCGTGCAAGGGTCGAAGCCCTCCGTTTCCACCGATGTTCGCCCGCTATAGCCCGTAACGAATTCTCCTCCGATCTCCACGCCCGCGATCAGTCGAAGGCGGACATACGGTGGATGGTAGTGCTCGGCGGGAACGAGACCATTCGTGCCCATCGAACTCAGGATCATCATTTCGTTCGAACGATACGCCAATTGTTTCTCGAGAAGAACCGTGCGCACCTTTTGAGAACACAATGAACTCGCTGCGTGAAAGAGTTCGAAACGCGGGTTCGCATCATCACCCACGATGGTTATCCGCGCGGGGTCCGCAATGGCAGCTTGCGCGCCGGCCGCCAGTTTCATCAAATCGTTATTGCTCATCGCTGTAGTCCCCTTGCCTCACCGATATGTCAAAGAGCGCAAATGGTCACTGCGGCTCGCTCGAACGCGAGCCGGCCATGCACGTTGCGCTGTCTTACTTCCTCGCATGCGGGCACACGGCGGGCGGATCGCCAATGAAGCCGCGCGCCGACCAGAGTTCCGGAAACGGAATTTCATCCATGGTCGGCTTCAGCCAGGCGACACCCTCGGTTCCAAAGTAGGCCGGCCTCGCGCCGAAAGTCCGGCGCGTCGCCATGAGGTGAAGGTACTTCCAGGTGGAGAATCCCTCAGCGATATCGGCAAGCGTCTCGCCGAGTTGCTGGAGTTCCAGGTTTTGGCCCGGGTCAGCATAAATGTCGCGCCAGACCTTCTCGACTGCCTTGCCGGGTTGATAAGGCACGGCGAAGTCACGCTCGAGCACATCGCCCGGCACCGCAAAGCCGTTACGGTTCAAATAGGCGAGCACGTCGTCGTAAAGGCTCGGGTCGGCCAGTGCCTGACTGAGTTGCGCCCAACGCTGGGGCTGCGGCGTGAAATGTTCTAGATGCTCTGCCTGCTTGATGCCAAGCAAATAGACCATCTGCCGATACGTCCAGCCCTGAAGCGCCGTGTCCTTCCCATACGTCGCCGACGCACGCGAAACGATGGCAAGCAGGTCGGTGGGAGTCATCCACGCGATCGAGCGCCAAGTGGCGTTGAGCGGTGCATGA
>WNGR01009712.1_pt1 | contig 10092 bp, 12 predicted proteins | sample 5407581 | NCBI WGS metagenome assembly WNGR01 (sample SAMN13153383, study PRJNA577476) | soil metagenome | isolation source: 80 cm soil or saprolite under Garry oak tree replicate 2 | place: USA:California | collected 2016-06-15
TCGACAGCCTCGCAGCCGCCGCCTGCATCCGGCGCGCGGCCTGAACCCACGCGCGCGAGCGCACAACCCGAACGCCGCACACCCGCCACGAAAACTCGGCACAACTGTCAAAGTCCTCGCGACCGAGGATCGCTAGCGCCCTCGCCTGGCGTGCGTGGTTGTTCTTGCCTCGGCCGTGGATCGCCCTGACGGTGTCACCGATGCCGTGGATGGAGACGAGGAAGTCGTGGATGCCGGCCTCGGCGAAGGCTCGGGCACGCTCGGGCTTCGCCAGGTGCATTCCATGAGTGATGACCGTCGGGCGCAGTCCGATCTTGGCGGCATGGGCGACTATGCCGAGGATGGCTGGGTGCAGCGTCGGCTCGCCACCCATGAGATCGACGAACTCGTTGTGGTAGTAGAACCTGAACTTCTCTAGGGCCTTGATTGCATCGTCGGCTCCCAGCCACCCTTTTTCACTGGCTGGGACGTGATTGTCGTAGCAGAACTTGCATCTTATGTCGCACCGCAGGCCGAGCCACAACACGCCCCGGCGGGTGAGGTCACGTCGGTGTGACCAGGCAACAGGCGGGCGCGCTCGGGTACTCATGGATGCGGCTCCCTTCATCCGTGCGGGCATTTGATTTGCTCGTTTACAGGTACGGCTGCCGGAATCTAATGGCGCCGCTGATTTCGCCACAGAGAACCCCGGCAGCCTCAATGAGCTGCAGCAACATCCGCGAGGCGGGCTCCGGGTCGCGCCGTAGTAGGCTCGCCGCGCAATGCGGCGCTGTTGCGGCGGCCCGCGCAGCGCGCCGTAGGGGGTATCCGTCCAGCACCCATCGCTTGCCTGAGACGTGCTTGTACTTGACGTACAGCAGTACCTGGTAGACGGCGTAACGGTAGAAGCGGCGGAAGTGGCTGAGGACAGTGGCGCGGTCTTCGTGCTCGATCACGGCGTCGGGAACGAGGGCGAGCTGGTAGCCGCGCAGGCCTAGTTTGTAGCAGACGTCGACGTCATTGCCGGATTTCAGTTCCTCGTCGAACCCGCCCACCTCGCGGAGCTTTGTCGTGGCGTAGCCGGCGTTGGCACCGACCACGTACGGTAAGTGCAACGCCGGCAGGTAATTCAGGGTCCGTTGCCCGTCGACCACGGTGATCGCATGCCGCTGCGCCCAGGTTCTCGGGGCATGCTTGACGATTGTCCCGCCGACAGCGGCCGCAGTGCCATCCGCCAGACGGCTGGTCAGTGTCTCGATCCAGTCCGGCCGGGCCACGCAATCGGCATCGGTCAGCAACAAGAACCGTCCTTGCGCAAGGGCGAGCCCAGCATTGCGGGCGGCAGCGCTGTTGGCTTCCGGGATATGCACATAGCGCGCGATCCCGTACGCGCCGTCAGTGTCCGCCAGGTCGGCGCTGCCGTTTTCCACCACGATGACCTCGTACAGGTGTGACGGCAGGCTTTGGGCCGCCAACGAGGTGAGCAGCCGCCGGACTCGCGGGTCGCGGTGAGCCGCGACCACGACGGTGGTGAGTAGGCCGACGTCAGTCACGGAACTGCCGGCACATCTTCGGGATCAACCCCAGCGTTCGGTTCCGCGGCGACGAGCACTGTTGGCAGAACGGGATGCGCTCGGCGCGAAAGTGCTCAAACTCCTGACCGGACCAGATCTCGGCCAGGGTCTGGCTCAGCACGTTCCCAACCTCTCCCTGGTGGGCGATCTCGACCAGGCAGCATGGCAGTGCCCGACCATCCGGCTCGATCAGCGAGTAGTAGTTGGGAACCCTGCATGCCTGACGGACGGTTTCCTTATCCGGCCAGTAGACACCACGGGCGTAGTTGGAATCGGGGTTCTCGGGCGAGAAGAATGTCGCCAAGACGTCAGCCGCGTTTGCCTGCACGATCTGCGGAGTGTCTTTGGCCTTCAGCACAGCGAGCATCTCGGGCACGACCTTGTCGCGGAACTCACGGATCTCAGGCTCGGTGAGCAGCGATTGCCCCACCGTGTCCCCGTAGACATTCATCAGATAGATCGACGCGATCCCCGTGTCAACGCAGTGCGCCAGCAGCTCGGGGAGCCCCCGGAAGTTGTGCCGGGTGATGACTGTCATGTAATTGATGCGGAACTCCGGGAACTCCCTACCCGCCTCGCGTACCGTGCCGATCGCTTTCATGATCGTCAGCAGGGCGCCTTTGATGCCGCGCAGCCGCTCGTACAGGGCAGGATCGAGGGTATCCACCGAGAAGTTCCACGCGCCCAGCCCAGCCTCGATGATCTGGCGTGCCCTGTCGACGGTGATCCCAGTCCCCACCGAGTTCATCAGGACAAAAACGCCAGCGTGCCGCTTGGCCGCACGGATCAGCTCGATCAGGTGCGGGTATAGCAAGGGGTCGCCGCCGCTGAGCTGCAGCTCTTCCATCCCCAGCGCGGCGGCTTCGTCGATTGTGCGTAAGGCAAGGCCCAGCGGCATGTGACCAGGGTTTTGGCGTCGTCCCTCGCTGGCTGGGGACGCAAGCGGCAGCACCCGCTTGCGGTCCGCGATCATCTCGCGATAGTAGTCCTGCCGAAGATCACAGTACGGGCACCGGTGATAGCAGAAGAGCGTGGGCTTGAGCACGAACTGCTTGAGCCTGCGAGGCCTGGTATTCATCCGGGCTGACCCTGCCATGCCTACGCCTCCTTCATGAGCCAGGTCTTATGCGATCCGGGCACCCGTGTAGAACCGCTCCTTCGTGAATCGTGCCACCCGGGCCGGAGGCGGTAGTTTCGAGTGGGCCACTCATCGACCACCTGTGTGCTTCGGCGTCGAGCGCGGTACTCCTGGCGCTGGCCGCCCGAGGCGACCAGGTTCCTGTAAGGAGGCACGGCCATGCCCCTCGCCCGCGCCTGGGCCACCAGCAGCCACTCCACCCCAAACGGCGGCAACTGCGTGCAGGCCCGCCGAACCGGCCACGGCATCGTGCAGGTGCGCGACAGCGAGGCCCCGGACAGCGCCACGCTGGCGTTCACTCACGCCGAATGGCTGGCATTCACCAATGCCATCAAGAACGGCCGCCACCACGCCTGACTCGTCTGCACCTGTCGCCTTCGTCAAGCCGGTCCTCCGTCGCTACGCCCGGGTTTCCTGGCCACGCCGACCAGGAACCACAGGCGTTCAGGGTGGGCGAGGGTGTCGCCGTGGGCGTCCGGCCGCCATTCTGGCGCGTATCGCAAGCCTGGTTCGACAAGTGCCCAGCCGCCGAAGAGTCGGGCGATCTCTTCCCGCGACCGTGCTTGCGCATCGGCGGCCCGGTCGGTGTACAAGCGCCGAATAGATGAAGCCAGCTGCGGGCTGTTCTGGCTGGTGACATGAGATATAACCAGGTAGCTTCCTGGCGGGACGGCGTCCCGGTAGCGGCCGACGATTCGGTACGGGTTCTCGCTGTCCAGGACAAAGTGAAGGATGGCCACGAACAAGATCGCGACTGGCTCGGTGAGATCGATGAGGCCGCGTGTGCGCGGATGCCGGAGAATCTCCTCGGGGCGGCGAACATCCGCTTGGATCACGCCAGCCAAGTCATTCCCGGCGAGCAGGTCCCGGCTAAGCGCCACCGCGGCCGCGTCGTGGTCGACATAGACCACACGGGAGCCGGGAGCCGCCTGCTGAGCTACCTCATGCACGCTGCCTGCAGTTGGGATGCCTGAGCCGAGATCCAGGAACTGGCGGATGCCGCACTCAGCGGCGAGGAAGCGTACGGCGCGGCCCAGGAAGGCCCGGTTGGCCCGGTTGGCCCGCGCAGCGGCTGGGACGCACGGGTCGAGGGTTTCCATTCTCTCGCCCAGTTCCCGGTCGGCGACGAAGTTGTGGGTGCCGCCGAGCCAGTAGTCATAGGTACGTGCCACATTCGGTTTCGTCGGGTCCACCCCGCTCAGCGGCCGCCACGAGGTGCTCATTCACGGCTCCCCAAGAACGCGCCTTGGATACAGGACGTTCTCATGCTGCGCGCCAGCGTTCAGGTGCTGGCCCTACTAAGGTCTTCGGCACTCAGCCAGTCTTACCCAGAACTTGGGTATGGGTCAATACCCACAACCGAAGGTCTGGCCGGTAACCCGGGCTGGCGTAGTCCGGCCATTAGGGCGCGGATCAGCAGTTCCGCCTGGTCATCGATGACGGCTGACTCGCGCAAGAGCCGGAACGCCAGCCGGTAGCGTTCGACTTCATCGGGTTCGCTGATGGACAAACCAGTAGTCAGCGTCTCAACGCGGACGATGGGAACCCCCGCGCTCTGGTCGTCCAGGATGGCGAACCCGTGGATATGCCATGCGGCCATCTCGACTGTCTGCGGAATGATTCCGATGGTGACGTTGGGCAGGGTCGCCACACTAGCGACGCGGTCGAGTTGGGCCATCATCACCTGCGGCGGCCCGAGCCGCCAGCCCAGCGCGGCCTCGGCAATCACGAACTCCAGATGCTTGGCCTCGTCGTAAAGGATGGCCTGGCGATCCAGCCTGGCCGAGATGGCTGCGGCTATGTCCGTCCTGCCTCCGGGGTAGCCGGACAGCACCAGCCGCCGGGCGTAGTCGGCGGTCTGAAGGAGCCCCGGGATGATCGTCGGCTGGTAATTGAGAATGGTTGCCGCCGTAGCCTCCAGCTGGCGCACGTCGTGTTGCAAATCGGGCAAGCCGCGGCGGATGGCCTTGCGCCATGAGATGGCGTCCACAGCGGCTGCTTCGGCGAGCTTGCGCAACTCGGCATGCTGCGTAGTGGATGCCCTGGTCACGCGCGCCCATCGATCGATGTCAGCCAGTGAGGGCATGGCCTGGCCAAGTTCGATGCGGGACACCGTTGACTGGCTGAGCCCCGCCTGCTCAGCGAGCTCGTGGCCGGTCAGTCCCGCGTCCAGTCGAAGCCCCCGCAGCGCCAGACCAAGGCGGCGAAGCGGCTGGGGAATGTTGCCTGAAGTCATCCAGAAGCGGCCGGCAGGGCCATGAAATCGCCGAGCGGCAGGGAATGGGCCAGCGCGAGGTCGCGCTGTGCACGAGCGCGCCGGATCTCGTCCGGGTCATCGCTGTAGTCCCGGCTGAGGACTTGACCGCCTGGACCGTACCGGAACCACACGACCGCAGGCTGGCCGGTCTCCGCGTCGAACAACCAGAAATCCGTGTCAAGATCTTTCAGGCCGGGATGGGCAGCCCGGCGTGTGATCCGCACTTCCTCCCCCGCGGCGATGTTTTCTGGGTAGACGGCCAGCTCGTAGCGGATGTACTCAGACAGCGGCAGGTCGACGACATGCACCCGGTGAACGCGTTTGCTCGCCGCCACAGCCTCCCTCACCATGCGCATCGATTCAGTCTTACCCGGCCGGGGCGGCAGTGGTCGGCCTTCACGGAACGCCCGACGCCGCGGTTCGTCTTCGGCCAGCGCGTAATACTGAAGGGTCTCCAGCCTGAACGCCGACTCCAGGAACGTGCCGAACAGTTCAGTCAGTGTCATTCGCCAAGCACCTGGCGCGCGGCCCGCAGGAATGCCTGGCGCGGCACGACACATAGCACCTCGTCAGGCCCGGGCATGCTCTGGGCGAGGGCCTCAGAGTCGGTGACGTGACGCCCCTGCACATAGATCGGGCCGTCGACGGCATCCAGGTCAACCTGGATCTTGGGGCAGTCGTGAACGCCGTCGGTATTGTCATCGATTCCGATTGTCACCAGCTTCACAGGACCTCCAGCTCCGGCCGCTCCTCAAATGACATCATCCGTTCTTACCCGAGCTTGGGTCAAGACCCAGTACTCGGGTCACGCGTTGTGTGAGCCCTTCTTGATGGCAGCGGTGAAGGCGAGCCATTCGGCATAGGTGAACGCCAGCGTGGCGCTGTCCGGGGTCTTGCTCTCGCGCACCTGTACGGTGCCCTGACACGCGAGGCGGGCCTGCACGCAGTTGCCGCCGTCCGGGGTGGAGTGGCTGCTGGTGGCCCACGCGTGGGAGAGGGACATGCCCATACCCCTACAGGAGCCTGATCGCCTCGGCGATGAGCGCGCGGGAGTCCCCCGTGCTCAGCGCCGAAGCGCGCAGGTGATCGAACATCAGCACGTACCGCTCGGTCTGGGTGGGATCGTCTTCGATGAGCGTTCCCGCAGGCCGGTCGGTGCTGGTTGTGACTGGCCAGTCTGGGTCCTGCGGATCGAACAAGGTGAACGACCCGTAAGCACCAGCGTGGGCACCGGCGGAAAAGGACAGGACCTGGAGCGTGACATTCGGGGCGGCGGCGACCTCGTGAAGCCGCTGCAGTTGGCGGCGCATGACGTCCCGCCCACCGACCATCCGCCGGATGACGGCCTCGTCCAGGATGGCCCACATGTTCGGTGACGCAGGCGACTCCCGCGTCCAAATCTGCTGGCGGCGCATCCGGATCTGGACGCGCTGCTCGATCTCTTCACTGGTGCTTGTGACGCTGGCGGCCCTGAACACGGCACGCACGTAGTCTTCTGTCTGCCACAGCCCGGGCACGAGCTGAGACTCGTAGGTCCGGACCATCCTGGCCGTCGTCTCCAGCTCGAGGTGCGCCGAGAAACCTTCCGGCAAGGCCTCTTCCATGCCTTTCCACCAGCCGGGGCGGCGTGCCTGCCGGGCCAGCGCCACCAGCGCCTCGGTGTCCTTCTCGCCGATGCCATACAGTTTGGCAAGCTCCCGGACGTCGCCAGCGGACACCTTGACGCGCGCTTCCTCTATCCGCCACGGCTTCATGGTCGACCACTCCAGGGCGGCGGCAACCTCCTCGCGGCTCAGCCCAGCCGCCGCCCGGCGCCGCTTCAGCTCAGCAGCCAGGACCCGTTGCGGGACGGTGGGGATTGAGCGCGTCGTCATCATCGGCTCACTCGGGTGGCCCGAAGCGCCGCCAGCGGGCTGTCCATAGCTTGCAATCCTTCTAGAATGTTATATTGCATACTGTTGTTTTACAGGCCTATCGTATCGGCAAGTGCCCTCTCCGCGTCGACCAGCAGGGGTGAAATGCCTCATGGATCCGCATGCCGCAGCAGCCATCCCACAGCCGGGCGCCACCTCGCCTTCCCCACGGCCGCCTGAGCTGCGATGGCGGCGGTGGTTCCCTGGCGAGGAGCGCCAACTTGGTGCGCTGAGGCAGTGGTTGGCGTCGCTTCTGCCGGAATGCACCGCGCGTGACGACGTGGCTTGTGTGGCCTGCGAGCTAGGGGCGAACGCGATCCGGCACACCGCGAGCGGGCGGGGCGGCCGGTTCGCGGCAGAGATCACCTGGTACGGGCCGGTGGTGCGGGTCGCAGTCGCCGACGCTGGGGCACCCACCGGGCCACGGGTGATCGACGACCTCGCAGCCGAGCACGGGCGTGGCCTACTGATCGTGCGAGGCTTGGCGGTGCGCACCGGCGTGTGCGGTGACCAGCGAGGCCGCCTCATATGGGCCGAACTCCCCTGGGCTGGCCCGGACTGTTCCGCCTACACATCACCCCCATACCCGCACGAGGCCGCGATCCGCGATGGCGAGGCCGCCCTGGCCAGGCATTTCGCCGGTGTGCCGACGTGGTTCGGCCAGTCCACCTTGCAATGGTGGGCGCTGGCAGGCAAGGAGAAGCTAGTGACCGCGCCGACAGCGCGTGAGCTAGCCAACAGGTTAAGCCGCGCTCTGGGTGCGCGGACCCCAATGCCTCCTGGTGGCGTCGCCGAGGGGCGCGTCAACACGCGCGGACCCACCCGGCTGGCGGCACAGTGGCGCGACGCCCTGGTTCCCGCACACTGCACGACTGCCTCATAGCCGCGGTTCCGTAGGCACCCGCTGAAGCGCCTGCCACTTCTCGGGCGGCACCGCCCTTGACTGGCCCGCGATATACGCCGATCACGGGCGTCACCGCGTCGGACCAGCTCGGCGGGGCGGAAGAGGCCCATGAGGTGGCCGGATGCGTGGTCGCGAGGTCGCCGAGTCCGCCTCCGCATTTCCAAGTCTCAATTGTTCGGGGAAGTCGCGGCTGGCGGTGTCCGCGGCGTTCGCCGTTCTGTTCCTCCGTGATGCCCGGGCGGGCGCGTGCCGGACCGCCTGGGACCGGGCTTGGGTCATAGCGGCGTGCAGATGCCCGGCGGCGGGCGCGGGCGGCTGCTGCTTGCGCGGCGTGCTGCTGGGCCTGCCGCAGCTCGGCAACCGCAGCGGCCAGCGCCAGCAGGCTGGCGACGAGCGCCGCCGCTAGCCGGACTTTCCGATGATCATGGTTTCCTGAGGTCGGCTTTGTAGTCGGCTGGCCAAGTATCCGCAGTTGACACGCCGGATCGGTGTTTGAATTCAGCCGCCGGAAGGTGTATGACCTAATGTCGTGGCGAGTCTGTACCCGAAGAAGATCGGCGGGAAGACGTACTGGTACCTGCGGGAGATGGCCCGCGTGGGCGGCAGGCCGAAGATGGTCTCCGAGCGGTACCTGGGCACCGCCGCGGAGATCGCCGCGGCTGTGGAGGGCCGCGAGGCGGCGGCGCTTCCGGAGCGGACCCGGCAGCTGGCGTTCGGGGATGTCGCCGCCGCCTGGGGCATGCTGGGGGAGCTGGGCGTGATCGCGGTCATCGACGCGGCGGCCGGTGCGCGCCCGTCCGGGCAGCCGCTGTCCACCGGGACCTACCTGGCGCTGGCTGCGCTGAACCGGCTGGCCGCGCCGTGCTCGAAGGCCGCGTTCGCGAACTGGTGGAAGACAACCGCGGCGGACCGGCTCACCAGGATCGGCGCCGGCTCGCTGGACCACCGCCGGTTCTGGGACGCGATGCACGCCGTCACGCTGGAGCAGCTGGAGCAGGCGCCGGAGACGATCGCGGCGGAGATCATCAAGGTGTCCGGGGCGGATGTGTCGTCGGTGGCGCTGGACATGACCAACTTCGCCACCTTCATCGCCACCGCCAACGGCAGGGCGCCGATCGCGCAGCGCGGCAAGGCCAAGCAGAAACGATCGGACCTGCGGCTGGCCGGGCTGGGACTTGTGGTGACCCGGGACGGCGGTCTCCCGCTGACCTGGCACGCCTACCCCGGCGACAGGCCGGACGTCACCCAGTTCCCGGACATGATCGACCAGCTGAAAACCCGGTACGAGGCGGTGTGCGCCGCAGCCGGGGACGGCGCCCGGGCCACGGACATGACCGTGGTCTTCGACGCCGGGCAGAACTCCGGGGCGAACTTCGCGCACTTCGCCAAGACGGGGCTGCATTACATCGGGTCGGTGCCTGCCAGCGACTGCCCGGACCTGACCGCCCTGCCCGGCTCCAGGCGCACGATCGTCGACAGGGACCGGTTCGGCGGGCTGACCGCCTATGACACCCGCCGGACCGTCTACGGCGCCGGGCGGCGCGCCATCTTGACCCACTCCCCGGAACTGCGCGACAGCCAGGCCCGCGGGTTCGACGGCACCACCCTGGCCAAAGCCGGCAAGAAACTCGGTGAGCTGGCCGCGACCCTGGCCCGCGGCAAGACCCGGCGCCCCCGGGAGAAGGTCCAGGCCGAGATCGGCCAGATCACCAGCAAGCCGTAGGTCCGGCGCGTCATCCGCTGGCAGCTGGACGGCGACCAGCCCAAGGACCTGCGCCTGACCTGGCACGCCGGCCAAGACGCCCGCGCGGAACTGGAAGACGAGATCTTCGGCAAGCACGTGCTCATCACCGATCACGACGACTGGCCCGTCGCCGAGGTCATCGCCGGCTACCGGTCCCAGTCCGAAGCCGAGTTCTCCTTCCGGCAGATGAAAGACCCGCACGTCGTGTCGTTCTCCCCGATGCACCACTGGACCGACCACAACATCTGGGTCCACGTCTTCACCTGCGTCCTGGCCCTCCAGCTCGCCCACCTCATGCGCTACCGGGCCCGCCAGGCAGGACTGGACCTATCCGTCCGGGAACTGCTCGGCCAGCTCGCCGCCATCGAAGAAACCGTCCTGATCTACCCCTCCACCGGGGGACGGCCCAAAGCCCGCCGCATGACCACCGAGCTCACCGGCCATCAGCCGCAGCTATACGACGTCTTCGGCCTGGCACGGTGGGCACCGCAGAAGTTAGGTCATACGCGAGAACAAACCCCCGCACACCGCTGACCAGCGGAAACCCTTACCGAGGACCAAGATCATCGGAAAGTCCGGCTAG
>WNGR01014286.1_pt1 | contig 10092 bp, 8 predicted proteins | sample 5407581 | NCBI WGS metagenome assembly WNGR01 (sample SAMN13153383, study PRJNA577476) | soil metagenome | isolation source: 80 cm soil or saprolite under Garry oak tree replicate 2 | place: USA:California | collected 2016-06-15
CGCAGATCGGGCATTTTGTGTAGGGGATCCAAATGAGGGGAAGAGGTTAGAGGAGGTGACTTACAGCATCTCCGCAGCAAGTCCGGCCTGCAGCTCTTCCCAAAGATTCCGTATATCCTGTTCGGTTGTACGCAAGTTGCCAATGGCTATACGAATGGTAAATTTCCCATGCAGTTTGGTGTGCGAGAGGAAGAAATGACCTACGCTATTAATACGATTCATGATGCGTTCGTTCAAAGCATCCAACTGCGCTTCATCATCCATGCCTCGCGGATGGGCACGGAAACACACGGTGCTGAACGGCGCCGGGGCAAGGCGTTCGAAATGAGGTGACTCGTCGATCCAGCGAGCTACGAGCTGGGCCAGGCGAATATGCTCGTGAATGCGGGCAGCCAATCCTGCCTGGCCGAAATAACGCATGATCATCCAGAGTTTGAGCGAGCGGAAGCGGCGGCCAAGCGAGGTACCGTAATCCATCAGGTTGGGGACTTCATCGCCCGCGCTTTCCGTATTGCGCAAGTATTCCGGGACGAGGCTAAAAGCGGCTTTGACGACGTCGGGTTTACGAGTATAGAAGACGCTGCAATCGATGGGGGTGAAGAGCCACTTGTGCGGGTTGACGATAAGGGTATCGGCGCGCTCGCAGCCCGCCAGCACCCAGCGCATGTCGGGATCAACGGCAGCGGAGCCGCCATAGGCGCCATCGACGTGCAGCCACAGGTCGTAGCGTTCGCATACACCAGCGATCTCGGGTACAGGGTCAATGCTGGTGGTCGAGGTTGTGCCAACGGTGGCGACGACGGCGAACGGCCGATAGCCAGCGGCGATATCTTCCTGGATTGCTCGCTCCAGCTGCGCTACGTCCATGCGAAATGCGTCATCCACGCCGATTTTGCGCAATCCTGACTGACCAATGCCCAGCACGATGCCAGCTTTGTCAATGGATGAATGGGCTTCTTGCGAGGCGTAGAAGCGCAGCTTTGGCACTTCGGAACGACCGGACATACCTGACTGGCGAATCTGTAGATCTGGAATGGCCTCACGGGCCGCTGCCAGGGCATAGAGGCTGCCAGATGAGGCGGTATCGTTGATGACACCGAACAGGGGACGCGGGAGGCCGAGCATCTGACGCAGCCAGTCGAGTGCTACCTGTTCCAGTTCGGTTGCGGCGGGCGAGGTGCGCCAGAGCATGGCGTTAATGTTCAGGGCGCTTGAAAGCATTTCGCCCAGGATGCCTGGCCCAGAGCCGGTAATGGAAAAATAGGCCATAAAGCCAGGCGAGTTCCAGTGGGTGATGCCGGGCATGAGCAGGTGATCAAAATCGGCCAGGATGACTTCTAACGCTTCGGGATGTGCCGGAGGTTGACCGGGCAGGGCGCGGCGAATGGCGCCAGGGGCGGTTTGTGCGAGTACGGGATAGGTGCTGGCATGCTGCAAATAATCGGCCATCCAGTCTATTACCTGGTGGCCGTAGTGACGAAAGGCTTCCGGGTCCATATCACCTGTGCTGCCCGGCTGCTGTGCCGGGTCAAGGTGTGTGCGTTCTTCCATAAAAATAGAGACCTTACAATGAGAACTTCCTGGCCAGTTCGCGAGGAGTTGGTTCAACGAGAATTGAGCCATCGGGGAAGATGATGGTCGGGACACTGTGCATGCCCCTGTTCACACTGGCAACGAACTCGGCGGCTTTTTCGTCTTCTTCGATATTGATGTATTCGTAGGGTATGCCATGTGAGTCGAACCAGCGTTTTGCCATGCGGCAATCGCCACACCACGTAGTGACATACATTTTGATTTTTTCCTGGGTAGCTGTCGAATGGGACACAGATAGCTCCTTGATGGATAGGCTGACTGAGATATTGATTTCTACCTATGTTAACAGAGAGCCACCCGGAATTATTCCTGCTACTCTTTAGTGCAGGCGTGTGAGGTCGCGCGCTGTCGCAGTGTCCCCAGCGCTACTGATCCAGGAGGATCTCAGCGGGGGCTCGTCCGGCAGGCTTATTGATGCGCTCCAGCAGGAGGTCGAGAAATTTTTTCCCGCCGGTGGCTATGAGCCCGGGATTACGGGCCAGGACGCCCATCACCAGGCCAGCGCTAAAATCACCCCGCAAGGCCTGGGCTATCTGCGCTGGAGTGAGGCGCTGCATGAGATCCAGGATGTTATCCCACTGTTCGTCGCTGTAGTTGGCAACGCGCCTGTTAATCATGTAGGAGATGTCCATATCGCGACCGAAACGAGCACGCCAGGCTTTGTCGAAACGTCCGAGGAAGGCGGCGGAGGTGTTGCCAACTTTGACGGCTTGAGCGGCAACTTCTCCTGCCATTTGACCGGAGTAGATAGCGAAGCGAATGCCTTCGCCGACCAGGGTTGAGCCGTGTCCTCCCGCGTCACCCGCAAGGAGCAGCCCGTCGTGAGAGAAACGTTCAAGCGGGCCTTCGGATGGGAATAAGCCCGTGTGATATTCAACGGGGCTGGCACCTTCGAATTTGCCAGCGAGCTGCGGTAGGTCGTGGATGACGCTATCCAGGTAGGCACGCGCATCTTCGTCAGAGTCCGGATGGAGTACGCCGACGCCGAGACGTACACGGCCATTGCCACGCGGGAAAGCCCAGGCATAGCCTTTGGGGGCAAATTTACTGCCCATAATCAGGTATAGTTCATCCTGAGGATAGTTAGGCGCGTAAAGGTCGTATTCGGCGCCATAGCCATAGCGATGAAATGCTCTCCCCATATTTGACCGCACGCCGACATGGCGCGAGAAACCACTGGCATCGATGGTGACGGCGGCCGCCAGGCTGATACGCTCCCCGACATGGTTCCTGGCGGTGACGCCCAGCACGCGCCCATTGCTGGTGATGGCCTGTTCGACGACATGGCGCATGTGTAAGACAGCTCCCGCGGCGATGGCGCGGCTGGCAAGATGCTGGTAGAGGCCGCGCACGTCGACGACGCAGGCAACAGCCGGGTTGTAGCGCAGCAGCACTTCACGCTGTGGAGAGATAAAATATACCCTGGTTATTGGATGGTAGAGGCGCTCGGGGATGGACAGGGCCTGCATGTCGCTGATCCAACTGCCACCACTTGTATGAATGGGATAGCCTATTTCGTTGTGGCGCTCTAGGATGTGTACCCGCACGCCCTGACTGGCAGCGGCTCCGGCAGCCGCCAAGCCTGCTGGCCCTCCACCTACAACGACTATATCTATGTTTTCTGACATGAATATCCTTCTTTAGTATCCTGTTTCGGAGCAAATTATCACAAAGCGGTCCTCCATCCTTGTGGGTGATTGAAGAGAGCAGGCCGATAAATCGGCGGTGGCGGCGATCAATCGCGCCCTACGGTTCACCTGGAAGGATATAGACCCCACAATGCTGCCATGTTGTGCTGGCTGTTCTTGTGGGATAGTATAGCAGTTAGGTGCAGAAAAATACAATGAGCCTCAAAGCAGGGGTGTGCTTTAATCTCTGGAACCCCACGAGCGGGCGGCCATAAAGGCCCCCACCCCGCGCCGCTCCACCCCCGCCCCTACGGAATGTTGCCCGCGCTTTTCGTGTAGTATCTCATGACACGGAACCTTGCTCGTTGCAAAAAATGAAACGCTCCTGAGACAGACCAGGCTTGGTGAAACCTGGGCATCTCCATCAACAAAGGAACTTAGCGCTCAACACGAAAAGCGGCTGCTACTCTACAATGATCGTCCCCGTCATAAATGGGTGGTATGTGCAATAGTATTTATAGGTACCAGGCTTGGTGAGCTTCAATGTAATTGTGCCATGAGCAGGAATAACCTTATCAAACGTCGATCCATTTGTCTGTGTTACCGTGTGGTCGATATCCGAATTACTCTTAAAGATGAGAGTCGAGCCAGGAGGGACCGTCACCGTAGAGGGACTGTAACCACTACCTAGTACGATGATAGTTTTCGTAACGGGCGGCTTTGGCGTAGGAGTAGGTGTTGGCCTGACTGGCGTAGGTGTGGGCGTCGGTTTGTGAGGTGTAGGCGTAGGCGTGATCACGGTGGGTGTCGGGGTAGGGGTGTCTGTAATGGTTGTGGCAGTTGGTGTTCCTGCCGGGTCGTTCGTCGCGGTCTGCGGTTGCAGGGATGGCACAAATTGATACGCCAGGACTGTTAGCACGATACTGATTACTGTTACAATGGTGAGTATTATTAAAAACTTTTTCTGCGCACTATTCAAGCCACCCATAACCTAAAGAAACCTTTCTGCTGTTTTCTCACTTGCAGAGATTAATATGGATGTGCCCGATCCGTCAATACCATGGTACTCTTCTCCTACGTTCCTCCGCAGGGATGAGGAACAGAACAAGCAGCACCGCAGAGATTCCCAGCAGGCCACTTACTATGAGCAGAATGGGGCCCCAAATAGCGCCATTAATGGACGATAGGGGTCCGCCGGTATTATTTACTCCACCTGGTGTCGAGGAAGATACCGTTGGGGTTGTCGTTGGTACGGCTGTAGGAGTAGGCGTGCCGGTGCCGGTTGGAGTCGGAGAAGCCGCGGGCGTGGGACTGGCAGAGGGTGTAGAGGAAGCGAGTGTAATGAGAACCTGTGCCTGCGCGCGCAGCGCTCCTGTAGACGCGTCGGCGGCGCTCACTGTTACCTCGGGCTGGTCCACGTTGGCAGGCAGGTGAAAGGTTCCGGCGATCAGGCCATTGCGATCCGATTGAGGAGGAGTTGTAAGGAGGGGGAGCGAAGTTGTGCCTACAAGCAGCGAGAATGTCACGGCTGTGCCCTGCGGCAGCCAGTTGCTGCCTGAAAAGGCAATAGCGTCACCACTGGACGCGTTTGATGGGTCGACGACCAGGCTGGGTATGCCTGCTGTCTGCAGGCCGGGTGCTGCAAGTACAAGGTAAGGTATTGACCATGCTCTCCCGGTACTATCGGTGACAATGATTTTCCAGGGTCCGACCGGCCCGCTGCCGGGCATTACGAGGTTAGAAGTGGAAAAAGAGCCATCTCCCTGGACCTGGACGCTACTATCGCTGGGTGGTGTAAATGTCCCAGGTGTATTCTGTGAGTCAATATAGATCAATGCTGCTGGCCCGGGGGTAAATTTTTCACCGCTCAACGTCAAGGTCACGCCTAGAGGCCCCTGCTGCCGGTTCAATATTAATCTGGCTTTTGGGCTGGCAAATGCGCGGGTGGGGTACGCCAGGAGCATACTGAGCGCAACAAGCAGGAGCGTACAGGATAGCAATAGACATGATCTGCGCGGCAGCATTAACTAATCCTCTGATGATAGCAAGCCAGGATGATGTGCACGTCTTCTCGAAACAAAAGAACGTGTTTCTCGCGGAGATTGGCAGAGTGTCTGCAAGTCTTTAAGGAGGCCATGCGGCTCTACCCACCCGCGTACGCTACATCGAGGCGTGCGCTACGCAATGTCGAGATTGACGGCTACCGCGTCCCCAAAGGCCGGGTTGTCCTGCTCGCACCCTACACGCTGCATCGCCGCTAGGAATACTCCCCGCCGCTGGCAATAACTCTGACAGAGCACCAGGACATTTTACCTACTCGCTTGGCCGGTAAGAAAATACCTTTTATACTTGATGTTGGGATACCTGGACTACGTCAGGGACCCTGTCCCGTGAACGGGACGGGCTTGTGAACTGTTCGGCGCGTGAGCCGAGTCGGTAAGCAAGCTTCACCTGACCAGGCTGAGTGCTTGAGCACAGAACATCGGGCCAGCGGACGCGGTCCTGTGCGATGAGAGCACTACGATACCAGGGAGCGGTCAAGCACCTACCCGTGGAATGCTGCCCCAGTTCCCGGCTCTAGGAGTTCTGCTTTAAGCAGTGGCGGAGGGTAGCCCGAGTCGAGCAGGACATGTCCCGCCTGGTATCCTTGCCGAGGGGACCGCTGTTACACCCGTCAGGGTGCCTTACGGTTAGGGTGTCCGTTCAAAACACCCATGCCTGCAGGCGGCGTTCTTTCCTCCCACTCCTTGAAAGGGGTGGGTCCCCAGAACGGGGTTTTTACGGATGTTGTTATAAACGTGGGCCTGGATGGTGGGTTTTAGCCAGGTGGGGGGGTTGCAAGCGTGGAGAAGAATTCAAATCTAGCGAAAATTGTCCTGCGGGTTACAGCGGTAGTAGCAAGCGTGGCGCTGCTCGTGTTCTCGTTGGTGGGCCCAGTAGGGATGCTACATGCCTATGCCCCCAACGCAATTGCTTTTGTTGGCACGAATACGCCGACTCCCACGGACACCCCTGTACCTACCGATACGCCGACTTCCACAAATACGCCGACTCCTACCAATACGCCGACTCCCACGGATACCCCCACGCCCAGACCTACCTCCACACCCAGACCAACTTACTCGCCTACTCCTACGCCTATGCCTACGGATACCCCCACAGGCACGCTTACGGATACCCCCACTCCTTCACTCATCTCTACACCGATTGTGACTGCACAAGCGACAGCGACGGCGAATCCACTGGTTACTCAACATCATAATGCTGGTCAAACACCGACAGCGGGGGTTACTCCAGTAGCGCCTGCGCAGAATGGTGGTACGCGCTCTATAGGCCAAACAAGCTGGGAAAGTTTATTTCCGATGCTCCCTATAGTGATTGGTGGGCTGATCAGTCTATGTATCATGTTAGCAATAGGTGGAGTGTTCCTGCGCAGAAGTCAGTCACCAGCTTTACGAAGGCAACAGGGTACACATCCATGGAGCCGAACACAGATAATTGATGAGGAAAGAAACGCGGTCATCAACAATATTTCTCCAGCAGAGAGCATACAGGCGAGGGCTTCCAACTATTCCCTGTCATCTCCCTTCGATGAAGTCCTCGCAGGCAATTACGCTCAAGGGACTTCTATACAGCGGCAAACAACCGCGAATCTGAAAGTAGTAGGTAGGATCCACAAGCCTGTACAGCAAATAACCTCATTTCCTAAAGATATGCACATGCCGGCACTCGATGATCCACGCCTGGTTGATTATCTGAAGGAGTACGCGCTGGGAAGGCTGGTGGTTCCTCCCGAACAGCGCGAGACCGAGAATGCGTAGATAAATTCAGCAACGGGAGCCTGCTCAGGATTGATGTTGATCTGAGCGGTGTTCTGGGCTCATCAGGTTCAAGACGGCGGCTTCGTCATCGCTCTGCGGCTTATAGTCATCGGGAGCCGTGTCGATCTGCCAGACCCATCCTTTGCGGATGACATAGCGCCACTCCAGGTTCAGGCTATTGTTGAAGTCAGCTGGTGTTGTGGTCTTGAGCAGATCTGTTACTTCTCTTGGGACATCGGCAGCCAGGTTGATCTTACCTGCCTGGACCTGTTTCACATAGTTATCTATGATCCCTTCGGGGTCCGGGTGGAAAATGACGCGATGCATATTGTTCAGATTGTTCATGGCCGCTGTGCGATGTTCGGGAACAGCGAGGTCGTTGATGACGCGGCGGCGCAGCGCAGAGAAGAAGCTATATTGCACCAGGCCGCTGCAAATGAAGCGGAGGACGGCCGAAGCGTTTGCATCCGACTCATCCCATTTCCTGAAGAGATTAGCCGCCTTATCGGCAGCAGCAGCAATTTCAGGAATAGCAGCGAAATGGCGCTTGGCGACGCGTTCGGCGTACAAGGCAACCATTTCAAAGATGGCGTTCACGTCATACAATCCATTCACCTGGTCCAATGCCATCCCTCGCACGTGCCTGAGAAAGGCAATGCCGGGTGTGTCTTCCGGGTCGTGGGGATCATGCCTGGCAATGTCGTGAGGTGTTTCTGCATACCAATCCAGCGGGAGGCGCCTGATGCCGACAGTAAATGTCTCGAAGGGGAAAACTTCATTGCGCCAACTGGCAACGCGGATGCCTGAGGTCATAGCTTCGACGAGGAAGGTGTTATCATAGCCCTGGAGCGGGTCACTGATGAGGTAGAGCAGCGCGGTGTGGCTCCAGGCGCTATTGGTGGCGAAACGAATGATCCCGCTGAAGACATCCTTCGGGTTCAGGTTAACGCGCAGTACCACGTCAGAAACGCGTATGTAGGGGCCTACGTCGTTTGGTTGGAGGAAGTAGTTGAGGGGGTCCTGGGAAACGAGGGTAGCTCGATGTGCCATCTATTGTGCTCCTTTCCATTATGTGCCTTTATTCCTCCACTAGTATGCATCCCTTGAGCTTTTTTTGCAAGTGGTTGAGGTTAACATCCACTCATCATGCTGGGCGCAGCCCCCTGCACCCCTGCTTTATGAGTAGATCTCAGGTTGAGGAGCGTCCTAGTACTCTTTACCTCACGCTCAAATAATGCCCTGCACCCCTGCTTTATGAGTAGATCTCAGGTTGAGGTTTTCGGTCAGGCCTGGATCGGCCCAGTGGCCAGCGGCAGAGTAAACCAGAAGGTCGAGCCTTGACCAGGAGCACTCTCGACTCCCACCTGCCCCTGATGCTGCTCGACGATGGCTTTGGCGATGGCTAATCCCAGTCCCAATCCTCCATCTGGCCCCTGGTGCCCGGGCGCTGCTACTTGATAAAACCGCTCCCACACCCGTTGCTGCTGCTCCGCCGTCAACCCCATCCCCTGGTCACGCACTGACACCCGCGCGCTGCTCGCCGCCACTTCGAGTCGCACTGAGACCGGCTGATCGACTGGCGCATACTTGAGGGCATTGGCCAGGTAGTTGGTGAGCACCTGCCCAACGCGGCCAGCGTCGGCGATGACGGGCACCAGTTCGTCTGGAGGCAAGACCAGCTCGATGTGGCGCGTGCGTGCCGCCTGCTGCTGATTGGCGACGGTCTCCTGCACGATGGTGACAAGATTCTCCGGGTGCAGCGACAACTCGAATGTGTGCAGTTCCAGCCGGGTTACCTCCAGCAGTTCCTCCACCAGGCGGGTTTCGATCTCTACCTGCCTATCTGCTCGCTTAAGCAACTTCTCGATCTGGCCAAGCAGGACTTCTGCCTCCGGCGGCAGCGACCTGGGGCGAAGATCGATCTGCATTAGCGCGAGCTCAATCAGGCCCAGGATAGAGGTGAGCGGGGTCCGCAGTTCATGGCTGACCATGCTCAGGAATTCCTGCTTACGCCGCTCCGCCGCTTTCTGCTCGGACATGTCCAGGATCACCCCCAGCATGAGATGACGCTCCCGATCCAGCAGCGTTCCCGCCGCCAGGACCGGCACGCGACTGCCATCCTTGCGCAGGTATTCCCCTTCCGAGGGAAGCAGGGCCCCTGTAGAGAGAATGGTCTTCATGACCCGCCCCAGTGCCTCTTGATTGCTTTGTGGCACCAATTGGCTCCAATTGAAGCTCTCGGAGAGCAGTTCGTCTTTGCTGTAGCCAAGCAAGTGCACGAACCAGTCATTGATGTCATAGATGCGCCCGTCAAGATCGGCCACCGCCATCCCGAGAATGTTGGACTCGGCCAGGGAGCGCAACTTGCGTTCGTTGAACCGGAGCTGCTGCTCCAGGCGATACCGCCCGGTCACGTCGCGGAACACGACCACGCCCCCAACGATCTGGCCTGTGGCATCACGAAGTCCATGCTGTTGGTGTTTGATAAACGTTCACCCCGCAGCACACGTTGCGACGCGATCTGCTCTTTGGGTATTGGTCTCCCCTCCATGTCACGCAAAGCCAGCCACTCGAAGCGGTTGTCGAGTAGGAGCAGCGAGGGATCAGCGTCCTTTTCAAGGGCCACGAGGGAACGATAGGCGGGGTTGGTGTAACGGATCTCTCCTGCACGATCGCAGACGATAACACCCTCGGTCATGGCCTCAAAACACCCTCGGTCATGGCCTCAAAGGTCGCGGACAGCTCGGCGGCTCGCGCATCGGCTTCCGCTCGCGCGGCCTGTTCGCTCACAAGCAAGCGAGCACGTTCCTCTTCGGCGTGGATGCGGTCGGAAATATCGCGGACGATCACGAGCAGGTGCCCGGTTGAGAGGTGGTTCGCCGTCGTTCCAACGGGCAGGAGGCTGCCATCCTTGCACTTCATGCGCCACTGGCTCTGCTTCACTCCCCCGGCACGCAGGCGCTCCAGTGCGGCAGGCAGACCCGCCTGGCCTTCCTCGGGGACCAGGTCCCGGATGTGCATGGTCAGCAGTGCTTCGCGGGAGTAACCGC
>WNGR01016278.1_pt1 | contig 10092 bp, 6 predicted proteins | sample 5407581 | NCBI WGS metagenome assembly WNGR01 (sample SAMN13153383, study PRJNA577476) | soil metagenome | isolation source: 80 cm soil or saprolite under Garry oak tree replicate 2 | place: USA:California | collected 2016-06-15
CGTGCTGACCGGGGTGGCCGGGCCGGGACTGCTGGACAGCTACCAGGCCGAGCGGCAGCCGTATGCCGAGCAGGTGGTGATCCGGTCGCTGCACAACGCCAAGGAACGTCTGATGCCGACACTGGATCTGAGCGACATACCGGAACCACTGGACCATCTCGGTCTCGGCTTCGGTTTCCGCTGCCGGTCGGCCGCGGTGCTCGTCGATGACGACGACCCGGCCCCGACCGAGGACCCGACGAACCCGACCGGCCGGGCCGGTTTCCGTGCCCCGCACGTGCCGATCGGCGTGGCGGACACCGAGATGTCCACTGTGGACCTGTTCGGGTCGGGCTGGGTGCTCATCGCCGCCGACGAAGGGTGGCAGCGTGCGACTGTTGACACTCCGGTGCGGTGCTATCGGCTCGGTGCCGATCTGTCCGATCCGACCGGTCGGCTGGCCGACACGTACGGCATCGGCACGTTCGGCGCCAGCCTGGTCCGCCCGGACGGCGTGGTCGCGTGGCGCACCGACACCTTGCCGGCGGATCCGACGGACACGTTGACCAGTGTGCTCGACCGGGTGTTGGCGAGAGTGTAAGCACACCTGGACCACGCCGATGGATCGAGCGAAGCGAGGCGTCTGGCCCGGTCCGCCGCGGCGTCTTCGTCCCCGGAGCGGCGGCGAAGCCCAGCGGAGGGGGCGCTGTGTAATTGCCAGATGGCGCCGCGATAAAGCGGCCGGGACCCCGCGGCGCGGAGCGCGCCAATCAGACACTGGACGGGGCGCCCGGCGGGTGCCGATCATCTGGGGGGTAGATGATCGGTACGCATCCTGGTCCCTGCCAAGGCATCCACAGCGTTTCCGCTCCAGGAGCCGGGCGTCCCGTAACCCTCACGACACCACGCCGACCTGTGAGGTACCTGGCAGTCACCTTCGAGTTCAGTGGGCGTGCCGGAGGGCGGCACGGTCGCCGAACGGTCGACGCCGTGGCGATTAGTCGATTTCGACCTGAACCACCTTGTTGAGCAGTCCGTGACCGACCGGTCACCGATCCAAATAGGCCGTTCACGGTCACGGATGGAATACGGCCGGTAGCCAATGGCATCATCGGGGGCGGTGGGGTCCAGGAGGCGGACCGGGGGTTCGGCGATGATGATCGACGATGCGGACATGCGTGAGCGCCGCGTCCTGACCTATGCCTTCAGCAGACCCGCGGTGATCGACGATTCCGTGTTCCATTCCCCGACCGACGAAGAAATCCGTCGGCCGGCTCAGTTGGTCCAGGATCGGAACGGTTACTGGTTTCCGATGCTGTTGTTCGGACTGCTGATCCTGGTCGCGCCGCTGGTGTATCGGCCGTCACAGTTACCAATGGGTATCAACTATCTGTGGAATCCGAACGGCGGCACCCAATCCACCATTTCGGGCCTCGGCTTCGCACCACTACAACAGTTCGGCACGTTCGCCGGGTCGATGGGCGACCCGATGTCGGTGGCGTTGTACTGGTTCTGCGCGGTGATGTTCGGCCCGTTGCTCACCATGATCTGGTACCACCTGCGGGCGCGGCGCGGCGGTGCCGTGCCGCAGACCGGCTGGTACCTGCTGTACGCGTCGGCCAGCCTCGCCCTCTACGTCGTGCTGTATCCGGTGATCGAGTTCGTCGCGCTGAGCGTGCCCAGGAGCACCGCGACCACGCTCAGTCCGGGCACCCAGCAGCTGACCGCAGTGCTGAGCGTCTGCGGGTTCGTGGCCGGGCTCGCGGTGGCGGCCGTGGCCGTGGTGCCGCGCCGCTCGGGGCGGCGGCTGTCCACCGCGCGCTGGACGGTCGGCGGGCTCGGCCTGCTGGTGGCGATCGCCGCGGCGGCCGCGATCGAGTTCGGCGCGTTCCTCCAGCCGCGCAACAGCTACGGCGCGCTGCTCATCATCGGCGTCGGGCTGCTCGCCCTGTCCCTGGTGGAGCCGGGCCGGGTGTGCGCGGTGATCGCCGCGGTGTTCACGGCGGTGGCTTTGGTGACCAACCTGTTCGGCACGCGCGTGTCGAGCACGATGTCCAGCGGGTTCTCCCCCGTGCACATGGCGTTCACCAGCCTGTTTCTGCCCGGCGCCGTGCTGGTCGTCGGCGGGCTGATCGGGTTGGCCGGCCGTTTCGCGGCGCGGCGGCGCGCTCGTTGATCACGTTCCGTGGGTGATCTGACACGACGGGTGCCGTGATCCACCGACGCGATCGGTCCGGTGCGACGATGGTCCCCGACGGATCAGGCTGGTCACGATGACGCGGCCAGGATCGGGGAGCCGCGATGCTCACGGTGCAGGGGGTCGTCGACCGGGTCGGGCCGACGCTGTTGCGGGCGGTGCTGATCGCGCCCGCGCCATGCTCGGTCAGCGACGTGGTCATCGCGGAGCCGGGCCGCAGGGCCCAGCTGTCCGCGGGCGACCTGGTGCTGGGCGCCGCGGTGGGCACCGGTCGGGACGCGGTCGAGCTGATCCGGCACGCCGGCGAGCGCGGCGCGGCCGCCGTGCTGCTCAAACCGCCCGCGTCCGCGCAGTCCGCGGTGGTCGCGGCCGGCCGGTCCGCCGGCACGTCGCGCGGACGCGGCCGACACCGACCCGCGCGACCTCGAACCGAGCGGCCTTGGCGACCTGTTCCGGCTGGCCGACGCGGTGGCAGCGGTGGTGGACGCACCGGTCACCATCGAGGACGCCAACTCGCGCGTGCTGGCGTATTCCGCCCGGCAGGACCGCACGGACCCGGCTCGGGTGTCCACCATCATGGGTAGGCGGGTGCCCGACGACGTGCTGGCACGGTTTCGCTCCCGTGGCGTGTTCCGCGAGCTCTCCCGTGGCGGGAACCCGATCTACGTGGCCGCGCAGCGCGACGGCACGCTGCCCCGGCTGATCGTGCCGATCCGGATGGGCGGCGAACTGCTCGGCTCGATGTGGGCCGTGGTGCCCGGCATGGTGCCCGACGCGCGGGCCGCCGCGTTCGCCGACGCAGGGCCGGTCGTGGCGCTGCATCTGTTGCGCCGCAGGGCAAGAGTGGACGCGGACCGGCGGCACTCGGCGGAACGGGTGCGCGCGATCCTGGAGGGCCGGGGCAGCGTCCGGGTCGCCGCGGCCGAGTTGGACCTGGCCGAGGTGCCGCACCGGGTGGTGGCGATCGACGCGGCCGGCCGGGAACAGGTGGACGACCTGCGCAGCGAGGGCCTGCGGCTGGCCATGTGGGAGCGGATCACCACCGGCATCGGCAGGCGGCCCGCGGTCGCCGACATGCACGGCCTGCTGTTCGCGGTGGTGCCGGACGGACCGGGCGATGGCGGCTGGGACGCGCTGCGCACGGCGCTGGCCGGTGCCGGCGGCGAGCAGTCGCTGGCCGCGGCCGGCGCGCCGGTGCCGATCACCGAGCTACCCCGGTCGAAGGAGCAGGCCCAGGAGACGCTCGGCCTGCTGCGGGCCGGCCTGGTGCCCGGCCGGGTGGCCGACTACCAGGACGCGTGGGCCGTCCTGGCGCTGCACCGGCTGGCCAACGCGGCCGCTGCGGCTGGAGTAGCTGACCTGGGGCCGGTGCCGTTGTTGCGCCAGCACGACGAGGCCAACGGCACCGAGTACGTGCACACCCTTTACGAGTGGCTCCGGTATCCCGGCGATCCGCGCGCGGCCGGGCAGGCGCTACGCATCCACCCGAACACCCTGCGGTACCGAATGCGCAGGGTGGCGGACCTGAGCGGCGTCGACCTGACCGATCCGAACGTGCGGCTCGCGCTGCTGACCCAGCTGGTCGCGGTCCGCTGGGCCTGACGTGCACATTGTGCTGATGGCACAACCGTCCTGCGATCAGCTGGTGCCGGGCGCATGATGACAACGGACAAACACTGCTTCACCGTGGAATCAGACACGGTTTCCGCAGTCGTCAGGGGAGAGGACACGCAGGTGAAGATCGCCGTCCCTCGGGAGATCAAGAACAACGAGTATCGCGTCGCGCTGACCCCGGCCGGGACGCACGAGCTCACCAGCCGAGGCCACACGGTGTTCGTCGAGGCCGGCGCCGGTCTCGGCTCCGCCATCCCGGACGAGGAGTACCTCGGAGCAGGCGCCAAGGTGCTCGCCACGGCAGATGAGGTGTGGGCCGAGGGCGAGTTGGTGCTCAAGGTCAAGGAGCCCATCGCGGCCGAGTACCCGCGGCTGCGCCCGGACCTGGTGTTGTTCACCTACCTGCACCTGGCCGCCGACCAGCCGCTGACCAGGGCGCTGCTGGACTCGGGCACCACAGCCATCGCGTACGAGACGGTGCAGACCGCGAGCGGCGCGCTGCCGCTGCTGGCCCCGATGTCCGAGGTGGCCGGCCGGCTGGCGCCGCAGGTCGGGGCGTACGCGCTGATGAAGCCGTCCGGCGGCCGGGGTGTGCTGCCCGGCGGCGTGCCCGGCGTGCACCCGGCGCGGATCGTGGTGATCGGCGGCGGTGTCGCCGGCGTCAACGCGGCCACCGTGGCACTGGGCATGGGCGCGGACGTCGAGGTGCTGGACACCAACGTGGATCGGTTGCGGCAGCTCGACCACCAGTTCGGCGGCCGGCTGCGCACGGTTGCGTCCAACAAGTACGCCATCGATCTGGCGGTCCGCGAGGCGGATCTGGTGATCGGCGCGGTGCTGGTGCCTGGCGCGCGGGCGCCGAAACTGGTGGACAACCACTTGGTGTCGACCATGAAGCCGGGCGCGGTCCTCGTGGACATCGCGATCGACCAGGGCGGTTGCTTCGCGGACTCGCACCCGACCACCCACGACGATCCGACCTACCTGGTGCATGATGCGGTGTTCTACTGCGTGGCCAACATGCCCGGCGCCGTGCCGCGCACGTCGACCTACGCACTCACGAACGTGACCCTTCCGTACGCGGTCGCCATCGCCGACCACGGGTGGCGGACTGCGCTGGGCGGTGACCATGCTTTGGCGCTTGGGCTGAACACGCATGCCGGTGCGCTGGCCAACAATCCGGTTGCCGAGGCGCACGATCTTCCGCACACGCCGTTGGCGCAACTGTTGGGCTGATCACTGGACGTCCTACGGGCCGGCTCCTCGCACGGGGGCCGGCCCTTCTCATCGTCCGGACACGCGCCCGTCGTCCGGACACGCGACAACGCCAAAATCACTCGCCGACGACCAGGGCAGACCCCCGCCCAAACCCTGGGGGCTACGGCCCTTTTTCAATCTACCCTTGTCAAGCCCCAAATGGGTGGTTCGCCGGAAATCTGTGGATAACCCCCAAGCCTGTGGACAGACGACTTGACAAAACCCTAAGGGCATAGGCCCCGTCGTCCCTTCGGCCTACGCCGAAAGGAGGACGGTCAGCCGACCCTCGGAGGTTACCCCAGGGTGCGCGACCGCATACGCTCAGTGGCAGCCGGCGCCGCGCCCGGTAGTTTTAGCGAACCCATTTCAGCATTACCGGATAAACACGTGCAGGTTAGGAGTGAATAACCCCCCATTGACCTAATGATCGGCTTGGACGTAATTTTCGGCAAGCCGCCGAATTGGCGTGCTGTCCACCCCGATCACTACGTCGTGGAGTCTTCGTGAAGAAATCCCTGCGCGCCCTTGCGGCGGCCGTGGCTCCGGTGCCGATCATCGCGAGTCTTGTACTCGCGGGTACGGCGAGCGCGAGCACGCAGCCGCTCGTCGCGATCCCCCAGAACGTCAATCCCGCGGTCGCCAACAGCGCCCGGGTGGCCGACCTCGCGCAAACCAGCCAGGTCTCGTTCGCCGTTGCGCTGAAGCTGCGTGACGAAGCCGGGTTGAACAGTTTCCTGGCCCAGGTGAACGATCCGTCTTCGTCGCTGTACCACCACTTCCTGACCTCGGCGCAGTTCAACGCCCGGTACGCGCCGACCACCGCCGACGTGGCGAGCGTGCGCTCGTTCCTGACGTCCAACGGCATCCAGGTCACCAAGGTGTCCGGCAACCGTGACGTCATCGACGCGGTCGGCTCCGCCGCGCAGGTGAAGAAGGCCTTCGCCACCAACATCGGCATGTACCAGCAGAACGGGCGCCAGTTCTACGCCAACGACACCGCGCCGATGGTGCCCTCGTCGGTGGCCGGTGTGGTCCAGGGCATCGCAGGCCTGGACAACCACGCCGTACGGCACCCGGAGCTGGTCAAGTCCAACGTGGCACCCAGGGCCAGCAGCCCGGTCGGCCTCACCCCGACCAACCTGCACAGCGCCTACGGGACCACGAACCTGGGCACCGGCGCCGGCCAGACCGTGGCGCTGTGGGAGTTCGACGGCTTCCAGACCGCGAACGTCACGCACTACGACACCCAGTTCGCGCTGGGCTCGCCAACGCCGGTGACGGTGTCGGTCGACGGCGCGAACTTCAACGCCGCACCGGGCGGCGGGCAGGGCGAGGTCGAGCTGGACATCGAGATCGTCCAGGCCATGGCCAAGGCCGCGAAGACCCTCGTCTACGAGGCCCCCAACTCCGACCAGGGTGAGATCGACCTGGCCGCCCAGATCGCGTCCGAGAACCGGGTGTCGGTCACGTCGATCTCGTGGGGCCTGTGCGAGACCCAGAGTTCCGCCGCCTCCATCACCGGCACGGACAACGGCTTCAAGCAGGGTGTCGCGGAAGGCATCACGTTCTACTCGGCCTCCGGTGACAGCGGCTCGAACGACTGCGGCGACGGCACCAGGGCGGTCGACTTCCCGGCGTCCAGCCCGAACGTGAGCGGTGTCGGCGGCACGACGCTGCGGCTGTCCGGTGGCAACCGTTCGTCGGAGACCGCGTGGAGCGGTTCCGGTGGCGGCGTGTCCAGCGTGTTCGCCACGCCCAGCTTCCAGGTGGGCTCCGGCGGTCACCGCACCGTGCCGGACGTGTCCGGCGACGCCAACCCGAGCACCGGCTACGCGATCTTCTCCGGCGGCACGTGGGTGGAGTTCGGTGGCACCAGTTGCGCCGCGCCGCTGTGGTCGGGCTTCACCGCGCTGCACGACGCCAACTCGGGCACGCGGCAGGGCAACATCAACCCGGCGCTCTACACCATCTCGCACGGCAGTGGCTACGCCGCATCGTTCCACGACATCACGTCGGGCAGTAACGGCGCCTTCCGCGCCGGCACCGGCTACGACGAGGTGACCGGCCTCGGCACGATCAACGGCACCGGCCTGAACTCCGCGCTGCACTGATCCTCGAGCTGCACTGATTCTCAGTTAGGGGCACGACGCGGTGCCGAAGGTGGCCGTGCCCGGGTACGCCCGGCGCGGCCACCGGCCCAGGGAATCCTCCCGGCTCGTATCCCCGACGAGCCGGGAGGATTCCCGCCGTGCACACCGTAACGAGCCCTGGATCACCTGGCGAGTGCGATCAGGTCCGGCACCAGGTCCGACGGTAGCCATGCGCATGGACCAACCATCCGAATCAGGCGCCCGCATACTGGGCGGGCTGACATCGAGTACGGCGGCGGGTGTGGGCGAACTCACCCCGATCCGTGCGCACTCCCGGCGAAGCGATGGGCCAGTTCGCGGGGATCGCTCGTGGCCAGGATCACGTCGTGGCCGATGACGGCGCAGGCTCACGCGGGCACACAAAGGGGCGACCCGCTCATACCAGCCTGGGGGTCGCTGGGAGCGGGTCGCCACTACCAGCTTAGGCGCACCAAAGCTCTGGTGCCGAACCGCATCGGTTCACTGATGCGGCTTTGTCACCAGCGGCTGTTACTCGAACGGGGGCCCCTGACTCGTTTGGGTGAGGGGCAGTAGCTAACTGTAAAGAAATAGCCGCCTACCACCGATACAGCCAGGGTGGAAGACCCGGAGACCCGAACCCCGCAGGCGGCCGACTCCCACTGGTGGGTGGCCTGCGCCGATCCGTTCGGCCGCAGTCGCGCGATGAACGTGCTGGTCCAGCGCGGGCAGGTGGTAGTCGTCGCGCCACCAGGCGAATCGGCCGTGCTCGATGCGTGGCAGACCCGGCAGTTGGGCCACGCGCTGGCCAACGCGGCAGCAAGTACGCACGCATGCTGTGTTGTTGACAGATGAAGGACCAGAACCCGGACGACGGCTTACGCGCGGCCGTGCTCCAGCGGCTGGCCATGCTCGACCAACTGGCCGAACACGGCACGTCGGAATCGCTGCTCCCGTTGGCGCGCACCGAACTCCACCGCCTCGCCGACGGCTGGCGCCTGCTGCTCGCCGTGCACGAGCCCGACACCGACGGGCGGTGCCGCGCCTGCCCGGCCCGGCTGCGCCGCCGCCGGTGGCCGTGCCGGCTGTGGACGATGGCCTACGACCACCTGATCAACGACGGCGACCCGCCGTCGGCCCGGCGCCGCAATCCGCTGCGTCGCAGGGGGCGCTGAGCAGGTCACGGCTTGACACATCTCACCGTCTTGGCAACGGCGGTCGGACGCATAGGGCAGGATGACCGCGAACACTCAGCGGATCCAGCCGGGAGGACGCGTGCACGACGGCAGCGGCCGTATCACGGTGCAGCAACTGACGAAACGATTCGGCCCGGTCACCGCCGTGCAGAACCTCAGTTTCACCGTGGAGCCCGGTTCGGTCACCGGCTTTCTCGGCCCCAACGGCGCTGGCAAGACCACGACCCTGCGCATGATCCTCGGCCTTGTCCGCCCGACGGTGGGCGCCGCGACCGTCAACGGCACGGCGTTCAACAACCTGGGCGATCCGGCCAGGGTGGTCGGCGCGGTGCTGGAGGCGCAGAACTTCCACCCCAAGCGCAAGGCACGCAACCACCTCCGGGTCTACGCGTCGGCGATCGGCGTGCCGGACACCAGGGTCGAGCAGGTGCTGCAACTCGTCGGTCTCGGCGAGGTCGGCGAGCGCAAGGCCGGCGGGTTCTCCATGGGCATGAAGCAGCGGCTGGCGCTGGCCACCGCGCTGCTGGGCGACCCGCAGGTGCTGCTGCTGGACGAGCCGGCCAACGGTCTCGACCCGGAGGGCATCGCCTGGCTGCGGACGTTCCTGCAGTCCTTCGCGCGGTCCGGGCGCACCGTGCTGGTGTCCAGCCACATCCTGTCCGAGGTCGAGCAGACCGTGGACCAGCTGATCATCATCAGCCGTGGCCAGACCATGTACAACGGGCCGCTGGAGCACCTGCGACGGTCGCAGCAGGCACGCGTGCTGGTCCGCCCGTCGGACCCGGAGAAGTTGATGGCCGCGCTGCGTGACGCCGGCATCTACAACCTGGAACCGACACCGGACGGGCGGATCGCGGTCGTCGGCGTGCAGCCCGAACAGGTCGCGGACATCGCGCTGAAAGCCGGCGTTTCGGTCTACGGGATCGAGGAGGAGCGGGTCAACCTGGAGCAGCTGTACTTCAGCCTGACCCAGGGGCAGTACACGCCGGGCACGGTGCCGCAGCAGTTCGGGCCTGGTCAGCAGCCGTACCAGATGGCGCCGCCGACCCCGCAGTCCTACCAGGTCCAGCAGCCCTACCAGCAGCCGCAGACCTATCAACAGCCGCAGTACCAACAGCAGCCCTACCAACCGCAGCCGGATCAGTACCAGCCGCCGCCGCAGTACCAACCACAGCAGGGCTATCCGCCGCAGGGCTACCCGCAGCCACCGCAGGGCCCGCCGCCGACGGGTACCCCACCGGCAGGTAACCCGGTGCAGGATGCGGCGCCGCTCTCGCCGTGGCAGCAACAGGTTCCGGCGCCGGACGCGCAGCAGCCCGGTCAGGCCGACCCGGCCCAGCACGACCAGGGTGGACTCGGAGGTAAGTCCTGATGGGCAACCCGGTCAAGGCGGAGTTCCGCAAGATCTTCACCACCAAGATGTGGTGGGCGCTGCTCATCCCATCCGTGGTGGTCGCGTTCCTGGCGAACCTGGGCTTCGCGGCGCTGCAGAAGAGCGGCCAGGCCGACCTCGCGCAGGTCTCCGGCGAGACGGTGCACGTGCCGATCGCGCTGATCAGCCTCGGCGTCTCGTTCGGCTTCACCGCCATCTTCGCCGCGATCTACGGCGCGATGGCGATCTCCGGCGAGTTCCGGCACCGCACGATCGGCACCACGTACCTGACCGGCCGGTCCCGGGGTGCCGTGCTGGCCGCGAAGCTGGCGGCGTACACGGGCATGGGCCTGCTGTACGGCGTGACGA
>WNGR01012509.1_pt1 | contig 10091 bp, 9 predicted proteins | sample 5407581 | NCBI WGS metagenome assembly WNGR01 (sample SAMN13153383, study PRJNA577476) | soil metagenome | isolation source: 80 cm soil or saprolite under Garry oak tree replicate 2 | place: USA:California | collected 2016-06-15
TCTTCACATTTGACCCTGAAAACGGGGAGGCTGTGCTCCAGTCTTATCACCCGGGCACAACCTTAGAGCAGGTTCAGGAGCAGACCGGCTGGCAATTGCGCCTGGCTCCCGGCTGCGCCGAAACGCTGCCACCCAGCGAACAGGAGCTGCAGGTAATTCGAGAGTGCGATCCCCAAGGGGTCTGGACGAAGTGAGACACCCCTGCTCGTTTATGGGATATCTGAACCTTCGACGATGACCGCAACGTCATAGGCGTGGAATAAGGAAAGATTGCCAATGAACTACAAAATATATTGAATTTGTAGTTTCAATGTGGTAGTATTATGTTGATGATACCAAGGCATTTTATAAATGGCTATTACCATGATGATACAGAGATATGCAGGAACACCTCTACACTACAATCGAAGTTGCCGAAATCACAGGGTTTTCTCTGCGCCAGTTGGACTATTGGGCGCGAATGAAGATGATTATACCTAGTTTTCAGCGAGCCCAAGGCTCTGGGAGCCGCCGACTTTATACTGTCGAAGACTTAGTACAGTTGAATATTGTGCGCCAACTTAAAAAACATAACTGGTCTACGCAAAAGATTCATAAAGCTATCGAGACTTTAAAAGAAATCATGAACGATGCCAACCCATTGAGAAATGCTATCCTTATCCATGGGAAGGGGACCATTTTTGCGCTGAGCAAGACGAGAAAGGGGGAGCGTATTCTGATTGACGCGCTCAGCACAACAGGGCAGCAGGTCATGAGTTTCGTGCTTGAAACGCTGCTAGAAGAGATAAAGAGTACGACCTCTGCGTCGGGCTTAGACAAACCTATTTATGCAGATGATGCACCTGTAGAAATGGCTCAAACGGGAGGAAGGGAGCCATGCCATTAGAAGAAGTATTGGACGCACTCGCTTATAGCCAATCTCCGTATTATTTGAAGACAACCCAAAAACGCGAACCAGAAGTGGCCTCGCTGTTTCGTACTGCGCATAGCGCAGGCGTAGATGGCATCTATGTTTTTCAATCAAGCAGTGAAAAAAACACTACTTTCTCTGTACGACCAGCAGTGTACGTAGCAGAAGCACAAACTCCGGAAGAGGCGCAGATAATTCATCGCAACTTATGGAATCTAAGCCAGGCTCCCTTTCTTATCGTTGTACTTCCTAGCCATATCAGAGTCTATACAGGGTTTGACTACTCACGAGGAGACGACAGGATAGGTATTGTTGAGCCACGAGTAGCTCTCGATAGAAACAGTATTCTTGAACAACTTGCCGACTTTTGCGCCGAAGCAATTAATAATGGGCAACTATGGCGTAACCGTTCCAATTACCTGAAACCAGATAGGCGCGTTGATCGGCGTTTACTCAAGAACCTAAGTAGATTGGGACAGTTTCTGCGAGAGCAGATGAACCTTCCTCCAAAAATTGCTCATGCTTTAATTGGCAAATATGTCTATATTCGTTATCTACGCGAGATATTGACTCTGTGCTAGGTAGAAACGCAACAATTAATGGTTTACATCATCTCTGCACTATTCTTGACAATCGCTTCAATGGCAACGTCTTTCCACTTGATTTTGATAGCGACGACGCTCCTAAAGATGAGCATGTTGAGTATGTAGCCTCCATCTTCAAAGGCGACGAACTGTTGTCAGGAGGATGGCGGCAAACAAGTCTTGATAGTCTTGATTTCCAGGTCTACGATTTTGCCTATATACCCATCGGGTTGCTCTCTTCCATTTATGAGCAGTTTCTTCACGCCGAAGGCAAAGGGAAGAAGGTAGGCGCATACTATACACCTGAATATCTGGCAGACTATCTCATCTCTGAAATGAGTTCCGTCAAGCCATTGCGAGAGGGGATGAAGGTTCTTGACCCCGCATGCGGCTCTGGTGTTTTTCTCGTGTTAATCTATGCACAATTGATCGAGATGAGGCTGGCCCAATCAGAAGCTAGCACGTTAGCATTGCCAGAGTTGCTGGAACTGTTAACCTATATCTACGGTATTGAGCGTGAATCTGACGCCTGCTATGTTACCGAGTTCAGTCTTGTTTTAATGCTTTTGCATTACGCAGATGTATCTGAGTTTTTGCATGCTGAGCACTTTAAGTTACCATTGCTGCATAATACCCATATTTTCCAGTGCGATTTCTTTGACGACTCCTCACCTGTCTGGACACGGGGCATGATATTTGACTGGATTATTGGTAATCCTCCCTGGATTAAGGCTAATGATCAAAAAGAACCTCAACCTCTTGCTGCTGCATGGATAGACGCACATAGAAAACAGCAACCAGTTGACAACAATAGCGTTGCGGAAGCATTTAGCTGGCGTGTTCTTAACCTTCTGGCACCTACTGGTTACGTTGGTCTTATCCTACCAGCCGCACTTCTATATAACCTTGGAGCCAGGAAATATCGACAGTCTTTCTTTGAACGATGTGAAGTACGGAGAATGACGAATTTTTCTAATCTTCGCGGAGAACTCTTTGAGGGAAGAGCCACTGCGCCAGCAGTTACGATAATCTATCATCAAGCTTTAGCAGAGCAAGAAAAGCTGCCAATTGAACACTATGGCCCATTCGCTATCAATCAGATTACAAAAAGCCGTGGCAAGCTCTGGACCATCACGATCAACGAACATGAGTATCAGACCGTTTCGCCCTATGAAGCAGTGCATGGTGATATCGCTACCTGGAAATTTGCCTTGTGGGGAACACACCGCGATAAGCGGGCTATAGCGCGTTTACGTAAGTTTTTTCCGCAAACTCTAGGGCAACTTTGTAAAAATCGACACAGCTGGCATCTTCATCAAGGTTCGGACCTGCGCAATAGTACGATGGAACACAATGAAAAGTTAGAATATCTTCCGTATCTTGTAGGTAAGAATCGTCTTGATACAGACGCACTTAATAAGTCTGGGTACTTCTTCTCGATTCCTGACGACACACTCAAAGATATTCCCCAAGAAGAGTGCTATATACGTATCCAGGGGGGGTTTAAGGGCTTACTTGTATCAGAGCCACCTCACATTATTATGAACGAGGCATGGAAATATAGCATCTATAGCGATACACATTTTGTCATTAAGCCTCGACAGATAGGACTGTCTGCTCCACGTGTCGATGCAGATCGCTTGCGAGCATTATCTGTCTTTCTCAGTTCCAGTTTTGTTAAATACTACTTGTTCTTTCAAGCACCTACATGGGGTATTGAGCGTGATGCGATTACGCTCAAAACTGTTAAGAGTATCCCTGTTCCGGCACTGACTTTAGAACAGGTAAAGCAACTTGCCGCACTTCAGAAAAAACTTGTCTCTTTGGAGCTTGAGCAGGGTGCTAAATACGCACAAGCCTACCTGGATGAGCAGGTAATAGATATCTTGCAAGTGCCTGAGAGCATCACAACGCTGGTCACTGAGTTTCTGCAACTGCGCTCAAAGTTAGTTGGAGGTGGTACAAGAGAAGCTGTGCAAAAGGCTCAACAACGTCCTGACCGGGAAGCGTTAGAAGCGTATGCGCGACAACTTAGCAATGACCTTGACGGATTCCTTGATTCTGGCAAGACACATCACCGAGTGATTGTTGAGCAATCTCCAGAACTCATTTGCTGCACTGTAGAGTTTGTCAGGTCAGATCATCCATTCACACCAATAGTCAAAACAGTACCTTCCCCAAACGGGCATATATTCGCCAGGCTTTCTTATGAGCTAAAAGAAGAGTTTAGCCAGTGGGTGTATGTCCAACGAGGTCTGAAAATATTCGGATCATCCAGTGTTTCTCTCTATAAAGTACCACAATTGATAAACTGGACGCGCACCCAGGCCATGAATGATGCAGATGATATGATTGCCGAAATTCTCTCCACCGTGAGGCAACACGGATGAGCGATGTAGAAGCAGAGCTACCAAGGGATAAAAATACGGATTTGGAAGAGGCATATGCTGACCAGTATTGGTCTACATATCGGCAACATATACACACCTTGTTAGCGTGGGGCTATGCAGATTCTCGGAACAGAGTTCAGCCCAAACATGATGAGCCAGATATTACAGGCTTCATTGCAGAAGCTATCAAGGACAGACTTGACTCTCCTGATAGTCCTTCTTGGTGCAATCAGATTGGGATTGATGACGACCCTCCTATTCGTGGTGGAGGGCGAACAGGACGTAGTCGGTGGCGACCAGACCTGATTTTCGAGTCAGTGGAAAGAAGGCCACGGCCAAAGTATCATTTCGAGGCCAAACGATTGCGTAAGCAAAAAAGCATAAATGACTACCTGGGAGAAGATGGTCTACAGTGTTTTCTCAGTGGTAGGTATGCTCATGAGAGTAGTGAAGCTGGAATGCTTGGTTATGTCCAATGTGATAGTATAAGCGCCTGGGTAAAAAGACTGCAATTGGCAATTGATCAAGATAAAAATGTATTTCTTCTATTGCCACCACAACGTAGCATTCAGGTCGTAGGTGCATTTCCCCAGGAGTGGTTGAGCAAGCACGACAGACTTACGGGCAAAAGTATCTTCATCCATCATCTACTCCTTGATTACTGTATTACAGTTCCTACTGGTATTTAGGCATAATAAAGAGCAACTCACAGAATGACTTTATTTGTCTTCTACACAAACATGCTGGACCCACACCTCTTTGATTCTGTATTGTTGTGGTACAATAAAGGCTGAGATTATACCAACATGCCGGTCACAGCGGACATGGCTTGCATCATTCTATCGAACTGTGCCTACTGGTGGCAAGGTTCAACACACGTTCAGTCAGTGTGACAGTTTGAACAGTCCAAATTAAATGTACTATGGCTTGCGGAGGGTGATCGCGTATATGCAAGCGAAGTAAACTGTCACATTCGTTTGAACCATGCCTTCGTAAGAGAAATTTCCCCTTCAAAAAACATCTCTCGAAACGATTTAGAAACGCTGCCTGGACTACACTCTTCTCAAGATCACGATGAAGATGGCTCTATCGGTACTGTACCAGGTAGTGCGGCAGGAGGTAGTTCCCTATGGATAGCGAAAGGCACGAACGGGTACACCGTTCTGAGTTGTTTACGGTGCAACTCTGGTGGGAGGAACTGGAGGACAACCAGTTCGAATGGCGCGGGAAAGTGCAGCATGTGCAAAAGGGAGAAGCGTTCTACTTCCCTGAGTGGTCCATGCTGGTTGCAGCGCTCCTCAAGATGCTGCAGGAGTCAGAGTCGCACGCTCAGACAGATTGAAGACAGTTCAAAGCTACACGTGAGCCAATGCAATTAGAAGCTCTCTAGAAGGAGGAAATCCATCATGTCGAACACATCCGGTCCGCCCAGAGACGGACAACCACGCGATACCGCCTACTGGGCGCAGTACGTCTCTACCCTGAAGGTGACGCGAGCACCGACCGGGGCGCTGAACCTGAATGTCGAAGGGCATCGGCTCGTTGGCCCACTGCAGGGCTTTGGACAAATGTGGCAGAAAATCTACTGGATGGTGCTCAAAGGCGGCGATGTCACACCGACCGAGCTCATCACGGTCTGGAAGCACCACTTTCCAGAGTTCTGGCCCAGGCAATCTCATTTCTATCCATCGCTGTCAGGCATTGCTCCGGGGGAAGTGGCCCTCATTAACGCGACGATTCCTGGTGGGTTACCGGTTCCCGTCTCCAGCGGTGTCTTCGTCCTCTACGCCGACGAGGAATCCTTCACGTTCATGACGCCACAAGGGCATCCTGCTTCCGCCTGGATCACCTTTAGCGCCTATGAAGAAGCGGGCGAGACCACTGCGCAGATCCACGTTTTGATGCGTGCCAACGATCCGATCTATGAAGCAGGTTTCCGTCTCCTGGGCTCTGGAGGAGAAGATGGCCTCTGGCGCCACACGCTCACGTCACTGGCAGCCTACTTTGGCGTGAAAGCGCCGGTACAAATGCAACAAAGCTGCATCGATCCACGGCTCCAGTGGTCGGAGGCCAGGAACGTGTGGCAGAATGCGGCCATTCGCACGATGCTGTACAGGATGCTGACACCGGCACGCTGGATGCTGGGGTGTCTCAGCCGCGCAGCCTCAACGAAAGGAGAACACAATGTATAGCAAAATCAAGTCAATGGGGCACCCCTTACATCTCATGCTCGTCAATTTCCCCATCGGGTTACTAACGACCTCGGTCATCTTCGACATCCTCCATTGGGTTACGGGCAATGGATTCTGGTCAGAAATCGCCTTCTGGATGATTACTGCCGGCGGAATCAGCGGGCTGCTAGCAGCAGGAGTCGGTACTCTCGATTGGACGGGCATCCCATCGGGAACCCACGCCAGGCTGGTCGGCGTATGGCACGGAGTAGGCAATGGTGTCGTCCTGGCATTGTTTCTTGTAAGCTGGCTTTTGCGCTTGAATGCGCCCGGCAATCCATCCGTTGTAGCGTATATCCTGTCATTTCTTGGCGCAGCCCTCTTGGGTGGAACGGGCTGGCTGGGTGGTGAATTGACCGGGCGCTTCGGCGTCGGCATAGAAGAGGGTGCGAATATCAATGCTCCCATGACATTCTCAGGTCTGCCCGCAAACGCGATACCACCTGTCGGCCACAGCAGTCCCACGGGCAAGACACCGGTTGTTGAATAAAAAGGAGAGACTATGTTGATTCCTAACGCTACTTTGGCCTGGTCAGCCTTTCAGCCAGGAAAAGATCCTGAGCCGTCGTAATTTTCAGATTGCTGGCATCACTTTCCACAATTACGATGTGTCCTCCAATACGTTCTACAGAGGCTGCTGTATCGGTACCTAAAAATAGATCGCGCTTGGCCTGGTCATAAGCCTTGAGCAAGAGAGAAGCTCGAAAAGCCTGGGGAGTTTGCGCTTTCCATACCTGCTGCCCCTCAAAACTCCTCTGGACATAATGCTCGCTGCTCACCTGGGCTATACGTTCCTCTTGCTGTAGAGGAGCGGCGAGAATAGCGCCATCCGACTCTCGAGTCCTGGCAATAAGTTGCTCCACCTTTTCTACAGCAACGAAAGGGCGAGCCCCATCGTGGATGAGTACAATTTCAACATCACCTGCGTCAATGTGTGGGCGCAATATCTCAAGGGCACACTGTTCAGATTCATGGCGTGTTGGCCCCCCACGAATTACCTGGCCTACTTTAGTACATTGAGCATGCCGGGCGAGTTTCATCATGTGTTCTTCCTCACCGGCAGCAACCACCAGGATAATCTCATCTATAGCGTGACAACGTTCGAACGTTTCAACGGCATACATGATGATAGGCTTTCCATTAATGGGCAGGAACACCTTGTTGACCTGGTATCCCGTACGAGCGCCCTGGCCCGCGCCTAAAATCACGGCCACCACTCGCTTCGAAGATGCCTTTCCCCTGACCATTTTTGGGTCTCCATCCTTCCGGGTGAAATGTCTGGGTGAACAGTAGGGCGCGATTTATCGCCGCCAGCGCCGATTTATCGGCCTTCAGCGAGTGAGCAATTCCTCTACCGCCCCGGCGCTTTCTGCCTGCAATACGCGCTCCACGAGCGCCTGAGCCTGGGTCGTCGTCGTATTGCGAATAACCTGCTTGACCGCGTTGAGGGAGGAAGATTCCATGCTCAGCTCATTAATGCCCAGTCCTAAAAGGAAAGCGGTAGCGCGGGGGTCGCCTGCCATCTCGCCACACATCCCCACCCAGCGCTCATGCCTGCGGGAGGTAGTGACAATATGCGCAATCGAACGCATGACCGCGGGATGAAAGGGGCGGTGCAGGGCAGCCAGGCTGGCATTCATGCGGTCGCTGGCAAGCGTATACTGCGCCAGGTCATTGGTGCCGATACTGAAGAAATCGACTTCTTTAGCCATCACATCCACCAGCAGCGCAGCCGCGGGCGTTTCTACCATGATACCCAGGCGTATTTGCTGCTTCACCGGGGTACGTAGCTTCCCCTCCTGGAGCAACTCTGCTTCTATTTCAGCAATCAACGCCTTCGTCTTGCGTATCTCACCAATATCGCTGATCATAGGCAGCATAATCCACAGCGTGGCAGCGGGCGCCTCTGCCGCTCGCAGCAGGGCCCGTAATTGAGCGCGAAAGAGATATTGATACTCTTCGGACAGGCAGAGACGAATGCCGCGCAGGCCGAGGAATGGATTGCTCTCCGCTGCAAGGTGCAGGTAGGGAATACTCTTATCGCCGCCAATATCGAGAGTGCGAACTATCACTGTCTTCCCGGCAAACACCTCAAGGACAGCGCTGTAAGCCGCTAGTTGTTCTCCCTCGTCCGGTGGCGTTGTTCTATCAAGAAATAGAAACTCGGTGCGGAAGAGGCCTACACCGTTAGCGCCTGCCTCGGCTGCCAGCTTTGCGTCGTGAGGACTCCCGATATTAGCCGCTATTTCCACCATTACATTGTCGAGTGTAATCGCGGGAAGCAGGCGGAATGATTGCAGTTGCTCCTGCTGCTGGCGGTGCTTTTGTAGCGCTGCTTCATAGCTCGCAATGGTAGCTGCATCGGGGTCAATCTCGACCGTTCCGGCGCTTCCGTCCAGGGCAACGCGCTGCGGCAGCGTCTCATGCGACTGGAGTGCAGAGAGCAGCCCTGGCACGCCTACAACAGCAGGAATACCCATCTGGCGGGCCAGGATCGCGGTGTGTGAGGTAGGTCCGCCTTGTTCGGTCGCCAATCCCAACACGTATGTGGCATCGAGACCCGCCGTGTCTGAAGGCAGCAGGTCCCGGGCAGCAACAACCATCGGCTGGTTTAGGAACCGCAAACTAGGATTGGACTTCCCTTGCAGATGAGAAATAACCCTCGTACGAATATCATGTATATCGGCGGCGCGTGCCTGGAAATAACTATCGCTAAGCCCGGCAAGGATCTGGGCAAATTCTTCCGCAGCTTCCCATAGTGCTCGCTCAGCGTTCATCAACTCTTGCTCTATACGCTGGTTAGCCGCTTCCAGCAGGGCTTCATCTTCCAGAATCAAAAGATGAGCATCGAAGATAGCCGCTTCTTCCTTGCCCAGCTTCGCTTCTACCTGGTCCCGCAGCTGGCTGACCTCTTGCATCGAGGCCTTTATTGCCTGCTGCAAACGTTCTTTTTCTGCAGTAATTGCTTCAGGAGCTATCTGGTGCTGGGGAATAACAGGCGGTTTAGGATCATAGAGCACGCAACTGCCTATTGCAACGCCGGCAGCAGCAGGAATACCTCTCAGGGTTGATGACATAGGAAACCACCTTTATGTATATAAGAACAGATTTAGCGATACCAGCAGCGACGGGGACTACGAACAGAGATTAATTGTAAGAGCCAGGAGTTAATTTGTCAACGCGCACCCGCTATTGCCACTATTCAGAGCGATCAGCTGCGTCTGGATGACGAGGGATGTAGGGATAGCTGACACTTGTCGGTGGCCGGAGCCACGGTCTCAACAACAAAGTAATCACCAGGCCCGTCACAAATCCTCCCACGTGGGCGAAGTACGCCACGCCGCCCATACCCTGTTGTACGTTGGAGAGCGCTGCCACACCGTCGAAAAACTGTAACAAGAACCATAGCCCGATCAAGACAATTGCTGGTAGAGTCACAACGGTAAAGAAAATGAAGATGAAGATGATGGTTCGCACCCTCGCCAGTGGAAACAACACCAGATAGGCCGCCAGCACTCCGGCAATTGCGCCACTGGCCCCCAGACTGGGGATGGAGGAGCCTGGATCAACCGCTACCTGTGTAATACCCGCGACCACTCCACAAAACAGATAGAATAGTAAATAAGGGAAGTGCCCCATCCGGTCTTCAACATTGTCCCCAAAAATGTAGAGGAAAAGCATATTGCCGCCGATGTGCAGCCATCCAGCGTGCAAAAACATAGCGGTGATCAGTGTGAGGTAGACCGGGTTTGGCGTATGAAATGGGAAATGCGCTGGCACTCCTGGGAGCGATGTCTGAGGAATACCGTGTGTCAGCGCTACTGGCACCACCGAGTATGCGAACATGAATGCCTGGGCATCAGGTCCAAGCGATACCTGGTAAAGAAATATGCCCACGTTTACCGCGATGAGCCCCCATGTCATCCAGGGAATGCGTCGTCGTGGTCCCGCATAGTCTTTGATCGGAATCATACGT
>WNGR01018657.1_pt1 | contig 10091 bp, 8 predicted proteins | sample 5407581 | NCBI WGS metagenome assembly WNGR01 (sample SAMN13153383, study PRJNA577476) | soil metagenome | isolation source: 80 cm soil or saprolite under Garry oak tree replicate 2 | place: USA:California | collected 2016-06-15
ACCCAATAGCCGAGATAGACATAAGGCAACCCCGCCTGCCGCGCTGCGCGCACATGGTCCAGGATCATGTAGCTGCCAAGGCTGCGCGCATCCTCGCCGGGATGAAAGAAGCTGTAGACCATGCTGAGCCCGTCCCTCAGCCGGTCGGTCAGGGCGCAGGCCAGCAGCGTGCCGCCATCCTTGTCATCGGGAGCGGTGCGATATTCCACGATCTGGGTGTCGACCGGCGTTTCCTCGACCATGGCGACATAATCGAACAGGCCCATGTCGCTCATGCCGCCGCCGGGATGGCGCGAATCCAGATAGGTGCGCAGCAGCGCGAATTGCTCGCGGGTCGCTTCCGCCGCCACTTCGGCGCGAACCAGATCCTCGCACCGGCGCAGGATGCGCTTCTGGCTGCGGCTGGGCTGGAATTGGGCCACCCTGATGCGCACCGAGACGCAGGCATTGCAGCCTTCGCAGGCGGGGCGATAGGCGATGGACTGGCTGCGCCGGAAGCCGGAATGGGTGAGGGCCTCGGATAAAGGCTGGGCGAGGTTGCCCCCCAGCCGGGCGAAGACCTTGCGTTCGGTTTTGCCGGGCAGATAAGGGCAGGGTCCGCCTGGTGTCAGGAAGAACTGCGGTACCCGTGTGTTGCGCTGGTCGGTCACAAGAGCAACCCTGCCGTTTCCGGCGTGAGTATGGCCATCGCCGCTCAACGGAGAAAAGCAGATTATTCGCGTCCAGGCAGGATTTTTTGCTTGTGGTTACAGCAGAGTATCACCCGCCGGGCTACCGGAGCCCGGTATGGGCCGGAACTGGCGGCGCTTCGCGCATCAGGAGGATGGAAAGCCGGCGATTGGCGCTGGCATTGGGGTCCTCCGGCAGGAGCGGTTCGGACCCCGCCTTGCCCGCCACTTCGTAGATCCGGTCGCTGCCCAGCCCGCCGGCCTGTAACAGGGCGCGCGCCTGGTTGGCGCGGCTGGCTGACAGCTCCCAGCCATCGGCCGAGTCGTTTCCGCTGGTATGCCCGCCAATGGCGACCCGGTTGGGCAGGGAGGCGATGATGCCACCCACCGCCGCCAGAAGCTTTCTGGTGTAGGGCATTGGATCGGTCGAACCCTGCTGGAACATCGGGCGCCCGTCCTGGTCGACAAGCTGGATGCGCAGGCCTTGCGGCGTGTTCTCGGTGATCACCTGGCGCGAAAGATTGGCGATGTCGGGATTGTCCTGCACCGCCTGATGGATCGCTTCGGCGGCATGGGCAAAATCGCCGTCCTGGGCCGAATGGGATTCGGCGTTGCTGGTGGAGTTGGAATTGGCGCCGCTTTGGGTCGCGCCGCTGGCCAGCGCCTTGGTGGTGGAGGGGGGAGCGGGCGGCGACTGTTTCTGCATCACCGATTGCGCCCCGCCGGCATGGGCATTGTCCTCGCCCATCACCTTGCCGCCCAGCACGCCGCCCGAGCCCGAAACCGTCTGGGCGATGGATTGCGGCGCGAAATAGTCGGCAATGCCCCGTTTCTGTTCCGGCGTGGTGGTGTTGATCAGCCACATCAGCAGGAAGAAGGCCATCATCGCCGTCACGAAGTCGGCATAGGCGACTTTCCAGGCGCCGCCGTGATGGCCGCCATGTCCGCTTTTTTTGATGCGCTTGATAACGACCGCGTTGTCGCCGGCCATGCCCGCCACCTATTTGAATCACCCGGTTTTCGGCCTTGCGGTCTTTTCGCCGTCTCGCCTAACCTTTAAGGGATCATGCATAACCCCCCTTAACCGAGTGTGAAGCGGGGCCTATCCAGGATGGCCGATGGCTTTCGATACCAAGGGATTCCGCGACGCGCTGGGCTTTTTCCCGACCGGCATCGCAGTGGTGACGGCCGCCCCGGCGGCTGCGTCCCATATCGGGATTACGGTCAACAGCTTCACATCGGTGTCGCTGGAGCCGCCTTTGGTGCTGTGGTGCATTGACCGGCGTTCGCGCCGCTATCCCCATTTTGCCCAGGCGCCGGGTTTCACCGTCTCCATCCTGGCCAGCGGCCATCGCGCGGTGTCGGCGCGGCTGGCTGGGGCAGGCGAGCACAATCTGGACGGCATCGCGCTGATTCCCACCGAACTGGGCCCGCCGGCGCTGGCCGACTCGCTCGCCATCTTCGAATGTGCGCGCGAGAGCCTGCAGGATGCAGGCGATCACGCCATCCTGATCGGCCGGGTGCTTCGCTTTGCCCGCCGCGATGCAGCAGGCGCGCCGCTGGTCTATTTCCGGGGACGCTATGGAGCCCTGGCGCAGAGCGAACCGCCGCAAGGTCCGGCCGGGGGCACCGACTCAGACTGAGATGGAACCCGGCATCCCTCCGCCCGTTTAGCCTCTCATGCCGGACCGCCGCCACGCGCTGTTTGTCATTTCCAGCCTGCCGCCCGTGCTCAGCGGCTGCTCCGGCAATGAGGAAGATGTCGGCGCGGCCGAAGACCTGATGCGTGAGCATGGAATCCTGCGCCGCGCCATTCTGGTATTTCGCGAAAGCGCCGGCCGTTTGCGCCAGGCCCGTCCGGTGGATGCGAGCGCACTACACAAGACCGCGCAGCTATTTCGCTCCTTCGGCGAGGATTATCACGAGCGCAAGCTGGAGGAAGAAAATATCTTTCCGGCCTTGCGCAAGGCGGACGGCGCGACGGCGGCGCTGGTGGATACGCTGATCGCCCAGCACAAACGCGGCCGCGAGATCATCGATTATGTGATGGGCGTTACCAGTGGGACCGCCGTGGAGGGCCTGGCGCTCGCCGTGCCGCTGGAGCAGTTCGAATTGATGTATGCCAATCATGCGGCGCGCGAGGACACAATTGTCTTTCCGGCCTGGAAGAAGGCGATTGGCGCGCATGGCGTCGAAGAGATGGGCGAAAAGTTCGAGGACATCGAAAAGCAGCAGTTCGGGGGCGATGGATTTGACTTGGCCGTGCGGCAGATCGCGGAGATCGAGCAGGCATTGGGACTGACCGACATCGCGCAACTCACCGCCGCCCCGCCGCGGAGTTGATCGCGTCCGAACACATCCCGGACGGGCGCAGCGTTATCCTACAACCTGGCCCAAGGTGCACGACCGAGCTGAAATCTGATACCGTTCAGATAACGGATTTGATCGATCTGTGCCCGCACGCCGTGCGGGCAGCGCAGCCGATCACCTTTCGTGCCGTTCCTTTTCCGCGGATTCCGTTTCCCGCTTGGTTATGGTCCCGTTAGCTCGAACATGAACGCTGATCTCTTGCCCGGAGGCGTTCTTGGCCTCGATTTCATATTGCGTGGGTTTCGTGCCAGAGATGATTTTCGCTTCTGTCGGATCCGCGCCGAGTGCTTGTTTTGCGGCGGCTATGGCCGGCTGAGGCACCGAAGACATGGCAACGGTCTTCTCCCGTGCTTCCTCACTGGAACCGGCGGCAAACAGGGGCGCACACAAGATGACCGTGGCACCCAATGCAAGTGGAGCGATAAGGATCTTGGTCATTGACGTTTCTCCTTCCAAGGTGCGTGGCAGACCCACGCAGACACATAACCCCTTCAGGCCAACTCCAGTCGCAACGGGTGTCTCCGATCGCCTTCTGGAATCGCAGATCAAGATTCAGTCCGATGATTTAAGACAGTATTATTGGGCGCCGTTTCCAACAAAAATTCCCGTCGCCCACGGTGGAACCTTCGTCTCACTATCGAGTTTAAGCCGCCCGGAATTTGAGGCGGAACGAGGCGCCACCGCCGGGAGCGTCTCCCACCTCCACCGTACCCCCGTGCAGGCGGAGGATTTCCGCAACAATAGATAATCCCAGGCCCGCACCCGGGGTGACTACGCCCTTTCTGCGCCAGAACCGCGCAAAGATATGACCACGGTCCTCGATCGGAACACCTGGACCTTTGTCCTCGACAATGACGGTGCCGCTTTTGGATACGCGCACGGTGACTTCCGTGCCGGGGGGCGTATGAAGAACGGCATTCTCTACAATATTGCGGATTGCATCGGACATTTCTTCGGCGTTGCCATTCACAAATACAGGCTCCTCGGTATCCTCCAGCGCGACGGTTTTTCCTTGCGTTATCACCCATGGGGCAAGGTATTCGACGACCCCCGCAGCAACCTGGCAAAGGTTGACCCGCGCATCGAGTGCGACCGGAATCGCGTCCAGCCGTGCGACCCGCAGGAGTTGGCCGACCAAGCGGTTCATTCTCGCTACGTCCGCGCGCAGTTTCGCGACCGATGGGCCATCGCTGAGCTCGTCAAGACCGGCTGTTAGCATCGTCAGGGGGGTGCGCAGCTCATGCGCCGCGTTCGCCGTAAAGCGCCGCTGGATCGCAAATCCCTCCTGCAACCGATCGAATGCCGAGTTGACGGCATTGACCAGCGGCACAAGCTCCGACGGCAGTCCGGTCAGTGGCAACCGGACCCCCGTCGACCCCGGATCAATTTCCGTTGCCCGGCGGGAGACCGCCGCCATGGGCCGCAGTCCTGCGCGAATGCTCCAGGCTCCGATCAGAAGCGTCAGCAGGGCGAAGAGCGGCACTATCCAGGCGATCCGCTGTGCGAATATCTTGAGCATACCCACGGCGACGGCATCCGCATCGGAGGAGTGCGCAACTGCTATCGCGACCGGGCCCACGGCCGAATCTTCGACGACGGTCAGGCCATAATAATCTTCCTGCTTGGCACCGAACTCCTCGGCGCGGAAATTCTGGGGCGTCCGCTCGATCTTCCAGTGCGCCACGAGATTGGAGAAATCTCTGGCGCTCGCCAGCATCTGGCCACTGCCGGTCCTGATTGCGTAAAGGTTGGAGTCCTGCTTGCCGCTGTACAGGCGCGCCACGTCAGGCGGCAGCTTCAGCACCGCTTGGCCGTCCGGGCCGCGCACAAGATGCCGGGACAGTTCGGCAGCCCTGTAGCGCAGCATTTCAAGCCCGAAATTGTCCGCAGCTTCCGAGCCTTGCCAGAGCAGCAATCCAATTCCGGCCGCCGAGACCACAAAAAACACCACGGCCAAGCGTATCGCCAGCTGCCCCTGAAGCGATCGCGGCCAGAACTTCATTGGTCCTTTTCCTCCAGAAGATAGCCGACGCCTCTGATCGTGTGAATTTCCGGCGTGGCGCCGGCCGCAATGAGCTTGCGGCGCAGATGCGAGACGTGAACGGGAATGGCGTTCGATTCCAGTTCTTCGTCGACACCGTACAGCTTGTCCTCCAGAACTGCTTTTGGCACCACGCGGCCCAGGCGCCGTATCAGGTGCTCCAGTACGTCCAATTCGCGGCGCGGCAATAGCAACGTTTTGCCCGACACGCGCACTTCGCGGCCCACCGAATCGAATTCGATATTGCCCGCTTCCAGCAAGACGCCCAACGCTTGACCGGGTCGCCGCAGCAGGGCCTTTGTGCGGGCAATCAACTCTTTCATGGCGAAAGGCTTGATCAGATAGTCGTCCGCCCCGGCGTTGAGGCCCAGAACCCGGTCGTCCACCGTATCGCGGGCTGTCAGCAGCAGAAACGGTACAGCCGCCCCGGCACGCCGCGCTTGTGTCAGAACATCGATCCCGTCGCCATCGGGCAGGCCGAGGTCGAGAATGACGGCGTCGTAACTCCCGACTTCGAGCGCAGCAACAGCGTCCGCGGCCGTTGCCGCCGTATCGACCGTAAAGCCGGCGCGCGCCAGGGCAGATCGCACCAATTCGGCGATACGCGCTTCGTCCTCTACGATCAGTAGACGCATCTGCTCCCTACCGGGTTGGCCCGGCATCTCAGCCGGGACCGCCGACCGGTGAAGATCTTCATCCTGCGGCCGCCAAACAATAGCCGAGCGGCGCAATGTTGTGAATCTGCCCGGATAAACGGCGTCCCCGGTACCATGCGATTTATAAAGCAGCATTAAGCCCCTCGGGGGAGAAAGCCTCAGGTTGGGGAAGTCGGTAATTCTGCCTTAAAGAAGGGGTGCGAGGTTGCGCGCGGTCCAGGAATGGAGATGCCCATTCCAGGTGAGTTCGGCTATGTCATCGTTACTACGCGCAAGCAGCACGTTGTCTCAACACGCAGTTCAACCCATGTTCACATCTGCTATCTCTCCCATGCAACTCGCGCCCGGCAATGCGCGTTTTGAGGATTGCATGGACGTGCTGAGCGAGACCGCAGGAAAGGCCGATCGGGCGAAGGCGCGGCCGTGAGAGCGAGATTTGTTATTGGCACAGTTTCCGTGATTGGCCCGCCTCTTTCCGCATGCGCCGGAGGCCCAAGTCCGAATGAAATCGAATGGCAGCAGGCGCATACCGCTTGCATGCAGGTTGGCCTGCCGCCAGGATCATCCGAAGTGGGCGACTGCGTCGCCAGGATGCAGGCGGCACTCGCCGCAGGTCCACAATAGCTTTTCCCAATCCGCCCTAATAAAGGAGCATCCGATGCGTCACTTTCATTCCCTGATCCTCTCGACCTTGTTCGCTGTGGCCGGCATTGGCGCCGCCACCGCCGCGCCCGACTGGAATGCGGTGGGGCAGGCGCTGGGCAAGACGGGCACCCAGATGCCGGGCGGCATCTACCGTGTGGGGCTGCCGCGCAGCGACCTGCATGTACAGCTCGGCGCCGTCGAGCTGAAACCGACCTTCGCGCTGGGCTCGTGGGTGGCGTTTTCACCCATGGGCGACAAGACGATGGTCATGGGCGATCTGGTGCTGACCGAAGACGAGGTCGAGCCGGTGATGAAATCGCTACTGGACAGCGGGCTGGAGATCACCGCCCTGCATAATCACCTGTTCAATGCGCGGCCCGCGACCTTCTATATGCATGTCGGTGGCTCGGGCGATCCGGTGACTCTGGCGCGGTCGATTCATACCGCGCTGGCGCTGAGCAAGACGCCGTTCACGGCCGCGGCGGCGCCCGCCACGCCGCCGGCGATCGACTTGGATACCGCTGCAATCGACGCGGCGCTGGGCGCCAAGGGCAGTATCGCGGGCGGGGTCTATCAAGTGGGAGTGCCGCGCGCGGAAAATGTGATGGCGATGGGAATGGCGGTGCCGGGTCCGATGGGCGGGGCGGAAGCGATCAACTTCCAGCCGCTGGGTGGCTGGACGACAATCCGCGCATGTTCTTTGTGCATTTCTGGGCGCATGACGATCTGTCCAAGCTGTTGACGGGCTTGAAGGCGGCGATGGCCGAAGTGGCGGTCAAAAAGAGCTGAGCAATTACCACTCTTTTATAACCGGCGCTCGGTATTGAAGGCCTGATCGACAGGCGATTGTTGAATATGTCATCCAAAAGGGGCGGCTGTCAGAACTGCCGCCAATATTAGGCCGCCAACGAGCGGCTTGAGGAAATTCATGAGTTTGGTCCAATTCGCTTTGCGGCGCCCCTATACGATATTGGTCGTGATTTTGGGGCTGGCGCTGGGCGCGGTTTTGGGTTTGCGGAGCATGTCGGAGGACGTGTTTCCGCCGCTAGGGGTTCCGACAATCTATGTGGCCCAGCCCTATGGCGGCATGGATCCCGCCCAGATGGAAGGGTTCCTGACCTACTATTACGAATTCCATTTCCTCTATATCACCGGCATCGAGCACGTAGAATCCAAGTCCATTCAGGGCGCCGCGCTCATCAAGCTGCAATTTTATCCCGGAACGGACATGTCCCAGGCGATGTCCGAGACGGTTTCTTACGTAAATCGCGCCCGGGCCTTCATGCCGCCGGGCACTGTGCCGCCCTTCGTGACGCGCTTCGACGCGGGAAGCGTCCCGGTGGGCTATCTCGCTTTCTCCAGCGCCACCCGCAAGGTTGGCCAGATTCAAGATCTGGCGCTGAATACCGTGCGTCCGTTGTTTGCGACCTTGGAAGGTGTCTCCGCCCCTCCCCCGTTTGGCGGCAGTCCGCGAACAGTCGTGGTCGATGTCGATCCGGCAAAATTGCAGTCCCATGGGCTGTCGGCGCAGGATGTTGTTTCGGCAATCGCCAACGCGGAAACCATTGCCCCTTCGGGCAACATCAATCTCGCGGGAAAATATCCCATCGTGCCGGTCAATTCGATTGTGACGGATGTCCAAAGTCTTGCCGGTGTGGCGATCCGGACCGGCACTTTCCCTGCGGTTTTTGTGCGCGATGTCGCACGCGTCTCGGATGGAAGCGACGTTTCTACCGGCATCGCCACGGTCAACGGAAAACCCACCGTCTATATACCGGTTACCAAACGTGCGGATGCCTCGACGATCGCCGTGGTCAATCTGGTCAAACAGAACCTTCCCAAATTCCAGGCGGCGTTGCCGGACGATACGACGGTCAGTTATGTCCTGGACCAATCGCCCTTCGTCACGCGCGCCATCACCAGCCTGACCATCGAAGGCATCCTCGGCGCGCTGCTGTCCGGCGTGATGGTGTTGCTGTTCCTGCGCGATTGGCGCAGCGCCCTGATCGTGGTTGCGAATATTCCTCTCTCGCTGCTGGCGGCGGTATTTGCGCTCTGGATCACCGGTCAGACCATCAACATCATGACGTTGGGCGGGTTGGTGCTGGCGGTGGGCATCCTGGTCGATATGTCCACCGTCGCGATTGAGAATATCCATACCCATTTGACAAAGAACCAGGAGGTGGAGCGAGCGGTATCGGAATCCGGACGAGAAGTGGCCGTGCCGCTATTCGTCGCCATGCTGTGCGTCGTGGCGGTGTTCCTGCCATCCTTCGCCATGGTGGGTGCGGCACGCGCCTTGTTCGTCCCCCTATCGCTCGCGGTAGGCTTTGCGATGATCGCCTCGTTCCTGCTCGCCAATACGCTTGTGCCCATTCTTTCGGTCTGGATCTTTCGTTCCCGGCACCAGGCGTTGGATACGACCCATTGGGATCCCGGTTTCTTCGGTCAGGTTCAGACGCGATACCAGGAATATATGGACCGGCTTCTGCCCCGCCGCAAATTGGTCGCCTTGATCTATCTGGCGCTTTGCGCCGTGGTTCTGGTCGCGATATTCCCGCGCCTGGGGACCGATATATTTCCTCGCGTTACGGCAGGACAGATACAACTGCGGATCAGCGCGCCCGCCGGGACACAGGTCCAAAGAACCTACGCCTATTCGCAGCAGGCGTTGGGCATCATCAAACAGGAGGCAGGCGCGGATAGTGTGGAACTCTCGTTGGGTCTGGTCGGCGTCCACGCATCATCGTATCCCATCAATCTCATATACCAGTTTAACAGCGGGCCGCAGCAGGCGGTCATCCAGGTCCAATTCAAAAGCGGCAGTGGCGTGGACATTGACGCCCTTCAGGAACGCCTGCGGCATCGTTTCGCCGCCGAGATGCCGGGAGTACAGCTTTCCTTTGAGCCCGCCGACATCATCAATCGCGTGATGAGCTTTGGCGCACAAACGCCGATCGAAGTCGCGATCAGCGGTCCGTCGCTGGCCAATGATCGCGCCTTCGCCGAAAAGGTTTTGGCGAAATTGAAAACCCTGCCTGACCTTCGCGATGTGCAATTCGGCCAACCCCTCGACTATCCCCAGGTCAAAGTGGACGTGGACCGTGAAAGAGCGGGCGTGATGGGGATTACCACCAACGATGTGGTGCGTGCGCTCACACCGGCAACCTCGTCCAGCCGTTTCACTCAGCCAATTTACTGGGCGGCTCCGAATACCGGCGTGGCCTTTCAAGTCCAGGTGCAAATACCCCAGCAGGAGATCAATTCGGTTGAGGATGTGAAAAACACACCCGTATCGGGCGATAAAGGAGCATCGGTATTGTTGCGCAATGTCGCCAGCGTCAAGCAAGGCACCTCGCCCGGGGAATATGACCGCTACAACATGATACGGACAATTACTGTAACGGCTAACATTCAGGCGTCCGACTTGGGCACCGTCGCAGCCAAGGTGCAACGGGCTATCGCCGATCTGGGCAAGCCGCCGGCAAAAGTCAGCACGGCGATCAGAGGCCAGGTCGCGCCCATGACCACGCTGCTGTCTGCCCTCAGGGTCGGGCTGCTTCTGTCGGTGGTGGCGATCTTTCTGCTGCTGGTCGCAAACTACCAGTCCTGGCAGTTGGCTATCGTGACGGTTTCGACTCTGCCCGCCGTCGTGGCCGGCGTTTCCATCATGCTTTGGCTCACCCGCACCACCCTTAATCTTGAGTCCTT
>WNGR01009713.1_pt1 | contig 10090 bp, 10 predicted proteins | sample 5407581 | NCBI WGS metagenome assembly WNGR01 (sample SAMN13153383, study PRJNA577476) | soil metagenome | isolation source: 80 cm soil or saprolite under Garry oak tree replicate 2 | place: USA:California | collected 2016-06-15
GACTTCAACTAACTTTGTCAGGCTTTATTATGCTTCGAGCTTTTCCATGACTTCGACCATGCAGACAACGCCTCCAAGAAGTCCACTGAAAAGGGCCAATTGGATTAGCTGTAACCGCGCCGCGTTGGAAAAGTTTGAGCTTAGCCAAAGATCCATATCACCCCAGATTTGCAAGCTTCAGAAATTTCATCTAGGATAATCTCGTTTTCACGCCCACTTATCTCTGAAGACTCTTAGGAGGATCGAGTTCATGGCGACGATGATCACCAACGATTGCATCAATTGCGGCGCGTGCGAGCCGGAGTGCCCCAACAACGCAATTAGCCAGGGAGATCCGGTCTATGTCATCGACCCGCTCCTATGCACGGAGTGTGTGGGCTTTCATGATTACGAAGCCTGTGCTGCGGTTTGTCCGGTGGACTGTTGTGTCACCGATCCGAACAACATCGAAACCGAAGAGGCGCTCATCGCGCGCGCTCGGACGCTCCATCCTGAGACCCAGTTCGCTGATAACTTTGAGTCACGTTTTCGTAAAGGCCAAGGCAAGGAAGGAACCGAAGCGCCCAAGAAAGAGGCGCCCGCGCGGCCTGCGCCCTCAGCCGCCGCACCAGCTGCAGCCGCATCCCCTGAGCCGGCCGCCTTTGCCACTCCAGGCTACGGCGAAGCAGAGGTTAACTTCGTACCCTTGCCCGATATCGATTCATGGAGTATCTCGGTCCGATGTTTTAAGTGCCACAAAACCCATGTGGAATCGGTGCGCAGCTTCATGATCGGCAATGTTATTTTCTGCCCGCATTGCAACCAATCGATGGTGGTTCGTGACAATCTTAATTTTCATATCCGCACGCTGCTAAAAGATTCCTACGATAAGTGGGAAAGAGAACAAGCGGAATTTACCAACAAAACAGAGGAAGAACTCGCCCAGTTTGTCGAACGACGCGCTAGGGAAGCACAAGCCTTCGAAGCCCACCAACAGCGAGAATTGGCAAAAATCCGCGAACAGCTTGATGCCATCGGTGAAACTTATGACGCCCCCGGAAAGCCTATCAGGAAGGGCTCTCGGTTTGGATGGGGATGATCGTCTCCACCCATGCTTAGTTCCTGGCTTCACCTGATCGCCCTGACTGTCTATCTCGGGGCGATCGTCGGTTTAGGGGCCCTCCTCCTTCCGTCTCTCGCTGCCCTTGACAAACATGAGGACAGAGTGCAGTTTCTCGCGCACGGACTCAAGTTCTACAACCCGCTTCAAGTCGGAGCGTTGGGAATTCTTATTTTTACCGGCGCGTTTCAGCTAACCGAGCTTAAAGCGGCGTATCGGGAAATGTTCATTAAACAGCTCGGATACGATCTCGCTATCAAATTGTTGTTCGCATTTTTTCTTGTCATTCTTAGTGTCTACCAATCCTTGGGAATAGGTCACCGATTCGTCAGACGAAAGGAAGGCGGAGAACCGGTTACGCCAGCACAACTCGATTCGATTATTCACCGGCTCAAAGGCGCCAATTGGTGTATTTTGCTACTCGCCTTGATTACTCTCTGGCTCGGGCTCCGACTGCGATCCTAGCCTCACCAGAGGTTCGGCGACGAGCCACGATGCGAAAAAGATTCTCGGAGGTTAAAGTCAATGGCGAACTCAAAGTTACGAATCATTTACCGATCAAATTCTCACGCGCCGCTTTGGTTGGTGGCGGAAAAATCGGGAGTTTGGGAAAAGAACGGTCTCACGGTGGACACGTCGCCAGAACTCGTGCGCGAGAAGGCGGTGGAAGCGCTGAAAAACGGGCACGTAGATCTCATCTCCGGAAATCACCATAATCTTTTCGTCAGAAATGCGAAGAACGGCGAAGACTTCGTTCACTTGGCGCAAGCGGGAAACAACTGGACGGAGAACCGGCTCGTGGTGACCGATGGAATTCGGTCGGTTAAGGATCTACGGGGGAAAAGGGTCGTTGCCGATAAGTTGAACTCGCACGCCGGGCTGAATATCTGGCTGTTTTTGCGCCAGGAGGGGCTCGATACGGATCGTGGGGACGTGGAACTCGTGGAGCTGCGCGGATCGTCGGAGGAGCGCTGGAAGCGGGTGCTGGCCGGCGAATTCGCCGGGACGTTCGTCGGTATACCTCACGATGAACGTGCCGCCAAGGCCGGGGCGCATGTCATTTCGGTGCGAGCGATGCCCATGATTCGCGGCGTGACGCTGACTACGACGATGGGCTTTGTCAAAGATCACGAAGACGAGATTCGGCGTCTGATTCGGGGGTTCGTAGACGCGATTCATTTTTTCATCAGCCGGAAGGAAGAGACGCTGGAAATCCTCAAAGAGCATGCGACCCCGATTTTGCGTCTTCAGTCGGAAGAAGAGGTAAACAGACTGTATGGCGAATGGCATCAATCACTGGAACGAAAGCCCTATCCTTCGCTAGAGGCCATCTCCAACGTTTTTCAACTGGCGGTGCGGCGCAATCCGGAGATTGCCGGCTTTAACCCGTTGGCTCTGTGGGACACGCATTATCTACGCGAGCTCGACGACACCGGATATATCGACCGGCTGTACAAATGAAAAAGGCGGGACCTACGGTCCCGCCTTTCACACTTTCCGCATTGCGCTGCCTTCAATCAGCTGCGACTAATCGTCTTCCCCGCCTATTGTTGTTGCGGCCGTTGTGACAGTTGCTGTCGCTGCTGTGATTCTTGCTGCGACTGCTGTTGTGGAGCTTTTGTGTTGGGTTGAGTGCTTGCCGTATTTGTGTCGGAGCTGATCGCTTCCCGATAAATCAAAATCTCAACTCGACGGTTCTTGGCTCGCGCTTGCGCATTATTGCCCTCGGTCAACGGCGCGCTCTTTCCATAAGACACGCTTATAACCCGGAGCGGATCCATCTTTTTTTGCGTCACGAGATATCGACTCACGGCGTCGGCTCTCCGGCGGCCTAGCTCATAGTTGTAATCCTCCGAACCGACATTATCGGTATGTCCGGTCACAAGAAAAACCGCACTGTCCATAGCGGCCTGATCACCCTTCAGATCGCTGAGAAACCCATCGATCTCTTTTCTCGCCGAGGCCGGAAGGTTGGACGAATTGAAAGCGAAGTTGGCTCCCTCTTTCATATCGATCACGAAGCGCCTTTCCAGCCGGAGATTGGCTAGGGAGTTCAAGGCCTTTTCCGTTTTGGCATCGACCTGCCCGAGCTTTCCTTCGAACTGCCCGAGTCTACCCTCGGCTCCGCCAACGCGGCCATCAAGACTCCCAAGCTGCGTTTCGGTTTTGCTCAGACGCGATTCAGTCTGAGAGACCCTGCCCGATAGTGGGTCCATCTGTTCCCGAACCCAGTCGCGGGTCGCTATGCATCCCTGAGTGGTAAGCAGCGATGCCGCAGTTACAACCGAAAAGAAAAACGAACTTCCACCATAATTTTTCATAAATACCCTCCTTCGTTCCTCCTGCAAAATTAGTAACACTTTGATCATCGCTCGCTTAGGCATGAAGGTCAGCTGGATCATAGACGAAGCGAGGCGCCTAGCACCAGAACTCTTCGGCAAGGGCAAAGCCTTCATAAGGTATAAGGTAACGAACCGTTGAAACCATTCCAACCGTAACCAAAACTTGTGCCAATGGCCTAGGTCGTGCCTTATTACAATAAAATTGATCTCTTGCAACTTGATCGCCGGCTGAAATTAAGAAAGGGTGGATGCTTAACCCTACACTCTTGGAGGAATACTCAACCTTGACGCTTCCAATCAATACAGCGGTCGGGTCTCAGTTTCCTAGAAGCCATTCGTAGCGCTAAGCAATGGCCCGTTGGCGGGCAAGCGTGGCTTTCAACTGATAACTGTGACCAATTTCTCACTTGAAAAAGGCTTCTCAATGATAACCGCGCCGAATTCTTGCTTTTCCTGCTCCAACAGCGCTCGAAACCGTTCCGCTGCTCCGGTAACATAGACGGTCTTGACGGAAGGATTAATCCCCCGGATGCAACGCATCATTTGAAAGCCGTCCAGCTCCGGCATTTGAATATCGGTTACGACCAGGTCCGTCGGATGCCGGAAGTAGCATGAATATCCCTGCAGGCCATCGCAGGCAGTCCATACTTCAAAGCCTTCCGCGCGCAGCTTTTCTTCGAATACCTGACGTAAGGCGTCGTCATCCTCAACGAACAGTACTTTTCGTGGCTTACGCACAGCGATTAGACCTCGATCGAGATAATGCAGCAAACCTTGTACCATTGAGGCTAGTTAACGATGGAGGGCCAATTTAAAGTCTTTTACTGCGTAACGCGCTTAGCGTTAGGTCGGAACTGCAGGGATTTCCCTGCGAATTCGACGGCGGGACCAACCTTATCGGTCTTTATCTTTTTGGCTGGTTCGTAGCGACAGCGATTTCAAGAGCCCGACAGGGAGCTCAGTGGACGCCGACAACCAACTAATTCGATATCGTTGGTTTGGTTCTCTTGAACTCTTCGACTTTAAGGTCGTGCTTTTTTAAAAGATCGTAGAAGTCGGCCCGATACTTTCCGGCGAGCTTGGCGGCTTGACTGACATTACCCTCGGTCATGGCCAGAACCTGAACCAGATAATCGCGTTCAAACGCGTCACGAGCATCCTTGAGAGTCTTGAGACCTTGGTTGGCAACCTCGTAATCATGCGAGAGCCCTCGACCGTTTTCCGACGCAAAGGCCTTCGTTTGGAGAACGTAGTCCTCGGTGACGAGTTCATCTTGGGTCATCGCGATCGCGTATTCAATCGTGTTTTCCAGCTCGCGCACGTTTCCCGGCCAATCATGCAACATCAATTTTCTCAGCGCTTCGGGGGTCAGTCCTTTGACTTCCTTTTTCATTTGCTCGCTAAATTTCTTCAGAAAGCTCTCTACCAACGGGACGATGTCCTCTTTGCGTTCTCTCAAAGGCGGCACGCAAATGGGGATCACGTGAATTCGATAAAACAAATCTTCTCGGAAGAGTCCCTTTTTCACTTGCTCTTCCAAATCTTTGTTGGTAGCCACAATCACCCGGACGTCCACCTCTACCGGAACGTCGCTGCCGACGGGATAGAACTGCCGCTCCTGTAAAGCACGAAGCAACTTGGATTGAGTCGAGAGCGGCATGTCTCCGATCTCGTCCAGAAATAGCGTGCCGGCGTGGGACTGGGTGAACAGACCTCTCGTGCTTCTTACGGCGCCGGTGAAGGATCCCTTCTCATGGCCAAAGAGCTCGCTTTCAAGAAGCGTTTCGGGTAAGGCGGCGCAGTTCAGCGCAACAAACGCTTGGTCCCTTCGATCACTCGCAAGATGGATCGCTTTGGCAATCAGTTCTTTTCCGGTGCCGCTTTCGCCATGTAGATAGACCGTTGAGTCGAGCTTGGCGATGCGCGTTACGATGTCCAACACTGAACGCATTTTGGCGCTGCGAGCGATGATGTTGGCGAAGTCGTATTTCTCTTCCAACAGTTCCTTGAGCCGCTTGATTTCAGAATTGAGGCGCCGATGTTCGAGAGCCCGATCAATCTGCAAGAGCAAATCCTGGGGCTCGAAGGGCTTCGTGAGATAGCTGTACGCTCCCTTGCGCATGGCTTCCACGGCGCTCTCAATGCTTCCATGAGCAGTCAAAATGATCACCGGAATATCAGGAGCGACAGCATGCATTTCCCCCATCAGAGCGATCCCGTCTCTGTCTCTAAGCATTAGATCGAGCAAACAAATGTCGAAAGAGTGTGTCTTGACCGCACTGAGGGCTTCGTCTTCTTGCACGGCCGCCGTCACGTCGTAACCTGCCGACTCGAGCCTCATTTTGACCAGCTCGATCAAATTCTTATCATCATCAACAACAATGATTCTGCCCGAACCCATTTCAATCCTTAACGCAATCTGTCCCGTTTTTTTTCTTCGATGTCAATGTCTACTTGCTTGAGCTTTTCCACGCCGTCCAGGACACCGACCCAAATCCTCGCCTGTTCCGCCCAAGGACTATCCGGATAACTCTTGATCACTCGGTTGAAAAAACCCATGGCCTGCCTGTTATCCTTCTTGGGATTTTTGGGATTCGCGTAGACAAGACCCATATTGAAAACGGCGGCATCGGACGGCGACTCGTCTTTGACCAAAGCTAAAACCGTTCGGCTCTCTCGAAGGGATCCTTCATAGTCACCTTTCGCGAGAAGAACTTGCGCGAGCTGCAAGTGCTCGCTGGCCTCGCGTCGTTCCCGTACTTCCCGCGACTCGACGACTATCTCGGGCTTCGGCGTCACGGCAGGCTCCGGCCGCGCCGTCGGCGTCAGCAGCTCCGGCGGCTTGCTGACCAGGCCACATCCCCCCAACAAAATTACGAGGGAAGTATAAAGGTAAACGTACTGCCTTGCTCGGGATGGTTTTCCGCCCATATGTTGCCACCATGAGAAATAATAATATGCTTGGCTATGGCGAGGCCAAGACCCGTACCGTTGGCCGAAAAGGCTCCATCACGGCTCCCCTGATGAAATTTGTCGAAGATCGTCTTAAGACTCTCCTCAGGAACTCCCGGCCCAGTATCCCGAACGGACACTTCGACTTTGTCGTGAATGGCTCTTGCGGCAACTTTAACGCGTCCGGCCTTCGGAGTAAACTTGACAGCATTCCCGATGAGATTTCTGAGCACCTGGAGTACCCGTTCGCGATCCAACTTCACACTCGGAAGTTCCTGTGCGATCTCGGTTTCCAAGCGTATCCCCTTCGCCTCCACTAATGGCGTTATTTCCATGACCGCCTTGTTGATCAAAGGTCCAAGGCTGGATTCTTCAAAACTATAATTCATCATTCCAGCCTCCATCTTCGACAGATCCAACAAAGAATTGACGAGCGCTATGAGACGATTGCTCTCTTCTGCTACGATGGTCAAGAGCTTTCTCTGTTTGTCGGTGGCCGCTCCACCTACTCCGTCGAGCAAGAGACCCGTGCCTTCCTTGATGGAGGTCAACGGCGTTCGTAATTCATGAGACATCGAGGCAAAAAAGTCGGCCTTCATCTTGTCCAACTCGTTTAGCTTTTGACACATGAGGTTGAATGAGGAGGCCAGTTCGCGGATCTCCGGAGGGGAAGTCACCCGGAGATCTGCCACGAATCGTCCGCTCGCGATCTCACGGGTTTTTTTCTTTAAAATCCCTATGGGCCGGGTAACGCTTCGCGTAATGACAAACGACAGCACCAGGATAATAACCAAAGCGACCAAGGTAATCATGACCGCCACTCGATGGGCTTGTGCGCCTGCGTCCGCCAGATTTTTTACTTTGTCGAAGGTCTCTTGTTGCCGCTCGGTCTGCAATCGATCCAAAGATGCCAGGACGGCATCAGAAAACTTGCTTTTCTCTTTGTTATACCAATCCTGAGGGTACTCCAGATGCGCCCTTATCTGAACGGTTTCCTTTGCGAATAAATCCTGGTAGCGCTGATAATCCTCTTTCACCTGATCCAGCATGGCCGCCGACTTTGAATCCGCAACCGCGCGGGTTTCTTCCAGATTGTGTTCAAAATCGCCTTTGAACTTGAGAAACTCTCGGTAGAGTGCCTGATCTTTCGCAATCGTGAATTTACGCTCGTACCGAATCTGCGACAAAAAGCTATCGGCGAGCTTTTTCTCGTAATCCAGGACTCGGTTGTCTCTATCCAGGATAGATCGGGTGATGTCTTCAAAACGGCGCAGCTCCCCTACGGCATAAATGCTGACCGCCATCACCAGAGCGAAAACGACGAGGTACCCAAGGACCAGCCGGGAGAACAGACTTAACCGCATCGGAGTTGTTCCTGCCTAGAATTTTTATCCAGTATTGCGATCGTTGGAGCTCGGCTCGGGAAGCTCTCCCGGGGCGGCGTCCGCACAAAGAAGTTTCTGGCCAAACTGGTCCAGCCGCTTTTCAGCATTTTGATAGGTCGATTGGACGTGACCCAAATGCTTGCCCACTAGACCAAAATCGTCCCGGAACTTGGAGAAATCCCCTTGCAGCCGGTTTAGGTATTGGATGATTTCCTTGGCCCGTTCTTCGATTTTCATCCCTTTGAGTCCTAGAATAATCGCCTGCAGGTACGCGTAAAAACAGTTGGGAGAGACCGGGATCACGCGTTTACTCAAAGCGTACTGACTGAGATTTTTCTCCCCCGGCAACTCGTCCTTGATAATCGTCTCATAGTAAACATTTTCCGCCGGGACGTACATCAGCGCGAAGTCATAGGTCCCTTCGTCGGGAACGATGTACTTGGCGGCGATGGCATCGATGTGTTTCCGTACGTCCCCGACAAACTGCCGCTTCGCTCGCGTCTTGTCATCATCGGCCGTCGCTTCCAGGATGCGCTTGAAATTTTCCAATGGAAACTTCGAATCCACCGGAACCAACGAACCCCCGAGCTTGATGACCGCGTCGACCTTCTCGCCGCTACGGAAGCTGTATTGGGTCGAAAAATGCTGGGGCGGAAGGATTTGCCCCAGCAAATCTTCCAAGAAGAATTCGCCCAGGCCTCCTCTCAGCTTCGGTGCTCGAAGAATTTCTTGCAGCGACGCTATATCCTTACCAACCTCATAGATCTTGCGATTGGCCTCTTCCAGTCCGCCCAGGCTCTTCTGGACACTGCCGACGACTCTGGCGGCGTTATCCAGCCTTTCGCCCAGGCTCTGCTGGGTCCGCTGTAAAATATCGGCGTTTTCCCTGAGCCGTTCGTTCACGTGGCCGAGGATTTGTCCCAACTGTTGTTGGACGATTTGGGTGCTGCTTTCGAGCACCTGTCCGAACTGAACCCCGAGCTGACCGATTTGCTGTTGCATCAATAGCCACGACGGGTCTTCTCGTCTTTCTTGCAGGATGGATTGGAAAAAATCCAGCCGATAAGCACGAGGCCGAGAAAAAAAATCACGATCACCAAAAATGGATTTAAAATTTCCACGACTGACGTGGCGGATTTAGAGAAGCCTTAGCGCGTATTCGAGAATTTCGCTAAGTTTACGGATCTGAGTAGCCCGGATGGAGCGCTGCTCCCGTGGAGAGTTGAAATACTCGTCGAGACTTTTTTTTAGGTTCCACTCCAGCAATTGCACGCATTGTTCCATGCTGACCTTTTCGGAACGGCGGCGCCGCGCCTGATGCAGTTCCTTGAGCTGGATGAGCTGCCCCATACGAAGGATTAGAATATGGACGACTTCAACAAATTGTCAAGGCCCTGAAGGAACAGCAGGTTCTTGCTGTGTAACGCAGTGAATCGCCCCCAAGCCGGCTACGACGGCCGTACATGGCAACCCCACTACTTTTCGGTCGGGGAACAATTCGTGCAAAATTCCCAAAGCCTTGACATCGCAAGGATCATCAAATAACGGAACCAGAACCACCCCATTGGCGATGTAAAAATTAGCATAGCTGGCGGGCAGGCGAGCGCCTTCGTAATAGACAGGACCGGGGCACGGTAACGGCACGATGGAAAGCTTGTGATCGTTTTGATCTCTCGCTGCTTGCAAGCGTTCTAAATTTTGTTGGAGAAGCGAATAGTTTGTATCCTTGGAATTTTCTTCCACGATGCAAACGATCGTCGCTGGATTGACGAACCGGGCGATGTCGTCGATATGTCCGTCGGTATCGTCCCCGACGATTCCTTGGCCAAGCCAAATCACCTGATCAACGCCCAATGAGTCCTTGAGGAACTCCTCGATCTCGCGACGACTCATATGGGGGTTGCGGTTCTTGTTCAACAAACATTGCTCCGTGGTGAGACACGTCCCAAGGCCGTTGACCTCGATCGAACCGCCTTCGAGCACGACCGGATGGTTGAAGACCGGGACCCGGAGAAGCGAAGCGATTTCCTTGGCGATTTGCTCGTCCTCTTCATAAGACTCGTACTTGCCGCCCCAACCGTTGAAGATGCAATCGTTGAAAGCCAACGCGCTTTCCTGCGAATCTCTAATCACAAACGTCGGACCGTAATCTCTCATCCAGACATCGACCGTAGGAATTTGGAAGATGGTGACGTTGTCCAGTGCGGCTCGGGCGTTCGTAAGCCGCCTGATTACATCTTGGCGAGTTGGTTCGTCGTTGACCAACAGACACACTCGCTCCTGGGGTGACAATAGTTGAATCATTCTCACCC
>WNGR01017018.1_pt1 | contig 10090 bp, 11 predicted proteins | sample 5407581 | NCBI WGS metagenome assembly WNGR01 (sample SAMN13153383, study PRJNA577476) | soil metagenome | isolation source: 80 cm soil or saprolite under Garry oak tree replicate 2 | place: USA:California | collected 2016-06-15
GCCGGGACCGCCACCGATTCCGCTGAAGTATCAGGGCTATGCCGCTGAGAGCGCACCCGGAGGACAGATGACGGCTTTCCTTACCGACGACGCATCCCGTCATTACAATGTCACGCCCTCCGAAATTCTCATGGGGCGTTATCGCATCAATCAAATCTCGACGGCTTCTGTTGAGGTTGAAGATCTCGAGACCAATCGGCGGCAAACACTGCCATTGTTGAAGTAGGCATGAAAAAACGTCGGCGAGATGCTGGATTTTCGCTCGCAGCGCTGATTTTTTTCGCAACCGCCGCTTCCATCCTCGCCGCCGCCGCCGTCCCGGCCTATCAAATGCAAGCCAAGCGCGAGCGTGAAAAGGAGCTGATCTTTCGAGGGGAAGAGTACACGCGCGCCATTCAGAAGTATCAACGAAAGTTCGGTGTTAATCCGGGTTCTATCGATCAGCTGGTCCAGACCAACGGCCTGCGCTTCTTGCGCCGCGCGTACAAGGATCCGATCACGGGAAAAGACTTTAGACTCATTCGTATCAACCCGGACGGCAGTCTTAGCGGCTCAAAGCTGTTTGCGCAGAATGTGAACCCCCAGTCCCTATTTGGTAATACGCAAATTTTCGGACAACAGCCGGGAGCGCAACCGGGCATGCAACAACCGGGCATGCAACAACCGCAGCAACCACCACAGCAGGGCGGTCAACAGCCGCTGCCCCAACAGCCGCTACCCTTCGGCCAGCAACCCCAGGGATCCTTCGGTCAGCAATCGCCGGTGCAACCATCGCAACAGCCGGTACAGCGCCCGGGGCAGCCGGGCGGGCAGAGTCCATTCAGTCCGATCGGTAGTGGCGGAGGGACGCCTGTTGCAGCGGGCGGCATTATTGGTGTCGGTTCGGATAGTGATGAAGCTTCCGTCATGGTGTACAACCAACGGCAGAAGTACAGTGAGTGGGAATTCCTCGCGATTCTCGGGCTAGGCGGCCCGCAAGGGCTGCGTGGCCAGCAGCCCGCGGGGCAACAGCCGGTACAGCCCGGTCAGGTACCCGGGCAGGGTTTCCCAGGCCAGCCCACTCCGTTCCCAACGCCGATTCCGGGTTCGCCTTCGGCTTCGCCATTTGGTCCGCAGCCGGGTACGGCACCTTTCGGGCCTACGATGCCTTTCGGGTCTCCTCCAGGACCACAGCAGGGTCAACAGCCATTTGGCTTCGGAAACCCTCCCGCTGTACCCGGCCAACCGGCGCCGGCTAAGCGCCCATGAGCTACTCGACGATTCAGTTTCATCCCGGCCCGCGTGTCGCGAGCATTGTCTTGAATCGTCCGCCGCTGAACATCATCAATCTTGAAATGTTGGATGAATTGAACGCCGCATGGTCCGAGGTCGAGGACCTGAAGGCCCAGGTGGCGGTTCTCTCCTCGGCCGGCGATCGGGCATTTTCGACTGGTGTGGATGTCGCGGATCACATGCCGGGAAAAATCGAAAGCATGATCGAGAAGTTTCATCATCTCATTCGGCGGATCCGGAAATCCGACTGCATCACGATCGCCGCAATTCATGGTTACACCTTCGGAGGCGGCGCGGAGCTTGCCATGGTGTGCGATCTCGTCATCGCCGCCGGTGAGACCCAGATCGGGCAACCTGAGATTTCGCTGGGATGTTATCCGCCGGTGGCTGCGGCCTACTTGCCCGGGGCGATTGGTTTCCACAAGGCTTCAGAGATGGTACTGATGGGCGAACCGATCCATGCCGCGGAGGCTGAACGCGCGGGTTTGGTTAATAAGGTCGTGCCTCGCACAAATCTCAGCGAAGCCGTTGATGCGTACGTTGCTAAGCTTCTCGCCAAGAGTTCAACGGTGTTGGCGTTGACCAAACAGGCCCTCCGTGAAGGCGCCGGACACCATTTCGAGAAAGCCCTCGATCGTTCACAGGAGCTCTACCTGCGCGATCTGACCAGGACCGAAGACATGGTCGAAGGAATGAACGCCTTCCTCGAAAAGCGGCCGCCGGCCTGGAGGAATCGGTAATTCGAGGGACGCACCCCGAATTCCGCGAATTCGGGGTGCGTCCCTCGAATTACTCTTCCAGAGCGTCGACGACCTCGTCGTAGTGCTCTTCAACCTTGACTTTGGGAAAGATGTGCGAAATCTTGCCTTGAGCATCGATGATGAACGTCGTTCTCTCGATGCCCATAAATTTCTTTCCGTACATTGATTTTTCCTTCCAGGTCCCATACGCCTCGACAACGTCCTTCTCTGTATCGGCTAACAAAGGAAAGTTCAGATCAAATTTCTTTTTGAACTTCTTGTGGGATTCGACGGAATCAACGCTGATCCCCAGGACAACCGCGCCGCGGCTCTTGATCTCATCGATTCCGTCGCGAAACGCGCAAGCCTCTTTCGTACAACCCGGCGTATCGTCCTTCGGGTAGAAATACAAAACAACTTTCTTGCCCCTGAAATCGGAAAGTTTCACCTTCTCACCCAGGTCGTTTAATACGGTGAAATCCGGCGCTTTTTGTCCGACCTTCAGAGCGGCACTCTCTGCTTTCGACATGGTCCTTTCTCCTATAATGCAGATCTATGCGTGATTTGAAACTTCGTCGAGTCCTAAAAATTGATGAAGAACACCTGAAGCATATCGAAGATGAGGTCGTCGTGGAAGAACCGCTGGAGATTCGAGTGAACGGTGAAAGCCTATCCGTGACGATGAGAACTCCGGGCAACGACTTCGATCTCGCTATCGGACTGCTCTTTACGGAAGGGATCATTCGCTCTTACGATGAAATCGGCACGATTGCGTATTGTCCTGACGAAGACCAACCGGAACCGGAATTAAAGAACGTCGTGAATGTGGTGCTCACCGAGCCCGGACGCAGAATCGAATCGTCGCGGCGCCTGTGGTCGAACTCCAGTTGCGGCTTATGCGGTAAAGCAACACTGGATGCCATCCGCCGGATCTGCCAGCCGGTCCAGAGCGCTATATCGGTCACGCATGCTGTCCTTTACGCGCTGCCTTCGCGCTTGCGCAACGCTCAGGCCAACTTCGAACGTAGTGGCGGAATCCATGCCGTCGCTCTTTTCGATGCGCAAGGCAGTCTGCTGGCCCTGCGCGAAGACATTGGCCGCCACAATGCCGTGGATAAGGTTCTGGGTGCGGCACTCATGGGCGGGTTTCTTAATGCGGAGATGGTAATGATGGTCAGCGGACGTTTGGGATTCGAGATCGCTCAGAAGGCGCTGATCGCGGGAGTACCGATCGTCGCTTCGATTTCAGCTCCATCCAGTTTGGCCGTGGAGCTTGCTGATGATTTTGGGATGACCGCAATTGGGTTCCTCCGCGGACACTCCATGAATGTGTACTCGCATCCCGAGCGGGTCAGGGTTTAAATACGATTTTGCCGAAGACCGCGCGGGCTTCGATCAGTTCGTGCCCTCGTCTTGCTTCCCGGAGCGGCAGGACTCGATCGATCACCGGCCTCAGTTGCCCGCGAAGCACGCACTTCATCACATCGAGAAAATCACGATGGCTGCCCATTGTTGATCCGATCACCTGAACTTGACGAAAGAAAATCTGCCGCAGATCGGTCTGCGGAGCGAAGCCCGTTGTTGCGCCGCAGGTGAGCACGCGGCCGCCGCGGCGCGCCGATCGGAGACTGCGGACCCAGGTGTCGGCCCCGATATAATCCACTACGACATCGACGCCGCGCTTGCTGGTGAGTTCCCGAATCTTCTTGTCGAACTCTTCGGTCTTGTAATTAATCAGGAAATCAGCGCCAAGCTTGCGCGCGCGCTCGAGCTTTTCATCGGTGCTTGCCGCAGCAAATACGCGGCAGCCAGTCATCTTCGCGATTTGAATTGCCGCCGTTCCGACGCCCGCACCGGCGCCGAGGATCAACACATCTTCACCAGGACGGATGTTTCCCTTCGTCACCATCATGCTCCAGGCGGTCAAGAAAACGAGCGGGGCGGCCGCGGCTTCCTCGAAGGAGACGGAATCGGGAATCGGCAAAACGATGTGGGCCGGAACGGCAACCAGTTCGGCGTAAGCGCCGTCTCTATTTTCACCGACCATGGCATAGGACGTACATTGACCTCCGAATCCGGCAGCGCAAAACTCGCACCGGCCACAACTGATGCCGGGATTAATTGTCACGCGTTGCCCCACCTCCAGCCCCGACACGTCCGGTCCAATCTCTCGAATGATTCCAGCGGCATCGCTGCCCACAATTTTCGGCAGGGGGACTTTAATTCCCGGCATCCCCCGCCGGAGGAAGATATCGATGTGGTTGATAGACGTGGCTTTAACCTGGATGAGAACTTCGCCCGGTCCAGCGTTTGGTTCGGGCACGTCTTCGTATTCGAGGACCTCAGGACCGCCATGTTTTTCAAAAACGACTGCTTTCATAAGAGTCCTTAGTCTATCCTACGCGGCATGGGGATTAAAAAAGACGTCTCGATCGTTGCGGTAATCGGCGCGGGCATTATGGGCCGCGGAATCGCTCATGTCGCTGCCCTGGGCGGTTTCCAGACCGTATTGAACGACGTGTCCGATGAGTTTTTACAAAAAGCGCAGACCAGAATTCGTCAGGACCTGCACAAAGCAGTCAGCATCGGCAAGTTGACCGATTCCGATATGGATGCAGCCCTCGCCCGCCTGACTCTCGACAATAACCTGGAACGCGCCGCAGAGAGCGCAGAGCTGGTCATCGAGGCCGTGCCCGAGAAAATGGAATTGAAACTCGACCTCTTCAGCCGACTCGATCAGGCATGCGCGAATCAGGCCGTTCTCGCATCCAATACTTCGTCGCTCAGTATCACGGAAATGGCCGCCGCGACCCGCCGGCCGCACCAGTTCATCGGGATGCACTTCTTCAATCCGGTTCATAAAATGAAACTGGTCGAAATCATTCGCGGCCTGGAAACCGACGACGACACGTTCGCCATCGCCGAGACGGTGTCTAGAAAAATGGGCAAAGACACCGTCGAAGTGAAGGAATCGCCCGGCTTTGTGACCTCGCGGATTAATGCGCTCATCGGCAACGAGGCGTTCTATATGCTGCAGGAAGGAATCTCAAGCGCGCGAGACATTGACAAGGCCTTGAAGCTCGGTTTGAACCACCCGATGGGACCGTTCGAAATGATCGACCTCGTCGGCCTCGACACGCGCCTGAGTATTCTGAATTTCCTTCATCAGACCCTTGGCGAGAAGTATCGGCCTTGTCCCCTGCTTGTCGAATACGTCAAAGCAGGACGGCTCGGTAAAAAAGTCGGTAAGGGTGTTTACGAATATCCCGACGAGTCCTGACTGGGACCGCCGCTACAGGAGCCGTCAGGCGGGATCGAGATATGAGTCCCACATGTCGATGTAGACCACGTCCTGCGGTTTGGCTTGTTCTCCCCACAATTCGCGAGCCTCGAATCGAACCGAATAGACGTGCTGTGGATTTTCTCCTTGAAACGCTGCGTTGGTGTCGGGCAGGGCAAAAACGCCCTGATCTGCCTCGATGGTGCCGACGTGCCCTCGCGCATAGCGGGGCAGGCGCGTGTGGCCGGGAGGATGGATGTTGCGCGCGCGGACACGCTGGCCGGCTGTGAACCGGGGCGGAGCACCGGCGCGACTGCGACCCTCGAATCGCGCCTTCGTGAAGGTCGCGGTGACTTCCTCGGCTCGCAGCGCCGGCGTCAGTTTGGACGAGCCTTTGGCAGGTTTTCCCGTTTCGATCTCCGCACGCGTGAGCAGTTTGCTTTCAACGAGCTGCTTGAGCATGCGGTGATACCATCGTTCGTAGTAGCTCATGGTGAAGTATTCGGCCGGAGGCAGCATTTCCTGGGTCCAGCGCGAATTGTCCAGATTCCATTTCCGCCATGCCCCGAGAGCGCGATTGAGAGCGTAGACCCGCCCCTCCCAACGCGCATGAAAAACGGGTTCGTTTGTCTCGATATGGATCGGTCCCATGTCTTGCATGCCGCCGACGTCATGTACCCCGTTCATGATTTCCCCCGCGGCCCACTGGATGAACCCGGCGAATTTACCTTGCGCGTTCCAATCATGGAATCCCGCGTAACCAGAGCGGCGAGCTCGCTTTCGCTCAAGTGTTCGGTGCCGGGCGGCCGTTCCGGCAAAACCAGGTAGCGCAGTTCCGCCGTACTGTCCCAAACTCGGACCTGCACATCGTCGGTGACCTCCAACCCAAACTCGCGTAGGACGGCTCGCGGGTCGATAACGGCACGCGCGCGGTATGCAGTGGATTTGTACCAGACAGGCGGCAGTCCGAGCACGGACCAGGGGTAACAAGAGCACAACGTGCAGACGACGACGTTGTGCATCTTCGGCGTATTCTCGATAACGCGCATACTTTGGCCCTCCTGGCCTCCCAAGCCAAGCTCGGTAATCGCCGCGTCCGCATCGGTCAGGAGACGGCGCTTATATTCCGCATCCACCCACGCGCGTGCGACAATGCGGGCACCGATATGCGGGCCGACTTTATGCTCGTACGTGTCGACGATCGCATCGAGTGCAGCTCGATCGACCAGTCCTTTTTCGACGAGAAGAGATTCCAGCGCTTTTACGCGAAGCGTCAGATCCGAAGGAACTGCTTGATGGTCGTGATCGTGGTCGTGTTCTTGCCCGTGCTGCGCCTGCCCGCCCTGTGGATTCGCGACGAAGGCTGCAGCACCGGCTGCCGCGCCCTTCAAGAAACGGCGGCGGCCAAGTGAAGATTTTTTGGATTTCGCCATAGTTGCTTTTGATCTTATGAGCAAAGGTGCGGTGTGTCAAATCATCGGCGCACTGTTTCCGTGTGATTGTTCAATTGACGCTACAGGAGGTCCGATGAGCGGTGTGAATCGCCAGACTGTCGATCTGTCGAAATATCCGGATCTAGTCGTCATCTATCTTGGCATGCGGATGAACATGCTTCGCGGCCTGAAGACGATGATTGGCTTTGGTCCTCGAATCCAGCAATCCGTCGACGCAGAGCCGGAGGGGTTGCTGCTTCACGAGAATCTTCTCTTCAGTTTGTTTCCGCCCCATTTCGGCATGCGCCAGTATTGGCGCGATTTCGAATCCCTCGAGCGGTGGACGCGCTCGGAACCGCATCGCATCTGGTGGCAGAACTTCCTGAAAGACTCCGGGGGAACCGGATTTTGGCACGAGACTTATTTCATGCGCGGTGGGATGGAAGCCATATACGACGACATGAATCATTCTGTCGGCATGATGCGCTTCGCGGAGCTAAAACCGGCGCGCGGTCCAATGTTTGGCGCCCGCGTTCGTTCCGGCCGGATGGGTGAAGCTCCCGCGCCTCCCCTGACCGAGCAGGATCTGTATCGGTGAACCGATGTCCCGGCGCGCGCCGGTTATAATGGCAACCTTGTTCATGAACATAAGGGGCAAGGTAGCATTAATCACAGGCTCGGCAAAACGGATTGGAAGAGAGATCGCGCTCGAGTTCGCCCGCAGAGGAGCGCGGATCGCGGTCCATTACCGGTCCGGTGAGGCTGAAGCGAAACAGGTCGCGGGCCGTGATGGCGCTGCATTTCACGCCGACCTCAGAGATGGCGCCGCCGTCGAAAACATGTTTCTCGGGATTGAAGCGACGTTCGGCGGCCTGGATATTCTCATCAACAGCGCGTCCGTATTTTCGCCTGCAACCGCAGACGATGCGACGCCGGCTCATTGGGACTTGCAGATGGATATCAATGCCAAGGCGCCGTTTTTTCTCGCCCAGCGCGCGGCGCGCCTCATGCGAGCCCGCGGCGCGGGCAAAATCATCAACATTGCGGATGTCGCCGGCGAATTGATTTGGCAGGCGTACCTGCCGTACAGCGTTTCAAAAGCAGCGTTGATTGCCGTAAATCGCGGCCTCGCAAAAGCATTCGCGCCCGATATCCAGGTCAATGCCGTCGCGCCCGGACCTGTGTTGTTTCCCGACTACTACACGGAAGAACAAAAGCAGGCCGCTATCGATCGTACCCTCCTCAAACGCGCAGGCAGCCCGCAGGATATTGTGAATGCCGTGATGTTCCTCATTGAGAATGATTACATCACCGGCGAGATCGTCCACGTCGACGGCGGCCGCCACATTATTTAGCGTTTGCAGCCGCTATCGAGCTTGTTCTCACATGGAAGCGTTAAACTGCGCCTCAACTCGTTCGCAATACGGTTTTTGTCCGTTCCACTTGAGGATCAGCGGTTGGTATTTTGGCGAGCCCATGTTGGAAGGCATAGATCATCAGAGCCAGGCGATCCGCGACTCCGAGCTTGTCAAAGACGGAGGTGAGGTAGTGACGGACCGTTTTTTCAGAAATAAACAGCCGTTCACCGATCTGTTTGTTCCTCATACCCTCCGCAACCAGGGCAATGACTTCACGCTCGCGCACGGTGAGCTCCGCGATCTTTAGGGCTTCGGAATCCATTTTCTTCGCCCGCGCGTGGATGAGTTCCGTCATTACCGTTGAGATCATCGGACGATTGAGCCACATCTCTCCGCCATGGACCTTGCGAATCGCCTTGACAAGGGAACCCGCCGAATCCAGCTTGAGCACAACGCCCAGGGCTCCTAGGCGCACCGCACGAAGATGAAGTTCGGGATCAGGCACGCCTGTCACGATGATCACGCGTGGTGGCTCTTCGGGCTCGATCAATTGAGGCAGAAAGTCGATCCCACTCTCATTCCCAAGATCCAGGTCGAGGAGAACAATATCGGGGTGCTCCTGCATCAGGGCGAGAGCTTCGGCTCGATTGCTCGCCGTTCCGACGACGATCATATCCGGTTCTTTTTCGATCAGCAGCCGCAACCCGGCCAAAAAGATCTGGTGATCATCGACTAACAGGATGCGAATAGCGGTCTCCGACTGATACATCATTGTTGGCTGGGATTTATCCCAATAACCTCCCTCTTCCACGACTTAAGTTGTGCTGACTGCCCGTCGGCTCCCCTTGCACGCCGGCATCTCAGTAACATACCCTCAGCTCTCACCTTTGTTTTCTGCTCCCTGCCTTTGCTCTCGCGGCTGTATTTGTACGACGGCCAGGTCGCCGGCCTGGTGACTCATTTTTCGTGTTCACAACGGCTTCACGAGCCGCATCCTCACCGGATATCCCCTGGGGCTCGTCCGCAGGCAACTGCTCGGAGGTGGCCTCGGCATTACTTGCATTGGCGGGATCTTCAACCGGAAAGAACATCTTGAATTCCGTCCCCTGTCCCGGTTTACTGGAAACGGTAATTACTCCTTTGTGACTTGTAACGATCCGCAGCACCGTCGATAGCCCAAGACCCGTTCCATTCTTTGCGTGTTTCGTTGAAAAGAACGGTTCGAAGACTTTGTCGATGATCTCGGCAGGTATTCCGACCCCAGTGTCCGAGACCTTGATCAGAACATGTCTGCTCCCTTTCTCTCCGTCGTAGCCCGAAGATGGAGCGCCACCAAAGACTGTATTATGAGCTTCGATCGTCAACGCACCACCTCTGGGCATAGCATCACGAGCGTTGACGCAAAGGTTCACCAAGACTTGATAAACGTGTGTTGCGTTGCCCACGATAGTCCAGAGATCTGTGGCGATCCGGGTTTTAATGCTGATGGATTCTGGAAAAACGCGCTTTAGGACTCCCACAGTTTCATGAATCAAATGCCGCAGCTGAATGGGAGTGCGTTCTCCTTCAATTCCCCTGGCCAGAGACATCAGTTGGGTGATGAGGCCTCCCGCATGTTCCGCGTTGATCTTCAGCGTATCCAGCCATTGTCGATCCTCGCGTTCCATCTTTTTCGCCCGAAGGATGCGAGTCGCCAGCAGCATCGGCGACAACACTTTGTTCAAATCGTGCGCGATGCCGCTTGCCAATCTGCCAATGGTTTCCATACGTTGCGCACGGAGGAACTGAGACTCGAGCAGTTTTGATTCGGTAACGTCGGTGTTGACGATCACGACGGACTTCGGATGACCAGTTTCGTCACGCAGGACTCTCGATCGGCTCTCAACGATGACTTGCCTGGAGTCTTTAGTGACTTGACGCATCTCAACCGCACACTCGCCGTTCTCGGCGAAAATACCGGGGTCTTCGTAAATCGATGTTAGAGACAGCAGCTCATACATGTTCTTG
>WNGR01021781.1_pt1 | contig 10090 bp, 7 predicted proteins | sample 5407581 | NCBI WGS metagenome assembly WNGR01 (sample SAMN13153383, study PRJNA577476) | soil metagenome | isolation source: 80 cm soil or saprolite under Garry oak tree replicate 2 | place: USA:California | collected 2016-06-15
GGCAAAGAAAAGTAGGTGCCGCCCCGCACAGGGGCGACGCGTGAACGGCAAACACCATAGCGCGGATGCCGGCGCAAAGGCCAATACACCGAACGGCGACGCTTGAAATACGAAGGCAAACCGCGAATGCCAGCGCAAACACAAGCAAACCACCCAGCGTCGCAGACAAACAAAACCTCAATCAATAGGCCGCCCAGCCGTCTCACGAACAAACGGCAACGCCAACAAAGAAACCAAACCACATCCAATCAGATACCACGCCGGCGCAAGCGTATTCCCTGACAACTGAATAAGCCACGTAGCAAAGAACTGCGCAAAACCACCAAAAATCGACACCCCAAGACAATAAACAATCGACATCCCAGTAGCGCGAATCTCGCGCGGAAACATCTCAGGCAGCATAACGATATTAGGCACGGCCGTGAACGCAACAAGCACGCCGAGCACGGCAACAACGGAAAGCAAAACCGGCACCGTAGGCACAGCATTAATAACCATAAACGCAGGATAAACAGCCGCAATCAACAGAACCCGAGAAACCCCAAGCACCCGCTTACGCCCATATCGATCCGACAACGACCCAGCAAACGGCGAGCAGATCACCGTAACAAAAGCAGCCGTCCACGAAGCCCACAACGCCAGCGACATCGGCAGATGGAGAATCTTGATCGCGTAAGTAGAAAGATAAAACAGCACGATATAGTTCGCGGCCGTGCCGCCAATCGTCGTCACAACACCCGTCACAATCGAACCCATATGCGTGCCGAAAATCTCACGCACAGGCTTCGCAACCGTCGCGGCTTCGAGAGCGGGCGAATGATCTGAAGACGCCGGCAACGGCAACGTTTCATCCAGATGCCGCCGGATATACACACCAATCGGCCCCATCGCCATACCGATCACAAACGGCACACGCCAACCCCAGCTTTCGAGCGCATGCGTCGACAGCATTGCGGCCAACGCGACGCCAAGCAGCGAACCGACCACGGTGTTCAAGCCCTGACTCACGAACTGCCAGCTGCCATAAAAGCCGCGCGTACGGTCGCTGCCGTACTCCATCAAGAGCGATGTGGAAGCACCAATCTCGCCGCCCAGCGCAAAGCCCTGAATCAACCGCGCAAGAATCACAAGCACGGGCGCAGCAAGACCAATCGACGCATACGTCGGTGCAAACGCGATGATCGCCGAGCCCAGCGTCATCAGCCACAGCGTCAGGCTCATCGCCGCCTTGCGGCCCGCACGGTCCGCATACGCGCCAAGCACCACGCCGCCCACCGGCCGCATGATGAACCCGACACCAAACGTGCCGACCGCGAGCATCAGTTGCGCAAGCTGCCCTTCGACAGGAAAGTACAGCTTGCCGATAATCGTCGCGAAGAAGCTGTAGATCGTGAAGTCGAAGAACTCGAGGCCGTTGCCAAGCGTGATCGCAGCGATCGCTTTCGCGTGGCTCGCGCGCTGCGGCTGTACACCGCTCGTTGAAATGCTGTCGTTCGACGTGGAAGTCGTTGCGGCTGTGTAAGTCATATCCGTCTCCCGGATGCGTCAGACGAGAAATGATTGCGCGAGACGCACCCAATACGCGGCGCCCGTCGCGAGGCAGTCGTCGTTGAAGTCGTAGCCGGGGTTGTGCACCATGCAACCGCCCTCGCCGTCCCCGTTACCGATGATCAGATAAGCACCCGCGCATCGTTCGAGCATGAACGCGAAGTCCTCGCTGCCCGTCAGCGGCTGCATGTTGGCGATCAGGCCATCGTCGCCGACCCAGTCGCGCGCGACCTGCGTCGCGAATGCCGTCATCTGCGCATCGTTGACGAGCACGGGATAGCGGCGCTGATAGTCGACCTCGGCGCGCGCGTTGTACACCGCCGCCTGTCCGTGCACGACTTCCAGAATGCGCGTCTCCAGATAGTCGCGGACTTCCGGGTTCAGCGCGCGCACGGAGAGACGCATCTCCGCCGTCTCCGGAATCACGTTGGGCGCTTCGCCCGCGTGAATCGCGCCGACCGTGATGATCGCCATATCGAGCGGCGCGACGTTGCGCGACACGATGGTCTGCAACGCCAGCACGATCTGCGCGCACACGACGACGGGATCGACGGCCTTATGCGGCACCGCGCCGTGTCCGCCGCGCCCTGTCACCTTGATGATGACGGTATCCGACGACGCCATGAACGAACCCGGCAGAAAGCCGAACTTGCCCGTCGGATGACCCGGCATGTTGTGCATCGCGAACACGGCGTCGCACGGGAAGCGCTCGAACAGCCCGTCTTCGATCATTTTCTTCGCGCCGGCAAGGCCCTCTTCGGCGGGCTGGAATATGAGGTTCAGCGTGCCGTCGAACGAACGTTCCTGCGCGAGATGCTTCGCCGCGGCGAGCAGCATCGCCGTGTGGCCATCGTGGCCGCATGCGTGCATCTTGCCGGGCAGCTTGCTCGCGTACGGCAGGCCCGTCTGCTCGTGAATCGGCAGCGCGTCCATGTCGGCGCGCAGGCCGAGCTTGCGCGTACCGCTGCCTACTTTCAGTTGCCCGACGACACCCGTGCTACCCAGCCCGCGCGTCACGGTGTAGCCCCACTCGGCGAGCTTGTCGGCGACCAGCTCGCCCGTCACGTGTTCTTCGTACGCAAGCTCGGGATGCGCATGGATGCGGCGTCGCAGCGCAATCATTTCTGCTTCGAGATCGGCGATGCCGGCGGGGATGACCATGGTATTCACGCTGCTGTCTCCATTGATGTCTGTGAACCCAGCATAGCCGCCCATTTTTTTGACGGGCAGGCGGGAAACGGTTACGGTGGCAACCAGTGGTTGTCACCCTCGATGCCACCTTTCATCCGCCCGACATGAAACTGCATCAACTCAGCACGCTCGCCGCCATCGCGGAGACAGGCAGCATCCGCGCCGCGGCGCGGCAACTGGGCTTGTCCCCTGCCGCCGTCACGAAGTCCGTGCGCGAACTCGAAACGGATCTCCGCGCGCCGCTGGTGATACGCGGCACATCGGGCGTCGCGTTCACCGAATACGGACGCGCGCTCGTCGTGCATGCGCGGCTCGTGCTCGGTCAGCTCGCGCGCGCCGAGGCCGAACTCGAAGCGATGCGCGGCGCGGCGGCCGGAAAGCTCTCGGTGGGCGTGACGCCGTGGCTCGCGCTGACGTTTCTGCCCGAGACGGTCAACCGCTTCAAGCAGAAAATGCCCGACGTGCAGCTGGAATTCTTCGAAGGATTATTGGCCGTCGTGCAGCCGCGTCTGCGCGACGGCAGTCTCGACTTTTCGATCGGGCGGCCGCCGCCTGCATCGCCGCAATCGGAGTTTCATAACGTGCCGCTTTTTTCGACGCATTCAGCCGTCGTCGCGCGACGCGGGAATCCGCTTGGCGAATGCCGCACGCTGCACGAACTGCAAGACGCCGAATGGGTGTTGAACTGGGACCCGGCGAGCCGCGAGTCGATGGCTGACAATCTGTTCCGCAAGCGCGGGATGAAGGTGCCGCACACGATCCATCTCGCGCATTCATTCGCGATCGTGTTTGGCCTGCTTCAGCAGACGGATTTCCTCAGCATCTTTCCGTGGCCGCTCGTCGAGGTGAACATCGCGAAGGACAATCTGCGCGCGCTGCCGTTGCGCGAAGTGGTCGATGAGACGATTGTCAGCATCACGTCGCGGCGCGGCGTGCCTGTCAGTCCTGCGGGCGCGTGTTTTATCGAATGCCTGCGCGAAGTGATCGACGAAGGCGCGCGGTCGCAGGATGCGGACCGCCGCCGTCTGTTTCATTCGATCGAACTGCTTTTCTAAGACTTATTTCCCGTATCCGACAACGCCCTTGATCTCCAGAAAGTCTTCGAGTCCGAACTCGCCGTACTCGCGCCCGTTGCCCGACTGACGATAGCCGCCAAACGGCGCTTCCGGCGAGTACTCCGCGTAGTTCAGATAGATCGTGCCTGTGCGCAGCCGCTTCGCGACGGTGCGCGCGCGTTCGAGCGACGCCGACTGGATATAACCCGCGAGACCGTAGATGCTGTCGTTGGCCATTGCGACGGCTTCGTCTTCCGTGTCGTAGCCGAGAATCGACAGCACGGGTCCGAAGATTTCTTCGCGTGCGATCGTCATGTCGTGCTTCACGTGGCCGAACACGGTCGGGCGCACATAGTAGCCATCGCCCAGGCCTTCGGGACGTCCCGGTCCGCCCGCTGCTAGCACCGCGCCTTCGCGCACGCCTGCATCGATCATCGACTGGATCTTGTCGAACTGCTGCTGGCTGATCACAGGGCCCATATCGCTCGACGGCGCGTCCGCCGGACCGACGACGAGTGCATCGGCCACCTCCTTCGCAAAGGCCAACGCTTCGTCCATCCGCGCGCGCGGCACGAACATGCGCGTGGGCGCATCGCACGATTGCCCGCTGTTATCGAAGCATGCGCGCGCGCCACGCGTGACGGCGTCGCGCAGATCGGCATCCTCCAGAATCAGGTTCGCGGACTTGCCGCCCAGTTCCTGATGCACGCGCTTGACGGTATCGGCGGCGGCTTTTGCGACTTGCACGCCTGCGCGCGTCGATCCAGTGAACGACATCATGTCGATGTCCTTGTGACGCGACATGGCATCGCCCACCACCTGCCCTTCGCCGTTGACGAGATTGAACACGCCTGCGGGCACGCCTGCTTCATGCAGGATTTCCGCGTACAGCATCGCGCTCATCGGCGCGAGTTCCGAAGGCTTCAGTACCATCGTGCAACCTGCAGCGAGTGCGGGTGCGACCTTCGTCGTGATCTGCAACGCGGGCCAGTTCCACGGCGTGATGAGGCCGCATACGCCGACGGGCTCCTTGCGGATCAGCATGCTGCCTTTTAGCTGCTCGAAGTCGAAATGCTGCAGCGTGCGGATCATCGTTTCCAGATGCGCGGTGCCGGTCCATGCCTGCGCGTCGTGGGCGAACTGTTTTGGCGCGCCCATTTCGCGGCTGATCGCGTCGACCATGTCGTCGTAGCGCTTGCGATAGACCTTGAGGATCGCTTGCAGCAGATCGATGCGCTGTTGCACCGTGGTTTCCGAATACGTAGCGAACGCGGCTTTCGCGGCCGCGACGGCACGATCGACGTCGCCCGCACTGCCGAGCGAAATCGTTGCGAATGGTTTAGCCGTGGATGGGTCGATTACATCGAGTGTTTTGGGTTCGATCGGGTCGATCCATTTGCCGTCGATATAGAACTGTGTGGCGTGCTGCATGATGTTTTCCTCTAATTGGTCCGATACGTTACATCGACTGTTCTCGAACTACATGTCTTCAAATCGAAATTCATTGGCGAGCGTCTTTAGCTCAGACTCGCGTTTCCCAATCAACCCGCTTTGATCTGCGAATCATTCTGGAGACTTTGACATGAGCAACATTACTTTTACCCGTATCTACGTGAAGGGCCCTGGCGCTACGGGCCTGCAGCCGGCGTTGCATGATCCTGCTGATGTGATTCTCGATGGCGCTAAAGCGCCGCATGCGGCAACTGCTTTTTCTGATGCTGAGAATTTGCTCACCGCTGGGGTTTGGCAGTGCGACGCCGGGGCGCTCAAGTTGTCTGATCTGCCGATTCATGAAGTCTGTGTGCTGATTGAAGGCGAAGTCGTGATTACCAGCGAGGATGGACGTTCCGATCACTATAAGGCTGGTGATGCATTCATCTTGCACAAGGGCTTCTCGGGTACGTGGCATATGCCTGTTGCTACTAAGAAGTACAGTGTTGTTTATTGTGGTTGAGGTTCTGGTTTAAACCGGCCGCGCGGTTTGTGCGCGGTTTTTTATGCTTGCCGTTAGGGTGGCATTCGGACTTTTCGCTGGCATCCGCGATTTGCCTTCGTGCTTCAAGCGTCGCCCCTGTGCGGGGCGGCACCTACTTTTCTTTGCCGCCGCAAAGAAAAGTAGGCAAAAGAAAGCGGCTAACACCGCCAGTTCTTGTGTTTGCCTGAGGGCCCCCACAGGTTCCTACGCTTCACACGGCAACCTGCTTGTTCCGCGTTCGTTGCCAGCGCTCTTGCTGTGCGCCTCACCCGCTTCATGCGCCCGCGCTTCAGCATGCCGCGCCAAACATTCCACGGCCGCCCAGGTGGCAAACTGTGTGTAGGCCCTCGTGCCTCACACGCCTCACTTCGGACCGATAGCGCATGCGTGCCACTATGTAAGAGCGCTACCCTTTACGACGCGACAACCTACACACAGTTTGCCACCTGGGCGGCACATACCATTCGCTGCCGTGAGCCCAAGTACGGGTATTCGAAGCGGGTGAGGCGTTCATTCGATGCGTTAGCAACGCACGTGAACAAGGGCGTTGCCGTGTGAAGCGTAAGACCGGTTGGGGGCCCTCAGGCAAACACAAGAACTGGCGGTGTTAGCCGCTTTCTTTTGCCTACTTTTCTTTGCGGCGGCAAAGAAAAGTAGGTGCCGCCCCGCACAGGGGCGACGCTTGAACTCCGCCATCCACCCCGATCATCCGCCCCATCAAAAGCATTAAAAGTGATCTTGGCAGCGATCCACCGCACAGGCTCTGGCGGAATATACGAAGGCCCCTTCCGCGAGATATCAAGCGAAGTGATCAACGTATCGCGATTCCAGAGCATTTCAAGCCCCATCCTCGCGCCGAACCGGCTCCCGGCAACACCAAACCCGGTATACCCAGCAACGAACACAGTCTTCCCACCGTGATACTTACGCGCAAAAACAGAACCCCGAGAACAGTAATCAATCGGCCCACCCCACGCATGCGTGAACTTCACATCATCCAGCTGCGGGAACGTCCGATAAAAAGCCTCAGCGAGTTTGTAATAAGTCCGCTCATCGCGATCCTGCGCAGGATTGTTATCGCCACCAAAGTGATAACTAACGCGCCCGCCAAAAATGATCCGATTATCCTTCGTGAGACGAAAATAATTGAGCTGCGTACGCGTGTCATACACGCCCTGGCGGTTCTTCCAGCCAATGCGCGCCATCTGCTCTTCCGTCAGCGGACTCGTCGCGATGATGTGATCACGCACCTGCATCACACGCCGGTTGATATCCGTCACGCCAACATTCGCAGTACCCGTGCCGAGCAACACACGCGGCGTATCAATCCGTCCCGCCTGCGTGTACACAATCATCTTCTTGCCAGCGTCTTCAAGACGCGTCAACGGCGAATGCTCATACAGCCGCACGCCGAGTTTCAAGGCAGCCGCCTTGAGCCCCCAAGCAAGCTTCGCCGGATGAATCGTCCCACTACGATTGCGCGACCACATCGCACCTGCAAACAACGGCGAATCCAGTTGCTCTCGAGCCTTCTCACTATCGAGCAATACCACGTCATGCCCATGCGACACATGCAGTTCGAAGTCATTCTGCAAATGGTCGAGGTGCTTCTCGTCGACGGCCACCGTCATCTCGCCATTCCATTCGACATCGGCTTCGATGCCATAACGCACGAGTGATTCCTTGAAGCCGTCGAGGTTCTCCTGGCCCAGACGCTCGAGCACATCGAGATCCTTCGGGAACACACGCGTCGCATTCGGCAGCCCGTGCATCACGGACGTCGAAATAATCCCGCCCGGACGGCCCGACGCACCATACGCAACCTTGCCCGCTTCGATCAGCACGACGTCAAGACGAGGATCGTTCTCCTTCGCCTGAATGGCTGCCCACAAACCCGTAAAGCCGCCGCCGACGATCACGAGATCGGCCGTGGTCGGCCCGATCAACTCGCGTTCGACGGCAGGCGCCGCCGGATTGTCCAGCCAGAACGGAAACAGCTTGACACCCTCGAATGCGCGTTTAACTGAGTCGCTCATCTTCTCACCTGCTCTATTCCAATCTTTGTAAATGATGCCGCCAGCGGCATGCTCTCTTTTATTACGCTGCGTCCTGCGTGTCGAATACTTCTTCGCGCGGCGCCGTCATCCTGTTGCCTCGCATGCCTTCCGCCGTGCGCGGCTCGACCACCTTGATCCGCGCATGCGTGGCCTTGTGGCTGCCGCGCAGCCATCGTCGGCCTTGCGGTCCATACACACCATCCGGCTCAGGGAAGCATTGCAGCAGCGTCACGTACAGCGTGCAAGCCATCGTCAACGCAACAGGCAAGCTGATATCGAGGCCACCCGCAAGCTCGCCGAGCGGGCCGACGAACTGATCCGGCAGATTGACGAAGCACAGGCCCGTCAGCGCGCTCGGAACCCAGGCGCCCATCGCGCGCCAGTTCCAGCCGTGCGTGAACCAGTAGTGGCCGCCGCGTCCGCCGCGATTGAACACCTGCAGATCGTCGGACAGATAGAAGCCGCGGCGCGTCACGTAGCCGATGATCATGATCACCATCCACGGGCAGCTGCATGTATTGATGAGCACCGAGAACGTCGACACGCTTTCCACGAGGTTGAACACGAAGCGCCCGAGAAAGATGAAGCCGATCGCAGCGCAGCCGATCAGGAACGTCGCACGCACGCGGTTGAGCAGCTTCGGAAACATGCTCGACATGTCGAGGCCCGTGCCGTACAGCGCCGTCGTACCCGTCGACATGCCGCCGATGATCGCGATCAGACACACGGGCAGGAAGAACCAGTTCGGCGAGATCGCCAGCAATCCGCCGACGTAGTTATTCGACGCGATAAAGTCGGGCGCCTTCTGCGCGATGATCGTCGCCGTCGCGAGGCCGAAGAAGAACGGCACGAAGGTCGCGATCTGCGCAATGATCACGGCAAGCATCGTGCGATGCTTCGGCGTGTTCTGCGGAATGTAGCGCGCCCAGTCGCCCATCGTCGATGCAAACGAAACGGGATTGCTCAGCGCGACGAGCACCGCGCTCACGAACGCCGGCCAGAAACCGACAGCACCCATCGCAAACTTGCCGGCGTAGTGGCTGTCGAACGGACCGGCGAACGCGAAGATGCCCGCGATGAACAGCAAACTCGCCGTCCACACTGCAATCTTGTTGACCCACAGCATGAAGCGAAAGCCGTAGATACACACCGTCAACACGAGCACCGCGAAGATGCCGTACGCGGCGCTAAGCGTAAAGCCGTTCACAGGCAAACCGAGCAGATGATTCGCGCCGCCCACGAGCGCATCGCCCGAGCTCCACACGGCGAGCGAGAAGAACGCGACGGACGTCAGCAGCGCGAGAAACGAGCCAACGATCCGTCCATGAATACCAAAGTGGCCGCCGGACGAAACAGGATCGTTCGTGCCGTTGCGCATGCCGAACAGACTCATCGGCGCAAGAATGCACGAGCCGACCAGCACGCCGATCACGATCGACGCGACGCCTGCCCAGAACGACAGGCCGAGCAGCACGGGAAAACTGCCGAGCACCGAAGTGGAAAACGTATTGCAGCCGCCGAACAGCAGGCGGAACAGGTCGATGGGCCGCGCATAGCGGGACGCGTCGGGAATGCGTTCGAAACCGAAGGTCTCGACGGTTGTGATACTGCTGTTGTTGCTCTCGGTGGGGCTGCTGCTCATGTCTCCGACTCCTCTGACGGCCAGGGAAATCACGCGGCTCGCTACTGGCTGGTGGCGTCCGCTTTTTAACGAATGTCTGGTCGCCACTGTAAAGAGAAACAATTCGGGCAAAAATATCGTCGGCGCAACCTTTACTTCGATATAAGTCGATGTAAGCGGAATTCCTTATCCAGTAAGGCTTCTCAAGCAGATAGCGGCGTCGCTGAAAGTCTCGAAAGCAGCTTGCGACGTGCAAAACGTCGAAAAGAATCGGCAGATTTCAGGTACGGCGGCGCTTCCTCGCGGCCGCAACGGCAGGCATCGGAATCGGCACGCTGCCCTTCGTGCCCTGTTCGATCAGAAAGTCGCGGAACAGGCTCGCGACATGCGGCAGACGCTTATCCGACACATGCATCACGTACCAGTCGCGTTCGATCGGATTGTCGGGTAGCGGCAGCAGCGCCAGCAACCCCGCCTGAAATTCCAGCGAGCACGCGTGCAGCGACAGAAACGAAATGCCGAGCCCCACTTCCACCAGTTGCTTGATCGCCTCGTTGCTCGACAGCTCGGAACCGATATGAAGCTTGTGACCCGCCTGCCTGAACAGGTTTTCGACCGTCGAGCGCGTGCCGGAGCCGCGCTC
>WNGR01011727.1_pt1 | contig 10088 bp, 4 predicted proteins | sample 5407581 | NCBI WGS metagenome assembly WNGR01 (sample SAMN13153383, study PRJNA577476) | soil metagenome | isolation source: 80 cm soil or saprolite under Garry oak tree replicate 2 | place: USA:California | collected 2016-06-15
CCGCTATCCCATGCCAGCGTCTCTGGCACGGATGATGGCTTGGGCGCGGTCTGCGACCTGAAGCTTGTTGAAAATGTTGGAGACATGGAACATACCGGCCTGCACGCGCTATACTATGAAAAAGGACCGTCCCCTTGCATCTGTAGGCCCCCGATTCATCGGGGGACGAGCGCAGCGAGGAGCGTTGACTATGGTTACTCAGACCAGAGAAAAAAATGCAAAATTCATCCCATCTCTACAAGAACTGCCCCTCCTGGGAAGTGTAATCACCCATTCTGGCGCGGGCCGCTTTGATCTCTATCGCCGTATAGCCCGTGAATGTGGCGATATCGGCCTCTTTCACCTGGGACCCTACCGCGTGATCCAGATTGTCTCATCCGACCTGGTACACAGCCTGTTGGTGGAGCACGCCAACGACTTTGATAAAGGCGACATACAGCATAAAGCCTTCCGCTCCATCACCGGGAACGGACTCTTCATCAATGAAGGGGAAGCGCATCGCAGGCAGCGCAAGCTGATGTCGCCTTACTTCCAGCCCCGCCATATCGCCAGCTATGCCCAGACCATGGTGCGCGAAGCCGAAGAGGCCCAGCAGCACTGGCATAATGGCGAGGCCCTTGACATGGACCGCGAGATGATGCGACTTTCGATGAGCCTTATCGGCAAAGTTCTCTTCGACGCGGATATCTTCACCGAAGCCGACGAACTTGGAGCCGCCGTCTGGACGCTGGCCCAGCACATCCTCTATCTATTCACCCATCCTTTTGCCCCGCCTCTCAACTGGCCCACCGCTCGCAACAGGAAAGTCAAACACGCGCAACGCGTCCTTGATAACAAAATGCGACAGATGATCGCTGAGCGCGAGGCACACCCTGATCAGGGCAATGATATCCTCTCGGTCCTGCTCCAGGCAAGAGACGAAGATGGCACCAGGATGAGCAGCCAGCAGCTGCGGGCTGAATGTCTGACGCTCTTCAATGCCGGTCACGATACCGCCGCTACCGCGCTCACCTGGAGCTGGTACCTGCTGGCATCCCATCCTGAGGCGTATCACACGATGCAGCAGGAGATAGACACAGTCCTGCAGGGCCGCTCACCAACCCAAGTCCTGCAGGGCCGCTCACCAACCCACGCCGATCTGGCGCGCCTGCCCTTCACCTTACAGGTCTTCAAAGAAACCATGAGGCTCTACCCGCCTGCCTATCTTCTATCACGCACCGCGCTGCATAATACAGAGCTATGTGGCTACCCCATACGCAGAGGCGACATCGTCTTCGCAGGCATCTACGCCATGCACCACCGGCCAGACTACTTCCCCGCCCCGGAAGTCTTCCGCCCCGAGCGCTTCGCCCCGGAGCAGGAGAAGAACCTTCCCCGCTCTGCCTACATCCCCTTCGGCGTGGGACCGCGCATCTGCATCGGCAATCATTTCGCCTTGATGGAAGCCCAGCTCTTGCTCGCAACGCTCGCACAACGGGTCACCTTTGAACTGGCCCCTGGCCAATCTCTAGAGCTTGACCCAAACAAATCGCTCACGATGCGCACCAAAAACACCATCAAAATGATCGTGCACCGCAGATCCATCTCATAACGGGGATGCAGGAGGGCTGCACAGCGGAACAAGCAGTGAGAAACAATCCATCCTGCCACGTTTATTACGGTGGTCGCTCGGGTTATTAAGAGGTTCCGGAATTGCCTCTACCTTGACTACTATTTAGTCTGATTCTACCCGTTCTCATAGCCTATTCTCTTGTCAAATGCCGAATAACCTGCTAGTCTATCTAACCAGATACAGATATAAATCAATAGGTTCGTCTAAGGGACTGAGAAGAGCTGGAGTTGGAGAGGCCGGAAATGAATGACAAGAAGGAACTGCGCGAGTATACTACTACCAACTTGCCAAATATGGTTGCTATTGTGTACAACCGCCTCGAAGAGCTAAGTCAACGGCAAAGTCCAGATCCTTTGGACCCACTCAAGCAACTATTCTGGACCGATTTGAGTTATAAACGTGTTAACAGGCCGCTCCCCACGCGCAACTGGTCTCAAACTATTCAAGTTACCTTACAAGAGCCACCACTGCGCCTTGCTACAGGGGGTGAGGACGACGACTTTGACATTGTCTACATTCATTTGAAAAACGATAGACTCCTACTCACCGAAGAACGTGCTGTTGTGCTCAAATTACTTGATGAGCGACTTGATGGCTTTTTTATTTTCTCCAATATCGCACAAAGCCAGTGGCATTTTGTGAATGTTAAACAGGATAGCACACAGACCAGGCGGCGACTCTTCCGTCGTATTACGGTTGGACCAGAGGAACGCCTGCGCACAGCTTCCGAACGCCTGGCATTGCTTGATTTGGCAAAGAGAGAGGAAGCTTCACGACTAGAGATCCGTGATTTACACGAACATGCATTTGATGTTGAAGCTGTCACTGACAAATTCTTTCAGGCGTATAGAAACCTGTTCCGCATTCTTCAGAAAGACCTGGAAAAGCAAACTGGCGATTCTACCTGGGCGCATGACTACGCGCTTCAGTTTCTCAATCGTTGCATGTTTCTGTATTTTCTCCAACGTAAAGGCTGGCTAGGCAACGATAGAGAATTTTTGCGCTCGTTTTGGGAGAGCTATACAACACCAGATGCTGAGCATAAAGACGGCGTTGAGTATCAAAAAGATGCGTTTTTTGAATACTGGCTTCAAGTGCTGTTCTTCGAGGCCTTCAACAAGCAGTTCTTGCATAGTAGAACCTATTTCCCTAAGCAAATTTATGACATTCTGGCCCAGGCCCCTTACCTGAATGGCGGCTTGTTCACCAAAAATGATCTCGATAAAAAAGGTGGCTTTATCATCACAGATGGCCGTTTTCAGCAAGTATTCAACTTCTTACAGGGCTATAACTTTACCATTGCAGAAGACAGCCCACTCGACCAGGAAGTAGCTGTTGACCCCGAAATGATCGGCAAGGTCTATGAGAGCCTGGTCAACGTGTCAACCGAAATAGACGAACGCGGAGAGGCAGGTATCTTCTATACGCCACGTGTTGAAATAGACCTGATGTGCCGCCTATCCCTGGTTGACAATCTTTCCAATCAGCTTGGACAGCAATACAGGAGTCTGTTATATGATGTAGTTTTTGCACTAGAGCCACATGAAAAGTCGGAAGCCGATGATAGAGTCGATGCTAATGGGCTTTGGCCGCAACTCCATGCTAGCCTGCGTTCCATCAGAGTGGTTGATCCGGCCTGCGGTTCTGGTTCGTTTCTGGTAGGCATGCTCTATGTGCTGGATGATCTGCAGAAACGGGCCAATGAACGGCGCTACGAAGATGAGAATGCATACGGGCGTAAAAAACGCATCATCGAAGAGAACCTTTATGGTGTCGATGTGATGGAATGGGCTGTCCATGTAGCAGAATTACGTCTCTGGCTGACACTGATTGTCGAAGATGTTGCTGACGACCCCAGTATCTCAACTGTCGAAGGTCGTTTCACGCGCATAGACCCGCTCTTACCACACCTTTCATTCAAGATACGCCCTGGAGACAGCCTGGTACAAGAGGTTGGGGGTATCAGTATGGGATTGGATACAACAAAGAACCTGCCCCGTGAGCTTTTGACCCTTCTCAACACGTTAAAGCGGGACAAGCGAGACTTTTTCCATAATCATCCCTTACGACATCCGAAAACGAAAGATCAACTTGTTCAGGATGAATTTGTACTGTTTTGCGCTATCTTCGATGAACAAATTCATGCGCGTGAGGAAACCGTTAAGAAGTATCGACGAACGATTGAAGTCCTGGAAGGGGAGCGATCACTCCTAGATGGCAAGCCGATGAACACACCGAAGGCAAAGAATGAGATTGAAAGGCTCAAGCTACTGATATCTATAGAAGAACACGAACTTGAGCGTTTGAGAAAAGCGCGCATAGCGCTCAAAACGCCCAAAGATGAACCTTTCGTATGGGATATTGCTTTTCCAGAAGTATTTGGAGATGAGCAAGAAAACAGAGGCTTCGATATTGTGATCGGCAATCCCCCATATGTACGACAGGAGCATATAGCCAATCCACACTTGCTACGAGAAGAGGCTGCAACTGCAGAGAATAAGCAGATCTATAAAGCGCAACTTGCTCGCGCTGCCTATCAGGCATACCCGACCTTCTTCGATTATAAAGCTGGTATCGCAGCCCGGAAAATCGATGCGAAAAGCGACCTGTACATCTATTTCTACCTGCTCGGACTCAGGGTATTGCAACCAAGGGGATCATTTTGCTTTATTACCTCTAACTCCTGGCTTGACGTAGGCTACGGGAAAGATTTGCAGGAGTTTCTGCTAAAGTATTGCCGCATCAACATGATCCTGGATAATCAGGTGAAACGTTCTTTCTCCTCAGCAGATATCAATACGATTATTGCGCTGTTCTCGGCTCCCGCTGAGAAAACAGATGAGGATATACGTAACCACGTAGCGCGCTTTATCCTCTTCAAGGTGCCGTTTGAAGATACACTGTCGGCAGATATTTTCAAGGAGATAGAGCGAGTTGAGGAACGTGCAAGTACAGCAGCCTATCGTGTCCACACGGTTTCTCAGCAAACCCTGCTGGAAGAAGGATATGAAGGAAATGAGGAAGAGACTGATAAAGATACCTCTCTCCGCAAAACGGAGAAAGCTGTTTCAATGCTGTTTGAGCAACAAGGCCACTACACTGCCAATAAGTGGGGTGGCAAGTACCTGCGGGCTCCCGATATCTACTGGACTATCCTGGAAAAGGGTAAGAGCAAGCTAGTACGGCTAGGTGATATTGCTGAAGTGAATTTTGGTATCAAAACAGGAGCCAATGAATTTTTCTACCTGGACGATACAAAAGCAAGACAATGGCATTTAGAGCCAGAATTCTTACAACCAGCTATTAAAAGTCCCCGTGAGTGCAGAAGTATCTCGATTGATCCAGAGACATTGCAGTTAAAATTATTCCTATGTCATAAAACAAAAGCAGAGCTTAAAGGCACCTCCGCCTTGAGGTATATCGAGTGGGGCGAATCACAAAAATTCCATCAAAGACCAAGTTGTAGAGGACGTGCAAAATGGTGGGATTTAGGAGAAAGGCGTTCCCCACATTTAGGATTTAACTACCTCATTGACTCGACAGCGAAAACGCTCTATGCTCCTCACGGCTGCTATTTTAGTGATAATTTCCACGAAGTCATTATTTCTAACCTTTTAGTTTTACCGTTATGCGCATCCTTAAACTCTACTCTTTTCCAACTCATGGTCAATGTGGCGGGCCGATCTAATTTTGGTGGGGGATTACTCAAAATTCAAAGGTACGAGGTAAATGATTTGCCCTGCGTGAACCCTTCAGCAATAGCGTTTAACAACAGCAAACTACTTGCTTCTACTTTCTGGGACGTTTTACATCCCTCATCAGACCGCCGCACTCTAGATACCATTATCTTCGATGAACTTAACCTCACACTAGGCGAAAGAGATGCAGTGTATGAAGCAGTGATAGAGTTGGTAAGTAATCGACTGAAAAAGGCTGAGAGTCTGAAAACAAGCAGAGATATAAGCAGGCGTCTGGAAGCTGTTGAAAACACCTTGGGAATCTGGATGGGTATACCTGACGAAGTAGAGGAAGAGGTTGATAGTACCTATGCCTGATCTTTCGTTGTTACCGGATGGCGCGAGTGTGTTTGTCGATACGAATATATTTGACTTACATTTTCAGGGCAAATCACTCGCCTGTACGAATTTCTTTTCGCGCGTTGTAAACGAGGAAATCGATGCTTACGTCAATGTCCAGGTACTGGCCGATCTGCTGCATAAATTGATGACTGCTGAGGCATTCGCCAATCACTGTATAAGCACTCGCAGCGCGAGCAAATTGAAGGAGTATTTGAAAAGACAAAGAGGGAATACTATCCCGCTTGGAATATACCAGGTCCAATTTGAGAATGCACTAAAGATGGGATTAAAAGTGTTGCCCATCAATGAGAAATTGCTGGTAGAGACAAAAACCGAACGAACCACTTACTATTTGATGACAGGGGATTCACTCCATCTCGGGTGCATGAATCGTAGAACAGTGAAGAGACGAAAGGCTCCTCTGCATGATATTGCGACCAATGATGGTGATTTTGCCTCTATTCCAAGCTTAACCGTCTGGCAACCCGACGACGTAATACGCTCATAAAAGGTATCCTATGCCAACACATGACATCATCGATAACCGCCATGAAAAACTGGTAGACCACATCAATCGTATGCTTGACTCAACTGAGTATGCTCGTTTCGCTGTTGGCTACTTCTTTCTATCGGGCTTGGAAAGCGTTGCAAAAAGACTCGACTCCGTAAAAGAACTGCGCCTGCTCATTGGGAATACAACCAATCGTGAAACACTGGAACAACTAGCCGAGGGGTACCGGCGCCTGGAACTCGTACAGGACGCCATCGAAGCCCAGCAGTATCCCAGGCGTACCGACGCTGTGCGTATGGCAGCCACAACAGTCGGTAATATTCGCTCTACAGTAGAAGAGATGGATCAAACAGACCAGGGCGAAGAGTTAGTCAAAACACTCGTGCGTATGATCCAGGAAAAGCGCCTTAAAGTGAGAATATACACGAAAGGGCGTTTGCATGCCAAAGCCTACATCTTTGATTACTATGGCACGCTTTTCGACAGGCTTGGCAATCCAGTAGAACGCCATGAGAAAGGAATTGCCATTGTTGGCTCTTCTAACCTGACCCTTTCAGGTGTCAGCCATAATACCGAACTCAATGTGGTTGTGCAGGGAAACGATAATCATGCAACCCTGGCCGCCTGGTTTGATGAACTCTGGAACGAGTCCCAGGATTTTGACGAGACGCTTATGCATGAAATGCAACAATCCTGGGCCATTGCTCCCGTCAGACCATATGATATCTATATGAAAACACTCTATATGCTTGTGAAAGATCGACTGGAAGGTGAAGATGCGCGAGATATCCTGTGGGACGACGAGATAACCCAGCGATTGGCTGACTTCCAGAAAGTTGCGGTGCGACAGGCGGTGCAGATTATTCGTGACTTTGGAGGCGTATTCGTTTCCGATGTAGTCGGCCTCGGCAAGAGCTATATCGGCGCGGCAATCGTCAAACATTTCGAACGGACAGAACATGCGCGCCCCTTGATCATTTGCCCGGCGCCTCTTGTCGAAATGTGGGAACGTGCCAATGAAGTCTATCAACTGAATGCACGTGTGCTATCCACGGGTTATCTGCGTGAAGATGATGATGGGAATTTCAACTTCTTGCTCAAAGAGACGAAATTCCGGGATCGCGATTTTGTGCTCATCGACGAGAGTCATAACTTTCGTCATCCAGATACGCAACGCTATAAAGTAGTTCAGGCATTCTTGGTCACTGGCAAACACTGTTGCTTTTTGACCGCGACGCCTCGCAACCAGAGCGCCTGGGACGTGTACTACCAGATCAAGCTCTTCCATCAGGATGATAAGACTGACTTACCTGTTGATCCACCTGTATTGAGAGACTATTTTCGGCTCATTGAAAAAGGAGAACGTAGGCTTCCAGACCTGTTATCCAATATCCTCATCAGGCGTACTCGCAATCATATTTTGCGCTGGTATGGGTATGATGCAAGTACTCATCAATCACTTGATCCATCTCAATTTAGGGAATATCTGGATGGGCAGCGACGAGCTTATGTCATGGTCGGGGGAAGACATCAGTTCTTTCCTCAACGAACACTGGAAACTATTGAATACAGTATTGAAGACACCTATCAAGGACTCTACCAGTTACTACGTGGATTTGTAGGAAAACCTCGAAAGGGACAAACTGCCAATATTTCAGAAGACGAGTTGACCTTTGCCAGATATGGCTTATGGCAATACGTCATCAAGAGCAAGCAAAAACAAGAACCGTATGTTACCATACAACGTGCGGGTCATAACCTTCGAGGGTTAATTCGCGTACTCCTCTTCAAACGCTTCGAATCAAGTGTTTACGCTTTTCAACAGACGGTGCGCCGCCTGTTACGAGTGCATAAATCGTTCCTGGTAGCTCTTTCCCAAGGCATTGTTCCCGCTGGAGAAGATGCCCAGAATATCCTTTACGAATCTGATTATGCAGAAGAAACCGATTTAATGGATGCTTTAAGGAATGTCACCGGGCGTTACAATGTTTTAGACTTTGACCTGTACCGCCTAAAAGCGGATATCGAGCATGATATTCGCCTCCTTGAGAAAATTCTAACGCTAGTCGAACCCATTACACCTGAGCAGGATGCGAAACTTCAAACGCTCAAGAAACGACTGGCAGATGCGCCATTAAAAGATGGGAAATGCTTGATCTTCACTCAATACGCTGATACAGCTCGTTATCTGTATGAAAATCTAAATCCTCAAGGCAAACGGGATGATATCGAAGTGATCTATAGTGGTGATAAAAGTAAATCTCGTGTAGTTGGCAGATTCGCCCCTAAGTCTAATCCTGAATACCAGATGTCTCCCAACGAAACAGAATTGCAAATGCTGATCACGACAGATGTGCTTGCAGAAGGCTTAAATATGCAAGACTGTGACAAGATTATCAATTATGATCTGCATTGGAATCCAGTACGACTCATCCAGCGTTTTGGACGTATTGATCGTATTGGCAGCGAATATGCCATCATCTATGGATTCAACTTTCTTCCTGAGACGGGTATAGAAAAGAACCTGGGGTTGCGCCAGAAGCTCCACAACCGCATTCAGGAAATTCACGATACCATCGGTGAAGACTCTGCTATTCTTGACAGAACCGAGCGTCTGAACGAAGAGGCCATGTATGCTATTTATGAGAAAAAAGGAAACCAGTTAAGCCTTTTCGAAGAGGAGGACGAGGACTTCTTAGATCTCAATGAGGCCGAAGAAATCATGAGACAGTTGCGGAAGGAAGATCCAGGTGAGTATGAGCGTATTGCAAACCTTCGAGATGGTATTCGCACGGCGAAAGCTTCAAGCCTTAAGGGGCTCTATGTATTCTGTCAGGCGGGACGCTACCAACAACTGTTTCTACTGAATGACAAAGGTGAAGTAGCATCTCGTGATATTCCTCGCATTTTAGGAACGATCAAAGCCACCCCAGAACAAGCAGGAGATGCCTTACCTTCTGATTACAATCAGGCAGTCATGCGCGTAAAACGCCGCTTTGCAGAAGAGGTGAAACACCGTCAAGCAGAACGTGAACACACACTTTCTCTTACTCAGGGGCAGCGCTATATCCTACGGGAACTACGTGAGCTTTTCAGACTTGTGGCAGACGAAGACGAGAAAGCTCAAATCAACCTGCTGGAAAAGGCTTTTCGCGGGCCGATTACGACGGCCATTAATCGAGAACTAAATTTCTTACGTAAAAACAGTGTGAAGAATCGAGACTTATTGAAGAGCTTAGGACAGATATACTTTCAACATAATATGCAAGACTGGGTAGACAATCAACAGAAACGATTAGGAGACGACGAGCTTCCCAGGCTGGTATGTAGTGAAGGACTCATCTAAGAGAGGCTAGCATGCAAAAAAAAGCGGTTGTGCTTTTATCAGGTGGACTGGACTCCACAACCACACTAGGAATTGCTTACCACGAAGGCTTTGAGCTTTACACACTTTCCTTTGATTACGGTCAGCGCCATCAGCGAGAAGTCGAGGCTGCTGCTGCAATTGCCCACCATTACCAGGTTCAGCAGCAGCGGATAGTTACCATCGATCTTTGTGCCTTCGGAGGGAGTGCATTAACTGCTGACATTGCAGTTCCTCATGGCCAAAGTTTCGATCAGATGTCACAGAATATCCCCATTACATATGTTCCGGCCAGAAATACCATTTTTCTATCGTATGCTCTCGCCTATGCCGAAGTAACAGGAGCCAATGACATCTTCCTTGGCATCAATGCGATTGATTATAGTGGTTATCCTGATTGCAGACCCGCATATTTAGAAGCATATGAACGTATGGCAAATCTTGCAACGAAGGCGGCAATACAGGATGGGCGAGTATTCCGCTTCCATGCACCACTGTTGTACATGAATAAAGCTGATATCA
>WNGR01009718.1_pt1 | contig 10087 bp, 5 predicted proteins | sample 5407581 | NCBI WGS metagenome assembly WNGR01 (sample SAMN13153383, study PRJNA577476) | soil metagenome | isolation source: 80 cm soil or saprolite under Garry oak tree replicate 2 | place: USA:California | collected 2016-06-15
GATCGAGTTCGATGGCGACACGCTGCACAATCTTCACATCTTTGCCGGCGACACTTCGATCAAGGCCAAGCGTCCCGCCGAGGCTTCCAACACCGTCTATTTCGGTCCCGGCGTCCATAGACCGGAAAATGGCGCGGAAGCCTTCACAGCGACCTCTGGCCAGACCATTTTCATAGACGGCGGGGCTGTGCTCGAAGGATCGTTTGTATTGGAGAATGTGCATGACGTCTCGATTGTCGGCCACGGTCTGATTGAACAGCCGAAGGGCGGCTTCATCATCAAACACTCCAGCAATATCCGGGTTGAAGGGCTGACCTTCATCAATCCGGCGCACGGTACTTTGGCCTGCATGCAGTCGCAGCATGTGGCGCTCAGTGACATCAAGACCTTTAGCGCCGTGCCGTGGGGCGATGGGATAAACGTCTATTCTTGCGAAGATGTGTCGCTCGACAAGGCGTTCATCCGCACGTCCGACGACTGCTTCACCGTTTACGCGCATCGCGACGATACCTATGGCGATGCCCGTCATATTCGCGTCAGCGATTCAACGTTCTGGGCCAACACCGCTCATGCCATGTTCGTCGGGATGCATGGCAATACCGAAAAGCCGGAGACGATCGAGGACGTCGTATTCAAGAATATCGATGTCCTCGACCTGCATGAGGACCAGCCCGATTACCAGGGCGTGATGGCGATCTATGCCGGAGATTCCAACCTGGTGCGCAACATCACTTTCGAGGATATCCGCGTCGACCGCATCGAAGAAGGCAAGCTGTTCAATTTCCGCGTCGGCTACAATAGCAAATACAACACCAGCCCCGGCCGTGGCATCGAGAATGTCACCTTGAGTCATGTCACCTTTACCGGCCGGGGGACCGTCGGCGCCTCAGTGATCCAGGGCTACGACGAAACCCATCGTGTCCGCCACGTCGCAATCGAGGACGTCCGCATAGGCGGACAGAAGTTGACCAAAGCCGCGCACGGAGTCCTGGAAATGGGCGGCTATGTCGACGATGTGACATTCCGCTGAATGCGAATAGCCGCGAAGTCGGATGGATCGGGATAGCCTGGCAAGGCGTGCAACGGGATGTTCACGCCAGTCTGACTGTTTCCGCCGGGATTTCGAAAACCACGCGCAATCCGACGCCGTTCCCTCCTGCGTCGGAGAAAATGGTGCCCTTGTGAAGGTCGATAATGCTGCGGCAGATTGCGAGGCCCAGCCCGCTGCCGCGCTCTTCTGCGTCGGGTGTCGGCAGGCGAACGAAGCGTTCAAAAATACGCTCGCGCTGATCGGCCGGGACGCCCGGTCCCTGGTCCTCCATGTAGACCCGCCATACACCGTCATCCAGGACCGAGTGCAGTCCAATCCGTCCATGGGAAGGCGTGACCGCCAATGCGTTGGAAAGCAGGTTAAGCAGGACCTGCCTTATCCAGCGTTCTTCGAAGGCGACAAATCCTCTGCCCTCATGACTGTAGACAAAATTCCTGTCGCGATACTCCACCAGCGCGGTAGCGTCCTGCTGAAACACATCCAGGAATGCCGTCGGATCCTGTCGCTTCAGCTCCAATGTCACGGCATGAGCTTCCGCGCGCGACAAAAATAGCAACTCGTCAATAAAGCGGCTGAGCCGATCGAGTTCTTCCAGTTGAACCTGAACCGCCTCTTCATGTTCGGGAGAAAGGCGCCCGTCGACTATCAGTTTTTCGGCATGAAGCCGAATGAGCGAAAGCGGAGTCTTCAGCTCGTGCGAAGCTTCAGCGGCAAACCGCCTCACTTGATCGAAGGCGGCTTCCAGCCTGTCAAACATCTGATTGAGTAGACGGGCAAGATCGGAAATCTCGTCTTGAACATCCGCCACCGGAATCCGCTCGCTCAGATTGTCGGAGCCGATGTGGCCCGCGGTTTCCTGGATCGAACGAATGGGCTTCAGCAGTATGTGGCTGAGTCCGAGACCGATAAGAATGCTCGCTACCAACATGCCTATGAGCAACGCCGAGCAGACTTCTACATACACTCTTAGAGCGTCGCGAACGGGTGACAGGGACGTGCCGATGACAATGTCAAATGGCTTCGTAACGAACTCGTCGACGCGCAATTCGCCGATACCCGGCACCTCCGTATTGTATTCGGCTTTCCCCGGAATGTCGGGAATGATCTGCCGGTGCAGGTTGTTCGAATAGAAAAATCCTCGTGTCCTGCGGCTTTGAATATTGATATAAAACAATACGGACGCATATTCAGACGTTTCCCGGATGCGGGTATCTATGGCTTCGGGCGTCAGCGCGTTGTAATCCTTCCCCATATGCGCTTCGATTTGCGCGAACTCGGAGGCGTTCAGAAGGTCCAGCCCATGAATGAGGCGGTTTTCAAGCAGGCTGTATCCCGCGGCAAACAAGAGGGCGAGCGTGCAGGTCGCGCTAAGCGCGTAGAGGATGGTCAGGCGGGCCCGGATACTTCTCATATGAGTACGTAGCCGACGCCGCGCACCGTCTTGAAGGCAGGCCCGTCGGTGCCGGCTTCAAATTTTCCGCGCAGGCGGCTCATATAGACGTCGAGCAGATTCATGTCGATGTCGTAATGCGACGGCCAGATTTTTTCCGAAATGAAAGTGCGCGTCAGCACGCGGCCGGGATTCTGCATAAAGATTTCCAGCAGGGCGAATTCACGGCCGGTCAGTTCGATTGATTTTCCGCTTCGGCTGACATCATGGCTGGAAAGGTCGAGTCGGATGCCGTTGTGTTCCAGGATCGATTGCTTGATCACCGATTGCCGCCGCAACAGGGCGCGAACATGCGCCAGCAGTTCCTCGAAGCTGAATGGTTTTGGAAGATAATCGTCCGCACCGACGTCCAGACCCTTGATACGATCTGCAACGGAGTCCCTGGCGCTCAGAATCAGAACGGGTTCGTTGTAGCGGCTCGCGCGCCATTCGCGCAGCAACTCGATGCCGTCGCCGTCCGGCAAACCCAGGTCAAGCACAACGACGTCATAGTGACTTTCGGCAAGGGCATCGCGCGCCGCTTCGCAAGTCGTCACCCAGTTCGCGGCATAGCGGTGCTCCGACAGTCCCTGCTTGAGGTATTGGCCAAGTTTCTTGTGATCCTCAACGATGAGTATCTTCATCGAACAATCACCACCCTTCTCTTTTCAGCTTAAACTTTGCCGCCGCCGTTTCAAGGATAGTGCAGTGCACCATGCGGCCGCCAACCTGAATTTCATTCAGGAGCGTGTCAGAATGAGATCAGGAAGTGCTGCTATATCTCAAATTCATACATCGCATCTTCACAAGAAGAATAATCATCAACCAGGGAGAATAGGGATGAAACGTCCCGCTTTTTTTGCACTGTCGTTGCTGCTGGCTGCGTCAGCCATGGGTCGCGCTCATGGCGCGGCCGCGGAAAGTTATGGCGAGACGCTCGTCAACCGGGCGGTTGCCGGACACAAGGACATTGCTGCACTTACAATGTGGGCGCACCCCGATGACAAGTCGCCTCTAAGAAGCGTGGCGTCTCACGGCCAAAGCGGCGCTGAACCGGGCGATATAGATACAGTTGCGAAGACTGGAAAAGTTCTGGTCAAGCAGCTGGGTCCCGGACGAACCCTGGTAGACCTGCCGCTTCTGGATGCGTCACACCGCGCGCTGGGCGTGTTGTCGGTGGAGTATGCAGCCACCAGCGATGCCGGCGAGAGCCCGACGGAGCAGGCGATCGCGCTGCGGGACATGCTTGCGCGGCACATCTCCCATTTCAAGAACCTGTCCGATCAAGCGCAGGTCGATCGCAACATACCGGTAAATTCCTATGCTCAGCATCTGGTCGATATGGAAATGGCCAGGCATCCCGAGATCGTCATCCTGGCAGTGCATGCCGCGACGCCGAAGAACAAGGACCCTGGAATCGTAGCATCGAATATCGGCCGCATCGGCAAGAAAGCCGACGAAGACGATATGCGTGTGATCGACAAAGGCTCCGAAAACCGGGAGGTGGACGAGACCGGTGTGCGTTTCGAGGCTGAAATTCCACTTCTCGATGTGTCGGGCACGCGCATCGGCGCCGTTGGGGTCGTTTACAATTATAAAGCGGGCGACAACAAGGACAAACTGGTCCTGGCGGCACGCGCGGTCCGGGACGATATGCGGCGGCATATTTCCAATCCAGCCAACCTGGTCGAACCCTATCCCTATGTCTCGAAAGTTTCCGACAGGACGCTCGGTCAAAAAATCGTCTCGGATACCCTGTCGCGCCATCCCGACATTCTGATTCTCGCTTTTCATGTCACGCCGCCGGGATCGAAGAACAACATCATCGTGGCTTCCAACATCGGACGGATCGGCAAGGTGGCCGATGAAGACGATATGCGCGTGGTCAATACCGGAAAGCCCAATCTGGAAGTCAATGAGAACGGCATTCGCTTCGAAGTGGAGTCTGTTCTGCGCGATAAAGCGGGCAATGGCATCGGCGCAATCAGCATTGTGCTGCCGTACAGAAAGGGAGATGACAAAGCTGCGCTGCAAAAGCGAGCGGACGCGATTTCCGGTGAGGTCGCGCAACTTATTCCGTCAACCGCGGATCTATTCAAAGAACAGCGTTGACCACGCGGCCGCGATCTAACAACTCAATCCGAAGGGCTTTCGAACCATGTCTTCAAATTCCGGTCTGATTTTATCCTGTTTGCTGCTTTCAACCGTCGCCTTTTCGGGCGCGCATGCCGCCGAACCGCTGCAATTGATCGGTCACAGCGATCTTGCCGGGTACACCGGGGATTTCGATCATTCGGCGGTCGATCTTGGAGGCAACCGGCTCTTCGTCGCGGCGGAGGATCATGGGACCTTGGAAGTATTCGATCTGAAGACCGGCAATCATCTGAAGACGATAAAAGGCGATATCGAAACGCCACATAGCATTTTCCTGCTGCCGAAGGAGGGGCGCGTCATGGTGACAGACTCCGGCAAAAGCATGACAAAGCTGCTGGACGACAAAGCCTATAAGACCGTAGCGGCCATCAAACTGGTTCCCGGCGCCGATTCAATTGGCTACGACGCGCCGCGCAACAGGCTCTACATCGTAACCGGCGGCAAAGATGTCGATATGAAGGAATCCTATCTGTCGGAAATAGACCCCGATACCTTGAAGCATTATGGAGACATCAAGTTCGACTCCAACCATACCGAAGCGATGGCTGTCGAGCAGAACGGACCGCACATTTTCATCAATATAACCGACAAGAATTATCTGGCGGTGATCGATAAGCGCACTCACACGATTGCGGCGAAATGGCCAATCAAGGAGGCAAGGCAGAATGCCCCCATTGCCTTAGACGAGAAAAACCACCGCCTATTCGTCGTCACGCGCGACCCGGGCATGTTGATCGTGATCAATTCCGACACCGGCGCCACGGTGGCGAGCTTCAAGGCGCCCCAGCGGTGCGACGAGGTGATTTTCGATCAGGTCAACCGCCGCGTCTATGTTCTCGGCGGCGAAGGATATATCGGGGTTTATAAGGAGATCGACCCCGACCATTATTCCGATTTGGCCCATATCGCGTCTGCGCCGGGAGCAACAACAGGCGTGCTGGCGCCGCAGCTAAAGCGGTTATTCGTGAATGTCTCACCGGGCGATAAAGCGGTGGGCGGGCATGTACTGACCTACGACGTTCTTTCCGACGCCACCGCTGCCGGCGGCTCGCACTGAGTGTCACGGGAAGTCTTGGTGAATGGACGGGGTGCGAATAGCTCCGCGCCTTTCTTGCGGCAGTACCGCGGCTTCCCTGTTGGCGGGAATGTTGGCAATCACTCGCAAAACTTTCAGGTTGGCTTCAGCTTCCGGGCATATAAACAAAAAAAATATTGAAGGGAAAACGCCATGCGAATCATAAAATCGAATAGCTCGTCATACCTGATGCTGTCGACTGCTTTGGTCGCGATTATGATCTGGCAGGTCGGCGGGGCCAAGGCGGCCGACAGTCCGAGCAACACGGAAAACGTGGAAAGCGTGATTGTGACGGGCTCCGCGATTCCCACAACACCTGGTCAAGTCGCTTCGACCGTCACGATGGTCAGCGCCGAGGATATTGCCGCAGCCGGGGTATCGACAAACGCGCTGGATATCCTGAGAAAACAAGTGCCGGAGATCATCGGCCGCGGCAATACCGGCGCCGCCAACGCGAACAATCTCAATCAGAACACAGCCGGCGGCTCGCAATTGTTGCTGAGCAACATGGATACGCTGATATTGATCAACGGGCGTCGTGCGGCAGTCAGCGCGATTTCGGCAATCGGCGGGAAGAATTTTGTCGACGTGAACGAAATTCCGGCGGCATCTATCGATCATGTCGAAGTGCTGACGGAAGGATCGTCTACGATTTACGGTTCCGAAGCGATCGGCGGTGTGGTCAATATCATCACCAAGACGGACTATGAGGGTGTACAGGTCGGTTTCCGCGCCGGCGGTGCGGCCGGCGGTTATAACGAGGAGTCGGCCTATTTCCTCGCCGGCACGGATTGGAGGAACTTCGATTTCACCCTGTCCGGGTCGCTTTCGCATAACGACCCCCTGTTTCAGCGCGCAAGAAGCTTTTCAAGCCCGATCACCGGGCGTGTCAACGTGGTTCCCGGCACGATCGGGTCGGGCGCCGGCGCGCCCGCGATACTGTCTTCGACCCTGAATACGCCAAGCCAGACCAACCCCACCGGCGTCAACGCGACCGCGGCCTCGCTGGCGAGCTTGGAAGCCAATGGCACCTATTTTCCGACCAACACGGCTGGAATTTCATCGAGCTACGACATTTCGCAGTTTCAGACGCTTCTGATGCGGCAAGGACAGTTGGCGTTGGATGGCGGCTTTAGCGGCAATCTGGCCGGCGATGCGCTCTCCATGTTCGGCGATTTCGAATATTCCCACGACACCAGCTTCACGCAATTTCTCCCCATAACCTCAACTCTGACCGTCCCCAAGAACGCGCCGTTCAATCCCGTGGCGGCAAGCATATCCGGGGTCAATTTTTCAGACTGGGCCAGGCCGAAGCAGTTCAACAACTCCCAGGATGCGATACGCGCGACGGTGGGATTCCGTGGAAATTTCTGGAGCAATTGGAACTGGGAGATCGGTTTCGTGCATAGCGATAACGCGCTGACGCAGAAACAGACCAATGTTATTTTCTCTCCGAACCTCAACCGGGCCGTCGCAGGGGGATATGATTCCTCCGGCAATGCGGTCGCGGGCGGATCCTTTAGCCAGGAATTTGCGGGTTTCAACAACACGGCGAGCAGCAGCTTTGTCTATGCGCCCGCGCTCGATCCATTCGCCCGCGCGGCGGGATTGAACAAGGCGTCTCTCGTCAATCTCTACGGCACCGAGGTCATTCGCGCCTACAGCGCCCTGAACTCGATCGACGGGAAAGTAACCGGGCATGCCTTTGCCTTGCCGGCGGGCGATCTGACTTTCGCACTGGGAGCGAGCTACCGCGAAGAACGGCTGTCGGCTCACACCGATCCGAACGGTCACAATACCGGACCCACGGCGCAGCTATGGCTCGGCGGCACATTCGCCGACGACTACAGCAATAGCCGTTCCATCTGGGCGGCGTTCCTTGAGGCGCGAGCGCCGATCGCAAGTGCGCAATGGAACGTGCCGGGCATCTATGCACTGGACTTGATCGGTGCGGTCCGCAAGGAACACTATAGCGACGTAGGCGAATCCTTGGTGCCGAAAATCAGTTTCCGCTGGCTGCCCCTCGACGAAGACCTCGTCATCCGCGGCAGCTATTCGAAATCCTTCACCGCGCCGACCTTATTTGCCCTGAACGGGCCGACGGATACCCGGCTGGTTGGCAGCGGCGTCATCCAGAGCGTGTTCGGCCTCGCCAATCCAGGGCTGCAGGGAGAAGACGGCAACAATCCGGGATTGAAGCCCAGCAAATCGCAATCGCGGACCGTCAGTGCGACCTATACGCCGCATTTCGCGCCGGGACTTTCGTTGAGCCTGCAGTATGTGGCCGCCGATCAGCGAGGGTTTCCGGGCGGCATCGGGTTCACCAACATTCTGGACGGTGTGAATCGCCAGGGGGCGAGTTCTCCCTTTGCCGGAAATCTGGCGATGAACAATTTCCCCGGCCTGCCCGGTGCTGTCGCCTTCACGACGCCTGGCCAAGTCGCCGCCTTCCTGCAGGCCAATCCGAACAATTCCCTCAATCTGTATGCCATCGACCGTTTCACCAATCTTGGCGGGATCAAGACGCGCGCGTTCAACCTGAGCGCCGACTATTATTACAAGACCGATCAATACGGCACTTTCGCGGTGACAACGACAGGGACCGCCATCCGATCATTCCAGTTCCAGGCGCTCCCGAGCCAGATTTACTATGAATATAACGCGACAGCCACGAATGGCGGCACGGGTGTGCAGGGAACGCTGCCGTCCTATCGCTTCTATTCGACCGTGTCCTGGAACGAAAATGGCTGGACGGCGCAACTTGCCAACACGCTCGTCTCTGCGGTCACCGACATCGGGCCGGGCGGCATCGTCTATGCCAACAGCACGACTTTGAAGCCGATTCACGTTCCCTCTTATCTCGCCTGGGATGCGCGCTTTTCCTATGACGGTCAGGCCATCTTCGGCGAATATGGAAAAGGCTGGAGTTTTGCTTTCGGCGTGAACAATTTCGCCGATCAGAGTCCGCCGCTGGCCCCCCAGGCCTTCACTGACAACAATGTCGACGTGTCGACTTATTCTCCGATCGGCCGCTTCGCTTATCTCCAGGCCACCGTGAAATTCTGAGAAAACCCCACACAGGTCGAGCCTTCTGGTTCCGCACACCGATGATCTTTGGGAAGGGCAATGACTTATCCAGCCGAAGTAATGGCGCAGATTAAAGAATCACGGCCAAGCTCAATTTGGCTGAACCGTTGGTGGCGCATCGTCGATACCAGAATCGGTATCATTCCGCTGCCCGTCCTGTTTATCCTGATCGGTCTTATCGCGGCGATTTCCGCCACGGGACGCGTGCCATCGGATATGCTCGCCAATATCGCGGTGCTGTCGGTCGGCGGCTTTTTATGCGCGGAGGTTGGAAAGCGCCTTCCCGTGTTGCGCCATTTCGGTGCAGCGGCAATTTTCGCTACTTTCGTGCCGTCCTACCTGGTGTTCGCGCACCTCCTGCCCCCGCAGATCCAATCTTCGATTACGGAATTCACGATCAGCAGCAATTTTCTCTATCTGTTTATTTCCGCGATCATCGTTGGAAGCATATTGGGGATGGACAGACATATTCTGGTGACCGGATTTTTCAAAATCCTGCTGCCGCTGTCGATAGGCTCCGTGATCGCCGCGATCATGGGAACATTGACGGGAGCCGCGCTCGGCCTTGGCATCCGCCATGCGTTTTTCTTCCTCGACGTGCCGGTGATGGCCGGCGGCGTCGGCGAAGGCGCCATACCTCTGTCGGTCGGTTATTCGGAGATCCTGGGCCAATCTTCCGGCGATCTGTTGGCGTTGCTTCTGCCGCCGGTCATGTTGGGCAGCCTGATGGCGATCATGATCGCGGGAGGGTTGAATTTTCTCGGCAAACGCCATCCCAAACTGACCGGAGAGGGTCATCTGGAGCCGGGCGAACAGTATCTCCTGCGTCCGCAGGACGAGCCCAAGGCTGTACCGGATGTCGGAACCGTGGCTGCAGCAGGCGTTACCGCGGTCACTCTATTTCTTGCAGGCATATTGAGCCAGAGACTTTGGCATTGGCCCGCGCCCGTAACCATGTTGGCCATCACGGTGCTTCTTAAATTGCTGCACGCCGTTTCACCATCGCTCCAGCAAGGTGCGTTTATTGTCTATCGGTTCTTTGCGACTGCCGTCACCTATCCGCTTCTGTTTGCGATCGGCGTTGCGATGACACCCTGGAAGGCCCTGGTCAGCGGTTTCACCTTGCCGAATATTGTCACGATCTTTGTCACGGTTTCATCCTTGATCGGCTCTGGGTTCTGGATAGGAAAGATGCTCGGCATGTATCCTATCGATGTCGCTATCGTGACCGCCTGCCATGGCGGTCAGGGCGGCACCGGTGGGGTCGCGATCCTGACAGCGGCAAACCGCA
>WNGR01023490.1_pt1 | contig 10087 bp, 11 predicted proteins | sample 5407581 | NCBI WGS metagenome assembly WNGR01 (sample SAMN13153383, study PRJNA577476) | soil metagenome | isolation source: 80 cm soil or saprolite under Garry oak tree replicate 2 | place: USA:California | collected 2016-06-15
GAGTTGGAATGGCGCGCTACGAAGACCTGCCCTACCGGACATGCGTTGGCATGATGCTGATCAACGCGGCGGGGCTGGTCTTCATCGGTCGCCGCGCCGGCGGCATCGAACATGTCGATGAAACCCATGTCTGGCAGATGCCGCAAGGCGGCGTCGATCCCGGCGAGGACACCTGGGCCGCGGCGAAACGCGAGCTCTACGAGGAAACCAGCGTTCGATCGGTCGAGAAGCTCGGCGAGGTCCCCGACTGGCTGATCTACGACATTCCGCGCACCGTTGCGGGGCGCACCTGGAAGGGCCGCTATCGCGGCCAGCGGCAGAAATGGTTCGCGGTGCGCTTCACCGGCAAGGACGCCGAGATCAACGTCATGAGCCCCGGTGGCGGCGGCCACAAGGCGGAATTCGTCAACTGGCGCTGGGAGCCGATGAAGAATCTTCCGAACCTTATCGTGCCGTTCAAGCGGCCGGTCTATGAGCGCGTGGTGAAGGAATTTTCCAGCCTCGCGGGCCAGTAATAGTTCGCATGGACAAACCCTACCGCCCCAATGTGGGAATCGCGCTCTTCAACGCATCCGGCCGCGTGTTGATCGGCCGACGCTTCCGCGACGACGGTCCGGAGATCATCCTGCCCGGCCTCGAATGGCAGATGCCGCAGGGCGGCATCGACGCCGACGAGAAGGCGCGCGATGCCGTGATGCGCGAACTCTGGGAAGAGACCGGCGCCGTCAGCGCCGAACATCTCGGCGAAACCGACTGGATGAGTTACGAGTTCCCGCCCTACGACGGCCCGCCGTCGCATCGCCTCGCCAAATTCCGCGGCCAGCGGCAGAAATGGTTCGCGCTGCGCTTCACCGGACGCGACGACGAGATCGATCCGCTGACGCCGCGCAACGGGCAACCGGCGGAGTTCGATTCCTGGCGCTGGGAACGTCTCGATCGCGTCGCCGGTCTCGTGGTGCCGTTCCGGCGCGAGGTTTACCGGAGCGTGGCGCAGCTGTTTGCGAGATTCGCGGGTTAGCGCGGAACGATCTTGAATCCGCGTCATGGCACTTTTGGAACATGCCGACCGGCCCCGCGATTGAATCTGCTTGTACCGAATATTGCGTCGGGCTTGTGGCGCCAACTAATCGCGGGCAGACTACAACTATTGACAGATGACAGGATCAAGCCATGCAGCGCAGGCTTGCGGCAATTTTGGCCGCTGACGTGGTGGGTTACAGCCGACTGATGGGCACGGATGAGATCGGGACAATAACGTCCCTCAAGTCGCACCGTCGCGAGTTGGTCGATTCAGGTATCGCGGAACACCGTGGCCGCATCGTCAAGACCACTGGCGACGGCATGCTGGTAGAGTTTGCGAGCGTGGTCGATGCGGTGAGTTGCGCGGTACACATTCAGCGCAGCATGGTCCGGCGGAACGCGGCTGTTCCAGCGGACAAGCGGATCATCTTCCGGATCGGCATCAACGTCGGCGATATCATCATTGACGGCGACGATATTTACGGCGACGGCGTCAATATTGCCGCGCGGCTGGAAACGCTGTGCGATCCCGGTGGAGTATGTATATCCAGGGCGGCGAACGAGCAGATTCGGGACAAGCTGTCGATCGCTTTCGCTGATCTTGGTGAGCAGGCCGTGAAAAACATCGCGCGCGCGGTAGGCGTGTTCGGGCTTGCGGCAAGTGATATCGAGACCCTTCCGGAATCCGCTGCCTCGGCATCTGATGAAGGCGGCCCGGTCACCGGTGGCGATGCATATGAACAGGAAATTCATTTCTGCCAGGCCAAAGACGGGGTGCAACTGGCTTACGCGCGAATAGGCCAGGGGTTTCCGCTCGTTAAAACTGGCCACTGGATGACGCATATCGAACATGATTTTGACAGTGCGATCTGGCGGCCGGTTTTTCGGGGATTGTCACGCAACAACACCTTCATTCGATATGATGCCCGCGGTAACGGATTGTCGGATCGCGAGGTTCCGGACGTCTGCTTTGAAGATTTCGTCAGCGATCTCGAAACGGTGGTCGATGCGGCGGGCCTCGATCGCTTCGCGCTGCACGGTCTGTCGCAAGGTTGTGCCGTCTCGATCGCATATGCGGTCCGGCACCCCGAACGCGTTTCGCATCTGATCCTTCTCGGAGGCTATGCCGTCGGCTGGAAGAAACGCGCCAGGACGCAGGCGGAGAAGGAAGCCGGAGAAGCGGTGGTGACACTGGTGAGAGTCGGGTGGGGTCAGGAAAACCCGGCATTCCGGCAGATGTTCACGTCCCAGTTCATTCCGGACGCTGACAAGGAGCAAACCGACTGGTTCAATGAGTTTCAACGAATTTCGAGTTCGCCTGCAGATGCCGCTCGCAATCTCGTCGCGAATGGCGATGTTGACGTGACCTCGCTGCTCCCTCAAGTTCGTGTGCCGACGCTTGTGATGCACGCTCGACACGATGCACGGATACCCTTCGAATCAGGCCGACGGATGGCCGCTGGAATCCCGGGAGCCCGCTTTGTTCCGCTTGAAAGCCAAAACCACGTGATCCTGCCAAGCGAGCCCGCATTTGCTCGCTTCCTTGAAGAGGTAAGATCATTCCTTGATATCGATGTCAGGCACTAACCTCATGGCCGACCCGCCGGGCGGCTCACCGAACTAGCAAAAAGGCAATGGAGGACAAGACATGCTGCGTTCAGTCCTGTTAGTCGCAACGGCAGCCGTGATGATGAGCGCGACCGCGGCCATGGCGGACAACAAATCCGATTGTCAGAAAGGCCTTGCGGTGATCAAGGCGGAGCTCAAGAAGAAGCATCCGGCACCCGTGATCGCTACCTTGCGCAAGGCGCTTAGCGATGCCGAAACCGAGGTGATGGAGGAAGACTGGTCCGAGTGCATGGACCATATCAAGACCGCGCGTGCTGCGCTCGGCAAATAAGCGCTACCGCGAACGAGTAGCGGTCATCTTCATCCGTCGGACTGGAGATCCCACCAATGCTGCTGCCTGCTCGCGCCGGCGAGGTGATCGAATAGTGCTTTTTGTGCGCTGCATGAGTTTCTTTATTACGGTTTATTACGGTGACATCCATTAGCCGGCCGGGAAGTTGTCAGCCTGGCTCCAGGCCATGTTTCTTGATGATCGGTGCCGCGGTCGGTGCTGTGAGGAATTTGACTAGCGCCGTTGTTGCGTCCGAGTCTTTTGTCTCACTATGAATACCGCCGGAATAAACAGTGATGTTCTGAATCTCTGCCGGCAGAGGTCCAAGAATTTGGATGCCCTTCACGGGGATGAGCTCACTCAGCTGGTGGAACCCGATCTCGGCCTCGCCGCGCGCGACAACCTCGCCTACCGGTTCACCCGGCTTCACCGTGGCCGTTTTCGATTTGACCTCGTCGGAGATGCCGAGCTTCTGGAACATGCTGACGAGATAGATGCCACTCGCTCCGGCAGAGAAGGCGACGGATTTCGCTGCCAGCACTGATTTTTTCACGGCGTCGGCGGAGCCGATGTCGGGTTTAGGCGTACCGGCGCGTACCGCAATTCCGATCCCCGATTTCGCGAAATTGATGCGGCTGCCGGGAGTAAGTTTACCTCGCTTGATCAGCTCTTCAGTTCCGCTGTCGCTCAAGATGATCAGATCGGCGGCTTCGCCCGCCGCAATCCGTTTCTGGACATCGGGGGTGCTGGACCACGCAGCAGAGACCTTGTGACCTGTCGCCTTCTCGAACTGAGGGATCAATTCCAAATACGCATCCTTCATTGCAGAGGAAGCGAGAAGTTTGATTTCGGCAGCTTGGGACATACCTGATGGGAGCAGACTTGCTGCAACGGCGATAATAAATCGCATCTTCATTATCATCTTCCCTGTGAAATTAATGCACCGGATCAACCGGTAATTGATCGTAAATCATCTTGGCGTCGATCTCGACTGGCTTCTTCAACATGCCAGCGGCCGGGACTTCCGGGTTTGGCACGTTTCAAAAGTGTCGTAATATCTGACCTGAATCCGGAATGCGCACCACATCGGTCGACCGTTCTGAATTGATGGGTTCACACCCTAATTCGGTCCGACCGTGAACGGGCCGATGGCGATGACGTGGCATTCGCTCTCTCGCTTGACGCAATCGCTCAGGGCTGCATTGACCGCGGCCTGTTCGCTGGCCTGCTTGACTGCGAGCCCCGGTATTACGGTGACACCCATTAGCCGGCCGGTCGTCAAAATGGCGCGAATGACCCGAACCGGACATTGGGACGCAGCCGCCGGTACGATTAAATTCGCCCGGTCCGTTCGCCGCCTGTCGGAAGCTGCTAGTCTGAGTAAAAGTCGGTGAGGTAGGCATTCCTCGGGGGGGCAATGAAACGGCGCGATTTCATCACGGTTCTCGGTGGCGCAGCGGTTTTTTGGCCGCTCGGCACGTTAGCGCAACAAAGAGCCAAGATTCCGCGAATAGGCGTTCTAATGCCGGGCCACGCTGTGGGGCCGGACGCAAGTCGTGTAATGATGAACGCTATTATAGAAGGTCTATCCGATCTCGGTTACACGGACGGACAAAATATCACCTTTGAGCGCCGTTATGGAGAATCGAATCCAGATCGACTTCGCCTAGCCGCTGCTGAATTGGTTGAGCGTCAAGTTGATGTCATTGTGGCACAGAGCACGACGGCCGCCCGCCCGGCAAAACAAGCGACCAGCCTGATTCCCATCGTCGCAATAGGCATGGCCGATCCTGTCGAGGACGAACTGGTAGCCAGCCTGGCGCGGCCGGGCGGGAACGTGACGGGCACAACCTTTCTTGGCCCGGAGCTGGTTGCCAAGCGGCTACAGTTGCTCAGAGAGACAGTGCCGCAACTTTCCCGCGTAGCTGTCCTCTGGCATCCCCGTGCATACAGTGATCGCACTACGGCTGGTATGTTGAAGGTGATCGAGAGCGCGGCCCAGACATTGGGAATACAGCTTCAGCTCGTGGCAGCGACCGGTCCCGACGATATCGCAGATGCATTCGCCACCATGACCAAAGGGCGCGCCGTCGCACTCACTGTTTTTCCCAGCCCAATGTTGTTTGCCGAATATCCCCGTATCGCAAGGCTGGCATCGGACAATCGGTTGCCCGCAATTTACGCAGCGAGGGAGGGAGCAGTTGTTGGCGGGCTCATGTCCTACGGGGCGAACCTGCCCGACTTGTCCCGGCAGACAGCCACCTATGTGGACAAGATTCTCAAAGGGGCCAAACCGGCAGACTTGCCAGTCCAGCAGCCGACCAAATTCGAGCTGGTCATCAATCTATCGACAGCCAAGGCGCTTGGCATAGACCTCCCGCCGACGCTGCTTGGCCGCGCAGATGAGGTGATCGAGTAGACGCTCACTTCCGGCATTGGCACCATTTCGGAAGTGCCGTCATGTCTGACCCGGGTTCGGAATGTGCACCACGGCGGACATCCGTCGTCAGTTCCGAATTTCCGGGTTCACGCCCTAATTCGGCCCGACCGTGAACGGGCCGATGGCAACGACGTGGCAATCGCTGTGGTGCTTGACGCATTCGCTCAGGGCTTCATTGACCGCCGCCTGTTCGCTGGCGCGCTTCACCGCGACGCCCGGCCGCCTTGCCGAGCCGACCGCGATCGCACTCCATCCGCTTGGTGCATCGGCAAGTTTGCGCACGGCCTCGTCCCGCGCCTCAGTCGCAATCAACGGACTGTCGGCGACCCTGAAGAAACCAACCACCTTCATGCTGGTCGGAATTGGAACGACGAAATCATCGTCAAGCACCACGATCATGCAGGGGACGCCCTAAATCGCGCCGCACGATTCCAGGCTCCGGCGTGCCGCCTCCTCAACTGTGCTTACGGCTATTACGGCTATTACGGTGATCACCGTAATTTTAGCGCGTTCACAATTTCTGCCGCCGCCGACTGAAGATCGGCCAAGCAGTTCTTGGCCATATCTTCAATCGTGCGAGCAGGTTTTGGCCAGATGACGTTGATCACACCATGGACTCGGCCGCGGCCCAGAAGCGGGACAGCGATGCCGGCCAAGCCATCGGGCAATTGCTCACCATACGGGCCGCCGACGAACGCCTGATCGCGTGTGCCATAACCCCTGAGCCGGGTCTCAGAGAGTATCGCGTGGAGACGCTTCGAATCGCGCGCAAGCCAGTTTTCTGGTCGGTCTGACTTACGCAAAAGCGCGACTACTGTTTTCTGGTCGGTCTGACTTACGCAAAAGCGCGACTACTTTGTCGCGCTCGTTCTCGGGACAATGGGCAAGGTAAGCGCGACCGACGGCAGACAACAGCCAGTTGACCGGAATGCCCACCCTGTCCTTGTTGTAGTAGATCAAGAATGGACTGTGTGTGCGGCTTGTCTCGCGTATTTCCATGTGGTCACCGGCGGGGACCATCAGATCGGACGGCCATGAAATCTTCTGGCACAGACGATCGAGCACGGGCGCGGCCGCCTCGGCAACGCGATCGTACCGATCGGGCTTCCGCGCCAAGCGTGTTAGATTGGCACTGATACGATAGCGTCCGTCAGCCAGCCGCCGCGAGACGACACCGGACTGCTCCAGCGTGTGCAGAATCCGCAGTAAGGTCGGCTTCGGGATTTGGGTGAGATGATACACATCCTGGAGCGACGAAATCGGCGTTGCTTGTAGCGCCTTGAGTACCTGAAGCCCGCGTTGCAGGCTCCTGATTGTCTTCGTCATCGAAAATTATCTCCATTCGGGGGAGCGTCGAAACGGTGATGAAGACCACCTTGAGGCTCAACTTATCATTTCACCTGGTGAAATCCATCGTTTCACGTAGTGAAATCGACGCATTTTCGTATTTTAAAATCGATTGCCGAAGAACATCGTAAAGCGAGTACAAACGCAACACGACATGGAGGAAGTAAATGGCATGGAGGAAGTAAATGGACATGGTTCGATATTTCCGGTCGATGATGTTGGCTGCGCTCCCGCTGGCGTCAAACTTCTTTATGATTCACGCCGCTGCAGCACAGCCATTTCCTTCCAGGCTCATCACCATTGTGGTGCCGACTGCGCCATCGACGCCGCCTGACATTATCAGTCGGGTGATTGCAAACGAGTTGTCCGAAAGTGAGGGTTGGCGCATTATCATCGAGAACAAGGCCGGCGCCGTTCTGACGCTTGGCGGAACCGAAGTCCTCAAACATCCAGCCGACGGGTACGCCATTTACGCGATGGCGTTGCCGGTGAGCGCCGCCCCGACCCTCCTGCCGAATTTATCTTTTCAGCTCGAAAAAGACTTCGCACCTGTGATCAAGATTTCGACCTCATACAACGTCCTGGTCGTGAATCCTGCGGTTCCGGCGAAGTCGGTTTCCGAACTGGTTGCGCTTTTGAAGAGGGAGCCGGACAAGTTCACGTTCTCATCCGGCGGCTTTGGAACTCCCGCTCATCTGATTGGAGAGATGTTCAAGCTCGAAACTGGCACGCGCGCCACGCATGTTCCGTATAACCAGATTTCGCAAGCCATCGGCGATCTGCTCAACGGTACCAATCATTTCATGTTCGTCACGACGCTGCCGGTTGTCGACCTGATCGCGACCGGCAAGCTGCGGGCGCTGGCGGTCACAGGCCCGAAGCGCATCGCGGCGCTCGCCGAAATTCCTACCATCGCAGAACAGGGATTTCCGAACCTCGCCGTAGAAGATTGGGTTGGCTTCGCAGTCAAGAGCGGAACTCCAGATGACGTTATTGCCCGCCTGAACGAAGCGATCAACAAGGCTCTGAGCAAGCCGAAAGTCCGCGAAGCCTTTGCGAGGGTCGGAGCCGAGCCGGCAGGCGGCACCCCGCTCGCCTACGGCAACCTCATTAAGTCGCAGGTCGCGCACTGGGCGAATGTGGTCAAGGGCGCCGGCATTAAGATAGTTCAATGATGGTTGCGGATGATTTCAGGGTGACGCTATTGGGCACCGGGACACCAATCCCGGTGCCCGACCGATTTGGACCGGCCACGCTCGTTGAGGCCGGCGACCAGAAGCTGCTGTTCGATGCCGGCCGCGGTGCATCAATCAGGCTACACCAAGTTGGAGTGCCGATCGGTCGTATCGACGCGCTTCTTCTCACACACTATCACTCCGATCACACCGTCGGCATTCCCGACGTGTGGCTCACGGGCTGGCTCCAGTCATATTTCGGAACGCGCAAAGTACCGCTGCGCGTTATCGGCCCGGAAGGCGCCAAAACCTTGATGACCCATCTTGAAAAAGCCTACGCGCTCGATGTTAGCATTCGCATCGAAGACGAACAGCTGCCGCCGCAGGGCGCCGGGATCGATGTGAGCGAGTTCAACGCCGATGGCGTCGTCTACGAGAGGAACGGCGTGAAAGTCATCGCCTTTGAAGTCGATCACGGCGCGGCAATCAAACCGGCGTACGGATACCGCGTCGAATATGCCGACCGTGCCGTCGTGATCTCAGGCGACACGCGCTTCAATCACAATGTCATCAAATATGGCGCCAATGCCGATCTGCTCATTCATGAGGTGGCGATCGCGAGGCCCGAATTAATTTTGGAGCCGTTCATCCAGCGGATCATGGCCCACCACACCACCGCAAGCGAAGCTGGTACGGTGTTCGCGCGGACTAGACCGAAACTCGCCGCGTACACGCACGTGGTCTTCCTGGCCAGCGAAAGAATACCCCCAGCCACCGTTGGCGAACTCCTTGCCGAAACCCGACGGACTTATGATGGCCCATTGGAGGTAGGTGAGGACTTGATGCGCTTCGATATCGGTCAGTCGGTAGCTGTGCAGCGATTTTTCCCACACTGACCCGCTTAAGGAAGCCCCGTTTTGCTTCAGGCGGATTACATTTTTGCTATTGGCACTTTCCGGAAGTGCCGTGATGTCTGACCCGAGTTCGGAATGCGCACCACAGCGAACGTCCGTCGTCAGTTCCGAATTTCCGGGTTCACGCCCTAATTCGGTCCGACCGTGAACGGGCCGATGGCGACGACGTGGCAATCGCTGTCGCGCTTGACGCATTCGCTCAAGGCTGCATTGACCGCGGCGTGCTCGCTCGCGTGCTTGACCGCGATCCCCGGCCGCCTTGCCGAGCCGACGGCGACCGCATTCCATCCGCTTGGTGCATCGGCAAGCTTGCGCGCGGCTTCGTCCCGCGCATCCGGCGCAATCAACGCACTCTCGGCCGCCCTGAAGAATCCGGTCACCCGCAGCGTGGTCGGCACCGGCACGACAAAGCTGTCGTCGGCGACCACTACCATGCAGGGAATACCGGCCACGGCACCGCATGATTCGAGATTGCGGCGGGCCGAATCGTCGATGGTTTCGCTACCGGAATTAAAGAAGAACGCGCCGCCGGGACCGAGCGCGATCGTCTTGGATTTCCGGCCCGGGCCATAATAGGCCTCGAGCCTCGCGCGCCCTTGCTCGCGCACCAGCGGCATCTCCTTCGCCGAGAACGGCCTCTCGGTCGCGGGATCGTGCCTGATCCAGGGCTGTGGCGGCATCGGCGGTTTGCCATGCGCATAAACCACCGAATCGCCGACGGCATAGAGCTCGCATTTTCGCGGCGACTGAACTGCGTCCGCGCGCTGCTGGCATTGCTCGAGCGCCATCGATTTTGCGACGTCTTCGTTCGGCTGCGCGGCGACAAAGCCGTAGTTCCCGTTGATGTTGAGGGCAAAGGCCTTGTGATCCTTCGCCGGCACATATTCGTTGGTCAGCGCGCTACGGGTGCGATCGCCGATGAACGGAGTAGTATCGACCGCGAATTTTTCGCTCGAGGCAATTGGCGGCGGCGAAGGCGCCGGGGGCGGAGGCGCGGGTACTGCGACTTGCGGTGCGGAGGTTGGCGTCGAGGCTGGCGCTGCCGTCGCAACTTGCGTTGGCTTGGCCGATGGCGCCGGCACAGGGCTCGCGCTGTCGCTCGCGATCGACGTCACCTTGGGCGCCGACGTCTCGAGCTTGGTGAAATACAGGAATCCGCCGACGCCGATTGCGGAAAGGCTGACCAGCGTGACCGCCACCGGCCACATCCAGTTCGGTGGCCCCGAAGACTGCGCCTTCGCGGGCTTCTTGACCTGCGGCGTGGCGTAGGTGCCGTCCTCGCGTCGCATCG
>WNGR01019198.1_pt2 | contig 10086 bp, 8 predicted proteins | sample 5407581 | NCBI WGS metagenome assembly WNGR01 (sample SAMN13153383, study PRJNA577476) | soil metagenome | isolation source: 80 cm soil or saprolite under Garry oak tree replicate 2 | place: USA:California | collected 2016-06-15
CCCACCAGTGCACCACCCGTCATTAAAACCGCCACAGCCACAGTAAAAGGTACATCTCAAACCATCCTCACCAACGCCCAGGGCATGACCCTGTACTACTTTACGGCCGATACGGCCACAACTTCCGCCTGCACATCAACCTGCACCGGAATCTGGCCTCCCCTCCTCTTCACCGGTACCGGCTCACCCACCAGCGCAACAACCCTGCCAGGCACCCTGAGTGCCGTCGCGAACGCCAACGGACAACAGGTCGAATACAACGGGCACCCGCTCTACATCTACTCAAAAGATACCGCTCCCGGCCAGACCAACGGAGAAGGCCTCTTCGGCAAGTGGTTCGTCGCCACTCCCACCCTGTCAACCCAGAGCGCACCACAAACTACACCGACGCCGTATGGGTATTAGAGCCTTGCCATTATAAACAAACGGCACACATGGATAAGCTTTAAGCCGGCCATATTCTCTCTACCTGGCAGGCAGTTTGCCAGCGGAATGGAACGGTCTCTCCTCTGGGACGTACCAATCGAGAGAGTCGATCTGTGCCTCCAGGATGTTCGCCACCGGATGACGTTTGGGGAGGTGCGCGCCAAACTCCAGAATGCGCTGGAGGATGTTCCTGGATCTGGTCTGCTGGGTGAACGTGAGCGCCTGGTTGACATACGTGTAGGCTTCGTCTTGGGCTCCTTGCTGCCCATAGGCTCGTGCGATATCGGTGAGGACGATAGATTGATAGCGGACCCTCTTTGTTCCACGCAGCAGCGCGAGTGACCCGTGCAGAGCCGTGAGCGCCTCCTCTGGGCGCTGTATCCGCAGATAGCACGTCCCCTTGTATCCCCTCAGCTTCGCGCTGTCAAACCCGGTGCGATAGGGATCATCCTCGCTGGTGGGTGCTTGTTTGTCGGCTTGCTCAGCTCGCTCTAGCGCACGCTGGCAGTTGTGTGTATTGCCCAGAGAGGCCTGGGCCTCTGCCTCTACGGCGGCGATCCAGGCACAGGTGGTGGGCGTGCCGCCCCGTTGGGCGAGACGGCGAGCTTCTTCCAGGTAGGGCAGTGCCCGTTCTGGATGCTGCTCGTAGGTTGGCAGGAAGCTCATACGGGTGAGGGCAACGGCCGTGAGTGTATCATGGCTTGCCTGCCGACCAGCGTTGATAGCGGCCCGGTAGTACGCCGCCGCCAGGGGATAATTGCGCCCATCGAAGGCCATGTGTCCTCCGATTTGGGACAGTTCGCCGACCATGACCCATAAACGCCGCTCTGCCAGGGCGTCGTGTAGCGCGGCTAGAAATCTGAGCAGCGTCTTGAGCCGTATCTCCACACAATTGAGCAGCGAGGGCGATGAGACACCGACCACGTCAGGAAGGAGTTGCCAATAGCCTGGCATCTGCGCTTCCAGGTGGGTCAGCGTGACGGCATCGATAAGGGACGGCTTTTTGAGCGTCGTTGAGAGCCTCTCCAGAATATCTATGTTCGTCTGTGGTAGGAGCAAGGCAGCTCCTGCCGCGGTAACAGTTTCAGTGAGCAGCTTACGGCGTAGGATATTCATGGCATTCTCCCAGGCTTGCGTCTCCGAAGGACCTTCTTCTGCCTCCTTCAGCAGGCCCAGCTCCCACGGTAATTTGTTAAAGTAGTGACATAAAATTTTGCGTGACGAGGGGTGGATGCTCTCTCCCTGCTCAGCGCGCTTGATGGTTCGAACTGACAAGCCCGTCTCTTGAGCCAGAGCTTTCTGAGAGAGATTATGGCGTTCTCGAGCTGTACGCAGTGGATGAACTTCAGCCATTTGTACCTCTTTTCTATACTACTTCTTATTATATCGGCTTCTGCATCATATTTCGAGTGTATTTTGAGAGATTTCGGGCATCCGGAGTGAGCTGTCACCAAACTGTTCCCCTAGTGGCACCTTACTGGCATCCATTCTCCAGCTTTTTGGGCGATTATCACTTACACTAGGAGGGAGAACTTTTATTTGACGATGCGAACGATTGTGTGTCATCAGAAGCTGGCATTTGTCCCAGACCAGAGTAATCCAGTGACTGACTTGTGGTCATCATCTGTGATCAACAGAATCGTCATCAGACAATCTTGATGTTCTCTCTGCTGTCAACACAGTTTGAGCACACTTTGAAAGGAGGTAGATCATGCCCTATCCGATGCCCGAGCTTCCACCCAGGCAACTTACTGCTCAAGAACTCCAGCACCTACGCCAGGAATTTCCTCAAATGACCCAAAACAATACGCTGAGGATTGGCCCCCCAACTAACCAATACAATTGTATGGCATGGAGCGTGGGTGTAACAAACGCTTGGCTTTGGCCTGGTGCTAATAAATTCAAGGAGTTCTATACGCAGTATGGCGCTCATCTTGTTGCTAATGGAGGAATTGTTGCCTTTGGATTTGCTCTGCTAGACATGAAACATGGAGCAACGAATTTGCAGATCCCTAACTACGGTCGCCATTGGACAAGCAAGCTGGGAGTAAATCCCCTGGTTCTCCACTCGCTTGACGCCCTAAGTGGATCTGGGAGCATCTATGGAGATCCTCTCCAATACTATACGCCGCAACCTCCCCTTGCAGAAAGTTGGATAGGAGAGGAGATTATCATGTACCAACTTACGGAGGCAGAAATTAGCACCTTGCAGGATCGCATAAACCGATTGAGCCAGGATGTTAGAGAACAATTTACTCGAGCCTATGATAGGTGGAAACAAACCTGGTCACAGCCGGCTATTCTTGCGAGTTCTGATCCCCAGGTCCGTGCTCGCTCAAAAGAATTCGATGATCTGGTCGCAATGGGACAAGTTATCGTTCCACTTCTCATCAGAGAGATGAGCGTTGAACATGATTTCTTCGCTCTTCAAGCTGTAGAGAAGTTAGTTCCACCTGACATCGTCTTTCGTCCAGCAATAGGGGACCCTGAGTTCCTTGGTGGCGAACAATTGAGAGCGCATATGACAGCAAGACGCTGGCTTGCTTCATAACTGTCGATGGATGAAACATCTAAGCACTGAATCATATCACTCGAGCAGAAATCTATCCGTTGAAAGGCCTTGTGGGGCTGGCTCAAACTGCAACGAATAGTAGTGCTAGCACGGTGAATGATTTCAGTAGTCTGTACCCTTTCTAAAGATGGTAGATCAAATCCGCTTGAACGCTTTGCATTGGTAGAGAGCCAGGAATTGCTCCTGAAGCCAGTCTCTTATGACAAGGTAATCAGCAGGATTTGAGAGTAGCTCTTCATTGGAGGTGAAACATGCCTATTGCACTCAAAAGCAAAATCGTCGGAAATCCAAAGACTGACCTTGACCCTGTCATCACCGGTCTCCAGTGGGGCAAGGGATTTGATTTTGGGAAAGGGGTCAACGCCATTACGGGAGGCTTAGCAGGTAATGCATTACAGCCATTTACACCGAATCCGCGCCAGGTAAAGACATCCTCAGAGCAATATCGCTTAATTCAGAGCGAAAGCGATCTGAACCGTGAAATTGAGGCCTCAGCTTCAGGGAAGTACAATATCGAAGGCGTGGAGGTGACCGCATCGACGAAATACGTGAGCAGCATCAAATTCTCGGAACTTGCTGTTACATTGATTGCTGAATACGAGTCGCACTATGCCGGTTACGATGAAGGCGGGAACTACCAATTCACGGACGAGGCAAAAAAGCTGATTAGCAACCCTGGGGAATTCCGCCGGGTGTATGGCGATTACTTCATTGCGGGTGGTCAACGCGGTTCGCACTTCGTTGCAGTTTACGTCTGCCAGGCCAGCAGTGTAGAAAGTATGGATAAATTTGAGGCAGCCTTCAAAGGGGAAGCTCCCGAAGTATTTAGCGCAGAAGGCAGCGTGAGCTTCATGCAGGCAGCTTCAAAGAACAATATCAGCCTATCATTCGATCTCGACATGTATGGTTACGAAGGAATACCACCAGGCCCACCACCGACAGGATGGACTCCAGAAGCAATCATCAAAGAGCTTGCCTGGTTCAAGGAGCACGAGAAAGGCCTGCATCTTGAAGCATTGTTACAGCATTACGGTACAATTGACACTTCCTATCCGCGAACGGTCGATATCGCGCCTTCTATTTTCGTTGACCTTCATCTGCTCTACACCAACTATTGGGACATAGTAGCCCTTTACGGCTCCTGCCCGAAATATTATCAAAACCAGTATTCGAAAGAATACCAGTCGCTGACTTCCAGCGTGAAGGCCAATGAAAGTGTCCTAGCTACGGATGCGAACCTTCGTATCGAGTTGCAACAAAAAGCAGACATTCTGCTTTCTCTCCTCAGTGCCGTGAATGCGCGGCAGGACTTCTTCTTCAAAGTAAAAAAAGCCGTTGGCACTGAACCAGGGGAAGGTGCTTCCATTGAAGAAACGGGAGGAGTCCACTCGTGGCTGTATGGTTACAGCACCTACCCCCAAAGCTCTGACGTAGTCATTTCCAGCGTCGATATGAACTACGCCGAGGAGTGGCACATCGGGTGGCGTGAGCACACGTTCGAGTTTGGTCCGAATAACAACTATCTCATCGTTGGCTGGGAAGTGATCGCGAATTGGTCAGATGGCTCGGATGGCCAGTGGTGGAAAGCCGTCGCCCAGATCCTCCTGACGAACCATGCGGCAGTCCATGTGAAATCTAAATACGACCGTGGTTGTAACTGGGGATTTCGCGTGTATTATGTGAATGCGAAGGACTATCAGTTCTCTGCGAATGCTCTTGAGCGGATAGACTCTCCTAGCGAGACGGAAGACTCTTCTTTCGATTCTAATGAGGAAGGGCTACCATCAGAAACGTTGGGGAATTGCTATCGGGGACGTGATTGTACGCAGGATGTTCTTGCCAGTAATGTCACTCGCCAGGATTGTTTCAGGAACCTGGGCGGGAGAAGTTGGCGGGCCAACGATGCCCCGCGCTGTTGGGAAAACTGAGGTGTATTGACCGCTCGCTTCAACTCGATTGCTGCAAATTTGGGAATTACATGCCGAAATTTGATCATTATAGGGGCGATCTGCTCGTTTTTTGAGGGAGCAATGACCCACATAATTGTACCGGTTTCGCTCATGTAATGCCTCCTGCGGCAGATTGGTGAAGAACAGTTCGTAGACGATGCCCCGGCGAGTGTGGCCAACACGACGCTTCTGAGCATTCGCCGGATGGGTTGCGACCACAACGCGACAGCACGCGCCATTGGGTCCCACGGGTACATCAGGGCAGTCATAGAGCATGCGCTCCAGGGCGCTTTCTGGGCGTGTGAACGACTGGTCGGCGGGCAGGTGCAACATTTCCCTGCCGGGTGGGGACCCTTGCGGTCAATACGTCTCACTTAAGCTCTTTAAACACAACAATTGTTCGAGTTTTTTGAGGTCAAATTGGCCACTTACCGAGACAATAATGATGAGCTTATCAGGCTTAAGTGAGATGTATTGGGGCTTGCCCCTGCCCTGGTTTATCATCAATCCACACCTTCCCCATCACTTCCCCCTATTGACATCCACCCCCCTCACAGTGCATAGTGAAGTGGACATCCCTTAGCGAGTAAACACTTTTTGGACATCCAAACACTTTCAATTCTCAAACGCACAACTCAATACTTGAACAACCAGCAGCAGCAGGCCTACCTCGTCGGCGGCTCCTTGCGCAACATCCTGCTTGGCGAACCTTGCAGCGATTGGGACATCGTCATCGAAGGCGACGCGCACAAACTGGCCCGCCACTTAGCCGACACACTGGGCGGATACTACGCCCACCTTCATGAAAAAGCCAGCCGCGTCATCGTCAAACAGGACCCATCGGACATCATCCTCGATATCTCCCCTCTCAACGGCAGGACAATCGAAGAAGATTTGCTCCGGCGCGACTTCACCATCAACGCCATCGCCGCCACGTTGGACGAAGTCGTGCAATATATCAAGGGAGATACAGACCAATCCGGGATCGGGCAACTACAAGCACCCCCCCTACATCTCATCGATCCCTTACAAGGGTTACAAGACCTGCAGGCCCACCGTCTCCGCGCGGTCGATGAAACCATCTTTCAACATGATCCATTGCGCATGCTGCGAGCCGTGCGTCTCAGCATGCGTTACCACCTCAACATCGACCCACACACCCAGGAACTGATCAAGCGCGACGCCCCCCTTTTACCAACCGTAGCCGCCGAGCGCATCCACGATGAACTATACGCCATCCTCGAACCGGGCGGCGCAACTGCACGTCTGCGCTTCCTCGATCAACTTGGACTGCTCACCGTCCTCATCCCCGAATTCACAGCTGCCAGGGACATGCGCCAGCCCAATCCGCACTACTGGGACGTACTACAACATTCATTGGAAACCGTTACCGCCCTCGAACAGCTTGCCCATACATTAGAAATCATATCTCCCAATAACGGCACCATCTCCATTTCCGAAAATATCATGCAAATACAGAATATCTTATATGAGGCGGAACAGCAGGGCATTTTTTCGTTCGCGGCGCTCACGGCCCCGCGTATGAAAATGGCTGCTCTGCTGCATGATATCGGAAAGCCGCCCACGTACACTCTTGGAGAGGATGGTGCCGTTCATTTTTATAACCACCCGCAGGTAGCCGTGCCCCTGGTACAGCAGATCATGCGCCGTTTGAGTGCGAGCACGCAGGATCGACGCCTGGCGCAACTGGTAGCGGCACATCACATGCGCCCCGGCCAGCTTGGACACGAAGCAACGGTCACACCGCGCGCCATTCGCCGTTATTTCGTCGATCTCGGACCAACCGGCATCCTGGTCGCCCTCTTTTCGCTGGCCGACCACCTGGCAACATTGGGGCCCCGGCCCCTGCAGCCACCCGGCGACGCCTGGGAACGGCATCTCTCCGTCGTGCGCCTGCTGCTCACCTGCTATATTCGCGAACGCGAGAGCGTCCTGCCCCCGCGCCTGCTTTCACCCGAAGAACTCATGCGCCGTCTGAAGCTGCGGAAGAACATCTCGGACGTTTATAGGAACGTTATAGGGCGGGGGCAAGCCCAGCCCGTACCCTATACGGGTCGGGGTCCGGCTTCGTCTAGGGTACGGGCCGGGCTTGCCCCCACCCTGGTCATCCCTGGCTAGTCGCGCTTCGTCTAGTAATACCGGGTTGACAACCCAGCCCGCATATCGTACCATTACCTGGGTATCTGTGAGAGCTAAATGACACACATAAGCAACCCATTTTTCAGTCAGGTTAACAACCTCTTCAGCCCATTGGAGATTGTAGTGAAGTCAATCGCAATATTTTACCAGGGCCGCAAACAAGATACCTCAGATGTTGCTCTCCGCCTCACACGCATGTTACAGCAGCAGGGCTATGAAGTCCGCACCATCGATATACGTGTAGAGGGCGAGGAGACTCCTGATACATCGTTAATAGGCTGCAACCTGGTAATCGTGCTGGGCGGCGACGGCACAATTCTGCATGCCGCCCGCCTGACCTCCTTTGTCGATATTCCCATCGTCGGAGTGAACTTCGGGCGCGTGGGCTTCTTAACTGAGTTGGAGCCTGACGAACTTGAAACCAAATTGCATTACTATCTGCATCAAGACCAATCTGTCTGGGTTGACAAACGCACCATGCTGCACGCTATCATCAACCAGGATGGACACCAGGAAGAATTTCTGGCCCTCAACGATATTGTGATCGCTCGTGGCCTATTGCCCCGTGTCGTAAAGATACAAATCACTATAGATGAATACCCATATAGCACTAGCTACGCCGATGGCATTATACTTTCGACGGCTACCGGTTCGACCGCCTACAACATGGCAGTAGGTGGGCCGCTGCTGCACCCCCAGGTGCAGAGCAGCGTTTTGACACCCATCGCGCCGCACCTGGCATCCGATCGCTCATTGGTCCTGCAGCCGGAGGCGACGGTAAAACTCCAGATATTTACCGGCTCGCAGAACGGCGTATTCTCGGCAGATGGGCAGATGAACCGCGAGATAATCGACGGCGCAACCGTCATCGTGCGTAAAAGTCAGTATGTCACCCGGTTTCTGCGGCGCAAGCCGCCGACCTATTTTTACCAGATCATTCATGCCAAGCTGAAAGGCGACGATTCGTAGGGTTTCCAGGTAGATACTATGTTACTTGAACTAAATATCAAAGATTTCGCGATTATTGATAATCTGCATCTTAGCCTGCACCGTCTATTCAATGTCTTCACAGGCGAGACGGGTGCAGGTAAGTCAATTATCATCGACGCGGTCAGCGCCCTCCTCGGCGGCAAGATCGGCGCCGATTTCGTGCGCGCCGGGTGCGAGCGTGCCACCGTTGAAGGCATCTTCTCCAGCGGACCCTTGCCCTCCATTCATACCGATTGGACGCCATTTGAAGCCTCTTTGCACGCCAATGGCGGTAATGGCACGCATCACGATTCGCAGTCATTGATCGCCTCTAGCGCCGATGCCGAAAGCGCCGACGCGGGTGTCGCGCTCGCCACGCTGCTCCATGAATACGATATCACCCCGGAAGATGGGCAGCTCATCCTCTCGCGTGATATCTTCCGCTCAGGCCGCACCGTCGCACGCATCAATGCCCGCACCGTCTCCCAGCAGGTGCTCCAGCAGGTCGCCAGCTGGCTGGTCGATATTCATGGGCAGAGCGAACATATGAGCCTGCTGCGCCCCGAACAGCACGTCAACTTCCTCGACCGCTACGCCGAACTGCTTCCCCTGCGCGAGCAACTCAGCGCAAAAGTCACCGAGTGGCGCAATGCCCGTAAAACCCTGTCCTCGCTGCAACAAAACGAAAAAGAACAGGCCCGCCGCGCCGATTTCCTGCACTATGAGATCGAGGAGATCGAGAAAGCCAACCTCCAACCCGGCGAGGTCGAGGCGCTGGAGGAGGAGCGTAAGGTGCTGAACAACGCGGAACGTCTGCGCGAATTATGCGTCCTGATCTATGGTTCTCTCAAAGGCGGCGATAGAGGCAGTGACGATTTCCAGCCAGCCCTCGACCTGCTCCGACCCGCCTTGCGCGCCATGAGTGAGCTTGCGCGCCTCGACAAGGAACTCTCCGAGTATGAAACCAGCTTCTCAGAGGCCATCTACCAGCTAGAGGATGTCGCGGCCAGCATCAGCAGTTACGAAAGTGATATCGAGGACGACCCCCAGCGCCTGGGCGAAATCGAGGAGCGCCTCGACCTTATTTCCCGCTTGAAACGCAAATACGGCGCGACCATCGGAGAGATATTGCAGCGCGCCGAAGATGATCGCACCGAACTCGAGACCATCGTCAATCGCGACGAGCTGATCGCCACTCTGCAAAAGCAGGATGTGCAGTTCCGGCGTGACATCGGCCAGCTTGCCACGCAGCTTTCCGCGCGCCGCCACGAAGCCGCAGGTCGCCTCTCAATCGCCATGGAATGAACATGCAGCGCGCCCGCTTCTTCGTCGAACTCCAGCAGCTTCCCGATGAAAACGGCGTGCCGGCCAGCGTTAACGACCAGTCCGAACAGAACTACGCCTGCGACACCACCGGTATTGACCGTGTGCAGTTCTTGATCGCCCCTAACCCCGGCGAACCCTTTAAGCCCTTGACCAAAATCGCCTCGGGCGGTGAAACCTCTCGCCTCATGCTGGCCCTGAAGACCATCCTCTCGGCCGCCGACGCCACCCCCACCTTGATTTTTGACGAAATCGACGCTGGCATTAGCGGCAGGAGCAGTCAGATCGTGGGAGAAAAGCTGTGGCAACTGACACGCAATCACCAGGTCATCTGCGTCACGCATCTCCCCCAGATTGCCGCATTTGCCGATACACACTACAATGTAAATAAGCAAATCTATAACGAACGCACCGTCACCATTGTGAAGGAACTTCACCCCGAACAACGCGTACGCGAAATCGCACAGATTATGGGGGGGAACGCCAGCGAGTTCTCCATGAAAAGCGCCGAAGAAATGCTGGCTCGATCCTACCTTTGGAAAGAGAACTTGACACGTCGCCTGCAAGGGGAAGGAAAGGAACCAAGTAACGCGTGAGCAAGAAACTATTAAGCACCATTCTCTTATTTATGGTCTTTGCCGTCTTTCTCTGGTGGGGAATGGCTCAACTGCTTCATCCCGACCCCGA
>WNGR01009719.1_pt1 | contig 10085 bp, 6 predicted proteins | sample 5407581 | NCBI WGS metagenome assembly WNGR01 (sample SAMN13153383, study PRJNA577476) | soil metagenome | isolation source: 80 cm soil or saprolite under Garry oak tree replicate 2 | place: USA:California | collected 2016-06-15
GATCGTGGTCAGTTTGGTCTCTACGGGCGGGGGCAGAGTTCGGGCCGCGGAGGTTGCCGGGGCGCGGAACACTACGAACACGGTACCCCAGGGCTCAAGATGCAGCGGCACTGTTGTGCGTCCGCTTGCGATCGTGTACGAGACCGGCTCGGATTTGCCTGTTTCGGCGTGCCATAACTCCGGGACTTTGCCGGCTACGCGGAAGGTCGCGTCGACTGTTTCGTCGCGGTCATTGCGATTGTCCAGGAAGTAGATGTCGCCGTCGGCCAGCTTGCGATGTACGAAGGCGATCCGCGTGTCGTTCTCAGGTGTGGTGTGGTCGAAGTCGGGAGTGGCATTCAGCGCCTTCAACGCTGCGGCTGCGTTTTGCCCTGCGTAGACCTTACCCTTACCTACTGTCTGCACCCCGCTGCCGTTGCCGAACAGCTCGCCATTCAATTTGGCGAACTCAGCTTGATCGTCGGCGAGACTTGGCGTGTCGGTGGGCTTGGCTCCGGCTACTACAGCGCCATCCTGAACGAGCTTGTGGATGGCGCGGACGACCGGGAGCGACATGTGCTTGCTGTAGGGGTCGAGCACGAGCAGCCGGTAGCGCATACCGCTGGGAGTCGCAATCTGACCGTCGACAGCGCTGAGTTGATGAATCAAGCCGTCCGCGTTGATGTAGTCGAAGCCGTATCCGGCGGGGATGTCCGGAGCCTTATCCGCGAAGATCGCCGTGAGGTTCGAGTCTTCGCCGTAGAAGTAGAGGAGGTCCGCTGCGAACCGTCCCTGCTGTAACATGTAGCTGCTGCGCGCCAGGTAGTCTATCCAGGGACGCGCTTCTTCCGCCCATGTCTCGTTGCGGTTGAACCACTGGCCGTACGGCCCGAGCGTCAGGCCTGGGGCCTTGTCGAGCAACGGCTGGTGGGCCGATTCGTGGATGACGAAGCGATTGATGCCGTTCACCAACTCCTGGTCCGCGGTCGGCTTGAGCGTGGCCGGCGACCACTGCCATGAACTATCGCCCCGGGCTGTCATCGACTCCGCCGCCGCGAGGTTCTGGCCGTAAATGTGGGCGACCGATGCGGATTCGCGGTCGTCCGCGTCGTAGCGGTACATCTGCTTGTTGACGCCGGGTGTCTGCACCCACATGGCGCTCATCGGGATGTCGTCGAGCTTCTTCACTTCCATGCCGTCGGCGATGAATGCTCGCCCCGACTCGTGCGACTCGCCATAGTGGCCCATGCCGCGTTCCTTCAGCGAGGCCTGCACCTGGCCGTAGTGCTCGTCCGCAGTGAGGTCGGCGATGGTCTTGCGCAGATCCCAGAGAAACTGGTCGCTGGCCTTGGCGCTTTCAACGACGTGACCGGCCAAGACGGGTAGCCACGGATGCGGATCGTAGCCGCGCAGCCGGGTGAAATCGGCGATCATGTTGTCAGTCCAGTTTTGCGAACCTGCTTCCCAGCTATCGGTGATCACGTACCGAATGCCGCGTTTGCCCATGAAATCTGCGCCGACGGTCTCCTTGTAACTGTCGAGGTAGCCGTCCATGTAGTGCTTCACGTACTTCGCGTTCAGCTTGTCCACCTCGAGTCCCGTGGCTTCCTTCGTTGCTGGATGGTTCGTGATGCCCAGCAGTGAGTAGCCGATTCTGAGTACCACCCATCTGCCGGTGGGCGGCGTCCAGTCTAGCGTGCCATCGGGGTGGAACTTGCTGCTCAAGTCGATTACGTCTGTCTTTTTGATTGCGTCTGTCGATGCGACATCCGGCGTGGCGAAGCCGTAGAGATCGGGCATCTGGTTGAATGCGGCTTTCTCCTCGAATCGGTTTACCTGTGGATCGGAGTGCAGCACCAGTTTCGCAAGGGCGATGCCGGAAGGCGTGGGAGTCGCCGCTGCTGGAGTTCTCTGCGGCGCTGACTCGAAGGTCATACGGAAGTATTTCGCTGTCACCGGAGCAAAGGCGATTGTGTGTTCGGCGGAGCCGCCCTTTGGAATGACCGTGACAACACGGAAGCTGCTGCCGTCGTCGCTGGTCTCCAGGGATTCGCCTGAGTCTGGACTTCCTCCACGAGCGAAGTAGTCGTCATTGGGGCCGGCGGGACGACGCACGATCGTCACTGCACGAATCATTTGTGGCTGAGGAAATTCATATTGAATCCAGGCCTTCTCGCCCGTTGCGGCCTTGGGAAGGGCAGTCGTTGCTGCCAGATCGCCATCGGTGAGGAGTGCGGGGTCGATGCTTCCGCTGCTCGATGTAATCTTTGGTTGAGGCGTGGGATCCGCCGGTGCGCGGTATGCAACGACGGAACTGTCGGCGTAAAACTGTGGCTCCGTAAAGGTTGTGTTCGTGATGGGCAGATTCTGGAACGGCCCGGTATTCGAGGGAGGGTGGGCCAGCTTGCCGGTGAAGGGCTTGCCGCCTTCGACTACGGTTTCGCTCCAGACATACTTCTTCATCGCTTCCGGACCTGTGACCCAGGGACCGCCGCTTTCGCTCCACCCTGGCGAGCCGGCGATGGCTTCTTCCATGCCTAGTTGGTCGGCGAGGGTAGTTGCGTATTTGAAAGCGTCTTTCCACTCCGGAGTCATGTACGCGAGGCGCTTTTCCACGACCTGCGGCGTGGCAAGCGCGGCATCGAAGTTCTGAAATCCGCCCAGGCCGACGCGATGCATCCATTCCAGGTCGAGCTTGATGCCTTCTTTGCTGATGTTGCCGTTCATCCAGTGCCACCAGACCAGCGGACGCGCACTTTGCGGCGGATTCAGGAAGCCTGCCTTCAGCGCGTCTTCGGGGGCCTGCGCGGAGTTTGCGGCGCTTTGCGCCAGATTCGACTGGCCGGAGAGAGTGAGCAGGACGATGCCCACTGCTATTTTTCCCATTATCGAGGGCGGAATAGTTCTATCCTTCATTGTCATTTGCAATTCCTCTGCGGAAACCTTTTCTGGTGCTTCTTTCGCCAAGACGCGAATATATATCAGAGCGATCGTCATGTTCCATCGGGGTAGTGGGTCAGTTGGTAAGAACAACTACGGAGATTCTGACTCTTCGAGTCAGAATGACGCCGCAGAGGGTCCGACCTACCCCACCACCTTTCATCGGGATGCATTGACGATCGGCATTCATGCTCTATAGTCTTCGAGTTTCGTGGGCGGTGACATGGCGGATGATTTGACGTTCGACAACAGGCTGGGATCGAAGTTGAACATGGACGCACCGCGAGCGAAGTCGAATCAAGAGGCCCTGATTGCATTGATGGCGGCGTTGCGCGCTGAAGAGGATTCAATTCGGCTTGGCGGCGGGGCAAAGGCCGCACAGGCGCAACACACAAAGGGGCGGTTAACGGTTCGGGAGCGGCTTAAATTGTTGCTCGATGAGGGAACGGAGCTCCTGGAACTGGGCCTGTGGGCGGCGCACGGAATGTACGGCGAGTATGGCGGCGCTCCCGGCGCGGGAGTCGTGACCGGACTGGGCCGCGTGTGCGGACGCTTGTGCATGATTGTGGCCAACGACGCTACGGTGAAGGCCGGCGCTTTCTTTCCGATGACCGCGAAGAAGGTGCTGCGCGCCCAGACCATTGCGCTTGAGAACCGCATTCCGACGATCTATCTGGTGGATTCTGCCGGCGTGTTTCTTCCGCTGCAGGAAGATGTTTTTCCAGACACCGATGATTTTGGGCGGGTCTTCCGGAATAACGCAGTAATGAGTTCGCTCGGGATTCCGCAGATCACCGCGATCATGGGCATGTGCGTTGCGGGAGGCGCGTACCTGCCGGTGATGACCGATACTGTGCTGATGACCGAGGGATCGGGTCTGTTTCTTGCCGGACCATCGCTGGTGCAGGCCGCGATTGGACAGGTGACGGGTCCGGAAGAACTTGGCGGTGCGGCGATGCACTCTGAGATTTCGGGGACGGTCGACTTCAAAGAGCCGAACGATGAGATGTGCCTGGCGCGCTTGCGTTCGCTAGTGGAGAAGATCGGCCAAAGACGGTTGTCAGTTGTCAGTGGTCAGTTATCAGTTGAGGGACAGGCCGAGGTGTTTTCGCGAGTTGAGTTCGATGCGGAGACGGATGCGCCGAGATTTGCGGCTGAGGATGTGTATGGGTTGATGAACCCGGCGCCAGGGGCAAGCAATGCGTATGACATGCGCGAGATCATTGCACGGATCGTGGACCGCAGCGAGTTCGATGAGTACAAGGCGGACTTCGGGCGGACCGTTCTCTGTGGCTATGCGCGAATTGCGGGTCGAGCAGTAGGGATTGTTGCCAATCAGAAGATGAACCAGACGCAGACTGTTGCGATGGGCCCGGCCGCTGGGATGAATCGCACTGAAGTTGGCGGAGTGATTTATACCGAAGGCGCACAGAAGGCTGCGCGCTTCGTCATGGATTGCAACCAGAACCTTGTGCCGCTGCTGTTTCTTCATGATGTCAATGGATTCATGGTGGGCAAGGATGCGGAGTGGTCGGGGATCATTCGCGCCGGAGCAAAGATGGTTTCGGCGGTGAGTACGAGCGTGGTGCCAAAGATCTCGGTGATCGTTGGAGGCAGCTTTGGCGCGGGACATTACGCGATGTGCGGCAAGGCGTACGATCCGCGCTTCCTGTTTGCGTGGCCGACGGCGCGGTATGCGGTGATGAGCGGAGCGGCGGCGGCCGGTACTTTGGCGGAGGTCCGAGCGAAGCAGATGGAACGTGGCGGCAAGACGCTTTCCGAGGCGGAGAAGAAGGCTCTGTACGATGAGATCAAAGGAACGTATGACGCGCAGGCCGATCCCCGCTATGGCGCGGCGCGGCTCTGGATTGACGCGATTATCGACCCGGCCAGGACCAGAGAAGTACTGATCACCGCGCTGGAAGCGTGCGCTCTGAATCCGGACGTGCCGCGGTTCAATCCAGGTGTGCTGCAGACCTGATCCAGCGTATTACTAAGACAGCGGAGCTTCGAGTTGCATCTGACGTGAAGGAGACAAATGATGAACGCTGAAGCTGAGTCCGTACAGAGCCTGTACCCGTTTGTGCTGACAGAGGAACAGGAACATCTCCGGCGGGAGATTCGCGAGTTCGCAGCGCGCGAGATTGCGCCCAACGTGATGGCCTGGGACGAGGCGAGCGAGTTTCCCGCGGCGGTGATCAAGAAGCTCGGCGCGATGGGACTGCTGGGCGTGATCGTCCCGCCGGAGTACGGCGGCGCGGGCATGGGCTACGTGGACTACGCGCTGGCGATCGAGGAACTCTCGGCCGTGGATGGATCGGTGGGCCTCACTGTGGCGGCACACAATTCTCTGGGGACGAACCATATCTTTCTGGCTGGGAATGAGGAGCAAAAGAAGAAGTACGTGTCGAGGCTTGCGAGCGGCGAATGGCTGGCCGCGTGGGCGCTGACGGAGCCTGGGTCGGGATCGGATGCGGGCGGCGCGCGCACCACCGCGGTGAAGAAGGGCGATCGCTATGTCCTGAACGGGACCAAGACGTTCATCACCAACGGACATTACGCCGATGTCGTGGTGGTGATTGCGGTGACCGATAAGAGCAAGGGAACTCATGGGCTGTCGGCGTTTGTGGTGGAGAAGGGGACTCGCGGTTTTCGGCCGGGGAAGAAGGAGAACAAGCTTGGCTTGCGGGCCAGCGATACCAGCGAGCTGATCTTCGAGGACTGCGAGATTGGCGCGGAGAATCTGGTCGGCGCGGAAGGCGAAGGCTTCATCGATGCGATGCGCGTGCTGGATGGCGGCAGAATTTCGATTGCGGCACTGTCGCTCGGGATTGGGCGCGGCGCGCTGGATGCGGCGTTGAAGTACGTGAAAGAGCGGAGACAGTTCGGCAAGGCGATTGCGGAGTTTCAGGGGATCCAGTGGAAGCTTGCGGATATGGCGACGGAACTCGATGCCGCCCGGTTGCTGACGCAGCGCGCCGCGGTGCTGAAGGATGCGGGGCGCAAGGTGACGCGCGAGTCGTCGATGGCGAAGCTGTTTGCGAGCGAGGTGGCGGTTCGCATCTGCGATGAGGCAGTGCAGTTGTTCGGAGGGTATGGATTTATCAAGGACTATCCGGCGGAGAAGTATTATCGCGACGTGAAGCTTTGTACGATTGGCGAGGGCACGAGCGAGATTCAGCGCATGGTGATCGCGAGAGAGATTCTCAAGGTCCATCCATCCCGCGGTTGAGGGCTAAGTGAGAAAGAGCGATGGGTGATTTGGTCAAGATCGTTGAGTGTCCGCGCGATGCGTGGCAGGGTCTACCGGCGAGGATTCCGGCGGAGGTGAAGACGGAGTATCTGCGCAGGCTGATTGCTGCCGGCTTCACGCACATCGATGCGGTCAGCTTCGTTTCACCCGCAGCGGTTCCGCAGATGGCGGATTCGGAAGAAGTGCTGGAGGAGTTGCTGGCCCCGGATTCGGTGGAGATTATCGGGATTGTGGTGAACGAGAAAGGCGCGCAGCGGGCTATCGCCACCGGCACGGTGCAGACGCTCGGGTTTCCATATTCCATCTCTCCTCAATTTCTGCAACGCAATCAGAAGCAGACACCGGAAGAGTCGCTGGACGCGCTGGATGCGATCGGAACGCTGGCGCAGGATGCAGGTCTCGGCGTGGTTGCGTATCTGTCGATGGCGTTTGGAAATCCGTATGGCGACCCGTGGAGCATCGACGAGGTTGTGGCCGCGTGCGATCTGCTGAGCGAATCGGGGGTGCAGCAGATTTCGCTGGCCGACACCGTGGGCCTTGCGACGCCGGCCCAGATCGCGGAGATGGTTGCGGTGGTACGGGAAGCGCATAGCAAGATCGAGTTTGGCGTACATCTGCATGCGCGGCGAGCGGAAGCGCCGGCGCGGATTCGTGCAGCCTTTGAGGCGGGTTGCCGGCGATTTGACTCGGCTATCGGCGGGCTCGGCGGATGCCCGTTTGCGCAGGATGCGCTGGTGGGGAATATTCCCACGGAGACGTTGATCGCTACGCTGAACGAGCGTGGCGCGAGGTTTCCGGACCTGGGGCCGCTGGACGATCTGAGCCGCGCCAGCGCGGAGATTGGCAGCCGTTTTGGGCCGTTGGCGAACTGAGGTCCGGTGTAAATTTCTTTTCGAACTGCGGAGGACAGGTTGAACGACTCGACGATTCTGATTGCGGACGATGGTGCGGTTCGGACGATTACGCTGAATCGGCCACAACGCCGTAACGCGATGACGCCCGAGATGATGTCGGAGTTGACCGCAGCGATGGAAGAAGCTGCGGCAAGCGGCTGCCGTGTGCTGGTCTTCGCCGGAGCGGGTGAGGCATTCTGTTCGGGCCTCGATCTGTCGGTTCTGCAGGGCATGAACGACAAATCGGCGGCCGAACATCGAGCCGATGCTGAGCGGATCGCAAAGCTGTTCCGAACGCTGTACGAGTTGCCGATTCCGACCATCGCAGCGGTGCACGGCGCGGCGATTGCGGGTGGAACGGGCTTGGCTACCATTTGCGACTTTACGATTGCGACTCCCGCGGCGAAGTTCGGCTTTACCGAGGCCCGGATCGGGTTTGTCCCTGCGATTGTGTCTGCGTATCTGGCTTTGCAGGTTGGCGACAAGCGCTGCAGGGACCTGCTGTTGACGGGCCGAATCTTCGATGCGGCTGAGGCGGTTCGGCTTGGGTTGGTGAATGAGGTTGTGAGTTCCGAGAATCTGGCCGAGCGAGTTCGGGCACTGGCAGAAACGCTGATTGCGAATAGTCCGGAATCGCTGGCGGCGACGAAGCGGCTTTTGGCTGCGCAGAATAAGAGCTGGCTCGATGCAGCGATCGGCGCAGCGCTTGAGGCCAACGAACGGGCTCGGGAGACGGCGGATTTCCGCGAAGGCGTGGCGGCGTTTCTTGAGAAGCGGAAGCCGGTTTGGGCGAGATAGTTTTGATTACTGGTTGTTGCAGACCTTTTAGTGTTCCAGCTATGAGGTGTGAGGTATGAGCCCTCAGCCCTCAGCTTTCAGCGGCCAGCGGTTACGGAATCGCAAAGCGCAGTGGGACTTCTGTTCGTTGTTCCACTTGGTGGCGGGTTACGTCGGGTGCGAGTTCGATGACTTCGAAACCTGAAGCGGTGACATCGACGACGCAGAGGTCGGTGATGATGCGCTGAACTACGGTTTTTCCGGTGAGGGGGAGAGAACACTCGCGCAGGAGCTTGGGGCCGCCGTCCGGGGTGGTGTGCTCCATGACGACGACGACGCGGCGGACGCCGGAGACGAGATCCATGGCGCCGCCCATGCCTTTGACACGCTTGCCGGGGATCATCCAATTGGCGAGGTCGCCGTGTTCGGAGACCTGCATGGCGCCGAGGATGGCGAGGTCGATGTGGCCGCCGCGAATCATCGCGAACGAATCGGCGGAGGAGAAAGTGGAGGCGCCGGGGACGAAGGTGACGGTCTCCTTGCCGGCGTTGATGAGATCGGGGTCGACTTCGGAGTCGAGGGGAAATGGGCCCATGCCTAACAGGCCGTTTTCGGATTGCAGGGTGACGGTCATTCCGGCGGGGATGTAGTTGGCGACGAGGGTGGGGATGCCGATTCCGAGGTTGACGTAGAAACCATCGCGGAGTTCGCGGGCGGCGCGCGCGGCCATCTGGTTGCGGGTCCAGGGCATGGGCTACGGCTCCTTTCGCACGGTGCGCTTCTCGATGCGCTTTTCGGGGTGGGGATTGTGGACGAGGCGCTGCACGTAGATTCCGGGGGTGTGAATCTGGTCGGGGTCGAGTTCGCCGGGTTCGACGACGATCTCCGCTTCGGCGATGGTGATCTTGCCGCAGGTGGCAGCCATTGGATTGAAGTTGCGCGCGGTGCGACGGTAGACGAGATTGCCGTGAAGGTCGGCCTTCCACGCTTTGACGAGGGCGACGTCCGAGCGGATGCCGCGCTCGAGGATGTAGGTGTGGCCGCCGAACTCCTTGTGCTCCTTGCCCTCAGCGATCAGCGTGCCGACTCCGGTGCGCGTGTAGAAGCCGGGGATGCCTGCGCCGCCGGCCCGCATGCGTTCTGCGAGGGTGCCTTGCGGGCAGAACTCGACTTCGAGCTCACCGGCGAGGAATTGGCGTTCGAATTCGTTGTTCTCGCCAACGTAGCTCGAGATCATCTTCTTCACCTGGCGAGTTTCGAGGAGGAGGCCGAGGCCCCAGCCGTCGACACCGGCGTTGTTACTGGCGATTGTGAGATTGCGCGCCCCGGTATCCCGCAGCGCGAAGATGAGGGCTTCGGGGATTCCGCACAGGCCGAAACCGCCAATGGCCAGGAGAGCCCCGTCGTGGATGATGCCGTCGAGGGCAGAGCGCGCGTCGGGATAGAGCTTGGTCAGAGCCGAGTTAGTGCCGGTCTTCGATTCCGCCATAGATGACGCTCCGTTCCGCGGGAGGGCCCCGGGGCTAAAGCCCCCATTCATTCTTGTGCGACTTACCGCGGGCTAAAGCCCGCTGCTACTCCTTAACGCAATAGGGCAGAGGCGGCCCATAGAATTGGCGCCTGGCCGTGGAAGTCGCCGGTACGCCGTTTTCGTTCCAGGTAATATTCCAGATCGTTCTTTTTGCCCGTACCTTCGCAGACGCTGGTGATATCACTGTTCTGATCGATGTAGCCTGCGACTGCGATCCATCCCTTGCGTGCGGCGGGGCCATAGGTCTTCGCATCCAGCCAGCCGTTTTTGACGCCGGTGATCATGGCGAAGCTGAACATGGCCGAGCTGGAACTCTCGGGCCATGCTTCCTGGCGATCGATCAATTCGCGCCACATTCCGTCCTTGCCCTGGTATTGCAGGAGGGCGGCCATCATGGCCTTGTAGCCCTTCAGGATGCGCGCTCGCTGCGGATGGTTCGCCGGGAGAGTACGCAGCATTTCGGCCATGCCCGCGGCTACCCATCCGTCTCCGCGGCCCCAGAAGAACGGCACATCGGGAGCGTGGTAGAAGAGGCCGTTCGGCTGCTGCAGCTTATCCAGATACGAGGCCATCTCCACCGCATCGCGGTCCAGATACTTTTTGTCGCCGGTGGCGCGGTACGCCTCGAGCTGGAGGATCGTCAGCATGTACATGTCGTCGATCCAATAGCGGGTCTCGGCCGAGAGTCCGTCGGGCTGGGGATTCTCCCACT
>WNGR01014292.1_pt1 | contig 10084 bp, 11 predicted proteins | sample 5407581 | NCBI WGS metagenome assembly WNGR01 (sample SAMN13153383, study PRJNA577476) | soil metagenome | isolation source: 80 cm soil or saprolite under Garry oak tree replicate 2 | place: USA:California | collected 2016-06-15
GAACAGTACATTCTGGGGAGCTCAATTTACTCCAGTTCAGGACTTCGTATATCGATCTGAATGATATTGTATGTTTTTTGGCGTTAGACGTCGTCTATCGCATGGGCTTGAGCTTAAAGGAACGTACAGAAAACGACAACTGCAGACAGAATCCGCCTGATGGTAGGTTGTGCTATCGCATCTTGCAGGTGGAAATCATCATTTCAGCAGTCGCTCAACATTAACATGAGCAAATATTATCGCCTGCTCCATCTGATACCTGCTGTCAGGCTCCGATTATGACCACCTCATAACATACTGGTCATTGGCCATTTTTGATGAAATCGGCAAGCTGTAGCCTCCTGGTGGGCCAAGGTGCATCCGGTCGCGTTAGTGGGGATGGTGCCGGAGAACATCGTGATGATCTACGCCCAGCGCGATGAGCGGGAGGTAAACGTCATTTTCGATCTCCATGCAGACTGCTCATCGCTACGCCGTGGGTCGCTTGTCCGAGAAAGAGGCGGTTTCTGAGGAGCATTAGCAGAAACAAACACGGCTATACCCAAGTGATGCTCTACGTCTGCGGTCTTCAGGAGTGGGAGCAGGCGAGCTATCCGTTAGAGGGTGAGTGGGTCAAGGAGAAAGAGAGGTAATGAGATGATGGAAAAGGCTCGGAGCAGCAGCTCCCGCGTATCTACGCCGAAACGAGGACTATCGCAGTCGTTGGAGCCTCAGCTGATATTTCAAAGGCTGCACACCAGGTGCAGCGCTACCTGCAAAGCCAGGGATATCGCATCCTACAGATGAACCCGCGAGGCGATGAGCTATTCGGAGAGCGGGTGTTCCGCTCGCTCTCCGAAATCGATGTCCCTGTGGATATAGTCGAGGTATTGCGTCCGGCCCAGGTAACGTCCGATATCGCCAGGCAGGCCATTGCGATCGGGGCGAAGGTGCTCTGGCTTCAGGCGGGGATTGAGTCAGAGGAAGCCCGGCAGAAAGCCGAAGTAGCGTGGCCGACCGTCTTCATGAACTGCTGTATGTGAGCCACACACGGGCTGCTCAGCCCTCGACCGGTACTTGAGCGGGCGATGGGAGGGAAACCCGCATGCTGTACTACAGCCTCGCCTGCCCAAGTGAGCCACCCATCCTGTCGCTCCAGCCTTCAGGAGAGCCACGCAGCTCATTGCTAAGGCCGCTGCATCCGGAAAGTGATCGTGAAGACATCGCCTGGTTCCACCTGCTGCATCAAGGGCTCATAGAACGCCCGCATGAAAGGAAGTGGGTCCGCTGTTGCCTGCGGCATATCCTCCCCCTCAAAGAGCAGGTCCTCACGCAGATGGACAGTTCGTTCCACCTCTCTGGGTGGAAGGTCGAGCCGAACCGCGACCGTCAAGTCATCGCCTGGCTGAAGCGTTGTGTATACCTCCTGCTGGTAGAGCGTCGCCAGGCGGGACAAGAACTCCGCGTCGTTGGCGGGTGCCTCTCGCTCCGTGACGCGAAAGACGCGCTGCCCTAGCTCGTCGCTTTTGACTTGGGCGGTAATCCTGAAGATTGCTTCAAACATATGTTGCTCCTCTTTGTCCGCATGGGTTCCATTCTCTCTATATATGCGGTATGAAGTACGTATCCTTTCCGACGAAGAGAGGTTGCTCTAGCGATTCTCCTCTTTCTCGAGCAGCGGCGATGAGCGAATTCCTTGTCTCCCATAGGATGGAAATGCACCGGCCAATGCAGAGCATCGTGAGTTTCCGAAAGTGGCAAACGTCACAGCAATCACCCGTGCGTTCCGAGTTAGATCCAGGCTCAGGCAGAGCCATCCAACCCGGAACGAGCGGTGTGCTACGTGTGTTTAGAGCATGGTGAATTGTGGGATGAGCACCTTGTCGATGACGTGCATGATGCCATTGTCCGCGATCACGTTTGCCTGAACCACATGCCCACCATTGATCTTGATGCTTTCTCGCACAGCGGTGGTCACCGTGTCGGAAGAGATGTAGTTGAGCGCGTCTCCGTAGGTAGCGATTTCTTCCTCACCCAGTGGAACCTCCGAGACGTCCGACCACACTCTGAGCCGCTGCCCCTCGAGCGTTTTGAGGAAGAGACGATCGAGCAGGTCGTCCGCTGTATAATACCCCGGCACGATGTGATACTTGAGTACCTTGGCTAGCTTCCCAGGGTCCGCGAAAAGATTAGCCTGCTGGTCATCAGATAAGCTATCAAAGGCGGCATCCGTAGGAATGAAGATGGTGAATGGACCCGGTCCACTGAGGGTGTCAACAAGACCGGCCACGGACTCCAACCCTTTGACGTACTTGTTGTATGCGTGTTCGGCACGCGCTTTTTCGATGATGTTTGCCATGCAATGTTTCTCCTTCTTTTCTAACAAACGACATGTGAGGGTGCGGCCCTAAGTCTCTATCCTGGGAACCATCCGCATTGGCCAGGACATGTACCCGCACCAACTACTCTGTGTTCTGGATAGCGCCTCCGCCATGTGAGATCACATGGAACAGAGTCCGCTCTCCAGTATAGGGCCAAGTACTTTGAAAGCCATCACTGCAACGAATCACATTCCTTTTGGAAACCATCTTGCCGGCGGAGTGCGTTCTAACTTCGCTCAGGCGAGATGCGAGGAGCGCGCTGCGCTCAGCAGTGATACAATGTACTATATTTACAGCTTAATTGGAGCGCGTGAAAAAAAGTGTGGGAAGAGGCGTGAAATTTTTCGTGGTAAGCAATGTTCTCTCAAAGTCCATGGCGAAAAACCTGATTCAGGCAGAAATGTTTGCCTGCGATCTATACTTACTCTCCGAGTAAGCATTATCAGTGGGAAAGCATGCGAATGCCTATCGCTATCAGTACATAGAGGAGGATACCTCCTGCGACAATCATGCTCAAAGCAATGAGCCACGGGGCGAACAGCCGCAGCTTTAGCGCACAATAACCCACCATCAGATTGGTGATCTCCAGGCCAATCGTCAACCAGAGTGCCCAGCGCTGCCACGTCAACAATCCCTGTGCGCAGAGCAAGGTTACAATCCCTCCCAGGAGAAAAATCCACGCCAGAAACGCTCCTAGAACAGCGACAATAGCCCCTGGTGTAGCGTGACCATGCGAGACGTCATAGACACCTACGAAGCCTCCGAAAAAAGCAATCAAGCCTATGATGATCAGGAATATGCCGTGTATTCCTAACAAGGCTACGACGATTGCCTTCCCCGATGGAGGCTTCTAATGCGACGCTTGTAGCGATGCATCCTTCTTCGTAGGTGGACTATCTCCAAAGCAGAATCCTGGTGCTGGCGCACTTCCCAACAAGCTGCTTCAAACTCACTATCAAGGTCTTACATCTTGGGCGGGTGTATCAACTGGCGCTGCCTTTTGTCCTGGCAACAACGCTGCTTGTTGATACGGCACCTCTTCCGGCGGGAACAGTTTGGGATGTGCAAGTTCCCATCTGTGCCAGATTGCCACGATGATCTGCTGGAGGACGCCAGCAACCGGGATAGCGAGGAACCCCCCAAGCAATCCGAAGAGTTCTGCTCCTGCAAAGAGCGCGAAAATGGCCACAATGGGATGCACTCCTACGGTGCTGCTGAAAATGCGTGGTGCAAGTATCTCCCCCATGACAATCCCCAGGAGCAGCACCAGAAAAACAGCCACGATCAGCGTCACCACCCATCCCTCCGGTAGAGCTGCCAGGATGCATAGTGCCGCTATCATATAGGTTCCGATCACCGGAAGAAAGTAGAGCAGAAAAAAGAGCACTGCCAGCAAAGCAGCATACGGGACATGCAGCAGAGCAAGCACAACTCCCGTGCAGAGGGCTCCAATGAGCGCAAGCAGCAATGTACCACGAAGATACCCACCTAGACTCTGATCGAGGGTACGCAACAGGAAGGTGATTGTACCCCTCTGATTTACTGGAGTTTTGTAGCTGAGCCAGCGAATAATACGAGGGCCATCAAGGATAAAGTAGACACTGAGCGTTATCACAATGATGAAGTTGAGGATGTTGCTGAACACCCCGATCAAAAAAGGAAGCAGTCCTGAGAGCGCGCCCTGCGCTTGAGAAATGAGCTGGTTCTTGAGCTGGTCAACCTGGCCCTTGGTAATGCCAACCTTTCCCAAAAGGTCAACGACCGATTGAATCCGACGCTCTCCCGCAGGGCTCATAAGAAATTGAATAAATTTCGCGAGCGAAGCTACTTGCGGATTGAGGGAGGAAGCCACGATAAACAGAACCACAGCCAGGACACCAGCTACCAGGAGAAAGGCAACGGCGATTGCCAGAGGCCGTGTGAGGCGGCGTTGGAAAAACTGCACAAGCGGATAGATGAAGTAGGCGAACAGCGCGGAAAGCAGCAGGACAATGACCGCCGTTACGATCAATGAGATCGCGTACAGTGCAACCGATCCAATGGCTACAAACGCCAGGACCGTCAATGCGTTGATGAGCCTCTTCAGCCGGGAGCGGCCTGAAGGGGACGCATCAGTTAATGTCTTCCCGTATTCAGTTTCAGTCGTATGTTGAGACATGCCTTGTACTCCCTATTCCATGCACTTCTGGGTTGTGATATTTCGCTTAGCCAGAAACAAACGTTCCGGGAGGTTTCGCGAGCTCAAAACCACCGCTTTGTCGGAAATGATCTCAACGCCTTCTTTTCCTTCATGCTGGCCCGTGCCTCTGGCGTCTCCAGCACGCCGCGCTCTTTCAGTGGAAGATAGATACCCACGGCGAGGCCTAATAATACCCCGCCGATCAAGTAGGCACCGAGTACATCGCTGGCCCAGTGGTCTCCGAGGTAAACCCGAGAGGGGCCGATTAGCACCACGAGCGCTGCCGAGGTCGCCAAGAAGGCAGTACGCCACCAATGCCTTCCCTCGAAAAGGATGACGCCGAAGGAGAAGAGCAGTCCCCAGTACGCGATATAGGCCATCACATGGCCGCTCGGGAAGCTGTATCCTACCGCTACCTGCACGATGTGTACGAGATTGGCCGTCGGGCGTGGACGGCTGACCTGGATCTTCAGCAGAATGTTGAGGAGCAAACTGATCGTCGAAAGCCCACCAACCAGTACCGCCTCTAAACGCAAACCCTTTAGCCAGAAAAACACCGCTGTCAGGAGAACGAGGGCAGGCAGGAGGAGTGAATTCCCCGGATAGCTGATGGCGAGCATCGTGATGCGCAGCCACGGAGCGTGGTTCTGTTGAAACGAGCGTGTAATCGCTATATCGATCGGCAGAATGGGATGGACGTGAACAAACCAGGCCAGCAGTCCAAAGAGCGTGATTTGTAGCGCCAACACCTGGAGCAAGCATCCGACTGCTCTCCTGCGGCGCTGTTGAGTCTCTGGAGCGCTTCCTGCTGTTTGCTCGGTGCCTTCAGTCATTGGAAGGCGTGCCTGCTTCCGTTCGTTTTCTTCTTTGCCAGACCGCTGCATATTCCTCTCCTCATTCCACTGCATCTTTTCTTGGAGAACCGCGATCCCCGCTCACGATCCAAGCCTATGTGGAGTAGATCGCGAGCAGGATATCGCCTCTATGTTCGCTGTTCAGGCCAGGCTTGCAGCCAGGGAGCGTGTTTGGAAGTACATCACGATGTACATAATCCCAAACAAAATCGCGTAGACACCAATCAGCCAGACAACGGCGAGCAGCCCAGACGAAGGTTGGGCAGCAATCAGGATGCCGAAGATGATCGAGATGACTCCTGTTAGCGCTGTCAACACTGCGCGCCCACCGCTCATCGGATAGGCGAGTGGAGCTATAACCTCAAAAACGCCAGTCAAGATCGCCCAGGCCGCCAGTAGGTAAAGGAAAGCGAGCGCTGTGATGCCGGGCCATACCAGGGCAACCACTCCCACCAGGACCCCCAGGATGCCCTCGGCGAGGAGCCATCCCCACCCCGGGAATTCCGTGTTCCGCAGGGCTGCTACCACAGCAGTGATGCCGCTGATGACGGCAAACAAGCCAAACACGAACACCAGGATGGATAGCGTCATATTCGGCCAGACAAGCGCTATGATGCCGAATAGGACGGCGGCAATACCGCGAAACAAAAACATTGTCCGATAGTTACTCAAAACTTGTTGCATGTTGTTCCTCCTTATGAAATGACAACAAAAAAACGATACGTCGCAGTGATTAGCTGCTTCCCTCACACCCGCACACTATCTGGCAAGAAGGGATGAGAGGTAAACGGTGAGAACACACCGAGTGTTTCAGCCCTTACAATTGGGGAAACGTTTTTGCTCTCTTCTTGCATGATAAAAGCTCTCTGTGAAAGGAAGCGTTTGCTGGTGCATAAAAAAGTATACAGGTTTCGCACTACGAGATGGATGCAAAGCGTACGCTGCTCGTAAGCTCTCTACGCAAGAGCGGTAGAGAGCGGGAGAAGTAGGTTTTCACAGTAGATTCCGGCATTTTGAGCATTCGCCCGATCTCCGAGTAGCTCAGTTGTCGGAAACAGTGCAGGTGTACGATTGAACGAAACTTTGGGGGAAGTGAAAGCATGGCCTGCTGCAGCAAACAATGCAGCTCGATCCTCTCGACTGCTTCCTCCGGCAACGGCTTAGGGTCAGTGATAGCCTCGATCGGTGACAGTTCCTCCTCCCGGTACTTCCACTCAAGCTTGGAGAAAGGAATTTCTGTCCTCCGATATCTCATGCGCAGTTCATCCACACAGCGATTACGCGCCACCTGAAACAGCCAGCCCTTGAGCGACACATCCGTCAACAGTACCGGCAAGGAACCATAGAGCTTGAGGAAGACATGTTGGAGCACATCATAAACCTGCTCACCATCTTTGATAAGGCCATTTATGTAGCTCACTAACGGACGGTGGTATCGACTTACCAGGAGCTCAAATGCGCATTGATCACCTGCTAGAGCCTGCTCAACCAGAACACCGTCCGGGACTCCTTGTCCCTCTGGCACACTATCATGCCTCGTCTGCGTATATGACATCTCCCTATCCCTTTCTGATCCTCCTGTAAGCACCAGCATCCCTGCGCAATCTATCTACCGCGATTTCACTCACGGTCACATTCAACCTCCTACAGACTGTCGGGTCCCACTTTAGCCTGGCTCAGTTGCTCCGAAGTGATGAGCGCTCCTTCCAACGTAGCCTCTTCCAGTAGAGCTTCGCGCACATCCGCACCCTGCAGGTTGGCTCCTGTCAGGTCAGCACCATTGAGATCGGCATGGCTGAGATTGGCTTCGCGTAAATCCGCATCGCTCAGATCGGCCCCAGCGAGATTGGCCCCGCTCAAATCGGCCTGGGCAAGCCTGGCCTGGCTCAGATTCGCATTATTGAGATCGGCCCGGCTCAAATTGGCAAGGCTGAGGTCTGCCCGGGCAAGATTGACTTCGCCCAGGTTGGCCTCGCTCAAGTCAACTCCGTTCAGTGTGATCGGCGTGTCGGGATGCTCTTCTCTCCATGTGTTCCAGGCGGTGGCTACCCCCTGCTTTAACAGGTCCAACTGTTGCTGATTTGCCATTGTGATTTCCCTCCTCTTCAGCGAATCTCAAAAAAGCTCTGGAAAGTTCTGCCTGGAGGTGATCTTGGAAAGTCTGGAGCAACATGTCCCCTTGCACCCCATTCACGGTCGGCCAGTAAGGTCTGCCCGCCTGCTCCTGCGTCTGATTTTCTTCCGGTCGCGCACGAAGAATTCTTTGCGAAGGCCCTGTGCAAATCTGCACCAACAGTTCCAGCCGCAACCCACCGTCCCTGCCCATTCATGGTTTCTGCTGATGCATTCCCATTGTCGGGAGCGGGATGAAGGAGGAGGGCCTCCTCTTCTCGCATGACGAGCAACACGCGTCGCTGCACGAGCCTTTGGCGGGTCGTCCCTGCCTCCTGATACACCACTTCGCGAATCATCTCGCGAGGAAATGCGTATCCATCAACCGCCTGCGATTCTTCTACCAGCGTCGCCTCACACAGCAATCCTCTGCGCAGTAGTTCCTCAAGGGCACGCAACCCCTCTTGCTCATCGAGCTGGGCCACCACAATGAGATGCTCGAAGGTAAGTCCTTGTCCCAGAACCGCACCGACCACCAGTAATGTCCAGGCTGTTTGAGTGAGCCGAGCGAGTTGGAAGCGGATCAGTTCACGCACGCTCGCGGGGATCAGCTCACCTACCGGTGTCTGCGCCAGCAGCCCGGTCAAGAGCACCAGCCCCCAGGAGCCATTCTCCTGAAGCGAAGGCACCAGCCCCCAGGAGCCATTCTCCTGAAGCGAAGGAACGATAATCTCGCGCGCGAGCAACCCTTTGAGGGTCTCGACCAGGTAAAGCGGCTGTCCACGAGTCTGAAAATAGAGCCAGTTGGCGAAAGCCACTAGAGCATCTCGAGAGAGTGAGGCTTCCCCATGCTGGGAGCCTCTTTCGAGTGGGCTGGTGTTCTCCACCTCGAGTGGCTGCTCTGCCCACGCAAGCTCCTGCACGAAGCGCTGCGTCTCTTCTTGTGAGAAAGCGGCGAGTTCCAGCACGGTCAACGGAATGCGCGTTCGCTTGAGGGCCATCAACCAGGTGGACTGCGCGACGGTGCAGCTCTCGGCTCCTGTACGCAGGTTGAGCAGGAGCAGTACCGGAGCAGGCTGCTCGGCGAGGCTCCGCGCGAGGTAGAGCAGCAGGTCGAGCGTCGCTGTGTCTGCCCACTGCATATCATCGAGCAAGAGCACCAGGGGATGTCGAGCAGCCCATACCTGAACGAGGCGGGCTGTGGCCTCAAATAAGCGATTATGTCCGAGCGCCTCATCCGTCGAGGGAACGGGCAGATCGGGATAGCGGTCGCGCAGTTCGGGTAGCAAGCGGGAGAGTTCGGCCAGCCAGGCATCGCTGAGCAGATCATCTGTGGCACCTTCCTGCTCCATTTGGCGGCGCAGGACATCGATGAGTGGCTGGTACGGGAGCCGCCTCCCGGTTTGCAGGGCTCTCCCCACCGCCACATCGGCTCCCTGTGCCTGTGCCCAGCGGACAAATTCGGTGGCCAGGCGTGACTTTCCAATACCCGTCTCCCCCTGGAGCAGGACGAACTGAGGCTGACCCTCATACATGCGCTGGTAGCACTCGATCAAGGTGCCGAATTCTGCCGTTCTTCCCAGGAATGGGCCGTCCAGCAGGTTCGCCGGTGGCAGCCCTGGTGAAGTTTGAGATGGCCGAAGACTGCGAACCTGAGGCGCTCGTACAGGAGCGGTGTGGCGAATGCGTTTGGCCAAAGCTACGGTCTCGGGTTCCGGCTCGACTTGCAACTGGTCGGCCAACACGGCTCGACAGTTGGCGTAGGCTCTTAAAGCCCCAATGCGATCCCCCCGGGAGAAGCGCAGTCGCATCAGGCGCCGGTAACCCTCTTCATTGAGTGGATCGAAGCCTAACCAGCGGGTCACGGTCTCGATGGCGCGCTCCCCATCACCTGCCTGTTCGTACAGCATCGACAATGCATCAAAGAGCTGGTGGACTCGCAGGTGCCAGTACTCTCGTTGTTGGCGAGTCCAATCATCGAAGAATTGCGAGTCGCGCAGCGTGAAGCCAGCCAGAAACGGACCGCTAGCCTGGCGCGTGGCTTGCTCGAGCTGCGCCAGAAACTCTCCACCAGCCTCGCCCACCAGCGGCGGAGTCCCACGCCCTACCTGCTTGCTGGCAGATTCGACAAGTTGGAGGTCAAGGATCAGCGGACTGCCCTGATCGAATCCTAGCGTATCGCGCTCGACCAGCAGGTGAGTCTGCTCGCCTGGTCCGTGGGAGCGCTCAAGGAGCTTACGCAGCTCGAGAAGAGTAGCCCGTAAGGCTGCTCGCCCGTGCTCGGCGTCCAGCTCCGGCCAAAACGATTCGGATAGTGTTTTGCGCGGGTGCATTCCACCTTCCACAGCCAGGTAGACGAGCAGGGCCAGTGCCTTGCGCGTCGGGAAGGTGAGCGTGCGCTCACCATGCTTCACTACTGGTGTACCAAGCAGCGATAACTGTAACTGGCTCATAAACTGCTCCTGTTGTCGACTAGACGTGAGACGATAAACGATAGATACTGTTTCTGTCCCATACCCAATCCTCCCTGGCGCATGCGCCATGACCATGGTTTAGCTTTGCAGGCGACCCTGCTCGTA
>WNGR01024530.1_pt1 | contig 10084 bp, 7 predicted proteins | sample 5407581 | NCBI WGS metagenome assembly WNGR01 (sample SAMN13153383, study PRJNA577476) | soil metagenome | isolation source: 80 cm soil or saprolite under Garry oak tree replicate 2 | place: USA:California | collected 2016-06-15
GAAATGCACGCAAGATCTCAGCGCACCGGCGCGGACCACGACGGTTACGTTCCGTTCTGGGGCTACCGCGGGCCGCGGCTGAGCGATCTCACCGGGGTGGAACCAGTCGACTCCGAGCTGATCATCGAGGCGCTCCGGCGGGTGAAGTCCCGGGCCGAGCTCGCCTGCATCCAGCTCAGCTGCGATTGGGCGGTCCGCGGGCACCACCGCATGCAGGCCGCGATCAGGACCGGCAAAACCGAGATGGAGATCTACACGCCGGCCGCCAACGAAACGCTCTTCGAGATGGTGCGCGAGATGCCGGGCTGGCGGCCGCGCGGCGGCGACGACACAGGATTCACGGCGATGTTCGTCGGCGGGCGCTCAACGGCCATGCCGCATGGCTTCGTGAAAGGCCACGGCGTGCAGCCGGGTGACGTGCTGGTGAGCGGCGCCGGGGCGAACATCGACGGCTACCGCAGCGAGCTGGAGCGGACGATGATCGTCGGCGAGCCGACCGCCGACCAGCGGCGCGCCTTCGCGGCGATGCTCGCCCTGCAGTCCCGCGCGATCGAGGTGATGGCGCCTGGAGTTCCGGCCGGGGAGGTCGAGCTCGCCACGGTGCGGCTGGCCGAAGAGCTTGGCGTGGCGGACAACCTGCGTCATCACGCCGGCCACTCGATCGGGCTCGAGGGCCACGAGGCGCCGTTCCTCGACCGCGGTGACGATGCGGTCCTCGAGCCGGGCATGGTGTTCACGGTGGAGCCCGGCGTCTACATAAAGGAGATCGGGGGGTTCCGCCACTCGGACACCGTCGTGATCACCGACGACGGATGCCGCGTCATGACCGACTACCCGCGGGAGCTCGAGGACCTCATAATCCCGACCTAGCCCGCGATGGCGACATTCGTCGGGCGGATGTGGCTGCTGACGAGATGCAGCACCGGCACGCCTGCGTGGACACGATGGCGGACGCGATCAACCGCGATTGGGGGCAGCACGTCCTGCTCGCCCTGCACCACGACCGTCTCGTGTGGCCTGACCTCGGCCCACACCCGCCCGATCGCGTCGCGAGGGAGGCTGCCCGGGACGTAGACGTAGCGACGGTGCTGGATCCGATTGCGGCTGCGCATCTCCGCGCGAGTGAACGCGTCCTGTGCGACGTAATCCTTGAGGTACGGATCGCTGACCTCCCACAGGTCAGCGGGCCCGGGCGGCGACTGGCCACGGTAGAGAAACACGACACGCTTGCCTTCGGCCGCGAAGATCCCCTCGTCGATCACGGCGTCGGCGGTGTTCTGGTCGCGCGGGAGGATCACCAGCACGTCGGCGGGGTTGCGCTGGAACTGCAGGGCGATCGACTCGGCCGCAAGATCCGGCCGGTAGGGCACAGGGAAGACCGCAGGCCGGCGGCGCCTGCCCCGGTTGTAGGTCCACAATCCGACAGCCAGGCCAACCAGTGTCAGGCCGCCACCGAAAGCGGTCGCGTATGGCTTGGCGACCAGGTTCACGCTCCAGCCGATCACGGTCAGGGCGGTCGTGAAGACACCCACCGCGAAGATGAGCCTGCGGCGCAGCGCGCGGTCGACCTTCAATTCGCGCCATCGCACGACATCGAGCGCGAAGTTGGTGAGGATGAACGAGCCAAGGAGGCCAAAGGCGTAGAGGTCGCCGAGAAAGACGGACGTGACCGGGCTTTGACCGGCGACGTAGACGAGGATCACCGGCGGCCCCATGGCCGCGAGGATGGCGACGTGCGGCGTGCGGCGCCACGCGTTCCGCTTTTCGACCACACGGGGAAGAAATCCCATCCGGGTCAGCGCCAGGAAGACGTGGTAGCCGCCGATGATCGCGGTGTTGCTGGCGAAGATCAGAAGGACGGCGCCGGTCACGGCGACTAAGTCGGCGAGGCCCGCGCCCGAGAACTGGCCGGCCAGAAGCGAGAGCAGCTGGTTGACGTTGGCCGGGCTGTTCGGGTCCGCCACCAGGGTGGTCTGCCATAGGGTGAGGAGCGGGCTCGTAAGGGTCATGGTCAGGATGACCAGGGCCATCGTCCGGTAAGCCGTGACGCGACGAGGCGAGCGCATCGCGGGTGCGATCTGGGCGACGCTCTCCAGCCCGGAAAAAGCGAGGAAAGCGGCGCCGAATCCCATGATGATCGTCAGCGGGGTGAGCGGTGGCGGACCCTGGGTGACCGCGGAAAAGCTGTGCAGCACTCCGGCCGCGCCAAGGTGCGCGGCGACCACGATCACGACGAGCAGCTGGGCGGCCGCAGCCGCCGTGGCGGCGACGAAGCTCACGACCGCGCTCTCGCGAATGCCGTAGATGTTGAGCAGGGCCAGTCCGCCCAGCGCGATGAGAGTTCCGGGCACCGCTTTGCCGAAGCCCGCCGTTGGAATGACCACCGCGAGGTACGCGATTCCGGAGAAGGCGCTGATCGCTGCCGTGAGGTAGTAGTCGACGATGATGAAAAGCCCGCCGACCAGCCCGGCAAGCGGATGCAGCGCTCTGGATGAGATGGTCACGACGCCGCCACCTTCCGGGTTGCGCCAGGTCACCTCCGCGTACTTCAGCGCGAGGAGGATGAACGCGAAGAGCGTCATCACGACGAAGATCGCCGCACGCTTGTTGTACCCGCTGGCGGAGAGGATGCCGGGCACGTAGTAGATCGAGGTGCCGATGTCGGCGAAGACGATCGACCAGCAAAGCAGCGGTCCGAGGCTTGCGCCGTGGAACTTTATCCGGCGCCTCGCAGCGGCGGGGGTGTGCATCAGGCGCTCGAGCGAAGGTCCCCGAGATGGCGACGCAACGCATCGAGGTCGGCGCGGAGCTGACTGACCGCGTGTTGGGCAGGTCTGTCGTCGAGCTCCATCTAGGCAACCGCCGCGACGTACAGCTCCGCTCGCTCGATCTGCCTGATGGCAGACCGCAGGACCTGGCGCCGTTCCGACGCCGTCCTCGATGCGGGTAGCTGAAGCACCGCGCTGCGCACGTCTCCAAGCTATGGGCTGTGGTGTGAGAAGCCCGTTTGGAGCGGCCGCCAACCCGTATGGATCTCGTATGGATTGGTTCGCGAGTCGGTTACGCTCGGAGCCGTGAACCCTGAGTCGGTGGCCCGCCGTGGCCGCAGGCCGGGAGACCTTCGGGTCGTCGTCCGCCGCCCCGCCAAGCTCCCCCGCACGCTCGGCGCGTCGGCGCTTTTCGCGGCCTGCTACGGCAACGTCGGGTCGAGCATCTACTACGCGCTTGGTGTCACCGCCGCCTTTGCCCTCGGGCTCACGCCGGTCGCCCTGATCCTCGCCGGCTTCATCTTCGTCACCACCGCCCTGAACTACGCAGAGGGCACCGCAGCCCTGCCGCACGCCGGCGGCAGCTCGAGCTTTGCGCGCCGCGCATTCAACGCGCCGATCGGCTACATCGTCGGCTGGGTGCAGCTCCTCAACTACACCGCTACGGTATCGATCTCCTCCTACTTCGCCATCAGCTACCTGGGATTCCTGGGCAAGTACATCCCGTTGCTGGCGCCGCTGAAGGCGGACCAGGCCACCCACGTCTTCGCCACCATCGTGCTGATCGCGCTCCTGATCGCGGTCAACGTCATCGGCATCCAGGAGTCGAGTGCCATCAACCTGGTGCTCGCCTTCACCGACCTGATCACACAGTTCGTGCTCGTGATCCTCGGGCTGATCCTGCTCCTGAACATCCAGACCGTCATCCACAACATCCATCTCGGCATCGCGCCGACGTGGGGCAACTTTCTCGCCAGCATCTCGATTGCGATGGTGACCTACACGGGCATAGAAACGATTTCCAACCTGTCGGAAGAAGCGAAGGACCCGGGCCGGAACGTGCCCCTCGCGACGTGGTGGGTCATCGTCGCGGTGCTTTTCGTCTCGGCGTTCCTCCCTACGATCGGCGTGAGCGTTTTTCCCGTCACGCTCGACCCTCAGACGCACACCTACACGACGCAGCTGGCGACCACATGGAAGGCCGACCCCGTGGCGGGCATCGTGACCGGCTTCCCGCAGGAGACGCTACGGTTCTGGGCGCAGGTCTGGGTCGGAATCCTGGCGTTCACGATCCTGGTCATCGCGACCAACGCCGGGTTGATCGGCATCTCTCGCCTCAGCTATTCGATGGCCGGCAACGACCTCCTCCCCCACCGCCTCGCCGCCCTGCACCCGAAATACAAGACCCCGTATGTGTCGATCATCGTTTTCGGAATCGTCGCGGGCCTTCTCGTTCTGCCCGGACTGATAGCAGGAAGCAAAGAGATCGACCTGATGGCCGCGGTGTATTCGCTTGCCGCGACCTTCGCCTTTTGCTCAGCCCATCTGTCAGTGATGCGACTGAGGTTCATCGAGCCATCGCTCCATCGTCCGTACCGCATGCCGTGGAATATCAAGTTCGGCCGCGACAGCATCCCCGTCCTCTCCCTTGTCGGCGCTCTCTTCATCGGCACGGTGTTCACGCAGCTCGTCTTTCAGAACATCTCCAGCTCGACCTTCATCTTCATGGGCTGGCTGGGACTCGGCGCGCTGGCCTACTTCGCCTACCGCCGCTACCGTGGCGAACCGCTTTGGGAGCCGCTCGAGACACCTCCGCCTCGCGAACGCGAGATCGAGCACGTCCCCTTCGAAACGCTGCCGAGGAGCGCGCGATATCGCATGGGTCGCCGCGAGCGGATCTCCGCGCACACCGCGAAGGTGAGCCACGTCCACGAGCGCCATCGACCCGCCTGGCAGCTGGAGCTCGAGCTGTTCTTTGCGCGCCACGGCGCGATTCGCGGGGTGTTGATAGTGCTCGTCTTTGCGGCGATCAGCGGATTCGCCGTATTCATCGACCTTTCCCGGTACGACCCGTTCGGCCCGGGCCTTGGATGGTCACCCGGCCTGGTGGTGGTCGCGTTCCTGGCAGCCTACGTCCTGAACCGAAGCCACGCCGAGCAGTAAGCGCCCCGGGGCTGAAATTCCACGCATTTTGTACAGAAAGCTCCTCTCGTGTCACGGGGGCGGCGCCTATTGCGCGAAACGTGCGCATCAGCCACGCAGCGCCGCACGCACCTGGGCGACCACGACGTCCGCGCGGCCGTGAATGTCCGCAGATGTAAAGCGGAGGAGTCGATATCCGGCGTTGACGAGCGCGTTCTGCCGGCGATCGTCCTCGACCAGACGCTCCCGATGGTTGCCTCCGTCGTATTCAAGAACAAGCCGCGCCTGCGGGTAGTACAGATCAGCCCTGCCAACGAACCGAGCCGCACCATCGCGAAGATCCGCCTGGACTTCTGGTCGCGGCAAACCGGCTTGGATCAACAGCCAGCGAAGTCGAGTTTCCATCGGCGACTCAGCTGGAGCCGCCAGCGACGCAAGCAAACGCATCCGAGCCATGCCGGGACGGCCTCTAGAGCCTTGGGCGTATTCACCCAGAGCAACCGGATCCGCAAGGCCTCGCCGGAGCGCCATGTCGATCGCAACCAGTGCCTCGACGGCCGGCTGTTGAAGGCACAGTCCCGCGAGGGTGAGAGGAAGGGCAACAACACGAAGGCCTCGCATCCACACCACCTCACCTGGCGGAATTTCGCCATGACGCACGGCGAGACCTGCCCGCGTGCGGATCCCGGATGACGGAGGCAATAAGACCTCGACGGGATCGGTCGGCGCGAGGTCGAGGCCCAAGACCCAACCCGCCGTCCGTCCGACAAAAACGGCCTCCGGCGGCAGGACGCGCTGCCACGCCGAGAGGGTCAGCCATGGATCGTCGGCAAGGCCAGACCAGCGGTAGAGCCCAGAGCCGATCCGTCTCCACGTCGGGCCCCTCAAGCAATGGCGGCTGACTCCAGCGCTTCGCGCCTCCTCGAGGGAGAATGGTCGTCGTTTCAAGTCAGGTGGAATGCGAGCTCGTCTGCCCACGCTCGCAGGATGCGATTCCCGGACGCTGTACGCCAAGCCAGCCCGTTAAGACCGCGATTCGGCCCGTTTTGCGCAAAAGGCTCCTTTGCAACCCAAACTAAACAAGCGTTTTGTACAAAACGCGCGCTTGCACGTACCGCGTGTTGTATTTGTCGCCCACCGCGTACTCCCCCCACACCTGGCGCAGCAACGTCGTGTGGCTCACCGGCTTGCCCGCGTGCAGCGCGAGGTAGCGGAGCAGCTCGTACTCGGTCGGCGTCAGCCGCACGGCCTCGCCGCCCACCGACACGAGCCGCCGGGCAAGGTCGATCTCCAGGTTCCCGGAACGTATGATCGGCTCCCCCGCCGGCACATCCGCCTGCCGGCGAAGCACAGCGCGAATCCGCGCCACGAGCTCTTTGGTGCCGAACGGTTTCACGACGTAGTCGTCGGCGCCGGCGTCGAGCGCGCGAACCTTGTCCTTCTCGCCCGGCATCACGCTCACGACGCTGACCGCGGCGCGCGTCGTCGGTCTCAACGCCCGCAGGGTGGCGAATCCATCCATCCCCGGCAGTCCGAGGTCGAGCAGGATCACGTCGGGTCGCCAGCCTGCCGCCTCGCGCACGGCCTCCTCGCCGGTGCCCACCGCGCGGACGTCGAAGTCGTGATATTTGAGTCCCGCGCGAAGCGCGCGCCGCATCTCGATCTCGTCATCGACGACAAGGACTCGTCCGCTCAACTCAATTTGTCGCCCTGCGCGCGACCGGCGGTGTTGCCGGCACGCGCGCCAGCGGCAGCGTGAACGTGAACCGGGGCCCACGCCTGCGGTTCTCCGCCCAGATGGAGCCGCCGTGCGCCTCGACCACCCTCTTACAGATCGCGAGGCCGAGGCCGGTGCCAGTCCTGCGCTGGGTCCAGAACGTGTCGAAGACATGCTCCAGGTCCGCGGTCGTGATCGCCGGTCCCTCGTTCTCGACCCAAGCTTCGACCCGGCCGTCGAGTGCCACCGCGCCGATCTCGATGCCCCCGCTCGCGGGCGCCCACTCGAGGGCGTTTTCGATCAGATTGCTGACCACCCGCCCTGCTTGAAGCTCGTCCACCTCGACCGCCGGCAGGTCTTCGGGAATCTTGATCACGACCTCGTGCTCCCCAAGCTGCGACCTCAGCTCACGCATCGACCCGCCGACCACGTCCGCCAGGCTGTGCGGTTCCTTGTCCAGCTCGACGCCCGCCTCCAGCCGCGAAAGAGCAAGCAGGTCGGTCACCATCCGGTCGAGCCGCGCGGCCTGCCGATCCATGTCTGTCATCAGCTCACGCTGTTCGGGCGCGAGCCCGGCTTGCGGCACGGTGAGCGCGGTGAGACCCGCACGCAGCGATGCGATGGGGCTCTTCAGCTCGTGAGACAGGGATGAAAGGATGGCCGCCTTGAGCCTGTCGGAGGCTTCGAACCCACGCGCACGCTCCGCCTCCAGCGCGGCCCGACGACGATCGAGCAGCAGGTCGGCCAGCCCGATCAGCGCGGCGAGCATGCGAAGCTCGCCCTCTTCCGCGTGCTTTGCGCTGAGGGTCATGACCGCAATCCCGCTGGCCAGCGGCAGGTAGGCGGTGTTGCCGGCGGCCCCGCGCGTCTTCATCGCCGTCACGACGCCGTCCTTGATCGCGACCCCGATCGCCTTTCCGTTCTCGTATGACCATGCCGCCTGACGCAGCTCGTCCGGGGTGAGGCTCGGCCCGGCGAGCTGGGTCGCGTCTCCCGACGCGACCGCGAAACGTTCCACGCACTCGAGTCTTTGGGCGCTGTCGCAAACCAACGTCAGTGCGGAAGCGACCTCGTGGGTCCGCAGCATCGCCGTCGCCAGCTCGTACAGCGCGCGCGAGTCCTTGGCCAGCGCCTGGGCGGTGGCCTGGGCGCGCCGCTGCGACGCGGCCAGCTGGCTGGTGACCAGCGCCACCGCAAGCAGAACGATGAGCTCGAGCAGTTCGGCCGGCCCGCGCACGGTGAACGTGCCGACCGGCGGAACGAAGAAAAAGTCGTAGAGGAGAAAGGCGGCGACGCTCCCCGCCACGGCGGGTCCCCTACCCCACCGCGCGCCCAGCCACAGGACGAGCAAGAGGTAGAGGGCGGAAAGCCCGGAGACGCTGGCGGCGGCTGTCACCACGCCGATCGCCCCGGTGACCACGATCGCACCGCCGACCGCGACCGCGTAAGGCGCCAGGCGCCGCATCATCTTTGTCCCGACGAGTCTACGAGCAGGCCCCATTCCGCACGCCTGACGCCACCCGCGCCGAATTCAGCCACCAATTTCGCACGTCTGGCGTCAGGGAGGCGAAATGAGGGCCAGCTCATCCGCGCGGCTGGCGTATTCCGGGTGCGACGGGTGCGCCACGCGGTACCACGCCAGCGTTTCGGCCAGCGCGTCCTCGAGCGCCGACGGTTCGAAGCCGAGCTCGCGCCGCGCCCGGTCCAGCAGGTAGCCGGCCGAGCGGCTTGGATCGGGTCCGTACGGCCGTGCGCCCGCTGGAATTTCGGAGAAGGGCATCGGATGCAGTCGAGCCGGCTGTCCGAGCGCATGGGCGATTCCCTCGATGAGATCGCGCAGGCTCACGCCCTCGAAGGCGGCGTTGTACGCCTTGTGCTCGGTGTCCTTGCGCAGGTCGCACGCAAGCGCGCAGGCGAACCCTATGTCCTTGACCCAGGCGAGACCAGCCTGCCACTCGTATGTTTCGGACGGCACCAGCACAGGCCCGCCGTCCTCCACACGCTGGATGTACGCGGCGATCCTCAGCGTGTGGTCAGCGGGGCCAAAAACTGCGGGCGGGCGGACAACGGTCCACGGAAAATCGGCGAGAAGCGACAGCGCGGTCTCGCACCATCGCTTGCCTTCGCGGTAGTCCAGCGCGTCGGGCGGCTCGCCGCGGAGGGGTTCGAAATCCTCTTCGCGTGCGGGCCGGCCGTGAAGGTCGGGATAGACGCCCGTCGAGACGAACACGTAGCGGTCACCCTTGAAATGTCGCGCGACCGTCTCGACCTCATGCGGCTGATAACACGCGAGGTCCAGCAGCACGTCCGGTTGGGTCTGCGCCAGCGCGCGCGCCAGCTGATCTTCGTCGGTGCGGTCGAACGCGACGTAGCTCGTGAACGTCCCGTACGGGCGGTCCTTGCGCCCCGCCGCAATCGTCTCGACGCCGCGCCGCATGAGCTCCTTGCATGCGGCCACGCCGATGAACCCCGCACCTCCTAGAACAAGAGCTCTCGTCAATCGACGTCGCGGGTGACGAAGTCCACGTCGATGCCTTCGTCCTGCCGGAGACGCGCGGCCAGCCTGGAGGCCAGCACCACCGACCGGTGTTGACCTCCCGTGCAGCCGAACGCGACCACGAGATGCATGCGTCCTTTCTGCTGGTAGAGGGGCAGGAGCCGGCGCACGAGTCGCTCCACATCGTCGAGCAGCTCAGCGGCGGCCGGCTGCTGCATGACGTAGTCATCGACGGCTTTGTCTTGGCCTGAGAGTGGGCGCAGCTCCGGGACCCAGTACGGGTTGTCCAGGAACCTCGCGTCGATCAGCAGCGCCGCGTCGCCCGGCGCTCCGTTCTTGTAGCCGAAGGCGAGGCACGTGACGAGTGGCCGCTCGCGGCTGCGAAGGTGTTGCGCCAGCTCCTCACGCTGCCCGGCCTCGATGCGGTGATGCGCACGCTCGAACGTTCCGCCCCGGTGGCCGTCATCCTCGCCGTCATGTACGAGGACGTACTTGATCCCGCGGCGGTCGCCCTCGCGCAGCAGCTCCGCGCCGCCGTCGCTGATGCCCAGCACGAGGTCGCCGTCGACCACCTCGTCGAGCTTCCTGATCCGCCGGAAGCCCGCGACCTCGAACGCGCCGATCGCGTCCTGCATCCGCTGCTCGTTCGACGCGCCGACGATCACGAGTGTCAAAGGGTTTCTTTCAGTCGCGCCGCGAGGCGTTCCGGGATGCCGAGCTTCACGATCTCGTCGACCGGCGCCTCGCGGATCGCCTGCACTGAGCCGAAGTGTCGCAGGAGCGCGCGCTTGCGCGCGGGCCCGATCCCCTCGACCGAGTCGAGCGGCGACGTCAGGGCTTTGCGCGATCGCACCTTCCTGTGGTGTGTGATCGCAAAGCGGTGCGCCTCATCGCGGATCCGCTGGACGAGAAACATTCCGGGCGAATTGCGCTCCTGGACGATCGGCTCCGCGCGGCCCG
>WNGR01009724.1_pt1 | contig 10083 bp, 9 predicted proteins | sample 5407581 | NCBI WGS metagenome assembly WNGR01 (sample SAMN13153383, study PRJNA577476) | soil metagenome | isolation source: 80 cm soil or saprolite under Garry oak tree replicate 2 | place: USA:California | collected 2016-06-15
GCACCATTCGCTCTCGCCCCCTGTGCTGGCGGTGCTTGATACCCGCGATAGCCCTGCGGATAGGTGGGTGCTGGCTGCATCTGGGCATCTTGCGCCAAGACACTGCCTCCCACGGTTTGAGAGGGCGCATATGTCGGTTGAGCCTGGTTCTTCGCAGAAGCCCCAGGGGCAAAAGACGGCGCACGAGAGCCCACAAAAGGCGCTCCACCAGCCGTGCCCACACTGCCATGCCCACCGAGCTTGGAGCGTTCCAGGTCCATATCCACCACTGCCAGGAGCAGCGAGACCAATGGAATAATGGCTAAGACCACATAGGTCAAAGCCGTTAAGGCCGCCCGTTGGGTATACGGCACCGCATCCAGCCAGGTCGCTCGCTGCACCACCGCCGCCGCCAGGGCATAGTTACAGAAAATCTCGACCAGTTCCACCACCAGGCAGATGGGCGCATAGGCCCGGATACGCTCTTTATTCATCAGCCGGTGAGCGAGTCCCCGACTGACACAGTAGCCGAGCACCCCAAAGCCGATGGCAATCATCCAGGTGATGGTCGGTTGTAGCACATCCACCCCATCCAGGGGCGCAAAGAACCAGCGAATGGCATGCGCCGAGGCCAGCGAGAAGCCCAGCGAGACCAGTCGCAGCACCACGTGCTCAACGCGCCGCACCCACACCTGTTGCCCTTTCATCGCGTGTAGAAATTGCACGCTTTGATCCTCCCTTCTTGCTCACTAGACGGTGGCCGCCACCTGGGCAAAGCGGCACCTCAAGGTATGGAAGCCGCCCTTGCCCTTGATGCCTCGCACTTGCAAGTCGACCCTCGCCATCTTGGGAGGCAGCTCCCCTTCGAGTTGCACCCGCGCTTGCTGGATATCAATCGCTTGCCCCTGCCGGCGCAGATCCTTCAACTGCTCGAGCGTGCTAAAGCCTTCACTCAATTGGCACTGGTACTTCTCATCGGTCTCGGCATCCAATACTGTCAGTTGCACCGACAAACCTGGTTTGGGCTGGCCGGTCAGCTGATCGTAAAAGGTACTTTCCATAACTTGCCCACTTAACACCATGCCTTGTAGTAACATTGCTTCGTTCTCCTTTGTCTTCTCTTTCACTCCTGCCACCATGCTTCATCCTGGTAGCCATCGACAGACATTCCATCCAACTCATTGGGTAGAGAGACGCCCATCACCCCAACACCATTGCCCATATGATCCAGGGAAAGCTGTTCATACGTCCGTTGACGGTGGTAGGGATCAGCCCGAAAGACTGAGCGGCCCCGCCGCCGCGCCGCATACATCGCCAGAATGGCAAGCCGTAAGAGCTTGGGTGCCCAGATGTGTGGGTCCCGTTCCAACAGCCGGTACACGGCGAGCCGCCCTTCTTGCGCTAAATCCTGGTAGTACAGATTATCCACCTGTCCGGTCGCCGTATCCGCTAACCGGTAGGCGTGCCAATCAATCCAGTCCTCGAGCACCGCCAACACGTTCTCAGGCGTGCGACTGCCATAGAGGAAGGGTTTATACGTTGATCCCACTAGCCCACTATCCCCACCACTTCTAGCCGCCCATCATCACCTGAGGGATAGCGCACCGCATCCAGAGCAATCGCCTGGATATCATGCGCCAGCTCGGCCAGCTGCACCTCCCCAAGAGCCAGAGCATGGGCAGACAAAACCTCCGCCTGCTCCACCACCGCTGGCCAGTTGCCTGCCACCAGTTCAAGATTGATAGCATCGATCAAGGGATCAATAGACGACTGCATAGGCATACCCCCTCCTCACCACCCCACATCGACCAGAGACATTTTCCGGCTTTGGTCACTTCCATCCTCATCTCCTTGTTCGTCTTGAGAGCGCCAGTCAAAGGCGAGGGAACTCCCCGCGAGAGCCTGGCGACATTCCCATCTGCACATGGCTCGCCATTAGCGCCCCTCATGGAGCTTCTTCACGAGAGAGAGGCGTGTTGGCGAGAAATGCAGGTCTCGCTCAATAGGAAGCCCCAATGGCCCACGCGCTTGCGTTAACTCGGAAAGCCGAAAGTAGCCAAGCTCTTGCTCAAAACCCACCACCCATCCGAAAAACTCATCCTCACCGTCAAACTCGAGGCAATACCAAGTCCAGGAGCTGTCCGGGGTGAAAAACTTACAGATCACCAGCGGATCCGCCTCATGTTCCTGTGCATAAAGCGGAGGAAGTTGCGCTCGCAACTCCTTTGTCAGCAATTCCATCTCTCTTGCTCTCCTTTCGCAGATAACCTGCACTCTTTCACATGGCAAGCCGTAGGTGGCTTGTGATCAGCCGATGCACTCTCAGTGGGAGCAAAGCCATCTCCACCCCAGCCAGGATGGTAAAGGCCTGTTGCCCAGTGAGCGCCTGAAACGCACTCTTTTCGAGCCGTGCCGTAAAGACCTGCGCCCAGCGAGGAAGCCGCAGCCAATAACGATAGTCCCAGGACGCTCGACCGTACGCCGTCTCATCCACCCCGTACACATAGCCGGTCACCTCAGAAAGCCACTGAGCAAGCGGCGATTGAAAACACGTCCCAGGATACCCAACCACCTTGTCCTCATGCACACACAACCAGGCGCAAAAGGCCTCTTGATCAAGATCCAACACATTCATGCCAACACCCCCTTTCCACACACAAGAGCAAGCTGCACCGCACACAGTCTTGCCCCTGCCAAACGCAGTAGACACACTACGAAACCCTCACCCACAAACACGACATGCAAACAGTCCCTTCCCTATCCCCACCACCGGTACAGGCCACGCTCCCACCTACCCCCAAGAGACTCACCACGACACCAACCCACATCACACGCACACCCATCGCTCACTCTCTTCAGTTGTCGACAACACACCCCCTCACGACATGACCTCGCCCTTTCTCAACTCTGAAGTATTCCACCACCATGTCTCATCCACTCTCCCACGAGACCAGGCGTCCCACATCAACCAACCACCCAAAAAACATCCCCGACCTGTACCGGCCACCGCCAGAGAAAAATAAAGCGGAGCGAAGAAGCATAGTCACAGAACGACGGTCGTCTCTTGCTTCTGGACACGTCAACAGACACAAGGCTTGACCTATTACGATCTTCCTCACTCGTATGTACCCGCATCGACCATGCAGGATGAGACCAACGCAGAACGTCCTTTGGCGCGGTTCTGTCGCTTTCGTTCGTTGCCGATCTCTTGAAATGGGTTCCTTTCCTTGCCCCTACGCCCTTCCTTCATCTATGGCCTTCTCACCTCGGTTTTGTCGCCTTGCTCAGCCTACTTCCACGTCTTTCCATCACATCCAAGCAACACTCTCAGCCACTAAGCCACTCATCCGGCGCGTTTGTAAGGTATTCGGTTGTTCAGGTCCTCTTGCAATTGCTTCTCTATTCGCTGGAAGCAATAGTACCCAAGTTTTTGACTGTGGAACACATCTTCTAGCAATCCTCTACACGTCTCTTACACGTCCCCCGTCAGTCCCGACCGCGTACGTGCTTGCTAATAGACTGGAACTTGTGTACAATACAAGCTGAAGAAATCTGAAGGACAATGAAACAGAGTGCACCTTCTCAAGCAGAAAGGCATGCAAGAATGGAGTCTAAACGCCAGGCACAGCCCAATGCTCTCTTACGTCATCAGCGACAGATCCGTGGGTGGTCCCTGCAACATGTCGCAGACCAATTGTGCAAACTGGGTGAAGAAGAAGATCGGATTCCTGGGGTGACTGCTGATATGGTTGGGAAATGGGAACGCGGCGAGAAGAAACCCAGTCCTTTTTATCGAGAAAAATTGTGTCTCCTCTATGGTACATCGGCTGACAAGCTGGAGTTTATCGACACGCAAAATGCGCCTGAAAGGGACAACACTTCCGCATCGCTACCAGTGGACACCATTTCTGGTGCTAGCTTGTACCCCTCTGTAAAGACTGTCTCAGGTTCCTCTCTCGATGCACACACGTTTGATACCCTGCTCGATGGAGAAAAAGAAGCATCTGAAATGCTGATAGCAAACCTCTTGTCATTGAGCAGCAGGCAGCTCGCAACCCTCACAACTGTTGGGTGGACACCCCAAGATATCATGGCAGCCATACATATTCTCCTGCAAGGAGAAGCAGTTATGGCAAAGGTCAACCGCAGACAGGTTCTCCAACTTGGTGCAGGACTGTTTCTCAGCGGGATGGCCCTCCCCACTCACGAACATCCGTCAGCAGAGGAACGGACGCACGTATCTGATGCCATCGGGGAGAGCATTGCGGCCAGCTGGACACTCTTTCAAAGTACCCATACAGCACAGGTACTCGCCGTTGGTCAGGCCCAACTTTCTTTGATGCAGCAGGCGCATTACACGCTCTTTCCGAGCGTTCGCCCCATGCATTATTCTGCGGTATATCGACTGATTGGGGGCGCACTCCATTTTCAAGGCCGCTATGATGAAGCTCGTAGGGCCCACGAAAAATCCTATATCGTTGCATTAGAAGGTGGCGATGTGTGGAACATGGCTCAGAGCTTAAGTTGGCAGGCTGATGGATTCAAAGCACAAGCTGAGTATTCCTCAGCATTAGAAACAATTGAGGGGGCATTAAGACTGCTATCACAGCAACATGCGCCAGAAGCCATCCGGCTGCGAGCACACCTTCTTGCTTCTGGCGCAGAAAATGCAGCGTATCTCGGCGATGTGAAAAATGTGGAGGCGAAATTAACCCTGTCAGAGGACCTCATTAAAGACCTTCCTGCCCATGAGGAATTTGACCATGCAAGCTGGCACCAACACGCTGGAGCTTGCGCGCTCATTTTAGCGCACCATGATAATGCTATTAGACACCTTCAGCAGGCAATGGATGAGCTACCTCCGCAATGGACACTGCGTCACGCGACCACACTTATGCCGCTCGCTTTAGCCTATGCCCGAAGACAAGAACGAGATGCCAGCCTAGCCATAGCGGAAAAGGCTATCCCGGCTATCAGTGCTCTCAATGCGCCCAGCTTGAGCAAGCAATTCGTAGAATATATGCAAAAAGAATTCATTGGTGCCTTTCCTGGTGATCCGCACATTCACACCTTCGTTGCCGAGACACAGAACCGACTCCTGCCAGCCAAAGCGACTGCTACTAGCAACCAGACCTCCTAACCAGAAGGGGCGTATGCTGATGAGGTAGTATTATGAGGATGGTCGATCAAGAAAGAGGAGGCCACCAGCGCAGTCTTCATAGTTCATGCAACCGCCGCCCAACTGTTCAAGGCACCAGCTTCCTACAGCTTCAAGTTTCGCACGAGTAAAAAGCTGTTCGTGACCGTAGACTGACTCTGCTTCCCCAGGCTCAAATGGCACGGCAAGAATGAGCCTTCGAGATGTGACCTTTAACAGATTCGTGAGCACGCGGTACATCTCCACTTCAGTGAAGTGCTCAAGCACATGGAGAGCCGTCACCGTGTCGAATTGCCCAATGGTGCTGAAATTATCGGCAAGTAAATCAGCTTGAACAAACTGCACGTTCGTGAGGTGTCGCTCTTCAGCAATGGCCCTCGTCACAAGAAAAGGATCAGTCCGAATATCAACGCCTACAATCTTTGTAAGTGTAAGAACACGCTCGGCAACGACCAGAGGTAAAAACCCAAATGAACACCCTGCATCAAGAAGGCTATCGCCGACCAGTAACGTACATACCCGCTTATATAAAGCAGCAAAAACATCAACGGGTGAATCATGGTGAGGAGAGCGAATATGCGTGGTCAGAAGCTGGTGAAAACGCTGCAAGGTATTCGTTCCAAAGAGATGCCAGGCCCGTTGCGGATCGTTTGGACACACCGAATTGACCACAGCCCCAAAAACATCTCCAAAGCTTTGCGGATCCACCAGCATGCCAAGCGGCTTGAGCTCTTCCATGAAATGATGTCCCAAGTCGCTATCAATGGCTTTTGGGGCAAACCAATGCACTACAAGGGTAGGAGTTCCCTCCTGAGTACAAAGCAGAAAATGAACCGTTTCATGAACCTGGTAGCCATCTTTAGCAAGACGCTGTTTGAGTACAGCCCGATTGATACGATACGCATTGACTCCAATAATATTTCCCATGGAAAAGGCTCGTTCCTGGAAACGTACCTGTTTAGGGTGAGCAATATGGGAAGATGACGTACTATCGTTCAAGGCCTGCTCCTGGAAAACTTTTAAATTCTTCATGGTGCTCCTTAGCACGTATTGTATCATCTCACGAAACGAGTATGACAATACACCTGGTTGACTCCCCTATTTCTGTATTGACAATCAGGTCAACAATCGACAGGAATGAATAGCTCTATGCGACAAGGGACAAAACGGCTACAAAAGTGCACAAAGGACCAGGAAGAAGACAAGCGGGCAGATTTCATTATTTCTCTTACTCGAGAGGATACGACTATTGGCTTGCCATTTTACGCAAATCACTCACTTACAAGTAAGATGATCGGCAGAGACATGGTCTTGACAGGAATGTTGGCTCTGACGCAACTGATACTTCCCTTCCCTGAAAAGATGAACCTTGACATTGTGGGTCACTTTACTTTTGTGATCAAAAAAAACTTGACAACATCATGCATAAATAGTATTCTTTCAGTGGTTCATCGTCAAATTTATAGAAACAACTAAGAAGGTGAGAGATGGTTGATCCAATTTCCCTCGCTGCTGCAATCTCGCTCCTCATTAATAATGCTTCTGTTTGGTTACCCCCCATCTATGATACATTCTTAAGAAAAGGAACAGAAAAAGGAGCGGATTTTGCAATCGATAGAGGCTTAAAGATAGAACGTGATTGGCTTCATATTGACGAGAAAGAACAACTTAAGCATTTGAAACGAGTTTTACGTAACGCTGCAGAACGAAGTGTAGCCAAGTTTGAGGCGCAAAATGATCGAGATCGACTCCGCGATATTCTCACAGTTCTCTCTGAGCCGGGTTTTCACAGTGAAGCACTTCGCACTGAAGTAATGAACTCCTTCACGCTTTCCAATTCTCCCAATTTTGAGACACTTTCTGAACTCTATAATCATGCACTACGTTTTCGTACACTAACCCAAACAACAGCATCTAAAGATATAGATGCGACACCGTACCTGAGTAGCTTTTTTGTAGCTCTACGAGATGAGATGTATAGCGATGCTTTATTTCATGGGCTTATCAGCGACGCTCTCAAGGTGCAAGGCATACTAAATATGGAATGCTCCTTAACAGAGGTTGTCAGAACGCTTCATCAAATAGGTGGAATGTTGACAGCTGACTATACGACCGAGCAGTTTGAGCAAGATTTAGCAGTCTATGTTACGTATTTAGAGAGGACGCTTCGTCATCTCAAGTTGGTAGGTGTTGTTCCGAAAGACCGAGGTAATGAGAACACGGATCCAGAACTGGATGCAATCTTTGTACCCCTACATGTTTCTCTACAAGACCGACCAAGACTTATAAATCAAACATCTAACTCTATAGTTGCCCTGCTTGAATATTTTCCTCGCATAGTGCTCCTTGGGGATCCAGGTACAGGTAAATCAACTGTAATCCGTCATCTTGCATGGAGTCATGCTATGGCAAATTTGCCTACTTCTTCAATAACTCTGTCAAATCCTTCGTTGCTTTCCGGCAAACATTTGCCGTTGCGAATTGAACTAAGACGAATGGTAGAAGATCGCAAACAACTGCCAGATTATGACTTCCTAGACTACGCTAAAGAAATTCTTCTAGAACGAGCAGGTATTCATATTCATCGCCAGATGTTTGAAGAATTGCTTGAACGAAGGCCTATGCTATTCCTGTTTGATGGACTTGACGAGGTGGCAACCTTGGATGACCGTCGCAGGCTGGTCGAAGAAATAGAGAATTTTGCGCAGAGCTATCCTGGTAACTGTATTCTTGTTACCTCGCGTTCCGTTGGCTATGAGCTTGCCCCTCTCTCTAAACATTGGTTCTCTCATGCTCAAATTCAAGAGTTCAACGATCAGCAGATTCGTCTATTCTTGGAACGGTGGTACACTCATGTGTTGAGGCTCTCACCTCTTCCACCAGATGATCAGCAAGAGCTAGAAACTCTTTATAAGACGTTAACCCAGAATACACGCCTGCATACGTTAGCTGCGAACCCCTTACTGCTCACTGTCATTACAGCTCTACATCGATATGAACGCTTGCCTGATAGAAGAATACTTGTTTATGATCGTTGTGCAGATCTCCTTCTGGACATATGGGCTAAGCTTAGAGGTACCGATGTTCGGTGGAAAGATATGAAAATGGGCAAGGAGGATCAATATGCATGTGTTGCTCATCTCGGTTTTGCCTTACATGAACGTTCGCAAGAGAGCAAGGAAGGTATATTAGAATCGACAAGCATTGATTTAACTTCTTCTGTTAGGGATTTTGCCAACGATGTGCCAACAAAGTTTTTACTGCGGGAAATAGAACACTTTCTTAGGAGCCGAAAACTCATCTCAGAAGTAGCCGAACAACGTGTCGAGGCGGAGCGTTTTCTTGAACTCATGCGGGTAGAGACGGGACTTATTGTTGAGCGAGGAAAGGATGAGAGTGATGAGGATCTTTATGGATTTGTGCATCGCACTTTTCAGGAGTATTTTGCTGCTGCCGATGTTTATGAGCGTTATCTTCAGGAAGATAATTCAACTATCATCAGTGATTTTTTAGCTAACCATCTACATGATCCTCATTGGAGCGAGGTTGTTTTGTTACTCCTTGGCAAACTCAAGCGCAAACAGGCAACGGTCCAACTTCGTCGTATTCTCGAGGGTAAAAGTCGCCTTAGTAAATATACTGAAATAGTGAAGCAAGATCTGTTTTTTGCCTGTACCTGCCTAGCCGAAGAGATCAATGTAGAAAATGACTTTGCGGAGCAACTAACCTCACTTATGAGTAGTCTTGTGCAAAACTCTCCATTTCCATTGCAGCAGAATAAAGCACTGAATGCCCTTGCTTCATTGTTACGTACACGACAATATAGTGACTTAGTACGCCGGGAGCTAAAAGCGCTTGTTGCTCAGGACAATTTATTAGATATCTCTGTAAGAATACAAGTTGCTACTTTCTTCTACCAAAGTGATTCCCGCAAGCTAGAATCAGAGGAACAGCAGCGTATGACCCAGGTGTTTGTCGAGTTGCTGCAGCGTCCTGATCTCAGCGCTGAGCAGGCTGTACAGGTAGCCGAAGCTCTCTATCGGAGCAGCCTTAGTGGTTCAAAAGAACGGCAGCGTATGACCCAGGTGCTTGACGAGTTGCTGCAGCGCCCTGACCTCAGCGTTGAGCAAACCGCGCAGGTAGCCGGAGCTCTCTATTGGTACAGCCTTAGTGGTTCAGGAGAGCAGCAGCGTATGACCCAGGTGCTTGACGAGTTGCTGCAGCGCCCTGACCTCAGCGTTGAGCAAACCGCGCAGGTAGCCCGAGCTCTCTATTGGGGCTCCCTTAGTGATTTAGAAAAGCTGCAGCGCGAGGCCCAGATGCTTGTTGAGCTGCTGCAGCGCCCTGATCTCAGCGTTGAGCAGACTGTACAGGTAGCCCTAGCTCTCTTTTGGAACTACGTTAGTGGTTCAGGAGAGCAGCAACGTGTGACCCAGGCGCTTGACGAGTTGCTGCAACGCCCTGATCTCAGCGTTGAGCAAACCGCGCAGGTAGCCCAGGCTCTCTTTTGGAGCAGCCTTAATGGTTCAAAAGTACGGCAGCGTATGACCCAGATGCTTGTTGAATTGCTGCAGCGCCCTGATCTCAGCATTGAGCAGACCGCGCAGGTAGCCCGAGCCCTCTATTGGGGCAACCCCTATCAGTCAGAGGATCAACGGCAAGCAGTCCAGATGCTTGTTGAGTTGCTGCAGCGCCCTGATCTCAGCGTTGAGCAGACTGTGCAGGTAGCCCAGGCTCTCTATGACAGCGACCCCTATCAGCTAGGAGCGGAGCGTGCGACCCAGGGGCTTGTTGAGTTGCTGCAGCGCCCTGATCTCAGCGTTGAGCAGACTGTGCAGGTAGCCCGAGCTCTCTACGAACCATTTTATGTAATACACCAGCGACAGGCGACCCAGGTACTTGTTGAGTTGCTGCAGCGCCCTGATCTCAGCGTTGAGCAGACTGTG
>WNGR01009725.1_pt1 | contig 10083 bp, 9 predicted proteins | sample 5407581 | NCBI WGS metagenome assembly WNGR01 (sample SAMN13153383, study PRJNA577476) | soil metagenome | isolation source: 80 cm soil or saprolite under Garry oak tree replicate 2 | place: USA:California | collected 2016-06-15
CATTGAAAAAACTGTCGAGTTCGATCGCAAGGTGGGCGAATCGACCACCGAGGTGAGCAGTTGTTACATGACGCGCATTTTGGGTCTGACCCATTATCTCGGTCATCATCAACTCGTAAAACAGGGATTGCGTTTATGGTTTTCGAACCGGCCCGATCAGCCCTTTGACGATTGCGTCGAGGTCGGTACACGCTACCACAGCCGGTTGCCGGGTTTTCAAGTGGACCGCGCAAAACTCGATTCACACATGCTCGAACTCGCGGTGCAAGCAGGCTGCGAGCTATGGCGTCCGGCCAAAGTAACAAACTGCGAGCTGGACAATGCCAACGGGCAACGAGTGAGCGTCGTTGTCGACCTTGACGAACGCACTACTACTTGCCGTTGGATTGTCGATGCTACAGGACGCGCGGCCATGCTTGCCCGGAAGCTCGGGCATTTTCGTCAGAACACGGAGCATCCCATCAACGCGGTTTGGGCGCGATTCACCGGCGTCAAGCAATGGGACAGCTATGAATGGCGAGAACGCTTTCCCGATTACGCAAATCGTTGTCGCGTTGGGCGTGAATGGGCCACCAATCATCTGTTTGGTCGCGGCTGGTGGGTTTGGATCATTCCTCTTCGCGGCGGCGACGTGAGCGCGGGCATCGTGTACGACAGCCGCATTTTCAAATTTCCAGAAGGATCGAGCCTGGCTCAACGGCTCTATGCGCACATTCTTAGCAATCCCGTCGGTCGCGAAATTTTCGGCGCGGCACGCGTGATCGAGGGGGACGTGCATGCCTTGTCGATGTTGCCGTATCACAGCGAAAAGGTTTGCGATGACGGCTGGGCCGCGGTGGGTGACGCAGCCGGCTTCATCGACCCGCTTTACAGTCCGGGTCTCGATTTTTGTTCTTACACGTCGTACTACGTCGCCGATTTAATGGCGCGCAGTTTAGCGGGCGAAGATGTGGCCGACCGGCTTCGTCATTACAACCAGCAATATCTGATCACCTATCGTTACTGGTTCGAAAGTTTGTACAAAGACAAATACTACTACATGGGAGACGCCGAGCTGATGTCGGCTGCGCTGCTTCTTGATGTGAGCAGCTATTATATCGGTTTGGTCAGGGCGGCGTATCGTGATCCAGAGTGTGAATTTCTTAACCTGCCGTTCAACGGCATCGGGGGCAGAATCGCCGCGAACATGATGTCGTTTTACAATCGCCGTCTTGTGGCTTTGGCGAAGCGGCGATGGGCCACCGGATACTACGGCAGAAGAAATACCGGCTGGCGCGACCTTTACGATGGATTTGTTCCGGATGCGCGGCTGCGCAAGCAAATTTGGCTGGGGCTGCGGCGCTGGTGGAAATGTGAACTTGTTAATTTGGGTTTGCTGTTACGCCGGCGAGCAACGCTCCAGGCAAGCCAACCTTCGGCGACCGTTCCGACTGAAGCCTGGTAGGCGCGACCGCCGGGCGCGCCGTTGGCGCTACGGATTGAGCAGTCCGGCATACCAACGCAGAAAAAGATCGCCAAAAAACATCCAGCTTATCGCGCCGAACGCCAGATACGGCCCGAACGGCAGCTTTGCCGACCACATGCGCCTGCCTGCGATCAGTGTGATCAAACCGATGATCGATCCAAGAAGCGATCCTGCAAAAAGACTGAACAACACCGCGCGCCACCCAAGAAATGCGCCAATCGCGCCAAGAAATTTCAAATCGCCGCGTCCCATCGCCTCCCGAGGAATCAGCAGCTCGTATGCGACACCAGAAATTTCGGTTAGATGATCAAGCAGAAACTCTGTGCCCTCCACGGTGACGCGGTCATAATGAAAATCTAAGGTCACCCCATCATAGGTGTGATTGTCGATCTTCACCTCGCCGCATTGAAGCAAGAGTCGATCCTTTTCCCGGGCGAAATGGTCGCTCCACAAGCTCTGTTCGCTTCCGACCACGAAATCCGCATCGTCTTCGCGCTTTGTCCACGTGAACGGCGTCGGCGTGTCGAAACGAATTCTCTTCCTTCCAAAGGCGATTTTGCCTGCTTCCAGAACAATTAAAAGGATCACGTAGCCCAATGCCGCCGCGAGCATGGAGCGAACGCCCGCGGCAATCCGTGAATCCGTTTCCATCAAAGCTGGCACCGTCACACTGCAAACGACGCCCGTGATTATCCCGCCGATCGTCACGCTGTCTGGAATAATGAAATGCTCGAAATCGATAAATGTCCCGACGATAAGCAACGAAACAAAAATCCAGTATGCGATCGCCATTTGCCAGGTGAAGCCCTGCCAGATCGCGAGGAAAAGAAGCGCCGTGAGCAGTTCCACGGCAAAATAGCGAAAGGCGATTTTGCCGCCGCAGTTTGCGCAGCGACCGCGGAGCAAAAGCCAGCTGATCAATGGCAGATTTTGATGCCAGGGGATTGGTATCTTGCACGCCGGGCAAAAAGAGCGGCGCGGCTTGTTGATCGAGAGATCGACCGGGAGACGATGAATGCAGACGTTCAAAAACGAGCCGACCGCGGCGCCGAGAATAAAAGCGAACGCGCGGAAGAGAAATTCGTAAGGGAAACCGTCCACGCGGATCAAGCAATCGATTTAGAGCTGCGGCGCTCCATGAACCACGCAATCCAGATGCAGCTTTCGTAAAGCAGGCACATCGGCAGCGCCATTGCGACCAACGTCAGGATATCGGGCGTAGGCGTGATGATCGTCGCCAGGATAAAGACCAGCACCACAGCGTAGGGCCGGGTGCGTGCCATGAATCTGTAAGTGATCAATCCAAATCGAACCAGCGCCAGAACGACCACTGGCAATTCAAAAGCCAACCCGAACCCGAGCGTAAATCGCGTCACAAAAGAATAATACTGTTGGACGGTCCAGGTGGGCGCCCAGCCGAGCGACTCGGTGTCGTGAAAGAAAAAGAGAATCGTTTTGGGCAACAACCAAAAATAGCAGACAAACACGCCAAGAAGGAACAGCGCGAAGCTGACGAAAATCGCCGGAAGCAAAAAGCGTTTTTCCATAACGGTAAGCGCCGGGAGTACGAATTCGGCCAGAAAATAAAGAAGCAACGGAAAGGAGAGAACGATGCCAGCGTAAAACGCGAGATGAAATGAGATCACGATGGAATCGGTGATACCGAGTGCTTTGAGTGTTCCGATCTGGGAACCCACGTCGCGCAATGGCGCCTGCAAAACGCGCACCAGTGTTGATCGAAATGCAAAGCAAATGATCATCGCGATGACGAGCGTGATCGACATCTTCACGATCGTCCATCTCAAGTCTTCCAAGTGCTCGAGGAATGGCTTGCTTGTTTCGCTTTCCGGCAGCTCTCGAAATTTGAAAATGTCTCGCAGCGCCATTGGATCGATAATCGGTTTAACGCACTCTTTGCCTCAAACGGACCTGCAGGAGACCGTTAGCGCTCCTTAACCGGAAGAAGGTCACGCGCCGAGAGCAGCGCCCACATGCTTAAGGTGTTGGCATCGCGGATTTCGCTCTCGACAATCATCCGGCGAATCTCGGGAACACTCAATGCGCGGCAGTCCAAAATCGATTCCGCTTCGTCACGCACATAATCCGGGCATGGCTCCACCGGGCGCGCCAGAAAGAAGTAACCGCGTTCGTCCGTAAACCCGGGCGAGGTAAAGTAATAGCCGAGCCGCGTGAGCTCGCCATCTTTGGCGAGTTCGTAACCCGCCTCTTCCCGAAGTTCGCGCAGCGCGACTTGCTCGATCTTTTTGGCCGCGCGGAGGCCGGGGTCACCGACCCCGGCTACAGAGTTGTCGATCTGACCGGCAGGCATTTCCCAAATCGTTGTGCGAATTGGGATGCGCTCCTGGCAAATGAGAACGATTTTGCCATCGCGTGTCATCGGCGCGATGATGACGGCTGCTTTACGGTGCACCACTGTCCACCAACGGGGCTTAGACCGAGTCGGCGTTTGCACTTGGTCTGTCACAACTTCGAGATGCGCATTAGCGAAATGCCGCTCACTTGATATGGTCTCCCATCCGTCCTGTTTCACGCGGGAAAGATTATGAATCGTGCGACGAAAAGCGAACAAAAGGTGGCGACTTATTTGTGAAGACTTGCGCGCCAACGCTTGATTCGGCCCATCACGACAGCTCCTCATTATTCGTGTCCATCGTGTTGATTGGTGGTTAATCCCTTGGCCGCTGCTTGTGAGTGGCTTTCAACCTATGGACGCAGTACGCGTTACGGTCACGGAGACGTATTTCGCGTCATCCCGAGGAAATTTTCGCAGTTCGACGGTGACCTTCTGCATCCGGAAAGTCTTCAGTAAATGCATTGCGAGCCGATCCGCCAATGTCTCAATCAGATTTACCGACTGATTTCGCACGAAATTCTTTGCTTCTTCGGCAACGGCCGAATAATTGATCGTACTCTCGATCTTATCTGCCAGCTCGCGTGCTCCGTGATATGGCCAAAAGGAAATACTGACAGTCAATCGCTGCGGGGCGGCACGCTCTTCTTCGGGAACTCCGATGTGAGTGGAAACCTCGAGTTCCTTGATGTGAATCCGATCGGAGAAAGGGTTCGATTCGCTGGGCATCGGCCAAGATTACTATACCGCGGATCAGAGCAACACTCTTTCGCCCGGCGCCCGCCGGAGTGCGTTACCTTGACCTGATGGGGCGTGCGTCGGGGTTTGCTCGCGAAAGCTTTGGGAGTTAATTGCACAATGAAAACGGTCTGGCGCGTTCTTGCCTATTTAAAGCGCTACCCGTGGATGGCCGCGGGGACGCTGACATGCGCGATTCTCAGCACACTGATGGTGATCATTTTCCCAACCGTGACGAAATGGATTATCAACGACGTCGTGCGCGCGAATCATCCCGAGGAATTGCTGCCGTTGATTTTACTGGCGGCCGCGGCGTTTCTGCTTCAGCACGCCTTTAACGCGCTGCGGATTGTACTGAACAACACGTTCGAGCAAAAGGTAATCTTCGATCTGCGCAGCGATTTATACTCGCACATTCAACTGCTGCCGCTTCGCTGGTTCGACAATCGCGCCACCGGCGATCTCATGACACGCGTGATCGAGGATGTGAACTCCGTCGAGCGCGTGCTGATCGATGGAATCGAGCAGGGCGTGGTCGCGGTTTTGCAGGTCGTGATCGTGATGGCGATGATGTTCTATTTGAACGCAAAGCTTGCGCTGCTCGCATTGGCGCCGTTTCCGCTGCTCATCGCCGGCGCTCTCACTTACACGTTGACAGCACATCGCCGCTATCGTTTGCAGCGTCGGGCGGCATCGGCCATGAATGCGCTTCTGCACGACAATCTTTCCGGGGTTCGTCAAATCAAGAGCTTCGTGCGCGAGAGAGAAGAGCACGCGCGCTTCAATCGAGTAAGCGATCAGTTGCGGCATGCCACGCTTGTCGTCATGCGGGTTTGGGCAATCTACAGCCCATCGATGTCGATGTTTGAGGCATTCGGCGCTGTGCTTGTCCTAGGGTTTGGCAGTCACGCCGTTTTGACCGGTGCGATGCAAATCGGCGATCTGGTCGCGCTCCTTATGCTGACAGCATTTCTTTACGATCCAATCAGCCGCTTGCATCAACTCAATCAGCGTTTGCAAGCCGGGCGCGCCGCGGGCGAACGCGTATTCGAGATTCTCGATGAATCTGCCGAGGTGGGATTTGTACCCGGGCTCGCTGATCCCGGCCGCGCGCGAATCGCGGGCGATATTCGCTACCAGGACGTAAGCTTCAGCTATGCGGAAGGACTGCCCGCGCTCAGGCACGTTTCCTTTCACGCACCGCCTGGCGCCACTATTGCGCTGGTGGGGGCGACAGGCGCCGGCAAATCGACCTTGGTGAATTTGCTTGTTCGATTTTACGAATTCAGCTCTGGCGAAATTTATGTCGATGGAAGACCGATCCGCGAATACGCGCTTCGGAGCTTGCGCGAAGCGATCGGCGTGGTGACGCAGGAAAGCTTTTTGTTCAATGGGTCGATTCGAGAGAACCTCTTGATGGGTAAGCCGAGTGCGAGCGACGCAGAATTGTGGAGCGCAGTGGATGCCGCCAATGCCCGGGGATTCATCGAGCGATTGCCGACTGGTTTGGAAAGCATCGTCGGCGAGCGCGGCGTGAAGTTAAGCGTCGGCGAGAAACAGCGGTTGTCGATCGCGCGCGCGCTGCTGAAGGATCCGCCGATTTTGATTCTCGACGAAGCGACGGCGAGCGTGGACACGGCGACGGAGCGGCTGATTCAAGAAGCGCTCGAACGCCTGATGTTTCACCGCACATCCATCGTCATCGCCCATCGCCTCTCCACCATTGTGCACGCGGATCAAATCCTAGTGCTCGATCACGGCCGAATTATCGAGCGCGGCACGCACGATGAATTGCTCGCCTTCGGCGGAAAATATGCGCGGCTGTGCCAGCAGAGTTTCCTCGAAGCTTCGGCGCAACCTGAACGAGAAACGCCCGCAGAAGAAGTAGCGACTTTGCCAATTTCCGCTCCCGACGAACAATTACCGGTCTAATTCACCAACTCAGGGCGCGCAGCATCAACCAGTTGGTTGCGGCGAAGCAGAAGGCGCCGGCGAAGGCGAACCTGGAATGACGATCGTTTGTCCGGCCTGCAATTTACGGCCATCTTCAATATTATTGGCCTTTTGCAGTTCGTCCACGCTCACCTTGTACATCTTGGCGATGGATGTCAGCGTCTCCCCGCGTGTGACTGTATGCGTATTCCCGCTCATCGTGTGCGGCGGCGATTCTGCGGGAGCGGCGGACGTCGGCACGGATGGTGTACTTTCTCCGACCATTACACCGGGACGGATGTGCGAAACCTGCTGCTCCAGTTTGAGGATTACCTGAGAGAGCGCGTCAATCTTGGCGTTTTGCTCGTCTATCTTTTTCGCCAGCGCTTCAAGTTGACCGGCGTCAGCCGATTTGAGGGGCTCCGGTGCAGGCGTCTGGGCTGACACTGTCGAAAGGAGCGAGGAACCAAAAAATAACGTCGCGCACAAAATAGCAGCCCGCCTCATCGTTCCAAATCTTGGCACCTGCACCTTTGCCTGGCAAGCCTCTCGCTGTAGCCGGGTCTCTGAGACGCGCGACGCGCGGGTATCAAATATATTAGCGAGGCGACTACAACGAGCGCGGCTTGCCTTTCCAATTTTTCCTCTTAGATTTTTTTATGCCTGAGCGCGTCCAAAAGCCGGTTGATCCAGTTCCGTGGGGCCCGAAACAAGGCGATGGGGGCGGCCCACGCTCACCGGATGTCTCGCGACCGGACACCAAGGACCTTTTGAAGAAAATGCGGAAGGTTGATCCCAATCAATCCAAACGCTATCGCCAGCGCACCGGCCAATAATGGAGCCGTCCCTAGTGGCGCTTGGGAATTTTTCTGGGGCGGCCGGCGATTTTCCTGCGTTGTTGCGACGCAAAGGTCTGCTTGCTCCGGGGGCAATTGCCAGTTCAAAACCACAGGGTGGGACGCCGCACCAAACTTCGTGGCAGCCAACCGAGGCGACTACAATTCTTGCTTTCAAATTTTCCGGTGGCGTCTTGGTGGCGGGCGATCGGCGCGCGACCGCCGGCAACACCGTGGTCTACGATCGCGCTGACAAAGTCTTGGAAATTGATCGCCATTCAATTATGGCCATCGCCGGCGTCCCGGCTACAGCCTGGGAAATGGCGCGGGTACTGGAACATTCATTCCAATATTTTCGGCGAACGCAGCTGCAGGAAATGAGCGTCGATGGAAAAGTGCGCGCGCTATCCAAGCTGTTGCGCGATAATTTCGGCTTCGTGATGCAGGGCGTCGGAGTGGTGGTGCCAATTTTCGCGACGTACGATTCCCATCCAAAGCCCGAGGCACGGCTCTATTTTTACGATGCGATGGGGGCGCAATTTGAAGCGACTGATTACGCAGCAACCGGATCGGGATCGCCGGCCGTGCGCGGCATTCTCTATTACGAAAACAATTGGGGCGCGAAGCGGCTGCAAAAATTGAGTGAAGACGAAGCGGTATCGATCGCATTGCGAGCGCTTGATACGGCTGCGGAATCCGACACATCGACGGGCGGCGTGGATCGCAGCGGGAAGATTTATCCGCTCATCAAGATTGTATCGCACGAAGGCATTGCCACTTTGCCCGAGAGCAAAATCGCTGCCGTGTTCAAGGAAACGGTTGCATGATCGAAGAGCCGTATCGTTGGGTTGAAGCGATCGCCAACCGCCGCGAGTACATTGAAGCGCAGCTCGCTTCGGGAAGTCCGATCGCGGCACTCGGTTATCGGGACGGCATTTTATTTGTCACCCTCGGTCAGAGGCGGCAGAAGATTTTCGAGATTTACGACCGGATTGCGATGGGTGCCATCGGTCATCCCGGAGACATCGAGCGGTTGCGGATGGCAGCCATCGAACTGGCCAGTACGGAAGGTTTCACCCGCTCGGCAGCAGATGTTTCCCTGCGTCGGCTGGTGCATTACTCGCTCAGTCCGACAATGAAAAGCGCGTTTGAGCAAGTTTATGGTGCGCCTTATCTGGCGCGGATGCTCTTTGCGGAGGTCGGGGAGCGCCCGGAAGAAGATTTATTTCTGCGAGTAGAGTACGATGGCGAGATTACAACCGACAGCGCTACCTTCGCGCAAGCACGCCAGGATTTCGCCGTGCTCAGCGGGACACAGCAATCGAGGGAGCTAATGGAATCATTCCTCAAAGCCGAACATGCGCCGGATGCCAGTTTTGAAGCGGCTCTCAAATCAGCGCTCGACGCATGGAGCATCGGGCATTTGACCTTGCAGACAAGCGACGCGAAGGAATTGCCAGAGCGTGCTGCCGTGACGAAATATCGACAAGAGCACCTCGCCAATACCCAAATCGAAGCAGGAATACTCGACCGCGATGCGAGCAGAGCAATTTGTTATCGTCCGTTATCAGATACGGAATTGCGCCACTTGATTAGCGATTAGAATATGGAGAGAAATGTTCGCTCAAAGATCACGAATGAAACAAGCGATCCGGCGCATACTGGCCCTGTCGGGCTTGTTATTGATGGCCGCATCCTTCATCTGGATGCAGCGGATACCAAGACCGGAACCCACGGCAAGATCCCGACCGGCGCATCCCCCCGCAACACCTAAGGCATTCGCGGTAGTTGTGCTCGATCCAGGCCACGGCGGACAAGACTCCGGTGCAATGTGCAACGGCGTGCTTGAAAAAGATCTGACTCTGGACGTGGCGCGCCGGGTCGACCGATTATTGGAGGCAGAAGGAATCGCGACTCTGATGACCCGCCTGGGGGACACATATGTCTCGCTGGCAGATCGCGCTGTGTTCACCAACCGCGTGAGCGATTGTATTTTTGTGAGCATTCATTTTAACGAAGATAACAAGCCGGTTTCCAACGGGGTGGAAACGTATTATGCCGCTCATCAAATCACGGCGGGTTCCTTTGTGGCTTCGTGGCTGCCTTTCCTGTGGCGACCACTTTCCGATTCGCCCAATTATGAAAGTCAGACCCTCGCCGGATTTATTCAGGAAGCGCTGGTCGCACGCACGGGAGCCTTGGATCGGGGCACAATCGCCAAGCAATTTTTTGTGATCGCAAATGTGACTTCTCCCGCTGTTTTGATCGAAGGCGGATTTCTCACGAACAAGGTAGATATTTCCAAGGTGGCAAGTGAAGATTATCGCGAGCAACTTGCCGCAGCCGTTACCGACGGAATTTTAGGTTATCGCGACGCAGTAAAGCAACGTCAGTCAACATTGGCGGTGACAGCTCCCGAAGGCGCTGAATAGGCAACAGGTAAGAGCGTCAAAATAACATTGAAATGAAAAACAAGCTGGCCGCGCTGATTTTCCTCGGATCGGTTATGGTTGTGCGAGCGGATCAAATGATCGAGAGCGTGCAGCAGGCGCTCAAGGATCAGGGTTTTTATTATGGCGAGATTACGGGCGAGACAAATGCGAACCTGACCGCCGCGATCCGCCGCTATCAGATTCGCAACGGACTTCAGGTTAACGGTGAGCTCAATAGCGAAACGCTGCGTTCACTTGGAGTTAGCTCTTCAGCGTCCGGACAACTGGCGGCAAAGACTACCCCTTCGC
>WNGR01010658.1_pt1 | contig 10083 bp, 12 predicted proteins | sample 5407581 | NCBI WGS metagenome assembly WNGR01 (sample SAMN13153383, study PRJNA577476) | soil metagenome | isolation source: 80 cm soil or saprolite under Garry oak tree replicate 2 | place: USA:California | collected 2016-06-15
CTTGCGCTCACTGGATGGGGCCTCGAGTGCCCCGATGCCCATTGCGGCCTGGCCTTTCAGAGGGAAGAAACCTTGGAGACCGATTATGGCTAAGAAGATGGCCCGATTCAGCGCCTCTGATTCGATGAAGCTTGTGAAACTCACCAGTTCGCACGCCCCAAGCCGGCTGCCATAATTCTTCGTGATCTACCGCGGAGTTATTCAAATTGAAATACGAACAAAGCAAGACTCCCACAGTTTGTGAAGCTGATACAAATCTGATAATAAAATGAGGGTAAGCGATCCAGAAAGTAAAATAAGTCAAGTGGGCCCACTTTCGTGTTCAATTCGAATCGGCCGTTGGGAGTAAGCAGCATGATACTTGGCGGTCGAAATGGGTATTCTGCTGGTAGCCGGATACGAAAGTGGTACAGTCCTCCTTCAAAGTCGGTGCCAGAAGGCCCGCGCAGTGTGCAGTGCCACTCCTACAGTCCACATTGGTGAGAGTGACACGTCGCGGAGAAAAACTATGCATACAAAGATATCGTCCTAAAGATACGGACAAGGTTGGAGGGGGGAGGGAGGAAGAATTAGTCCTCGTGTATGCGGATAAATAAGTGATACACACCTCCAATGGGGCGGCAGAGTACTCAGTGCTTGGATCATTTGCGAGTTCGCGTGCCTCCTGCATAATGCGCTTGACGGCTAGAGGGATGATGCATGATGTCACAACTACATGACGAAGGGGTCGGTCGGACGTAAACCTCACCAGAGTTGTTTTTGTTGAGCATAGCAGGCACAGCCATTGCAGCGAACAAGAGGCGAGAGTAGGGTTGTTGGGTGTGGGATGAACAGGAGGAAGAGGTGGTGGTGACTGTGGTGGTAGTGGTGGTGGTGTTTAACTCCTTGAGGACACGTATAATCGCAGCATGTGGTGAGCCCCACTTATTGTGGGAATTTCGGGTCCAGGCACCGGCTCGCCTCATTTCCATTCCGGCTCAACACGCTCGTCCGTTCGTCCACACGTCCGAGTCGCGTCCGTTCCATCTGCCCTATCCTAGACAAGCCAGCTACCACCATGCAAATCAAAAAACTAAAAGTCCGCCCTCAGAAGAGTACGCTCTCCAGGCCTTCACATTAACGTTGGGCTCCGCTCACCGTTCGCTCCACGCAGACCCACCTGTCGTCCTTTGCGGCCCACAACTCGCATCCATGCTTGGATGCTGGGCGGCCACTAAAGATGTCCGATCAATCGGAGCCTGTCGCGAGCACGCCCAGACCCTCTTTGAGTGCATGCGTACAGCGGTGCGACCCCCCTTCTTTGTTTCGCAGCAGGGAACTGACGTCTTGCGCACGCCTGGCAGCCAATGAAGGGCAAACAACATAGACCATCGATTAACTATCATTTGGCACGGTTAGGGAAAACCCTCAAGGATTAAGTTGGATCATATCATCGAGCAACGCCGTTTCATTGGCCCAGAAGAAAGAGTGCGAGGTCCTCCACCCGCACTTCGTTTACTTTCTGTCGAGCAAAAAAACGACAAGAATGATTTATATATTTATAGATAGAGCAATGCAACGTCACGAATCTAGCGTGGTCCACACCCGCAGCGTGCTCTCGTTCTCTTCTAGGTCACCCACTAGTCCCTTAACCCTACTACTTAATTCATCGTCCTCCTCCACTGCATCTTCAGCCGGCGCGTATATGAGCTCAGTGGACAACAGTCCCTGTGAAAGACCAGACTGGGTGACTGCATCCGTTATCTTCCCCAGCACATTTGGCGCGCACAGAATCTGCCGTCGGCCATCCAGATTGTTCAGACAGATACGTACATGAAACAAAAATGAAGGGGGGGGGTCGGAGAAAGCCCACGCACCTCAACCTCTACGTCCTCCCCGGATCCAGGATTTTGGTCGAAATCTTCCGCGCCAGCCATGAGCGTTTCCTCAAAGAGCTTGTCGACTCCGCCACTCTCCGCGCTTTGCTTATCGAGCGCGACGCGCACACGTCCCCTATGCTGGAACATGAATCTAACCGTCGCGAACCGTGCACTGTTCACCCCACCCCGTCATCAGCCCGAAAACACGAAGAAGAAAGGGGACGAGGGCAGCAAGTCGACGCACTTGTGCTCGTTGAGGATCTCGCGGATTTGGTGTAGCGTCCGATTCCCATTATCTGTCAGGCATTCTCTTTCGCGAGTCAGTAACACGTGCGTTGCGGTACGCGAAGACGGAATACAAACGAGCCTCCGTCCGGGATAGGAGAGAAAGCGGTAACGCTGCACGTACATGATAAGTCCGACCGAGCCGTGCGCAAGCACCTCGTATGTTATCAGCTGTCCAGCTCCATCCTTCCCGCCCGCTGCCTAAGTAGCGAAGGAAAAAAAAATGAGCGAATCGAATAGCACGGGGGCGACCGGGCACCCGCGTCCCCACATCCCACGCACGCACGCACCTTTTGCAATGCGCTCTCGATATTCGCCTTGGGCACGCCGTCCGCGCGCGCCTTTTTGACGGCATTGAACAACGCGACATTCCTGTCGGGGTCGACGGACCCGCCATCTAACGGAGGCTCTTTGTAAGTTGCCGCTTGTCGCCAGGAGGCGGAGTGAAAAGACGAGAACAACGACGAGAAAGAGACCCACTGCGCGCTGCTACCATGATGTCCTGAACAGCAGCAGCAGCGGCCGCGGCCCACCACGCGTAGCGTCAGTCAGGTCTATCTGTTTGGCAAGGCGAGGCGAAGAAGGCGGTCTTTACTTACGCGGGACGCTCGCGCGTAGACTTGCCCGCGACGCTGGTCATTGACCCCCTTCTTTTGCTGGATTTTCGACCACTAGAGAGGACAGCGCCGGAGCACATGCACCAAGTTGAAGTCGGCCGCCGGTGGTATTTTAAAAACGCACTTTGTTGTGACCGGCGCAAGCGGGCGAGCTAGTAGAAAGTGGGCGGATACGAGAGCGCTGACTGGGCTTTGGGACAAGCAGTATTCGGGATCTGAGCGAGAACATAGTCACGGTGACCGAGAAAGTCAGGCAGGTCAATGTAATATTGCTTACATCACACAACATGGGTCTCGTGACAAGTAAATTATCGTAATATCATACTCGAGCAAAGTGAAAAATATTCTCGCTCATACACACTCAGGGTGCTTTGGTTCACTTTGCTACAGAATGCGAGGACGATGGCGTAAGCTTCAATAGACTTGCCTCCGCTGCGGCCACTGCCTCTGCCAAATCCAAGTGGAAGTACGGCGTGTCAATCGGTACAGCCGATGCTTCGCCACGATGTACCCCGCCGTATGCGGGATCGTAAAGCAAAATCTCCTTTGGGTCCCCAGCTTCGACGTCCTCCGGAATCGGAGGGTGAGTTTGGGGATTATTGTACGGCACGGTCGCGGCAACATCGTGGGGCCGAGGTGATTGGATGCGGTGGTCATAACCGAAGCCCGCGGCGACGAGTGAACGGCGTATCCACGGTGAAAGAATTGACGCGAAGTGGAATTCAACCGGGCGGTTGGTCCAGCGTTCTATCTCCTTGCGCGTGTCTATAAGCGCTTGCACCGACGTCGTATCAACCTGCGAACTACGCGAAATGCATTAATGATTGGAAAAACTTGGCCGAAAAAAAAAGCAGCCTTACGCCGTGGAGAAGTCTAGCACGATGGAGTGGAGAATTGGCTTGGCTTGGTTCTCTTCCCACTCGGACTCGGCACCGTGCCGCGAGCCAGGATCATTCCATGGGCGGTCAGACAGGGGGATCAGGCGTACGTCGGTTCCGCGGCGAATGTTTGCCCTGACATAGTCCACAATTTCGCTGTTGAGAATACTGCAGTTCGGATAGAGGAACGTCTCCTCCAAGCGATACACGAGGACGCCTGGTGGAGGAGGTTCCACGCGGATCTGCGGGTTGATCACGTGGTTATTGGTGAAGGGGACGAAAACGTCGCGAGAATTGGTGGTGTTGTCACTAGCGTGCACCCGAATACGTCCAAGGAAGCGGCTGCGTGGGTGTGCGAGTCTGAAAATGAGAAGTGCCACCGATGTCGCCAGGGAAACGTAGATACCATTCTCGATGGTCGAGAAAATGGTTACAAGCACCGCGGCAACCCAAATGGAGAATTCGAATGGTGAGATGCGCCAGTACTTGTACACCTGTGGAGGCTTGGTGACGAGATCAGCAACTGCGTGGATGATGACGGCCGAGAGCCCTGCTGTGGGGATCCAGAAGAAGGCGGGAGTAAGGCCATACAACGCCACAAGGACAATAATGCCACTGAGGATACCCGCTGCAGGCGTGCGCACGCCAGATTTCGATTTGAGAGCAGAGCGTGAGAACGACCCAGTAGCGGGGTAGGCCCCAAAGACAGTCCCGACAGTGTTGGTGACACCGATCGCAGCAAGCTCCTGGTTTGGGTCAATTTTGTAGCCATTGATACGTCCAAATGCTGAGTGAACATTAGTAAAAATCAGAAAGTAGTCTTATGAACCAGCTTACACTTGGAAATGGCGATGTGCTCGAGCAACATAATTATTGTAGCAACAGGGAGTTTGGGCGCAAGTGCCGACAGGAGCTGCGAGTCGATGTTGGGAGTACCGACGTGCTTGAGACCCCGCGGCACGTTCTGGAGGATCTTGATCGGATACGTGCCTTTTGCGCTCTTGCGATGGCGCGTATACAGCCAAGAAGCGAGCGTGAGGACGACAATGACGAATGCGCTACGGAACGCCGAGATGAAGAAAAACATCTTAGCTGAGTGATAGTAGTTAGACGGGGTGACACGCAAGACATAAGGGCAATGCAGACCTCGTCGAGGGTAACGGCGTGAGAGGTAGTCACAGGTCATTCGAATTGCATACAAAGAAAAGAGACCAACGAGACCAAAGGCAGCGTCCATTTTTGTCCTGCCGAGTCCCTTGAGTGTGTTGATGATAACATGGTACGTGGCGGCGCGTGTGCTGTTCGAGCTCGGATGATCAGGTAAGCTCGAAATAGCAGATAAGGAGGGACAAACTCGAAGCCTGTGATGCCCATGAGCCCAGGGATCTGACTTGCTGTGATATTGATCGCTGAGCCGGTCATGAAACCGGCAACGGCAGGAACCGGGATGAGTTCCACAACCCAGCCAAGGCGGAGTAAACCAATGCCCAAGATGATGAAACCACAGACAAATGCCAAATTTGTGGCGATCTCGGGGCCAGACCATTCGTTAGGGTGTTTCTGGTCAATATATTTGATGATTTGAGAAACCGTAAGAGACATGACTGCGACCGGGCCGATGGACACATCCTTAGAGGTGGCAAACAACTACGGTGATATTAGGAGATTGAGAGTAGGGTATATTGTAAACAAAGACGTACACAATAGGTCATCGTTCCAACGAAGGCTGAGTAAAGACCGTATTCGGGTGGCAAAGTTGCGATCTGAGGGAAAATATTTCAGTTGACGGACGCAGGATGGATTGTGGCTGTGTTGATTTACCGTAGCATAGGACATGCTCTGGGGAACCAGGACCATGCCGACGGTGAGACCGGCAATGACGTCGCCAGTCAGCCAACCAACATCTATGGGGTTTAGTGAGCGGGTGGGAAGGAAATCCCAACAAGGCACAATGGAAGCATGCGCACTGTAGCGGGAAATCCAGCCGAGTATAGGGAAGAGTCGCCGGACGTATCGAACGGCCTATTCCGAGTAAGTGGAGAGAACCCATAATTGTTGCTTATTAACTGACGAAATCTTTGGGATCTCTTGCGAGGTTGTGTACCCAATCTTTCGAAGAGATGACAGAAGGCTGGTCTTCGGGATACTCGATGATCCTCTTGCCGAGGTTCTTTGCTCGCTCGGTGGCCATGGCTGAAAATCAGCAAAGGGGAGCAACGAGTTGCGGGAAAGTGTCATGGAAAGTTTGGAAGAAATATAAAGGAAGGTCAGGCACGCCGATCGGAGTTGTCTCCACCAGTCTGATATTTCCCTAGGGGAGGGACCTCAGTGTACAACGTGCGACGCAGTAGCAAGTTCCAAGACTCACCTAACATGTAACAATTCCGAGTCAGAACTCGACGAATAATTGTCTTTAGCATTCGAGAGAACTCACACAGACACCATGAGAGAGACCGAACGCTCGAAGTAACTGGGACGCGTGTACACCTTCAAAACAGGGGAGAAGAAACAACCCGAAACGGATGAGCGTCGAGCACGCCATCGCGAACCAAGTTGACGACGTTTGTGGCGCACATTCGCGGACTTTAAATAGTGCCGATGTGGTATCAGTGTGGTATCATATAGGTACGGGGAAATGGCGGCATCTTGTGTACTGAATCATTAGAAATTCGTGATGTATGACTTCGGCCCGATACTGTAATCAGCGCGCGTAGTAGACCCATAACCAGCCGGAGAGTGATGGATGAGGGGTTCACTAGCGACTGGAGAATCCTCGTTTATCGAGGTTCTGCCGCGAAGCCAACTTGAACACCCCATAGAGAGAACGATCACCGGTCTACGCGCATAAAGTCGCGAAATAATTGCGAACATTCGTCCATAACGTGACGTGATCTGACGTGGCATGTGAGAACTGATGGCCAATCCTCCAAGTCCTAGTCCTGTCTAGTCCTGTCTCGCATCTGGGACAATCACCTTGACAATCACCGTCAATCAGCCTCTTAATCAGACCGACCAACCAAATTGATCAACGCTCACGTATTCTGGAAAACGTCATCGGGACTGGCCAGGGGCTAAGGACATCGCATTGGGTTCTGAGCCGCGATAAGAACACATGTAACGTCATTGAGGATCTTGGCGCGACGAGTGCGCCATACACCAGTACTTATACGGAATTGAGGCAGGCACGACCCAACGAAAGGCACTACAGTAAAATGATTTGGCGATTCCGATGCGACGGGGGGCAAGGACATAGCCAGGTCGGTTGCAATGCCGATAGCTATAAATAACTCACCGTTCATTTAAATTGGTGCGAAGCCAACCAGCCAACCACACTTACTCTTCGACCCAAGCCTCTTCGTCAGCGTGGCACCAATGGCACCAGTTGTGCCACCATCCTTGGGGCGGCTGATCGGTGACAACACAAGTCCGAGTAGAAAGTGGCTAGATCAGGTATTTGATAAGCCACACATCCTACTATTGTCCTTTCCCATTATGTCTGGCTCGGGTTCACAGAGGAATGGCCATTGGACGATCCTTCCGGCTGGAGGATACCTGGAGTTAATTATCTGTCACCGTTACTCACATATACTTACCACTCGAGCACATGCTCGAGCTGTAAAAATACGGAGAAATCGTCACCAAAAGATTGAGTCATGGTCAATGTGCAAAGCCTTATGAACTGCAAGAGAGCCATGTGATTCAGACGAAAAAATGGACTGGTCTATTCAAGGGCGGAAATGGAATTTGTAAATGGGGTACATTTTTCTCATACTGTAGGCGAGCGTGGGAGGGAACGTAACCAGGCGCTTATCCATATAAGGTATTATATTCTCGCGCTTATGAACACTGCCTTCCGAAGTCAAGAGCTGAGGCAATGACCAGTCATCCGGTAACAATGGGAGGGTAGAAGTTATTATTTGAAGTTGTAAAGACTAGTACTAGTGATACAAATGCAATAAGCTTACAGTAGTATAAAATGCCCTGCCCCGTAGGGTAGGGCAGGGCATCGTCGTGCATGTGGCATAGGGCGCGAACTGGGGTACAGGACGCAACGGCGTGATGACGGCGTCATGCACAAAGGCAGCGCCACCGCGATGATGACGTGAATGGCGAGGGTGTACTGCGTGGTGATGAGGCCGACCAAGGCGTAGCACATGGTGGGCATCGATGGCATGCCCGAAGGCAGCACCAACGTCATCCTGAAGGACAACATGACCGCCCACCAGCTGCAGCGGCAGCACTGGGCCGGGGGTCATGCCCGAGGGCAGTGTCAGCGTTATCCCGAGGCTGACGCGACCGCACGCAACTAGAAGCGGCAACGACGAATGCGGCAGCGATGAACGCAGCGGCGTGAAGTTGGCATGCCCAAAGACAGTGCCAAAGTAGTTGATGCAACTGTAGGCGATCACCAGCTGCAGTGGCGATGGTTGAGATATGTACTGACGCATCCATTGTTGTCCGGTGCCGAGTCGGTGTCGGTGCCATGCTGGCTGCGCGCGCCGACGTCACCGCTTTATTCGACAGGGTAATATCCGTTGGAGTGCGTGGTGATGCAGCAAATGACGCGTGAGTAGTGATGCCGCACACGAGAGTTCGCGGTGGCAATGTGGAAGACAGCGCGGGGGAGAGGCGCGATCCTCGGGCGTTAAGGCGTGACTGTGCTCTCTAGCAAGCACCGCAGGGGTTTAACACGCGGGAATGCGTTGGGAGCGCTGCGCATGGTGGGGCCCCCTGGGTAGGAAGACAAGTCATGACCTCCGTCCTCGTCCAAAGGAGTGGGGCCACACTCCGACAAGTGCAACCGCGAGTCGGTACATATGTGCCCAATGTGGTCGAGTCCTACGGCCTACGACCCCATGGATCTTCCAAGTTGTTAGTTGTATGATGAACAGGGGGCGCCACGCACCCCTTCTCAACTTGAACCTAACTTAACGCATGAGGACATAGGGGTTCGCACGTGTGTCCAGTGGCGCCCGGTAGGTGCCGAGTTGGCTACCGTAATAACGCCCCCCCAGGACACCTCCATATGGACGCTTAATTATGGGAGCCATTTTGATCATCAGCAGCGCATCATCTGCTTGGTCATTTGTGCCGTACGCCATTATTCTCGGAGGACCTACGTCGAGTTTACTGTACTGGTTCTGATCCGTACTTACGCAGTTTCAACCCAAGACCAGGCGCGATTTCGGCACTTTGGATTTTGAGACATTTTATATAGGTCCCACGGTCCCACTCTCGCCCACACCCGTTGGATGACCAAAATAGGTGTCATTCGATATCGACGCATTGATGATTTGTGAGTGGTAAGTTGAACGACACATTACAGTAACTGGTGGTGCAGTTTGGGTACAGTACCATCCTCTTCTGTGTTGGACTTCTACAGTACAAGGATTTCCAAATCAGCTGTTGCTCAGCGCTCATCACCGAATGGTCAAGTGCAGCTGTCAGCGGGGTTTGTTTAACTTTGTTGGTTACCTGAGCTCTTACTGCCATTTGAAACAAAAAAGTGATGGAATTTGGAGATTTCGATACAAGTGACAGAACAACATCGCTACCATTTAATGTGACACGTTTCACAGCCGCCGAACATGATGCGGCTGTCGGTGCATGCGCTGTGATACTGTATTGTACAGTATGGCCGTGCTCGTATAAGTAAACTACAAACACACCCGACACAGCCACGGTTGATCCGGATCCGGATTTCCCGGCAATGTATTCGCACCCGAGCGAATTGCAAGCAAGCAAGCTTGCCTGACTTACGGGAACAACTAAGCACCATTCAAAACCCACGTAGTTCCCATCACCTTTTGCTCATCAACCATCAAGAATCCCTGCCTCCAGGTTCTTCGTGAAGTGAAGGGATAACGTACGAACGCGGACTAAACGCGACCACGCGTGCCCAGTGCACAGCTGGCTTGATGTGGTGTCTTTCGGCGACATTGTCATTCATTCGTATTTTCTACCAAGGCACTGGTTGGTTAGTTCTCAACCTTCGGTCTTCTCTCTCCTAGCGGCTGTAGCTGACCATTATGCCCTCCAGCCCATACGTTTCGTTCCTTGCATTCACACCTACGTTCAAGCCGCAATTTCTTATAACAACATATTATTTTTCAAACATGCACTCTTACAAGACCCTCGCTGTCCTCGCACTTGCCGTCTCCACAGCATCCCCCGCTTTTGCTGCTCCTGTCGTGTACGCTCCTTACTTTTCGACTCTCGGGACGGCCCTTGCTGACCAACGTTATCATCGCTCTAGGGACGGCCAACAGCAGGCCCGCGCTGACATTGACGAACGTGCGAGCGCTATCCCAAGTGGTCTCGGAAAAGATGTTGGAGGTCTCTTGAAGACGATTGGGACCAATCTTGCCTTTGGCGCTCTGCCCGTTGCTTTGGAGCACTTCCTCGGTGGCAATAGCACGCGTCGTGCGCTGCCTAGCGACGCGC
>WNGR01060165.1_pt1 | contig 10083 bp, 7 predicted proteins | sample 5407581 | NCBI WGS metagenome assembly WNGR01 (sample SAMN13153383, study PRJNA577476) | soil metagenome | isolation source: 80 cm soil or saprolite under Garry oak tree replicate 2 | place: USA:California | collected 2016-06-15
CGATGAACAGCGCCTGGCACAGGCAGATCGTGCTGGTCAGCGAGCGGAATGCAAACGCGCTGCCCTCTTTCACATACAGCTGCGTGCTCGCATAACGCGCGAGCGGCGACAGCTGACTATCCGTAATGACGAGCGTCTTTGCCTGATGGTGATGCGCGACGCGCAGGCAATGCTGCGTCTCTTTACCGTATGGCGCGAAGCTGATCGCGATCACGACGTCGCCCTTCTTCACGCTGCGAATCTGCTCGCGGTACATCCCGCCGAAACCCGACACGAGATGCACGCGTTTGGGCGTGTGCTGCAACGCGTAGACGATGTAGCTCGCAACCGGGAACGAACGCCGCACGCCGATCACATAGATGTTGTCGGCGTGCTGCAGCATCTTCACGGCGGCGTCGAACTGCGCGTCGTCGAGTGAGCCTTCCAGTTCGTCGAGACCGTCGCGGCATGCCGCAACGAATTCGCGCGCGACGCTGCCGCCCGACAGCCGCCCCGGCTTCTCGTCGATCAGCTTGCGGATGCGCTGCTGATAACTCTGCGACGACGCGCCTTGCGTCGTGTAAGCCTGGCGGAACACGGCCTGAAGATCGGAGAAACCCGAGAAGCCGAAACGCTGCGCAAAGCGCACCACGGCCGACGGATGCACGCCGCAACTCGTCGCAATGTCGCTGGTGCGATCCACCATCACGCTCGATCGATGCTGCTCCAGATACGTCGCCACGCTCTTCAACTGACGCGGCAACGATTCGTAGTTTTCCGCGATGCGCTGCATCAATTCTTCGACGCTCGGCAACTCTTCTGTGCTGTCTTCCGCCATGGTCTTTACCTCTGTGCTTCTGGGTGCTTTTTTGCAGTGCAAAATCCCGTCCCGCAAGGCTTACAGGGAATGGCAATGCACTGTCCCGACGTTGCGGAGTATAGGCACAACCGAAAGCAAATGGAATGAATTTTCCATTTTTCTTTGACATGAAATTTTCATTGCAAGTCTCGAAAAGTTGGCCTAATCTTGGTCCTGAGCGATGACGCAACACCGAGCCGGCATCACCTCGCAAAGCGTCATACGCTCCCCTCAAATACGAACAGACAAAGGTGGAGACAATGAGACTTTGCAATGGCAAGGCTTCGTTCAAAGTTCTGGCAGCAGCATTAACCCTGGCCGCAGGTATCGGTGCCATGACGGCGGCATCAACGGCACAAGCAGCGGACGCGAAGTTCGTGCTCATCAGCCACGCGCCGGATTCGGACTCGTGGTGGAACACGATCAAGAATGCGATCAAGCAGGCCGACGAGGATTTCAACGTCGAAACCGACTACCGCAACCCGCCTAACGGCGATCTCGCCGACATGTCACGCCTGATCGAACAGGCCGCGGCGCGCAACTACGACGGCGTGATCGTCACCATTGCCGACTTCGACGTGCTGAAGAGTTCGCTCGGCAAGGTCACGGGCAAGAAGATTCCCCTCGTCACGATCAACTCCGGTACGGAAGAACAGAGCGCGCAGCTCGGCGCGATCATGCATATCGGCCAGCCCGAATACGTGGCAGGCAAGGCGGCAGGCGAAAAGGCCAAGGCCGCGGGCGTGAAGTCGTTCCTGTGCGTGAACCACTTCGCAACCAACGCCGTTTCGTTCGAACGCTGCCGCGGCTTTGCCGACGCGCTCGGCGTGAACTACAAGACCTCGACGATCGATTTGGGCCAGGACCCGACGGAAATCCAGTCGAAGGTGAGCGCCTACCTGCGCAACCATCCGAACACGGGCGCGGTTCTGACACTCGGCCCGACGCCCGCCGCGGCCACCATCAACAAATCCTGCAAGCGAATCCGAAGTTCAAGGAACGCCTGCAGACCTACGGCCTCGAGCCGTCGTATGGGCCGAAGAACATCCGTTCCGGTCCGGGCTTCATCACGAAGGCGAATATCGACAAGGTCATCAAGTACGCGGGCCAGTACCGCTAAGGGCCTTTCCTCTAGCCAGTCATACGCGGTACCGGGCGCGCCAGCACAGCGCGACCCCGGCGGCCCTTTGCCGCCATCGTCGGGCGACCCGACCGCGTCGTTAAACGGCTTTCTGCGCCTCTCGCCACTCATCCGAGTGAAACGCACAGCAAGCCATGGGACCCGAGTAAGCGCTGAAGCGCCAACTCGGGTCGACAAGGAGACATCATGGGCGTAGCCGGCAAACACTATCCAACGCATGGTCACGACGCACCGGGCAGCGATGCGCCGGGCGCCGATGCGCAATCCGCTGCACCGGCATTGCCCGGCGACGAGCGCGTCCGCAAGGAATCGTTCTTTGGGCATCTGCTGAACCGGCCGGAATTTGCCGCGATCTCCGGCACCGTGCTCGTGTTCCTCGTGTTCGCCCTGTCGGCCGGCAACTCGGGGATGTTCAATCTCGACGGCGTGATGAACTGGTCGCAGGTCTCCGCCTATCTCGGCATTCTCGCCGTCGGCGCGTGCCTGTTGATGATCGCGGGCGAGTTCGATCTGTCGATCGGTTCGATGATCGGCTTCGCGGGCATGATGGTCGCCATTCCATCCGTCTACTTCCACTGGCCGATCTGGGCCGCGATCATCTTCGCGTTCGCCGGATCGATGGCGCTCGGCGCACTGAACGGCTATCTGGTGATGCGCACGCGCCTGCCGTCGTTCATCGTGACGCTCGCGTTCCTGTTCATCCTGCGCGGCCTGACGCTCGCGCTGTCGATCATGGTCGCGGACCGTACGATCATCTCCGGCGTCGGCGATCTCGCGCAGTCCGACGCCATCACCAACTTCCTGTTCCATGGCGTAGCGTTCCATGGACTCTTCACGAGCCTCGCGCATATGGGCGTCGGCTCGCTGCTCGAAAACGGCCAGCCGCTCGTGCCGGGCATTCCGAAAGTGGTGCTGTGGTGGTTCGCGCTTGCGGCAGTCGGTGCGTTCGTCCTCGCGAAGACACGTTATGGCAACTGGGTGCTGGCTGTCGGCGGCGATGCGAACGCTGCGAAGAACGTCGGTGTGCCGGTGCGCCGCGTGAAGATTTCCCTGTTCGTGCTGACCGCGTTCTGCTCGTGCCTGTTCGCCGTGCTGCAAGTGTGCGACATCGGTTCCGCTGCTGCCGACCGTGGCCTGCAAAAGGAATTCGAGGCGATCATCGCCGCGGTGATCGGCGGTACGCTGCTGACGGGCGGCTATGGATCGGTGGTGGGCGCGTGCTTCGGCGCGCTGATCTTCGGCGTCGTGCAGATCGGCATCACCTATACGAATGTCAGTTCGGACTGGTTCCGCGTGTTCCTCGGCGTGATGCTGCTGATCGCGGTGCTGTTCAACCACTATGTGCGCCGTCGCGTTGCGCAATCGTAACCGGGAGACGACCATGTCCGACACTCTCAAGCAAGACGACTTCATCCTGTCGCTCGAAAACGTCAGCAAGTTTTTCGGCAAGGTAATCGCGCTATCAGGCGTCACGCTGCGCCTGCGGCGCGGCGAAGTGCACTGCCTGCTGGGCGACAACAAAGTGCTGTTCGAATCGCCGAGCGATGCGCTCGATATGGGCATCGCGACCGTGTATCAGGATCTCGCGCTGGTGCCGCTGCTTTCTGTCGCGCGCAACTTCTTCATGGGACGCGAGCCGCAGAAAAAGCTCTTCGGCCTCGTCAACGTGATGGACCTCGAAACGAGTGCGAGCATCGCCCGCGAGAAGCTCGCCGAAATGGGCATCAACGTACGCGACCCGCATCAACCGATCGGGACGATGTCGGGCGGCGAACGGCAGTGTCTCGCGATTGCGCGCGCCATTCACTTCGGCGCCCGCGTGCTGATTCTCGACGAACCGACGGCCGCGCTCGGCGTGAAGCAGAGCTTCAACGTGCTGAAGCTGATTCACAAGGCGCGCGCGAAGGGTATCTCGGTGATCTTCATCACGCACAACGTGCATCACGCGTATCCGATCGGCGATTCGTTCACGCTGCTCAACCGCGGCAAGTCGATGGGCACGTACACAAAAGACACCATTACGAAGGACGAAGTGCTCGACATGATGGCGGGCGGCGCCGAAATGCAGAAGATGATCGGCGAACTCGAAGGCGCGACGATTTAATCAGCTGTCGACCAGAGTTGGCGCTTTAGCGCCTTACTCTGGTCCTACGCAAAGCGGTCGCACCTCGCACCCATCTGCTGCCAGCACACTCAGGACACACTCATGGCTCTTACCAGTAAACCCACGCCTCAGAACGCGAGCCGCTTCGCGGCGGGCCGCAGCCGCGACATCATCTGTCTCGGACGGCTTGCCGTCGATCTGTACGCGCAGCAGGTCGGCTCCCGCCTCGAAGACGTCGCGAGCTTCGCGAAGTATCTGGGCGGCTCGTCGGCGAACATCGCGTTCGGCTGCGCGCGGCTCGGCCTGAATGCATCGATGCTCGCACGCGTCGGCAACGACCACATGGGCCGCTTCCTCACTGAGACGCTGACGAAGGAAGGCTGCGACGTCAGCCACGTGCGCACCGACCACGACCGTCTGACCGCGCTCGTGCTGCTCGGCCTGAAAGACCGCGACACGTTCCCGCTGATTTTCTATCGCGAGAATTGCGCGGACATGGCCGTCGACGAAGCGGATTTCGACGAGGCGTACATTGCGTCGTCGAAAGCGCTGCTGATTACGGGCACGCACTTCTCGACGGAACAGGTGAACCGCACCAGCCGCCGCGCGCTCGAATACGCGCGCAGCAACGACGTGCGCACCGTGCTCGACATAGACTATCGCCCGGTGCTGTGGGGACTCACAGGCAAGGCCGATGGCGAGACCCGCTTCGTCGCGAACGAAAGCGTCAGCGCGCACATTCAAGGCATCCTGCCCCTCTTCGATCTCGTGATCGGCACCGAAGAAGAGTTCCGGATCGCGGGCGGCAAGGACTCGCTGATCGAATGCCTCAGGGAAGTACGCAAGGTGACGCCCGCGACGCTCGTCGTGAAGCGCGGGCCGCTCGGCTGCCAGATCATCGACGGTGACGTGCCCGCTTCGATCGACGATGCGCCAATTCAAGGCGGCGTCGAAGTCGAAGTGCTGAACGTGCTCGGCGCAGGCGATGCGTTCGCGTCCGGCTTCCTGTCGGGCTGGCTGCGCGATGAGCCGCTCGACGCCTGCGCGCGCGCGGCGAATGCGAGCGGTGCGCTGGTCGTATCGCGCCACGGCTGCGCGCCCGCCATGCCGACACCCGCCGAATTGGACTACTTCCTGAGCGAAGCGAAAGCCGACCCGGCACGCATGCGCCGCCCCGATCGCGACGCGACGCTTGCGCGTCTGCATCGCGTGACGCCCGCCCGCAAGACCTATGACGAAGTGCTCGGCTTCGCCTTCGATCATCGCAACCAGTTCTTCGAACTCGCGCAGCAGACAGGCGCGGACCTGTCGCGCATTTCGATGCTGAAGAGTCTGTTCGTCGAAGCCGTCGCGCAAACGGAAGAGGCACTCGGCCTGCAAGGCAAGACGGCGGTGCTGATCGACGATCGCTACGGCCAGGACGCGCTCAACGCAGCGACGGGCCGCAACTGGTGGATCGGCCGGCCCGTCGAATTGCCGGGTTCCGTGCCGCTCGTCTTCGATCACGGACGCTCGATCGGCACGACGCTCGCCAGCTGGCCGCGCGAGCATGTGGTGAAGTGCCTCGTGCAGTTTCATCCCGACGAGCCGATCGAACAGCGCATCGAACAGGAAGCGCAGTTGCGCGCACTCTACGATGCCGTGCAGGAGTCGGGCCACGAACTGCTGCTCGAAGTGATTCCGCCGAAGAGCTTGCCCGGCGGACCGGACATTGTGCATCGCGCGTTGAAGCGCATCTACAACATCGGCATCTATCCAGAGTGGTGGAAGCTCGAACCGATGGATGCGTCGCAGTGGCAAGCCGTCGATGCGCTGATCGAGGAACGCGATCCGTACTGCCGCGGCGTCGTGCTGCTCGGCCTGTCGGCGCCTGTCGACCAGATGATCGAAGGCTTCCGGGCGGCCGCACAATCGAAGACCTGTAAGGGCTTCACGGTTGGCCGCACGATTCATTACGAGGCGAGCCAGGCATGGCTCGCGGGACAGATCGACGACGACGAAGTGATCGCCCGCGTGCGCCGCACGTTCGAAACGCTGATCCGCTCGTGGCGCGAAAGCCGTGGCACAGCGCATGGGGCGGGTTCGCATACCATCCGTCAGGAGCAGGCAGCATGAATCAACGTGCGTTGCATCACGATGTGACGACCTCACCTGAAACGGCCGCGCAGGTGTCGGCCGACGGCACGATCCGTCTGACGGCCGCGCAGGCCGTGGTCCGCTATCTCGCCGCGCAACGCGTCGAGACGGAAGACGGCACGGGCACCGAGCCGCTGTTCGGCGGCGTGTTCGCGATCTTCGGGCATGGCAACGTCGCGGGCCTCGGCGAGGCGCTCTATCAGTATCGACATGAACTGCCGACTTATCGCGCGCACAACGAACAGGCGATGGCGCACAGCGCGATCGCCTTCGCGAAAGCGCACTTCCGACGGCGGATGATGGCTGTCACGACCTCGATCGGTCCGGGCGCGACGAACCTCGTCACGGCGGCGGCGCTTGCGCATGTGAACCGCTTGCCTGTGTTGCTGCTGCCCGGCGACGTTTTCGTGTCGCGCGCGCCGGACCCAGTGTTGCAGCAGGTCGAAGACTTCCACGCGGATGCCGCGCTGTGCGGACCCGTTACGCTGGCGATGCCGCAAGACGTGCAGGCCACCGCGTACGACTACCCCGCCGATTTCTTCGCGCCGCGTGTGATGAAGTTGCATGCGCCCGCGCCCATTGAGCATGAACTCGATGAAGCGCTAGCGATTCTGCGCAACGCGAAGCAACCGATGATCGTCGCCGGCGGCGGCGTGCTCTATGGCCACGCAACGGATGCATTGAAAGCGTTCGCAACGCGCTACGGCATTCCTGTTGCGGAAACGCAGGCGGGCAAGAGCGCGCTCGCGTGGGACGACCCGTTGAATCTCGGCTCGCTCGGCGTAACGGGATCGCCCGGCGCAAATGAAATCGCGCACGACGCCGATTGCGTGCTCGCTGTCGGCACGCGTCTGCAGGACTTCACGACGGGCTCGAACACGCTCTTCACGCACGCGAAGGTGATCGGCATCAACGCGAATGCATTCGACGCCATCAAGCATCGCGGCTGTATCGTGCAGGCCGATGCGCGGCTTGCGCTCGAAGCTTTGTCGTCGCGACTGGAAAGCTGGCAAGCGGATGCGGCATGGACATCACACGCGCAGCAGCGTGCGAACGAATGGCGCGACATCGTGCACAAGCTCACGCATGCGCCACAAGGTGTGGAAGGCAAAAGCGTCCTTCCCTACGACGCCGACGTGATCGGCGCGGTGCAGCGTTCGAGCGCACGCTCGACGACGGACGACATCGTCGTCTGCGCTGCGGGCACGCTACCCGCCGAACTGCACAAGCTGTGGCGCGCCGGACGTCCGGGCGCGTACCACGTCGAATACGGCTATTCGTGCATGGGCTACGAGATCGCCGGGGGGCTTGGCGCAAAGCTCGCGCGGCCCGAGCGCGAAGTGATCGTGATGGTCGGCGACGGCAGCTATCTGATGATGAACAGCGAGATCGCTACATCCGTGATGCTGGGCGCGAAACTGATCGTCGTGGTGCTCGACAATCGCGGCTATGGCTGCATCAACCGCTTGCAGCAGGCCTGCGGCGGCGCGCCGTTCAACAACATGTTCGACGACTGCGTGCAAGGCGCGCCCGGCGCACCGAACATCGACTTCGCCGCGCACGCACGCGCGATGGGTGCGCAAGCGGAGCACGTTGCGAACGTGCACGAACTCGAAGCGGCGATGCAGCGCGCTCGCGCCGCGGACCGCACGTACGTGATTTCCATCGACACCGACGCCGCGCGCACGACGGACGAAGGCGGCTGGTGGTGGGAAGTCGCCGTGCCGGAAGTGTCGCAGCGCGAAGGCGTGCGCAAGGCACGCGCCGATTACGAAGCGCATATCAGCGCGCGTGGCAAAGACAATGAGTGAGGAAGCGCACATGAGCCAGTTCGAAGTACGCATCGGCATCAATCCGCTGTCGTGGATGAACGACGATCTGCCGTCGCTCGGCGGCGAGACGCCGCTCGACGTCGCGCTCACGGAAGGACGCGAAATCGGCTACCAGGGGTTCGAGCTTGGGAACAAGTTTCCACGCGAGCCTGAGGCGTTGAAGGCGTTGTTCAAACAGTATGATTTGTCGCTCGTGTCCGGATGGTATTCGGGGCGGCTCGCGGATTTCAGCCGCAGCATCGAGGACGAGTGCAAGGCCGCCGATTCTCATCTGGAGTTGCTCGCGAAGAACGGCGCGACGGTGATGGTCTACGGCGAGGTGCACAACACGATCCAGGGCTCGCCGTTACCGTTGTATCAACGGCCGCGCTTTTTCACCGATGAGCAATGGAACACGTACGCAAAGCGCCTGAATGAATTTGCACGCTATACGTTGAGCAAGGGCGTGCGCGTCGCGTATCACCATCACATGGGCGCGTATGTCGAAACTGCCGCCGACGTCGATCGCCTGATGGCGCTGACTACCGACGACGTCGGCCTGCTGTTCGACGCGGGCCACATCACGTTTGCGGGTGGCGATGCGCTTGCGGTGCTCAACCGGCATGTCGGCCGTGTGTGTCACGTGCATTGCAAGGACGTGCGCCCTGCCGTGATGAAGCTCGCGCGTAATCGCAACTGGAGCTTTCTCGACGCGGTGATTGCGGGCGCGTTCACGGTGCCAGGCGACGGCGCCGTCGATTTTTCCGCGATCATCGATACGTTGAAGCGTCACGGTTATCGCGGCTGGCTTGTCGTCGAGGCGGAGCAGGACCCGGCTGTCGCGCCGTCGTATGCTTATGCGCAGAAGGGTTATCGCACGCTGCGCACGCTCGTCGATGCGCCGCTCGATGTCGCACAGGAGGCAGCATGAGTTTGCTTGTCAAGGCACAGCGCGAGGGCCAGACGATCGCGCGCGTGACGCCTGAAACGGCGGGCTGGAAGTATGTTGGATTCGCCGCTTACCGGATGGAACCGGACGAGGTCGTGCATGTGCTGGAAGCGTCGCGTGAGGTGTGTATTGTCGTGATGGCGGGTGCCGTCGATATCGAAACGGATGCGCAGACGTGGACGGGGCTTGGTACGCGGGACAGCGTGTTTGAGGACAGCGCGCCTGTTGCGGTTTATTTGCCGCCTGGTGTGCGGGCTATTGTTCGTGCTAACCGGCGTGCGGAGGTGGGTGTGGCTAGTGCGCCTGCCAAGGGCGAGTATCCTGCGCGGTTGATCGAGTCTTCGCAGATGAAGCGGTCCGTGCGGGGTAAAGGCGCGAATACGCGGTATGTGTGCGATATTCTTCCGCAGACTGAGACTGCTGAATCGCTGCTTGTGGTTGAGGTGCGGACGCCGAGTGGACATTCGTCCAGCTATCCGCCGCATAAGCACGATACTAATAATATTCCTGCGGAAAGCTTTCTTGAAGAGACTTACTATCATCGGCTTAGTCCGCCGCAAGGGTTTGCTTTTCAACGCGTGTATACCGATGAGCGGGATATCGATGAGTCCCTCGCGGTGGAGGATCACGATGTCGTGATGGTGCCGCGTGGGTATCATCCTGTCGTTGTGCCTTATGGCTATGACTCTTATTATCTTAATGTCATGGCTGGGCCTACCCGTACCTGGCATTTCAAGAATGATCCGCGGCATGAGTGGATTATTGAGCGGGATTCGAAGGGGTAAGGTTTTGGTCTGCGACGCTGTTCGGTGTTTTGGCCTTTGCGCTGGCATCCGCGCCATGTCTTCGTGCTTCACGCGTCGCCCCTGTGCGGGGCGGCACCTACTTTTCTTTGCCGCCGCAAAGAAAAGTAGGCAAAAGAAAGCGGCTAACACCGCCAACATTTCTTCCTGCCTGAGGGCCCCCAACCGGTCCCACGCTTCACTCGGCAACCACGTGACTCATGTTCGTTGCCAACGCTCTTGCGGTACGCCTCACCCGCTTCACGCGCCCGCGTTGCAGCACGCCGTGCCAGATATTCACCCGCCGCCCAGGTGGCAAACT
>WNGR01009733.1_pt1 | contig 10079 bp, 7 predicted proteins | sample 5407581 | NCBI WGS metagenome assembly WNGR01 (sample SAMN13153383, study PRJNA577476) | soil metagenome | isolation source: 80 cm soil or saprolite under Garry oak tree replicate 2 | place: USA:California | collected 2016-06-15
GATGGGAAATCAGCGGGCAAGTCAGGAGTGACGAGCTGGTAGAGGTGGCTCTTATGCGCTAAGTCTTTGAGGCGATGGGCTCCCAGGTCACGCAGGCTCGCGCCCTCCGGCAGCTCATGTTCCACCAGGTCTCGGGTCGTCTGGGAGAGCAGGATTTGGCCTCCGTGGCCGGCGTTCATGATACGTGCCGCGCGGTGCACATCCAGGCCCATGTAGCCTGTGTCGGCCAGATGTGGCTCACCAGTGTGCAGACCCATGCGCACCCGCACTGCAATCCCCTGGGGCCACGCTTGCGAATCCAGGGAGCGTTGGGCATCTACTGCTGCTGAGAGAGCATCGCTCGCACGCGCAAAAACGACGAAGAAAGCATCGCCCTGAGTATCAACCTCGTGGCCGTGATAGTGATGGAACGCTGTGCGCAGAAGGTGTCGGCATCCTTCCAGCAGGTCAGCGTAGCGTTCACCTACTCGTTGGAGGAGGCTAGTCGATCCCTCAATGTCGGTGAAGAGCAAGGTAACCGTTCCTTGTGGGAGTTCACCCATGCCGCACCTCCTAACAATGACGCTCAAAGTATGCCAGATACGCCTGAGCCACTCGTTTGTGTACCGCAACGTGGCCAATCACTGTTCTATTATACCTCATCGTTTGGCAAGAGAAGCTGAAGGTGGAGAATCTCGGACACTATACTCTTGCAAGCACAAAAGATTGTATGTGAAGAGTCCTGTGCCAGACATAGTTATGACTATTTTATTCAAGAGTTCGCTTACGTTACAAACACTATGATCGCGTAACGCTCCCACATGATCGTTCTTCAATCCCCATTGGAGATATGCTCGCCAGTTTCGATCTACAACGGACAGATAAGAGACGCAAGTGATTCTGGAGAAACTCTGCAAGAACATGTGAAAATGCCACGTCTACGAAGAAATGATAGAGAGTTTTGAAGGAAGGAGTAAGAGTCTCAACAAATCACCCAGCTTGTTGAAAAAGTAAACTTATGAGCTTTGAAAAGTTCAAATACCATGTTTTGCTGATAAAATTGTGCGAAGTAGGATCATAAGAGAGGATTTCGCGACGTTTTTCTTTTTAGTAAAGCTCTACAATAGAGTTTTTCAACAAGCTGCACCGTTTTCCGAAATTTTTCATGCTGGTTTACTGTTTATTTTGTCGCTCGGTTGCTACGTATCAACAAATTGCCGTTGTCTCCTTCGCAGAAAACGGACGGTTTTTCAAGACAAGATGGTTCAGATAATCGGCCATTTGATAAGACAAGCAAAAACAGCATTTCGAGATTTTGGTTCCTGGTAACAAGGAGAAAACGTTGTTATTTTGAACTAATTATTGTCCGTGCGGAGCGTACTTATCAAGAGAGTGGTGTATATATATCCATCTCGGCATAAGTTGCTAAACTTTTCATTCAGTGAACGGATCTGATGAGGCTTTAGGGTGTGATCGCTACCCGAAGAATATACCACTCGCTGACCAGAAAGAGAAGTCCTTTGCTTTTTCCTCAAGATGCTTCAGGGTAGAGGTGCATCATCCTCAGCGGCTCATAGAATTGGCCCAGCAGATGGCTCACTCTCCAATTAGCGTTTACATCATCCGGGTTCTTGAACAGGGTATTGAGTTGATAGATCGTTCGACCGACTGGATCACACGCTCATCCTCTCCAAGCTGCGAGAGCACATCAAAGACGAGCGGTTCATTCGGCTCATCGCGGGGTTGCTCAAAGCGGGATATCTCGAAGAGTGGCGATGGAACGCCACCTACAGTGGTGCTCCGCAAGGGTCGATTATCAGCCCCATTTTGTCCAATCTCTATCTGGACGCGTTAGACACCTTTGTGGAAACCATTCTCATGCCAGAGTACACCAGGGGAGCCAGAAGGAAGTTTAACCCGGCCTACGAAAAACTCATGCACCGTGCCAAATATCTGGCGAGAAAGGGGAGAAAAGCACAAGCCAGGGCACTACGCACGCAGGCACAGCAGCTTCCTTCCATCGTCACTCACGACCCAGACTACCGGCGATTGAGGTACTGTCGTTATGCCGACGACTTCCTGCTGGGCTTCATCGGTCCAAAGGCGGAAGCAGAGGCCATCAAGGAGCGGTTGAGAGACTTCTTACGTGAGACCCTCAAACTGGACCTCTCCGAGACCAAAACCTTGATTACCCATGCCAGGACAGAAAGCGCGCGGTTTCTCAACTATGAAATCCACACGCTCCACGAGGATACCAAATGGGACCGACACAAGCGACGCAGCGTCAATGGCAACATTGGCCTTCGTATCCCAAAGAAGGTCATCGAGGAGAAATGTCGTCGGTATCGCCAACACAGCCGCAAAGTCCTGCCTCGCACCGAACTCATCAATGACAGTGACTTCACGATCATGGCCTTGTTCCAGGCCGAGTTTCGGGGTCTGGTGGAATACTACCGGCTGGCTTACAACCTGCATCGCCTGACGACCCTGGATGGGGTCATGGAACAATCCTTGACCAAGACGCTGGCGGTCAAACTCCAGATATCGGTGCCCAAGGTCTACAAACACTACCAAACGACCTTCCAGACGAACGGAAAAACCTACAAGGTGCTTCAAGTCATCATCGAACGAGAGCGGAAGAAGCCCCTCATCGCCCAATGGGGAGGCATCCCACTGACGTGGAACATCAAGGCTCCGCTCAATGACGAGCAAAAAGGGCCATGGCCGAGCCGCTCAGAACTGGAAAAACGCTTGCTAGCTGATACCTGCGAGTATTGTGGAACGACAGGAAGCACCGAGCCAATTGAGGTCCACCATATTCGGGCGCTCAAAGACCTAGAGAAATATCCTAGTCGCGAAAAGCCAGGATGGGTGAAAATCATGGCGGCACGCAGACGCAAAACGCTGGTGTTATGTCGCACCTGCCACCTAGATATCACCTATGGACACCCCATGCGGAAACAGCCGAAGTCACCTCACGGAAGCACGAGACTGGAAAGCGGGATGCGTTGAAAGGCGCACGTCCCGTTTGGAGGGGGGCAGTTGGAAAAGGGTCAGCAATGACACCTCGCTGGCTGCCTACCCTACAAAAATCTGGGAGAGGCGGTGGAAGGACTTCTTGCTCGTCATCTGGGGATCAAACGCCAGAAGAAAGTCCAAGAAATGCTTGCAGAGCACATTTCCATAGAACAAGCGCCTCGGTCTGTAAGACGTTCCCGCCATCCGTGCAGCGTCTCCAACAGGCCTACCGAGAGCAACGCCTGGCCCGTTATGAGCAGGTCATTGCTTTGCGCAAACTTGGGATGAGCCATGCCGCTATTGCCAAGCGGGTGGGCATTGGTCAAAGCACCGTCGGCAACTGGCTGGCTGCTGGAGCCTATCCTGAGACCACACGAGGTCCCTATGTGAGCCGGCTCGACCCCTATCTGCCCTATCTGTTTGAGCGTTGGGCGTCGGGATGCCACAATATAGTTCGCCTCCATCAAGAAATCGTGGAGCGAGGCTACAAGGGGTCCTACGCCAGCGTGCGTGATCACCTGATTCGACGACTTCCGAGATCGGTAAAAAGAACTCGAGCCAGGGAAAGGAACTGTCCCCATCTCCTCTGCCTCTTCAGCAAGCAACCTTCCTGTTCCTCCGTCGACCTGAAAATTTGTCTTCTCAAGAGCAAGCAGATCTTCTCACGCTTCGTCAGACCCACTCAGAGGTGAACCAGACTTATGAGTTCGTTCAGCAGTTTGCTCGTGACTCTGCGTACTCGCAGCGGTGAGCAGCTCGACACTTGGCTTGCCAAGGGAGCTGACAGTCAGATTCCTGAATGACAGAGTTTTGTTCTCGGCGTTGAGCGAGATAAACCGGCTGTTGCCTCAGGCTTGACTTTGCCTCACAGTAATGGAATCGTCGAGGGAAAGGTCAACAAATTAAAGCTTCTCAAACGTATGGGGTATGGCAGGGCAGGATTCCCACTCCTGCGTCAACGGGTGTTACATGCGCTCTAGCCAACTGTGTTCTCCTCATACGGTACGCATCTGCGTGTCGCAAACAGACTCATCAACGTTGTGCAAGACTGGGGGAGGTGGACAAATGTTCGACGGATTTGCTATACTCTGCAACGATACTGTTGGAGCGTCTTGTGTGAGAAAGACCGGATAGCGATGCAGGAGGGAAAATGAGCTATCAGGTAACCGTGACAAACGTCGTGGCTCGCCCGACAGCAGTGGTGCCTGCGACGACCACCTGGCAGGAGTTCCCGACCCTATGGCGGGAGCTGATGGATGAGGTGTGGGCATGCCTGCATGCAGGCGGGATCAACCGCGGCTGCCGCATTATTATGCTGTACTGGGACGACGTGCCGCATGTCGAGGTCGGTGTGGAGTTGCTCGTCCCCTGCCCGCTCACCGGACGGGTGGTAGCGTCCGCCCTGCCGGCGGGGCAGGTGGCGATGACTGTTCATCGCGGACCGTACTCGGGATTGGCGGCGGCACATCGCGCCGTGCTCGACTGGTGCGCCGCGCAGGGAAAGCGGAAGACCGGCACTCGGTGGGAGGTCTATGGGCCACACAACGACGATCCTGCCAAGGTGTGGACCGAGGTCTACTACCTGCTGAAATGACGGCTCTTTTTCCAGCAGCGTGCCACTTCCCAGTAGGGTACAGTGGTGTCCGAACAAGGACCCAGTCTACGCCATTCGTGCATGGCTTCCCTCTCCCGCCCCGCTTGGCTATACTGACCTTTGAGACGGCTGTATGACCGTGCGGAGTTCTTGCTGAAGTGGTGGAGATCATGGTGCTGCGGATGATCGAGCAGAGTGCGTATTGAATTGAAAGGGCAATGGCTGTATGTCACTAGAAAGCAACAAGCTGCTAGCTCAGCGGGTGTGGGAAGAAGTCTGGCACCAGGGTCAGTTGAGCCGGATCGACGACCTGTTCACCACGGATTTCGTGAGGCACGATCCTGGGGGAAGAGAGCTGCAGGGAACCGAGCAAAACCGGCAATTTATCGGTAGCCTCCGCGCGGCCTTTCCCGATGTTCACTATACCGTGGAGGATCAGATCGCCGAGGGGGACAAAGTCGTGGTGCGCTATCGCTTTCGTGGCACCCACCTGGGCGCCTTCCAGGGGATGCCCCCAACGGGAAAGCAGGTCACCTATACAGGGATTCTCATCTATCGTATAGTAGACGGCAAGATCGCCGAACAATGGACAGAGTTTGATCTGCTGGGCTTTCTCCGTCAGCTGGGCGTGCTTCCCAATTCCTGAGAGGGAATGTGAGGACTCTTCAAGAGAATATGAGGAAAGAGCACACGAGACTTGCTCGTCACATCCTGGCTCTCTCGAGCTTTTGATGAAGTTTGCTTGACCGCCTGCCAGGTCAATGGTCAGCTTTCCTGTCCATCTCTGTTTTACAGAGGTTACTCGTATAGAGCAAGGTACAAAGCTACTCTTAGAACAAGTTATGTGTGAACCAATTGGGAGAACGAGATGAGACCATTGGCAGAACAAGTCATCCTGATTACCGGGGCGACCTACCAACTCATATTTTATGGCAGGCCGCCAGTTTCACCAAAGTGGCGGAAGACCCGTTTAATTCTGGAATTTACAAAGAACACTAAAGATACTCCGCGATAAGTGCCTTTTTACTTTTTAGCAGCTCAAGCGGCGTACCCTCAAACATAATCTTGCCACCCTTGTCACCGCCTTCAGGGCCAAGGTCAATGATCCAGTCGGCTTGACGGATAACGTTCACGTTATGTTCGATGGTGATCACCGTGTTGCCATCATCTACCAGCCGGTCGATGAGCTTGTGCAAGCGAGCAATATCTGAAATGTGTAACCCAGTTGTCGGCTCATCAAGCACATAGACGCTGCCTTTTTTGTGCAGCTCACTGGCTAATTTAATGCGTTGGCATTCACCACCCGAGAGCGTGCTTAAGGGCTGGCCGAGCGTGAGATACTCCAGACCTACGTCATTGAGTGCTTGTAACTTTTGAGCAATCACTGGCAAATCAAAGAATTCATTGGCCTCACTCATGGTCAGATCGAGCACCTCCGTGATCGATTTGCCATTATACTTGTAAGATAATACCTCGTCCTTGAAACGCTTACCACCACAGACGTCGCAAGGCGTTTTAGCGTCATCAAGAAAGCCCAGGTCAGTGGTCAAGAAGCCGGCACCTTTACAGTTGTCGCAAGCACCCTTTGAGTTAAAGCTAAACAGTCCAGCGTCAACCGAATTCACCTTGGCAAAGGCTTTGCGGATAATATCCATGATACCGATGTAGGTGGCAGGGTTAGATCGGTTGGAAGTACCAATTGCCGATTGATCGACCACGATGGCGTCTGGATGGTGCTTCAAGAATACTTGATGAATCAGCGAACTCTTACCCGAACCAGAGACCCCCGTAATCACGGTGAAGACCCCTGTCGGGATATCGACGGTGACGTGCTGCAAGTTATTAGCGTGGGCGTCCTCGACAGTCAGCGAACCTGCGGGCTGGCGAAATACTTGCTTGATCGGCGCCTGATCTTTCAGATGTTCGCCAGTCAAAGTCTTGGCTTTTAGTAATTCCGGGTAGGAACCTTCGAAGACCACTTGACCACCATTGATGCCAGCCAGCGGGCCAACGTCTACGATATGGTCAGCGGCGTTAATAACGTCCGGCTCGTGCTCTACGACAATAACCGTGTTACCTTGGTCGCGGAGTTTACGTAGCAACTCGTTCAAGCGGTGGACATCCCGGGGATGTAAGCCAATACTCGGCTCATCAAAGATGTACATAACATCAACCAGGCTGCCATTCAGGTGTTTTACCATCTTGACGCGCTGCGATTCACCACCGGAAAGTGTATCGGTCGTACGGTCAAGGCTGAGGTAGCCGAGGCCAATCTCGATTAAATTAGATAGACGTTCCAGCACGGTTTTGATCAGCGCATGGTTTTCCTGGGTGTCGAGATTTTTAATCACTTCGAGAAGCTTATCGACCTGCATGGCGCTGAGGTCGGCAATATTGTAGCCCTGAATTTTGCAGGCCAGCGCTTTTTGATTCAGCCGTGCGCCATGGCACAGCTCACATGGCCCCATAGTAATGAACGGTCCAACGCTTTTTTGAGTGCGCTCCGACATGGTCCTAAAATCGTACTGGATAATATATTTACGGACAAACTTGTCGACTACACCTTCAAAGTTTAAACTCATGCCGTTCCCTAAATTAACCTTGACCAGCTTGGAGTGGTACAGATCGTCGAGTTCTTTTTGGGTGAAATCCTTGAGTTTTTTGTCGTTGTCGAACAGCTTGGATTGCTGCACGATCTTAAGCTGCCAGCTGTTATCACCTTGGTAATCGGGCAGCCGCAGTGCGCCTTCGTTGATCGACTTGGTTCTATCAAAGGCAGCCTCCATGTCGATGCCCAGCTTTTGCCCAATACCACTACAGTTAGGGCACATGCCTGCAGGATCATTAAATGAGAACATATTGGCGTAGCCCACGTACGGTTTACCGAAGCGCGAGAACAGGAGGCGAAGCGCCGTGGCAATATCCGTGACCGTGCCGACCGTTGAATGCGAGCCGCCGCCAAGCGGTTTTTGATCGACGATGACGGCCATGCTCAAATTCTTAATTTCGTCGGCTTCCGGTTGACTGATGCGCGGCAGGAAGTTGCGCACGAACATACTGAAGTTTTCGTTAAGCAATCGCTGCGACTCAGCGGCAATGGTGTCAAAAACCAAGCTGGACTTACCCGAACCGGATACGCCGGTGAAAATGGTAATCTTACGTTTCGGGATCTTTAAGGTGACATCTTTGAGGTTGTTCTCGCGAGCACCGCGAATTTCAATATATTCTTGCATCATAGCTCCTTACACTGATAGTCTTCTTTCCGGCTTTACTAAACTGCCAAGACCTATCCTCGGCATCGTAATATCCAAAATGTTTAGTGCCCTTTAGAAAGAGCACATATCTTCGCTTTGATTCACTCCTATTGTAGTATTCAATGTAAATCCTGACAGTATTCTGGCTAAAATCACACAAGTATCCTGGTGGACAAACTCCTCTGGAACCCCTTGCCCACCAGGATACTTGTTGGAAAAGGACCAGTTTAATTCTGGAATTTACACAATGGGATATCAATACTGAGACGTTTCCGAGCGGTCTTTGAAGATCAGGCAGAGCGAGCGCTTTCCCGCTCGCTCTGCCTGGAGGTCGGCTTCTGGCATGCGGGTTCCAGGGACTCATTGCTCAGCATAGCGCTCAGGATACCGCGCAAAGGTGTAAAGTGCCTGCGGGCTCACCTGGAGGAACACTCCCTCCCCCCAATTGAGAACGCTGGTGCCCATTTGCTCTTGCTGGAAGGCTTCTATTGGGGAAAAATCGGGATGATCGGGTCGTAAGATACGTGCGCTCCCATGAACAATCACCGCCAGATCGTCTCCTTGATACCAGGTAAAACTCATCGCTGGACGATGCAGCACATGCCTGGTACGTAGAGCTGCCGCCACGGTCGGAGTGTACCATTGTCCATGAAAGAGGAGGGCTCCAATAGGCGTCACGCGCGGTTCCCCTTTGCTTGTCACCGTTGCCAGGGCGATATTTTGGGAGGCTTGCCACAGGCGAGTGAGTTGACGGGCAGAAAGAGAATGGGTGGGCATTTGAAAGGATTCTCGTAAAAATGGTCCTGCTTGTTCAATGCTGTGATCAAGCAACGCCTGAAGGTGCTGAAAATCAGTCGCTGTTTCATACATGATGGGTCCTCGCTTTCGGTGGAGAGAGTTCCCGCCTCGGTTTCATTTTGGCCCGTTTATTCTTTGGAGAAAGAACGCTGATACGTCTCCCCAAGCTGGTTAGTCGTTCTTTCCATCAGAAAGAACGTTGAAAATTTTCATCAAACCGTTGCCTTTCTGACAGCGCGTTGTTCTGAAGATGCCTATGTGGCAAGTCAATCGGCGCGACGCCTCGAATGATCCAGCTTCGCGCCGATGTGCCCGGCGGCACGCGTCTGATTCGTTCTGACCAGGCGAAGCTGTCTGGTGGGAGCGTTGACGGGGGATCACGGTTGGGCGCCTCGATCATGGGAGTGATGGCCGCACGCCGAGGCGGAGGCGACTAGGACTGAACCACCAGCCACTGGTTGCCATCGGGATCCGTGATCCCAAACCACTTGACGCCAGAGCCCGGGCCATACAGGTCATCCTTCACTTCGTTGACCTTGACTGTAAACGCTATTATGATAGAAGGCCACACGCTACCAGGAAAAGTGAGCCACTGACCCCAAGAATCCGCTCTGCTTGAAAGAAAGATCAAGCGAGCGGAGGAAGGAAGATGTATCCCGTGGCACTTCGAGATGAAATTCGCACCTGGGTCTTGATCCAGGGCAAGAGCCAGCGGGCAGCGGCCCGCCACTTTGGCCTCTCCCGTAATACGGTTGCCAAGCTCCTTGAGGAGGAGCCAGCGCCCAAAGAGCGACGCTATCAGCGTCAGAAGGTCACTCCCAAGACGCCCGTGCGCGATGTCGCCCTGCCGCACATCGAGGGCTGGCTCAAAGAGAATGAGTGGCTCCAGCGCTGGGCGCCCAAACAACGTTGGACAGCTCATCGCATGTGGGTGGAACTACGCAAGCTGGGCATACCCATCGCAGAATCGCCTGTGCGTCTCTTTGTGCAGGAGCTGCGCAAGCCGATGAAGCCGGCCTACGTTCCGCTCGACTTTGCGCCTGGGGAGCGGGCAGAGTTTGACTGTGGCGAAGCGACAGTCAAGCTTGGGGGCCAGTTGGTCAAAGTCCCGTTCCTGGCCGGGCGGCTCCGCTTTTCAGGAGCGATGTTTGTCGAATGTTTCCCCACGCAGCGGCAAGAAGCCTTTCTGCTCGGTCAGCGCCATGCCTTTGAGTTCTGGGGAGGCGTGCCACGCATGGCGGTCTGCGATAACCTCAAACCGGCTGTGCTCCAGGTCCTGCAAGGACATAGCCGGCGCGAGCACGAGGTGTTTCTGCATTTCCACAGTGTCTATCGCTTCGAGGCGCTCTTTGCTAATGTGCATGCCGGCTGGGAGAAAGGCAGTGTCGAAATTCTGGTCGGGTATGCGCGCCGAAACTACCTCGTGCCGCTTCCCG
>WNGR01010378.1_pt1 | contig 10079 bp, 7 predicted proteins | sample 5407581 | NCBI WGS metagenome assembly WNGR01 (sample SAMN13153383, study PRJNA577476) | soil metagenome | isolation source: 80 cm soil or saprolite under Garry oak tree replicate 2 | place: USA:California | collected 2016-06-15
AGGCGGTGCACATTGGGCAAGCCTTGGTCTGCCGCTTTCCGTACATCAAGTGATAAATGACGAGCGAGCGATTCGGCTTGGTGAAGAGTTCGCTCAGACGGACGGTCCGCACAGGCGCATCACCACCGTTGAGGTCGCGCGGGCCCTCTTCAAACGCATAGTCCTGAATAGGAGCGCCCTGCGGAAGATGGCGGCGCAGCTCAGCGACGCGTTCCCGCTGATTTCCGCGAGGCGAAGCCCTTCGCGCTTGGCTAGATACTCGGACGATTCGTTGGTCAAATTGGTCTGCCGGAACGTTCCGTCAACGATTGTGTTTACCATGAGTCGTTCTCTCCACAGGTGATTCTCTCTCCGGCAGCAAGGAGACACAATGGGCAAGTAGAATTACTGCCGGTTTGCCCGTGATCCGGACACAATCGCCGAGGTAACAAAGCGGAGCACATCTCCGGTAAGGCCGATTTGTCAAGTCGGGTCGGGGCTCGTCTATTGGGAGGCAATGGCCTTGCCTCTGCGAAGCGCATTTGTCACCATCAACTGAGGAGATTGATGCATGCTGCGGTCCTGCACGCGTTGGGGAAACCGCCGCGCTTCGAGGAATTTCCAGACCCGACTCCGGGTGAAGGAGAGGTGCTCATACATGTCTGCGCGGCTGCGCTGAAGCCTGTGGATAAACAGTTAGCGGGTGGAAGGCACTATGCCAGCCCACGCGAATTTCCTGTCGTTTGCGGGGCGGATGGCGTGGGGCGGCTCGGGGACGGGACGCGGATGTTTTTTGGCGGGCCACGGCGACCGTACGGCGCAATGGCCGAGCGCACTGTGGTGCGGCGAGCGCAATGTTTTTCGGTCCCTGAGGATGTGGACGACGACACGGCTGCGGCCATTCCTAATCCTGGTGTATCTGCCTGGCTTTCGCTCAAGCACAGCGCGAAGCTGGCCTCGGGCGAAACCGTGCTGATCCTGGGCGCGACTGGGGTCACAGGCAAGCTGGCAATGCAAATCGCCAAAATCTTGGGCGCGGGGCGCGTCGTGGCGGCGGGACGGAACGAACAAGTGTTGAGCACACTCCTCGAACTTGGTGCGGATGCGACGATTTGGCTGGACAAGCCGCATCAAGAGTTGGTCGAAACCTTTCGCCACGAGGCAGGCGAAAAGGGGTTCGACGTGATCATCGACTACCTATGGGGCCCTCCGACGGAAGCCCTTCTGACGGCGATTACCGGCACAGAATTTGCGGTTGCGGGATCGGAGACTCGACTGGTGGAGGTAGGCGAGAGCGCGGGACCAACAATCACCCTGCCCGCTGCAGTGCTGCGGAGCACGGCGCTGACGATTCTAGGAACGGCGGGCATTCCGCCTTGGGACGTGCTCACCGAGGCGTTCCAACAGGTGATGAAGCACGCAGCGAGCGGCAAACTGCGCATTGAGACCGAGCGTGTTCCGCTCGCCGAGATCGAGGATGCCTGGGAACGCGACGTACACGCCCGCAGGCTGGTCGTGATCCCGTAGCCCGACAAAAGTGCCGTTCGCGGGCCGCTATGATCCCGGGCGCATAGTCGGGAACCCTTCCACAACCGCGCACTCAGCTCAAGGATTCGGCTCGATGCCAATGCGATCATTGACGGCTGATCGAATCCGCTGCTTGCAGCCAAGGTAGCGTTCAGTCGTTTGCACCGAGACGTGCCCCAAAAGGAATTGGATCTGCTCTAGCTCGCCTCCCGAAGGATGGCAGAGCCGGGCACAGGTGCGCCGCAGATCGTGCGGCGCCAACTTGGCTACACCGATGCTCTTGGCGGACTCTTTCACGATGTGCCAAATCGCCTTTACGGTCATGCCATCTCCCCATGCCCTTCCTACCTTGTTGACCCGGCGGAACAACTTTCCTCGATCAATCCCGGCCGCAGCAAGCCACTCTTTTTGTCGAAGCCTTGCCCGTCGAGAGCGCCTAAGGCTGGGTAGACGGCGCGCCAGAGCAGGCGTTCGCAACTTGACTGCGTAGCGTCTCTTCACCTTGTTGAGACTGCTCGCGATTTTTGGGTGCCACAGGCAAGTCCAAATTGTGAGTTGCGTTGAAGAAAATCAGATTGCGAGATATTCTCTGCCCGCTACATCCAGATCGGATACCAAAAAGCTGCGGCAGGGATCGGCTATTCAGGATTCTGATGAGAATAGACTTGACAACATCACATAGCCTGCATAGGCTATGCGCTCAGTGCTGTGCTAGGGGGTGGTGTTCTTGCTGATCACAGCATTTTCTTTGCGAGCATAACATCCGGTTACAAATCCTCCGGTTTGGAGTGTGTGTCCTGGAGGAAAGCGTCCCTGTCGAGGGGGCGGTGCGCGAATCCGGTTGACGGAGTTGGAGGAAATCGCGTATGAAAAATATCAGAGCTATTTTCGTCTTTCTCTCCCTAGTTGTTCTCCTCTGCACATCCATGGCTTTACTAAGCCCGCCACTTCTGGCTCAATCAACCTACGGATCGATTGCTGGGTCGGTTACCGACTCCTCGGGTGCCGCCATAACCGATGCGCAGGTGGCTCTGACGAATCTTGGCACGGCGGAAAAGCGCACGCAGTCAACAGGAACTGATGGACTCTACTCATTTGTGAACCTGTTTCCGGGCCGGTACAAGATCGAGGTAGAGAAAACTGGCTTCAAGCACTTCACTCGACCAGAGGTGGTCGTCGAGGTCAACCAGAGTGCGCGCATCGACGCAACGTTGCAGGTCGGTGATGTCACGCAAACTGTCGAGGTGACCGGCGAAACTCCTCTGCTGGAGTCGGAAACCTCCTCGCTTGGCGAAATTGTCGACGAGCGCGAGGCCACGGAGCTGCCCCTGAACGGGCGCAACATTTTTAATCTCACCTTCGTCGCTCCCTCCGTGGTTCCGCAGGGAAACTCCTATGGCACGCCCGTCGGCAAGAACCCGTTCGACTTCGGTAATTTTCAGGTGGGCGGCTCCTTTGGGAACCAGAGCGCGGAATATTTGGATGGCCAGCCGCTCAATATCGGCTATATCAACCTGCCGCTCATCATTCCGACTCAGGATTCGATTGGGGAATTCAAAGTCCAGTACAACAATCTCGGGCCGGACTGGGGCAAGTTCTCCGGCGGTGTCATCAACTTTAGCACCAGATCCGGAAGCAACGAATGGCACGGTAGTGCGTACGAGTACCTGCGCAACAAAGTTTTGAACGCGAACCAGTTTTTTGCCAACGCGGCCGGGATCCCCCGCTCGCCGTTCACCCAGAATCAGTATGGAGCAACCTTGGGCGGCGCTGCGGTAAAAGAGAAGCTTTTCTTCTTTTTCAGTTGGGAAAGTTTCGGTTTGCGCCAGGGGACCGTGTTCACGACGACGGTTCCGACGCTTGCAGAACGCGGGGGGGCAGGGGCGAGTGGCCCCTTCGATTTTTCGGCCCTGTGCGGCAACGGCTTTGCCGGCGGGATCTGTAACGATAGAATCGTTGTTGGTACTCCTCCATCCGGAGCGCCGCCCTGCGTTACGGGGGCAACACCTACCGCTACTTGCCGCGTTAAAGATCAGATCTATAATCCACTTTCAGTTAATACCAGCACAGGGGTCCGCCAGCCGTTTTCCGGCAACGTCATCCCCGCGGGTCTTCTCAATCAGACTTCAAAGTTTTTATTGGGTTTGTTTCCGAATCCAACCGACAACACTAAGATAGTCAGCAACTTCGTAAAGGCGACTGGGCTGGGCGGGAATAGCGACGAATATATTCCTCGCGTAGATTACCAAATCAATAATAAAAGCCATATTTTCGGCCGCTACAGTTATTGGAAGCTGGCGGATCTGCCGCGCGACCCATTCGGCACGGGCCTCTGCCAGGACCGTTGTACCGAGACGTATCATACCATCGCCCTCGCTATCGGCTATACTTACACAGTCAATCCGACAACTACCGCGGACATGAATGTCAGTGCCAGCCGTTTCCGCTACCTCCGTGTACCGGTCAATGCCGGGTTCGACGTGACAAAGGAACTTTATCCGGCGGCGTACAACCCGGCAGTCCCCTCCATAGAGCGAACTCCGCTGACGCCCTGTCTCGGAATTTCTGACGGGCTGATTGGTTGCAGCCAGGGACAGAGTGCGATTTCGGACAAAGACACGCAGTACAACTTCTTGCCGCGAGTCACCAAGATCCATGGGCGGCACACCTTCGTCGCGGGCGGGCAGTTTGAATTCTCCTATGACAACTATTTGCAGACCAACACCGGAGGAGGGCTTATTTCCTTCAACGGGTATTGGACGCAAGATCTAACGGCGACTACGCTGAGCGGTACTCCGAATAGGCCCACGCCTAGCACGGGGAGCGACATCGCCGACTTCATTTTGGGCTATGGCCTGGGGCAGGGCTCCCCCTTGGGCAACCAGACATCGGGCGCTGTAAATATCTCCGGTCCGGTTGCCGGGAAGGAGTTCTATCGGGCTTTTTATGGCGGGGACACCTGGAAAGTAACCAATAAGCTGACCCTGAACCTGGGGTTCCGATATGACCTGCCGGGCTCCTGGACAGAGCGATTTGACAGGTTGACCTACTTCAATCCGAGAGTGGCGAATCCGGTTACGGGGTGCAGCGGGAGCACAGGAAGCCGCTGTCCCGGGGACCTCTTCCTGGTCAAGACCGGCGTGAACGGTGGCAGAAACAGTCTGCCGCTCGACAAACATCAGTTCATGCCCCGTCTGGGCGTAGCCTATAGTCTTAACCAAAAGACGGTGATCCGCGCCGGGTACGGAATATTCTTTATTCCCAACTTTGTGTCGTTCGGCGTCAACCCCTACATTGACCCAGTCGCCAGTTCTACTACCCCCTTCCACTCCAGTAACGACGGCGGCGTAACTCCTGCCAGCAGGATAGGTCCGACTCTAACCGACCCGAATGCCAGTAGCTGTACGTTATCTGCCGGCGTCCTCACTTGCGCGACCGCGGGTCCGTTCGGCCCCACGCTGGTCGTCCCACCCGGCCGAAACCCTCAGCCTCCCGCTGGGAGCCTACTCCCGAGCGGACCGTCGGGGTACATTCTTGCTCAGCAAAGCTTCTCGGCAACAGGGTACACAGTCCAGAAGAATGGGTCCGTGCAGCAATGGAATCTGGATCTTCAGCGCGAGCTGCCCGCGAGTTTCTTCGTCGATGTGGCTTACGCTGGGGCTCATGGCGTGCACCTGCCGCAGTTCAATACCAACATCAACCAAATACCAGACAGCTTCATCAAACAGGCGGCTGCCCAGGCGGCTGCAGGACAGCCGGTGACAATTGCGCAGTTCGTTCCGGTGGCAAACTATCCCTTCAGCGTGAATCTTCCTGGAAGTTTGGCGCCGGGAAACCTTACACAGGGTCAGCTTGACCGGCCATTCCCGCAGTACACGGGCCTGAACCTCAACGGGCAGGGTTGCTGCGGCAGTATTTACCACTCATTGCAAACCACGGCGCGGAGGAGGTTTGCCGGCGGTGGAACGCTCCTTGTTGCCTATACTAACGCAAAGCTGCTCGCTACCGCGGACACTCTCACCTCATGGCTGGAGGGAGGGGGTACCGGGGGCGTGGGGCAAATCCAGGATTGGAACAACCTGAAGGCGGAGAAGTCGCTGGCCTCCCAGGATGTGTCACAGCGCCTGGTAATCAGCTACGTTCTGGATCTCCCCTTCGGCCATGGCAAGAAATACCTCTCCGGCTTCCAGGGAGTGTCAGATAAGCTCGTATCCGGATGGGGTGTCGATGGCGTCACGGTCTTTCAGCGCGGCTTCCCCCTGAAGATCTCTGACGGGGGATCAAGTGCACTCTCGGCGTTCGGAATTGGAACCTTAAGGCCGAACGTCGTAGCTGGATGCAACAAGTCCGCTTCCGGAAGCGGGGGCTCGAGGCTGAACCAGTGGTTCAACACTGCCTGCTTTACTGCCCCGCCTGCGTTCAGTTTCGGAAACGAGCCGCGCGTGGATCCAAGTCTTCGGCAGGATGGTGTTAAGAACTTCGACTTCTCGGTGTTTAAGAGAACGACCTTCGGGCCGGGGGAACGGATGAACCTTGAGTTCCGGACGGAGTTCTTCAACATCTTCAACCACCCGCAGTTTGCCGCCCCGAATACGACTCGGGCGTCATCCAACTTCGGGATTGTGACCAGCACGCTGGGCAATCCTCGGCTCGTTCAATTCGGGCTGAAGTTTCAGTTCTAAGAGTTGAACCGGAAGGGGAATGTCTTACCGGCATTCCCCTTCTCTTTCTTGGGCGATTGCAACCACGACCGACCAATGAATGCAATGCGCTGGCGGTAGATAGTCTGGTTCTTTTCTCGATCAACCGCGTCAGAGTTTCTCCCTTGATATTGTTCCCCTCGGATTTTGCCGCTTTGAGCTTTGTTCGGTATGCTCCTAGACTTGAACGAAGTACAGGAGCGGAAATGGCTTAGCCATTTGCGGCAGACCACGTCGCTCCCGTGCCGGAGAGACGCGTGTCGAAATTTCGCGGGCACTGGAATCGGATGAATGGAATCCTCACCCGCCGTGGTTTCTTGCGCTTAGCAACGCTTGCCGCAGGCGCCCCAATGTTTGATGTAAGACTGCCCAAAGGTTTGGATTTCACACTTCAGAATTCACCAACGCCTCAAAAATACCTCATCGAAACCATGCCAGGTGGCGTCGCCTTGCTTGATTACAACAACGACGGTCTACTCGACATTTTTCTCGTAAATGGCGGACTCGTGACCAGTCCGATGCGGCTTCCAGAGAAATTCGATCGTGGAAACCCGCGTTATTGGAATCGCCTTTATCGCCAAAATAAAGATGGCAGTTTCACGGACGTGACGGAAGCCGCGGGCTTATCCAGCGCCGGCGCTGGTAACTACGGCATGGGCGTCGCGGTCGGCGATTACGATAATGATGGCTATCCGGACCTCTTCGTCACGAGTTACGGAAAGAACATCCTTTACCACAATAACGGCAACGGAACGTTTACCGATGTCACCGCAAAAGCAGGAGTCGCAGGCGGCGGCTGGTCAGTCTCTGCGGGTTTCTTCGACTTCGATAACGACGGCCATCTCGATCTTTTTGTCACCCGTTATATGGAATGGGACACCCGGCACAGCAAGACCTGCGGTGGGGCCTGGCAAACCTATTGCCCGCCTGGCGAATTTCCGGCTACTACAAATCTTCTTTATCGCAATCGCGGCGATGGCACCTTCGAGGACGTCAGCCAGAAATCCGGCATCACCGCCAAGAAGGGGCGCGCTTTGGGCGTGGCATTCGCCGACTACGACGACGACGGCTTTACGGACGTTTTCGTCGCCAACGACGGCATGCAACAATACCTCTTCCACAACAACGGCAATGGGACGTTTACCGAATGCGGACTCGAGTCCGGCGCGGCGCTCTCCGCTGACGGTAAGCCTCTCTCCGGTATGGGCACGGTGTTTCAGGACTACGATAACGACGGCAAGCCGGACATCCTTGTGACCGTACTTCCGCGGGAGATCTACGGTCTTTACCACAACGACGGCGCGGGGCTGTTCACCAATCGGAGCCTGGAAACCGGTCTCGGTACGCTAACCGCAGGCAGCTCGGGCTGGGGCATTGGCCTGGAGGACTTCGACAACGACGGCTGGAAGGATTTGCTCGTGGCCCAGAGCCACGTACTGGACAATGTCGAGGCCATCGACCAGTCCTTGCATTATCTGGAGCCGCCTCTGCTGGCGCTGAATCAGAATGGCCGTTTTGAGCGCGCTGACTCTGGAATTACCATCCCAGTCGCCGGCCGAGGATTGGCCTTTGGAGATTTGAACAATGACGGCTGGATGGACGCCGTGTTGACGGTCCTCGGGGGCCACCCTCTCGTGCTGATGAATTGTGGCGGCAAGCGTCATTGGCTCACGATTACTCTGCACGGCACAGGCAGTAACCGCGACGGGCTGGGCGCGCGGGTTCGCGTGAATGGGCAAACCCGCTTTGCCACCACTGCGGGGAGTTATCTTTCGGCGAATGACAAGCGGCTACATTTCGGCCTGGGCGATGCTAATACCGCTACGGTGGAGATATGGTGGTCATCTGGCGCCCACCAAATGCTGAAAGATGTACGCGCCGACCAGTTTCTCGAAATACGCGAGCCGGAGAAGTCGTGAAACATCCAGTCCTACTTCTCTGGCTGGCACTGCAGACTGTCTCTCCCGAAGGCGCTCAGCATATGCAGGCAGGTATGGAGGCTCACAAGAAAGGGCGCCTTGACACGGCTATCGTCGAGTTTCGCAAGGCGACGGAGACCGACCCCAATCTTGTGGAGGCGTTTCTGAACCTAGGCGAGGAGTTGATGCAGATCCACGACTACGGCGGCGCCGTCGGCCCACTTGAGCGGGCGTTAAAGCTACGCCCCGATCTGGACGCCGCGCACTTGCAACTCGGCTACGCTCTGCTCTCGTTGGGTTACGCCGCGGAGGCCATTCCTCACCTGGAGCGCGTTCACGCCCTCGAGGCCCTCGGAATCGCTCAAATCGAGACGGGGCAATATCAGGAGGCAGTTGGAAACCTCAGCGCCGCCTTGGTTAAACGCCCCAATGATCCCGACCTGCTCTATTATCTTGGCCGCGCCAGCGGGCTGCTTTCCAAGCGCGCCATCGACACGCTGCTCAGCGCCTACCCAGATTCCGCCCGAGCGCACCAGGCCATGGGCGAAAACTATTTTGTGCTTCGGCAGATGCCGCAAGCCGAACAAGAGTACCGCGAGGCGTTGCATCAGCGCCCCGACATTCCTGGGCTGCAGATGGAACTGGGGCTAGTCTACGCCGGTGCCGCGCAATGGGATAAATCCGAAGAAGCGTTTCGAGCGGAGGCCAAGCGGCAGCCGGGCAACGCGGAAGCCGCCTACCGGCTTGGGTCAGCACTGCTCCAGCAAGGAAAGGTTCACGAAGCGCGAGCCGAATTGGAGCGCGCCGACAAATTGCAGCCTGACATGCCGGAAACCTTGTATTCGCTTGGCAAAGCGGCTTCGCTCGACGCCGACTTCAAACTTGCAGAAAAATCGTGGACCCGCGTGATTGCCCTCGAGAAGGAAACGTCGCTTGCGGCCCAAGCACACTTCGCACTAGCCGCTCTCTATCGCCGGCAGGGTAAAACCGCGGAGGCGCAACACGAAATGCAGGAGTTCAAAAGATTACAGAGTAGGATCGAGGAGCCGAGATTACAGCTGAAGTAGCGGTGGCGTCTTTTCACCTCATCTGTCGTTCTCAGTGAATAGCAGTCGAAACTCTGACCATGGGTGCGACGGATGGGCACCGGTTGGCTCTGGCAGAGCGAAAGGCCCAAATCCCCAGTTTGAAAGAGGAGCTGTCGGTGCTCATTCCCCGGAAAGCGTCGGCGTTGGCTGCCTCGTTTCGCGGAACAAGATAACGACGAAGCGACTGTCGAGATTTCGAAGGATATCGCACGCGTACTTCGCGCTGCGGTCGCGCATGCTTGCCTCGCGGCTTCTCATAGGCCGGTTCTCTAATTACGAGTCGGTTTTGCCGAAAGAAAGCGGTAAGGTGCTCGAACTGAACCGGGGAGAGTTCGAGGATGTTGTGCGAAGTGTTCCTCTACTGGTGGATGACCGCGTGCCCGGTGTGCGGCTGGCGTTCGAGAAGGACCGATTGGAGGTTTCGACGAGTTGCCCGGAATACGGTAAAGCAAAGGAGTTTGTCGAAACGCAATACGGACACCAGCCAGTGCAGATCGGCTTCAACGCCCAGTACCTGCTAGAGTTTCTCGGTGTCGTCGAGGCAACGACTACAGTTCGAATGCAGGTCGAGGACGCCGAGAGCGCCGCTGAGTTCCGGCCGGCTGGGGATGAGGCCGAGCCCTACCGATATGTGTTGATGCCATTCCGGTTGTAGTAAGGGCCGGGAAAAACCCATCCCACCAGCGCGTGCTGGTTGGAGATTACCCCTCGCCCTATTTTGCTTGGTTGCGATACGGAGGGTGGATATCGGCAGGGCATTGTGATAGGTTACATGTAACCCGTCACGGAGGTAGACATGGGAGCACGAAGTCGATCCAAGTCGTCTCGCGATAAGGTCAGAGCACATCGCAAGCGGTTGCGTCAAC